>Ga0070671_100003331_pt1 | contig 12534 bp, 10 predicted proteins | sample KBSS73metaG_FD_65341 | JGI IMG/M metagenome (GOLD analysis project Ga0070671, IMG submission 65341) | Switchgrass rhizosphere microbial communities from Kellogg Biological Station, Michigan, USA - KBS S7-3 metaG | ecosystem: Host-associated > Plants > Roots > Rhizosphere > Soil ...
TAACTTGTTGCGCAGTGTTCGACCGGTGTGCAACCAGACCGCTGTGACAGCAAAGCCGCCGACGCTCAAGGCAATCATCACCCCAACCGTGCTGAACTTTAAGAGACCCTGCTCAAACGATCGCAGAGCCGCAGTTGGCGTATAACTCGCAAGGTGTTGTAACCATCCGCCCCGACCTGCAGCGATAAAATCGAGCGCCCATGTGCCTACAGTAAATCCCAAAGTAGCAATCGCAGCGCTGGATGCATTTTCAGCCAAACCGGCGGCCGCGACCGCCACACCAGCACTCAACAAACCACGCAGCAAGTGGCCCAGCAAGAGGTTGATCGTTTCGGGAGCGGCGACGTGACCTCCGTAACTCTTCCAAAGAACGATCGCTGCCAGTCCGGGTAGCCATGCGATCATCCAACCCAAAAACAGGGCCAGTCCTTTAGCTGCTAGTTTCGTTGCAAGACTGCCGGGAAGTTGCAAAAGCAACTTAAGCGCGCCAGTTTCTTTTTCTGATGAAATCAAGCGAATCGCAACGAAAGGAAAGAGCAGAGTCGCAGCGAGATCGTATGCGCCCCATGTCGGGACCAGAATGCCGTCGAGTGGCGTCAAACCTTGCGGCAGTGCTGCTTGCCCACCGCCGCTTCCGCTCATCTCAGCATAGGTTCTAACCGCAGTGATAAAACTATGGCCGATCAAAACCCCGACAATCAGTAACAGCAGCCAGAAAGCACGCGACGCAAAAAGTTCTCTGATCTCTTTGGCGAGCAGCTGGGGGACACTACGTGAGTGCAAGAAAGACTTCCTCCAAGCCACCTTCGACGTTCGCCAATCTTCTCAACTCAGAAATTGTTCCTTCCGCTACAACTTTGCCCTGATTTAACAGAACGAGGCGGTCACAGACTCGCTCGGCATCAACCAATTGATGAATAGACAGCAAAAGAGTCCGTCCGCTTGCCGCAGTCTCACGCAACATCGTCATCACCTCTTTCGTCTGTCTCAAGTCGAGACCATCAAACGGCTCGTCAAGCAGGAGTAGAGGTTGAGAAGTCAAAAGGCCAAGCGCTAACATCAGTCGCTTTCGCTCGCCTTTGGAAAGAGTCGATAGTCGCGCTTCCTTTATTTCCTCGAGACGGAGTGGCCTGAACAGTTGCTGCAGTTTCTCATGAGTCTGGCCGTATAACTTTTCAAAGAACCTCAAGATCCAGGAAACCGATTGCTCGGCCCAGGGAACGATCGAATCCGGTAAATAGAACAGTGCCTCTTTGCGTTCGAACGATCCCAACGCACGCTGTCCAAACGCGATGTTGCCTCCGCTAGTCGGCAACAAACCTGCGAGACATTCGAGCAGCGTAGTTTTGCCGGCACCGTTCGGTCCTATCAACCCGAGAACTTCACCTTCTTTAACGCCGAACGAAACGTTCTGGAGAACTCTGCGAGCGCCAAACTTCTTGTTCAGATCTGTAATGGTAAGCAGCTCTCTCACGTCAGATTTTCTTAGCAGGGAATGCCTTGTAATTAAGTAGGAGTGGACTAGTAACGAGGGCAAAACTTTATAGTCCAGCGATAACTACTACCAGCTACCGTAATTACTACAGGATTTGTGAATTATAGATTTGCTCTCTAGAATGCGTTTGCTTCTTCAAGATCTTGTTTGCTCGTTCGTCGCTCCACCCAATCTCAATTTGAGTTAACTGAATGGTGCTAATTTTTTTCACCACGTTCGGAGCTGTGTTTGTAGCTGAAATCGTCGGCGATAAATTGCTCTACACGACTGGCGTGCTCGCCGCACGATACCGAACTCCACCGATTATGCTCGGAATGGCAGTCGCATTCATGGTCAAAATGGGAGCGGCAGTCTTGATCGGCGATGTAATTTCTAAACTGCCAAGATTGTTGGTTGCAAGCATCACGGCCCTCAGCTTTCTCGGCGTCGCCTACACTCTCTGGCGAAAACCAGATGAGCGGAAACTAGATGAGAAGAACCACACTGCGAAAAAGGCAGCAATGGTCTCATTCGCGGCGATCTTTTTTTCCGAGTGGGGTGACGTTGGACAAGTTACTGCAGCAACGCTCGCTGCACGTTACCGTTTGCCACTCGTTGTATGGCTTGGGGCCGTTGGTGCAATGGTCACAAAAGGCGCTCTCGCCGCGTTTTTAGGTGGCGGTATCAGGCGGAGAATTCAGGAGCGCGTATCACCAAAGGTTGTTCGTTATGTTGCCGTGGCCTTACTGTTGATTCTTGGTCTACTCACAGTTCTGGAGATTCTAATTGAGAGGCGCTAACCACTGATGGCTTCGAAACCGGAACGATCGGCTGCGTTCCGTTTCATTGTTTTATTAGGTTTCGTGAGTCTGTTCGCCGACATGACTTACGAAGGCGCCCATAGCGTCATCGGTCCCCTCCTTAAGGATCTTGGGGCTTCCGCTACGAAAGTTGGCATCATCGCCGGACTTGGCGAAATGATTGCCGCGAGCCTGCGTTACTTTTCAGGTAAGTTAGCAGACAAGACTCGCGCTTACTGGACCATCACCACTCTCGGTTACTTTCTCAACCTGGTTGTTGTTCCGGGGCTTGCTTTCGCAGGTAGTTGGCAAGTGGCCGCGCTCTTTATTATCGCCGAGCGAACTGGAAAAGCATTGCGTGGTCCGGCTCGCGACGTATTACTCTCCGAGGCAACCGAAGTTGTCGGACACGGTTCGGGATTTGGAATACACGCCGCAATGGACCAGACTGGAGCTGTCCTTGGACCACTGCTTGTCGCTGGATCTGTAGCTCGCACTCATCACTTTGGTCCAGCATTCTTATGGCTCGCACTGCCCGCAGCTGGTGCTTTCATATCACTGCTCTTTGCGCGGGCGGCTAGTCCACATACGGGCACTCCTCCCACACAGCCGAAACAACAAGAACTTCCATCGGTATTTTGGATTTATGTTGGCGCAGCAGGTTTGCTCGCGTTGGGCTTCGTGGATTTTCCCTTGCTCGCTTATCACTTCGAGAAGACTTCGTTCACTAAACCAGAAGTTATCCCCCTCATGTACGCAGGTGCGATGGGGGTTACCGGAGCAACAGCGCTCATCTTTGGTCGCTTGTTTGATCGGTACGGGATTCAAATAATCGCGTTCGGAATCCTAGTGTCACTGCTCACGCTACCGTTCGGCTTTCTGGGCGGCGCAGTGGGTGGGTATATCGCAGTCGCCTGCTGGGCTGTGGGCCTGGGAGCTCAGGATGCAACACTGCGATCAGGCATATCGCAGGTCGTCTCCATGAACAAACGCGGATCAGCATTCGGCGCTTTTAACGCTGTATACGGCGTGCTCTGGTTCTTGGGTAGCGTAGCGATGGGATTCCTTTACGACCACTCGCTTGTAGCATTAGTCGTCTTCGGAATGTCGGCCCAACTAATATCAGCGGTTGTATTCGTTTGGTTACGGCGGCCTCTAGCAGCTGCAGCGGCGGCGAGATGAATTGAGCGGATAGTATTAGTGAGGTGCTTGGCCGGCCTGAGCTAACTCAAAATTGCAACGACATTCTCAATCAATCCGTGTACTGAGGCGAGTACTTGGGGACGACTCTCGATTGTTAATCCGAGCATTACAACGAAGACTAAAAGCATCCAGGGTATCAGTCGAAACAGTGGCGCACTGCTAACCAGTTGACTTGGATCCGTTGATGAAAGCTCAAGCAGTCTGCGCACTCTTGCTTTTACACCACGCGTTTCTTCCCCACCAACCAGGTATGCCGAAGATGGCAGAGCAACACGTTGTTCTGCCGGAATGAGCCGGGCAATACGAACGAGTGCGGATGCTAAGTTAAGGGCAACGTTAGCACTCTTTTGTGCAGCATGTTCGTCGGCCGCGGCTTCCGCCGCTTCACCCCATGCTCGATCGAGAGAACGACCGCACGGAATTATTAGTAGCGCAGCTCTACTGGCGCGAAGCATTGAACGCTTGAAGTTGTCGTGTGCAGCCATGTGACCGTATTCATGCGCAATAGCGGCAGCCAGCTCATCTTTAGTTAATGATTCAAGGACATGTTCAGCGATAAATAAACGAGGTCTGAATGTTCCCACCACTGCGATGATCGGAAATGAGTGGACCATCCGAAACGCAGGCACATTAAGATCAGCTAGCTCAATTGAAGTCGCATTAGCCAACCATGTTTGCAACAGCGATCGTGTTGCCAGCCATGAACGAAGTCCACGCCAGATTGCAAAACCTACGCCTAAGGCAGACAGCGCTGCCAATGCACCCAACTTTTTGCTGACGAATTCATCGGTCTTATACGGTTCGTAAACAAGGTACGACGGAATCAAAAACGCAGCGATCCAGATAACGGCAATCGCTGCAGGACCGATGCGCATGGCGAAAAGAAGTTCGGCGCGAGTTCTTGCGGAGCGTCGCATCATTGGCCGACTAAGCAGACGCCATAGGCCAGCTGCGGCTGCGGTAGCAATAGCATTTACCGTTAGCAGCATGGCCAGAACCAGTGTTATGCCCAGGAACTCGTACATCGTTAGGTCCTTCGACTCAGCTCTCTTTTCTTTTCCTGCACCAGTCGATCAAGCTCGTCGAGCAACTCTCGATCGCGCTCGCTGATTGTGTCAACGATACAAGCGAGAACCGGTTCAACACCGTCTGCGCCATGTCCTAGCAAGCCGTCGATAACGTCTTCTCTGATTCCCTGGTCAAAAGCATCGCGGGACACTGCGGCCGCATAAACGAAAGCGCGACCCTGTTTCCTTCGCTCAAGGAGATTCTTCTTGAAGAGTCGATCGAGTGTTGTCATCAACGTTGTGTAGGCAATTGTTTCGTCGAAGACGCGGTAAATATCGCGGACGCTAACTTCGCCTAATCGCCAAGTCTCTTCGAGTACCTGTCGCTCGAGTTTTCCGAGAGCGACACAAGCAATCTCGCGAGGGCGTCGAAATCCGCGCAGTAAGAATCGTGATGTTTTCATAACGGCTGGCATTGTCGGGGACGACGATTCGAGTGTCAATGTCTTCTCCGTCAGTCTTAGGAAAAGGGTCTGACGTTAACAGGTCGCGCGCTCTTCACCAGAGCCGCATTTCGTATCCGCTGTCTCCTACGCTATCATTCTAGGTTTTCGACTACGGTCGGATTCTGATCCGTGGGTCCTAACGATAGAAATATGCCAGAAGAAGCTATTCAGGTCCGGGGAGCACGCGTTAACAATCTCAAGAACGTCTCTTTCTCGATCCCCATTAATCAAATGACTGTGGTTACGGGCGTGAGCGGCTCAGGAAAGTCGTCGCTTGCCTTCGATACCATTTATGCCGAAGGACAGCGTCGTTACGTCGAGTCGCTTTCAGCTTATGCGCGGCAGTTTCTTGAAAGAATGGACAAACCCGACGTTGATGAAGTTCGTGGGATCGCTCCGGCAATAGCAATTCGGCAAAAGAACTCCACGCGGAACCCACGCTCGACGGTAGGCACGCAAACTGAAATCTACGATTACCTGCGGCTGCTGTTCGCACGTGTCGGTCAAACTTTTTGCAGAGTATGTGGTCGTCAGGTATATCGGGATTCACCGGAATCAATCGCAGAGGAAGTCTTAAGTAGTGTGCCTGAGGGTACGCGTTTCTATGTTTTGTTTCCTGCAGCCGCACCCGAACAGTCCGCCAACGAAAAGCAAAGCCAAAAGACGAAGAGCAAATCGCGCCGCCCTGGTCAGCAAACACTCCGTTTCAACGTCACCGCTCATTTGATGAGCTTGATGCAGCGTGGATTCACCCGACTATTTTTCGATGGACAAGTTGTTGAGCTGAATTCACCTGACGATTTCAAGCGCGCAGATTTTGAAAACGTATTTGTGCTCGTCGATCGTCTCGCGGCACGCGAGGATATTCGACAACGTTTAGTTGACTCACTGGAGATCTGCTTTCAGGAGGGACACGGAACGGCATTCATTGAATCCGCCGAGCCTCAGCCGAAACGTTTTCATTTCTCTGAGCGCTTTGAGTGCAAATATGACCACACGATCTATGCGACTCCAGAGCCGCGACTCTTCAGTTTCAATAATCCTTTCGGTGCTTGTCCCACGTGCCAGGGCTTCGGCAACACGATCGGTTTGGATCTTGACCTGGTCATTCCGAATCCCGGCCTGTCGTTGAAAGAAGGAGCAATCGAGCCATGGACCAAACCGCAGCACGAGTGGGCCATGAGCGAGCTCAAACAGTTTTGCCGCTCAGAAAAAATTTCATTGACTACACCATTTATTCAACTTTCGCGTGATGAACAACAGGCGGTTATCGAGGGACGCGGAGACTGGGCCGGTGTTCGTGGCTTTTTTGAATGGATGGAAACGAAGAAATACAAACTGCACGTGCGAGTGTTTCTTTCGAAGTATCGTGGTTACACCCTGTGTCCGGACTGCAATGGAGGACGGCTAAGACAGGAAGCGCGAGATGTAAAGATTGGTGATCGAACGCTCCCTGAAGTCTGCGCTCTTTCTATTAAAGATGCTGACGCATTTTTTAGTTCACTATCATTGTCTGCGGAACAGACCGCGATTGCAGAACGCATCCTGTTCGAAGTTCAACGGCGTTTGAAATTTCTCGTGGACGTTGGGCTCGACTACTTAACTCTCGATCGACTTGCTTCAACGCTTTCGGGCGGTGAGGCGCAACGAATTCAGCTTGCTACAAATCTTGGCTCATCGCTCGTTGGCGCACTTTATGTTCTCGATGAACCGTCAATCGGACTGCATCCGCGCGACAATGATCGCTTGATTCGACTGCTTCAGAACCTTCGCGATATCGGCAATACCGTCCTGGTCGTCGAACACGATGCCGAAATGATGCGAGCTGCCGATCACATTCTTGACATTGGACCATCTGCGGGCGAGCTGGGTGGAAGAGTGATGTATGAAGGCGACTTCAACGGCTTAATGAAGGATGAGACTTCGTTAACTGCTCGCTATCTTCGTGGCGATGCGGAGATCAAAGAACCCAAGCAGCGCCGCGCTGTACACAAGCGCCAGCTATTGATAGAGGGAGCGTCCGAACATAACCTCAAAGCAATCGACGTTGAGATTCCTTTGGATATGCTCGTTTGCGTCACCGGCGTGAGTGGCTCAGGGAAGTCTACCCTGATTCACGACTGCATCTATGCGGGATTGAAAAAGCAACGCGGTGAATGGCAAGGACATGTTGGGGCATTTCAAAAACTAGAAGGCGGCTCACTGATAGATGATGTAATACTTGTCGATCAGTCACCGATCGGAAGAACGCCGAGATCGAATCCCGTAACCTACATCAAAGTGTACGATGCCATTCGTGAGGTATTCGCCGGTACACGTGAAGCGCAAGCGCGGGGATTTGATCCATCTCATTTCTCATTCAACTTACCAGGTGGTCGCTGCGAAGTATGTCAGGGCGACGGAACAGTTACTGTGGAGATGCAGTTTCTGGCCGATGTCGAGCTCGTTTGTGAAGAGTGCAAAGGAACCAGATTCAAACAGCAAATCCTGGATGTTAGGTACCGGGGCAAGAATGTTCATGAAGTCTTGAGCATGACAGTGCGAGAAGCGATCAGCTTCTTTCGTGAAGTACCCAAAATCACAAATCGCTTGAAAGTGCTGGATGATGTTGGCCTTGGTTACTTGCGGTTGGGCCAGTCGGCAACAACGCTTTCAGGAGGCGAAGCTCAACGTATAAAACTCGCCGCCCATCTACTCAAGCGAACCGGCGCGAAGACGCTCTACATTTTTGACGAACCAACCACCGGACTGCATTTTGATGACATCAACAAACTGCTCGGCGCATTTCGCGCTTTGATTGAAGCGGGTGGTTCGTTGTTAGTGATCGAACATAACCTCGACGTAATCAAGACTGCCGATTACATCATCGATCTCGGCGCCGAGGGTGGTGAGGCAGGAGGCTACGTTGTAGGAGTGGGCACACCTGAAGAGATCATGAGCCTGCAGAAGTCTTACACCGGCAGTTTTTTACAAGATTACCTTGCCAGGTCAAATGGACATTCGAAGCGCAACGGCAACGGCCAGTAGTTGATCAGTGTTCGTCTTGAAATCTCCAACGTCTCTTTCATCTGATGACCGACTCAGCTGAACAAACCGAACGCGCCGAAATCCAACACTCCAGAAAACGCATCCCGCTGCGACGTCGTCTCGCCTACGTCGCCGTCATCTACTGTTTATTCCTTGGTCTCCTGGCTGCAGTCGAAGTCGTAACGCGCCTGACAATGAAGCACGTCTCAAGTCTCGATCTGTTCGTTGCAACCCCGCAGCAGAAGATGCAGGTCTCGGATCCGAAGCAGGCTGGAATCTTCGAAGGTGATCCATTATTACTGTGGCGGCTGAAACCAAATCTCAATCATGCAGTCTGGGATTTCACGGTCCTTTCGACAAACGCACAGCACTTTCGTGCTGACTATCCAATCAAAGACAAGCCTCCCGGAACGTATCGCATCGTTTGCCTGGGCGACTCAGTAACGTTCGGTTATCGAGTGCCAGTGGTCTGGCCAGACAAACCAACTGAGTACGATCCCGAATGGCTTCCCTTTCCGATGCTACTGGAAAAAGAGTTGCGTGCAGCAAATGTGGATCGACAAGTTGAAGTGTTTCCAATGGCGGTTCCGGGTTACACGACGCACCAGGGTCTTGCGTGGTTGCGTCGCGACATTGATAAGCTTCATCCGGACATGGTGATTGCGAGTTTTGGTTGGAACGACGTGAGTCTCAGCGACGTTGCCGATCGCGAAGCAATTCGAACTGACTGGTATCCAGTGGTGGTCCGCTGGTTAATCGATCATAGTCAGTCATTCGCACATGCAACGCACTGGATTCGAGGGCAAAACCAGGCGCTGGGCAAGAAACCTCGGCCGGTCTCGCGTGTCTCGGAAGCCGAATATCTCGATAACTTCTCTGCGATTGTCGAACTTGCTCGAAGTCGGAAGGCTGGATTGATTGTGATTGGCGCACCTTATCGGGATTCAATCACTAATCCGACTGAGGCTGAGCTCATGAAAAAATACCGGACTGCATTGCGCGACACGATGCAACAGAAGCTGGTGCCTTACCTCGAGGTGCTTGAATTAACTGAAGCGGCGTCGCCTGCGAATGAAGGATTTTTTGGCGAGTTGATTCATCCGAATCATATGGGCCATCGTTTGCTGGCGTCAGAACTATTAAAGTTAATGGCGAAAAATAAGCTAGCCAACGATCTCAAAGTGCCTGAGTTCGTGCCCTAATAGCCGCTATTTAAGTTATCAGAGATAATGTCTGCTGGAGATGCACTCATGACACTAGCTGAAAAAATCGTTTCGGATCTGACTGCTTCAATGAAAGCGCAAGACAGTGCCAAAACGTCAACCTTGCGCATGGTGAAAGCAGCAATGATGAACCGTCAGATTGAAAAAGGTGGAGCGCTTGACGACGAAGAAGTTTCAAAGCTTCTGCGGTCACTAGTTAAACAACGACGCGATTCAATCGAACAATATGAAAAGGCTGGTCGTCAGGAACTCGCTGATAAAGAGGACGCCGAAATATCAGTGATCGAGGCGTATCTGCCGCAAGCTGCGACGAGGGAAGAGATTGAAGCTGTTGTGGCTGAAGCAATCGCTTCGACGCAGTCGAGCTCAATGAAAGACATGGGCAAAGTCATGAAAGCGGTTCAGACCGCTTTGGTGGGTAAGAACGCCGACGGTCGAGTCGTGAGTGAGATAGTGAAAAGCAAACTCGGCGCTAATCAGTAGTCGTGTGAGCTCGCGAGTAGCGCGGCTTTTCGCGCTACTCTTGCCCGCTGCGGAGGATCGAATCCTGCTGGGCCCTCTTGTTCACGAAAGCTCGGAGACCCCTAAAAAACCGCTGCGAGGCATTGCTGTATCTCCGCTTTATCTCCCATAGGCTACAACCCGGTGTGCGGTTGCTTGAACCTAGTCGTTTCCGTATAATTCACGGCTTGCTCGAAGGCACAGGTGTTATCCAGTGGGTTCGCGCCCACTTTTTCTTTGGGCAAGAGAATTCCCGGGGGTGCTGATGACTGACAATTCGATTGCGCAAAAGGTTCAGGATTTGGCTGAACGAGTGGCAATCGACCACGGTCTCGAGTTGGTTCACGCCGAGGTTGCCGGCCCTGAAAACAAGCCGATAGTCCGTGTTTTCATTGATAAGCCGGGAGGCGTTACTCATGACGACTGCTCCCAAGTCAGTCTTCATCTGGGTACGATTCTGGACGTTGAGGATTTTATTCACGCGTCTTACACCCTGGAAGTTTCGTCACCGGGCCTGGAGCGTGGGCTTTATAAGCGGGCGGATTATGAACGGTTCGCCGGTAGCGACGCCAAAATGAAAACTCGGCTGCCAATCAACGGACAGCGAAATTTTCGAGGACGCATACTTGGGCTCGAAGGTGACGAAGTAGTTTTTGAGGATCGAACAAACGGGAAGGTGAAAGTGCCGCTCGATATTATCAAACAGGCGAATCTCGAAGTGGATGTGAGTCAAGAACTTCGCCGGAGTGGTCGATAGCCTCCTTTTCTCAGGTTGCGCTAATTTGCAACTACAACAACTGAATAGGCTCAACGACGCAGGAGAAAGTCTGACGTCGAGTCAATAAAATAGCGGGAGTTTCATGAGTTCATCGATAGCACAAAACATCGAAGCGCTTTGCCAGGAACAAGGTATTGAGCGTGACCTGGTCATCGACGCCATGAAAGAGGCCGTTCGCGCGGCCGCTAAGAAACAGTTCAAATCAGGCGAAGATATTCAGGTCGACTGGAACTCTGAGACGGGCATCGAGCTCTCAGCCTCGAAGGTCGTCGTTAACGCAGTTGAAAACCCGGCAACGGAACTCTCAATTGATGAGGCGCGTGAGTTAGCCGGTGACGAAGTTGAGTTGGGCGATGCCCTTCTTCTTCCGTTGCCGATGGAAGAGTTGGGACGCATCGCTGCTCAAACAGCCAAACAAATCTTGTTTCAGAAGGTCCGTGATGCAGTTCGCAGCAACGTCTACGAACAGTACATCGACAAGATCGGCGACCTCGTCAACGGCTACGTGAAGCGATTCGAACGTGGGAATATCATCGTCGATTTAGGTAACCTCGAAGCTATCCTGCCTCGCTCTCAACAATCACGCGGCGAACAGTGGAACCAGGGTGAACGCATTCGCGTCGTCATCAATAACGTTTCTAAAGAATCCAAAGGTCCGCAGGTGGAAGTTTCGCGAACCTCTCCGGAATTGCTGCTGCGACTCTTCGAAATGGAAGTACCTGAGATCTATGACGGTACAGTTGTCATCAAGTCGGCAGTGCGAGAGCCCGGCGAACGCGCAAAGATCGCTGTGATGTCAAACGAACGTGACGTTGATCCTGTCGGTGCGTGCGTCGGTATGAAAGGTTCACGCGTGCAAGCAATCATCCGTGAGTTGCGTGGCGAAAAGATCGACATAATCGAGTGGTCAGACGAACCGTCTGTATTTGCGGCGAATGCTTTGTCGCCGGCGAAAGTAAATCAAGTCAGAATCACGGATATCGAAAATCGTCAGATGGAAGTCATCGTTAACGAGGACCAACTGTCGCTCGCAATTGGCAAGCGTGGTCAAAACGTACGATTGGCGACAAAACTAGTCGGTTGGAACATCGACATTCGCAGTGAGGAAGAGATCAAGCGCGAAGTTACGGAACAGATGGGTGCATTGATCGCTTCTGGCGAAGCTGTACCGCTTTCGGTTATCGAAGGTGTCACTCCACTGCAGGCTGAAGCACTCGCCGAGCACGGAATCAATGACATCGATGCCCTCTCGCAGACTTCCGTGGACGATTTGGTTGAGTTTCTTGACCTCAGTCTTGACGAGGCCGAAGTTATTCTCAATGCGGCGCAAGCCGTAGTTGCGATGCGAGATCGCAGCCTCCATCCTGAAAATGCTGAAGCGAGTAAAGCCGACGAATCTGTCGAGACGCATGCAGTTTCAGCTGAGTACGATGAATCGATCGAGGCTGGTGATGTCGAGCCATCTCAGGAAATGACCGCGGACGGTTACGACGAAGCAGTCGCCGCAGGTCTTCCTTTGTCAGCAGATTCGGACGCGGCAGAACCAATTGCTTTAACTGAAACTGAATTGGGATCCGCCGACGAGATAGTTTTGCAGGAACCTGGTCGCGATTTAAGACCAGACACGATCACACCAGCGCCAGATTTGGGTGCTACTGAAATTCCCAGTCTGAACAACGCCGATAAGATCGCTGCTGAGATCATGGCAAGTGACGAAGAAATTGCTTCCGAGGAAGAAGCCGACGAAGCAACAAACCTGGCTCCCGCAGTTTCGGAAGATGCTGCATCAAGCGGGAGTCTCGATGATGAGAAGCACTGATGCTTCTACTGGTGCAGCAAATTCGTAGTACCGCAAACCTGGCTAATTGGCCGTGTTTGCCTTTCTCGCTCCGTTACTACTGTCAAGGGTCGCCCTTCTGAATGGTTCGACTTGAAAGTGGTTAAGAGCGAGGACTCTTAATCACTTTTGAAGTTGACTGGACGCACAAGCGTCAAGAAGGAGTGCATGACAGTTT
>Ga0070671_100003332_pt1 | contig 12534 bp, 9 predicted proteins | sample KBSS73metaG_FD_65341 | JGI IMG/M metagenome (GOLD analysis project Ga0070671, IMG submission 65341) | Switchgrass rhizosphere microbial communities from Kellogg Biological Station, Michigan, USA - KBS S7-3 metaG | ecosystem: Host-associated > Plants > Roots > Rhizosphere > Soil ...
GCAACGGAAAGACCAACATAGTCGGGATGTACAGGAAATAATTTATGACTCCGTTCTACCAATACCAAAGTTTGTATCTTCTTAGGCTGGAATTCGAGCAGCGGCTTCAGAGCATAGGTGAGCGTTTTCCCGCTGTTGGCAACATCGTCAATAAGAATGACCACCTTATTGGAGAGATCGATCTTCTCGCTCAATTCAACCTGTCGCGGGGTCTTCTTATCTAATGAAACAGTGAGTAACTGCGTACTTATATTTCCAATTTCCAACAAAAGATGTTGAATATTTCTGGCGATCACGCTTCCGCTCTCCCTAATGCCCGCCAATACAAGGTGCGGTTCATCAAAATTATTTTCAAGGATCTCATAAGCCATGCGGCGTAATTTCTTTCCGGCAACTTCTTTTGTGAGAATATAATTTTTCATATCATTAAATCGAAACGAATTTACAGGAATAAAATATTCATACCCTATCTTAGCGATAACCAATCCAAGTCCGCATGCAATTGATCCAGCAGATTCTTTTTGCCCTGGTAGCCCTGATAGCGATCTGGCTATTTGCCCGAAAGGCAATAGAGATCCGGAAGAATATCCTCCTTGGTAGAGATGAAAATTATGGAGACCATAAAAGTGAACGTTGGCGACAGGTAATATTAATTGCGTTGGGGCAGAAGAAAATGTTCCGCAAGCCACTTGTAGCGCTGCTTCATTTCATGATCTATGCCGGTTTCATTATCATCAATATTGAAGTGCTCGAAATCTTTTTGGACGGGTTATTCGGTACACACCGCATTTTTTCCTCAGGCCTGGGCATCGCCTATATCGGATTAATCAACGGTTTTGAATTTCTCGCGATCTTAGTCCTCGTTTCCTGCGTCGCGTTTCTGGCAAGAAGAAATATTATCAAACTGAAAAGGTTTGTCAGCCATGACCTGGACGGCTGGCCAAGGAGTGACGCCAATTATATTCTCATCACAGAAATTCTGTTGATGAGTTTCTTCCTGACGATGAACGCTGCAGATACTTTACTGCAACAAAGAGGATATGGGCATTATGCTACAAACAACACCGGCAATTTCTTTTTCTCGGGTTTTATACATCCTTTGCTGAATGGAATGAGTGATGGACAATTGGTGAGTCTTGAAAGGACTTGTTGGTGGCTTCACATTGTCGGCATTTTTGCATTTCTTAACTATCTGCCATACTCAAAACACCTGCATATCATACTTGCCTTTCCGAATGCGTATTTCAGCAGGCTTTGGCCAAAGGCTGAAATGAAGAACATGCCGCAAATCCAGCAAGAAGTTTTATATGCGATGAAACCAGAACTTGCGCCAACAACGACCGAAGCAAGCAATCATCAGAAGTTCGGCGCAAAGGACATTTTTGATTTAAGTTGGAGAAACCTGCTTGATGCGTATAGTTGCACCGAATGTGGTCGTTGCAGCGCGGCTTGTCCGGCTACTCAAACCGGCAAGAAACTCTCTCCGCGCAAGATCATGATGGATACGCGCGATCGCATGGAAGACATTCGTAAAAACATAAAGAAGAATGGAGAATTCAAGGAAGATGGCAAATCTTTATTACACGATTACATAACCGATGAAGAGTTGAGGGCTTGCACCTCATGCCAGGCCTGCGTTCAGGAATGTCCGGTCAATATCAGTCCGCTTGAGATCATTCTGCAGATGCGGCGATATCTTATTATGGAGGAGAGTAACGCACCTCAGGAATGGAATGCGATGTTTAGCAATATCGAAAACAATTTTGCGCCGTGGAAGTTTTCTCCGGACGAAAGGGACCAATGGAAAAACGGATAGCGCATTCCGCGCCGCCTGCGGCGGCGGAACGCGAATTAGCACGAATTACACGGATTTACACGAATTAAGGATGGAATGGGATTGAATTGGAAATTCGCATCAGTATTCTCGCGAAGAAAATTTTCACTAATTGATTGCCTGCGGCAATCTAATTTTATCCGTATTAACCTCTTCCGGATTTCGTGCAATTCGTGAAAATTTGTGTTTGATCCAATCGACTTCTTAGCGAACCGAGTTTTCTCTTAAGGCTTTCGGTCTTGATCCTTGCTTGGCTTTTGGCTCTTTCCCTCTTGGACCTTTCTTGTGCCTTGTGCCTTGTTCCTTGAGCCTTCGCCCGACCGTTCATACCTTTTACTCCGCCTATCCCCAAACTTTTCCAGAAATTAACGGACAAATAAAATTGCGTGCAGTCTTTAATCTTTATCCTCCTATTGGGAACGGTGCAAGCCGCGTTGTTGTCTATTTTTTTTCTGCATAAGCGATTGCATCGGCAAGGATATTTTTTCCTCGTCTTGTATGTCAGTACCATCTTCCTACAGTTAACTTTCAAACTCATTAGTAAAGCCTGGCTGATTCAACATTTCAATGTGGTATACGCCCTCACGTATCAATTGCCTTTCTTATACGGTCCATTCATTTATTTATTTGTAAGGCAGCTTTATACAAAAGTTGCGTTCAAGCCGGTTGATATCTTGCATTTTATTCCCTTTTCCATTGTTCTCTTCCATTTTGCACTGGTGGATCCCAATGAATACCCGTTAACCTGGATCAGGCCATTTTTTTCGCCATACTTAAGATTGAGTCTTCAGATAATTAGTTTGATCGGTTATCATTTGGTGGCCCTGCGCACCTGGCGGAATGTTCAAAAGGGAGCTAATCAAAGTGAACCTGGTTTCTATCGTCCACAAGTAAAATGGATTCGTTCCTTTATTTATTCTTCGTTTGTTATAACAACGCTGGTGAGTGTGACTATTTATTATATGTACATCTATTTTCCCGTGTTGCAACCCGTTCGCTTTGCCTTTGCCGGCCTCACCATATTTATTTATTGGGTGAGTTATTCTGCACTCTACCAACCACAATTGTTTTCTGTGATAAAAGGAACCAATGTTAATGCAATAGGAGATCAAATACCTCGCCTTACGATACACCGACCGGCAAAAAAATATGCTAACTCTAATTTGTCTTCAATGGAAGGCGATAGAATCCTATTGAAGTTGACGGAGTTGGTGATGAAACAGAAACTTTACCTGGACCCCAATATAAGCCTGGAACAAATGGCTACGAAAATTGGATGCTCGAAACATCATCTATCGCAGGTAATCAATGAAAAGTTGAGTCAGTCCTTCTATGATTATATTAATTATTTCCGTGTGGAAGAAGTGAAGTCAATGCTCGCCTCACAACAATACCAGGATTACAAAATCGCATCCATTGCATATGACGCAGGTTTTAACTCGTTGTCTGCTTTTAATGAAGTGTTCAAGAAATTTATCGGGTGCACGCCCTCCGCGTACAGAAAGCAGCCTGCTCAACAATCCCAAAAAGAGCGGGTGTAATTCCGAATTGATCGGATAGGTAGGATTCAGCACCCAAGAGTCGTTGTTTTGGAAGATTAATTCAACACAACGACAGTCATGCGATTTTCCCTGGCGTGCCTTTTTTTCTTTCTTATCGCCTTTCAATTAACGGCGCAATCGCCTTTTGGAAAATTACCAATTGGAAAATATCCGGTTGGATTCAAAGTGGTGACTTTCGAAGACGGAACAAGGTTGACGGCACGTGACCGCGATTTACTAAACCAGGAAGACAATACTTCCACGATCCGGAAGATTAGTATTCATATTTGGTACCCCTCAGAGCAGAATAGTCGGGGCCCTCTGATGACGCTAAGTGATTATTGCGTGAGCAGCTTGATGGATGAAACAAATCAGTTATTAGATCCTGGGCGGGTGTCAGGTCGACTTAATAGCTTAAGAGATCAGCTCAAGAATTTTTTTGGTGAAGTTGACGAAAAGAGTTTTCAGGCAGCCATGGCAACTCAAATGATTGCGCGGAAAAATGTCAAACCATCTGGCGACAAGTTTCCACTACTTATTGGGATGCTACGTCCTTTTTCCACCACAATTACGAACGAGTTTCTTGCTAGCCATGGTTTCATTGTAGTGATGGTCAGGTCTTCTGATCTTCCTGTCAGTTTGAAAGAATTGCCAATAAGATACTTTGACGACATTCAGGATATGCGTCTGACCGTGCAATTTGTGCTTCGTTCATTAAACATTAATGAGCGTGCTGTTGGAACATTTGGTTTCAGTGGATCCGGATTTTCACAACTGTTATACTCGATGAGTGATTTTAGGCCAAAGGCCGTGGCGGACCTTGAAAGCGGCTTGTTTATGGAAGGCCTTTGGCAAGGTTTAACGGCATCAAATCTTTATGATGTCAATAAGCTTCGAATTCCATTTTTGCATATGTTCAGTCGCGACCTTTCCAAACGAGAAATTTATCTCAACGACTTTGAGAGAACAAGGTTTTCGACCAGATACCAACTGGTATTAAACCAACCAGGATTACATCATTGGGATTTTGCGACGGAGGGAATGATTTCATGCACACTCCTAAAAATGCGGGGAGCAGAACGGGATAACATTCAATCGAGTTTTGAACTGGCTAATCTCTATCTACTTAATTTTTTCAAGGATCAATTAAAGCATGATAAGGATGCTGCAACTTTTCTGCATCAAAAACCTGTGCTGAAGAATTATCAGGATAGCCTGTGGTCAATTCGAATAATACCTGCTTCATTACCAGCGCCGAATGCTGTTGAATTTACGAAGCTGGTTGATAAAGTTGGAGTAGACGAGGCGATTCGGATTCTTGAATCACGATTAGCAAATGATTCTTCAACAAATATTCTGGAAGGATTTATTTTAAATCGCATTGGCTATAATTACATGGAGAAACAAATGAACAAAGAAGCGGTAGCCGTTTTCAAATTGAACACTAAACTCCATCCTGCGGAGCCCAATTGGGAAGATTCATTGTTAGAAGCATTGGTAGCAGAAGGAAAGAATGACGAGGCAAAGCAATCATACAACAGCTTACTAGATAAGATAGAGAAAAGCAATTTACCCGCGAATACTAAAGAAAACATGAGGAAACACGCAAACGAATTAATTCAAAAACGTTGAATATGGAAAGCCGATTTGATGCCGTTGCATATGGAACCCACCTTAAGTTAGCCATGAAAAATGCGGTACTTATACTCGCGTTCGTATTACCCATTCATTGCATGGGGCAAGATCTAAAGAAAAAAGTAGAGGAAGTAAACAACCAGTTGGCTTCCGGCAGCAAAACAATTAGTGCGATTTTGACGGATCCTGCCCTGATGCAATTGCATTCGCTCACCGAGTTTCGGGAAGTAATCAAGAAGTATGCAAAGCAGGAAAAAATTAGTTTAGCGAACAAGAGCGAACCCGGTACGGCCGTTACTATCAAAGGACGACTACGTGGAAGTGAATCCGTTTCAAATTTGCTGATCTATGTGTATCATACGGATAACAGAGGATGGTATTCGGACACAGGAGCGCACGTTTTAATGAGAGAAGGTGACCGCGGTCATGCTCGCCTATTCGGTTATCTTAAATCAGACGCTAATGGACAATTTGAATTCACCACTATTCACCCGCAAGGCTACCCGCAAAGCGATCTTCCACAGCATATCCATTTGGAGGTTTATAATAGCTCCGGAAGAAATCTCATTGTAACTGAATTATTGTTTGATGACGATGCGCGATTGAAAGGTGAAATAAGAAAGAGTGCTTTAGAAAATGGATTCCAGGTGGCAAAAAATGAAGGTGTCAATGGTGCACAGCTTTATTCGTATACAGTGACCCTAAGATGATTTTCCCAAAATGGAAACAGTGTTGTTGAATAGTGCAATTTATTGTCCCAGTTTCCGCTGGTGTAAATAGAGGCCGATTCTATGTCAAATCCTGCTATTTTTAAATAAATAGTGCAGCCGGCCCATTCAGGACATTGTCCTAATAAACTAACTGGAGTAGCTTGCATCATGAGTCAATTCTTTCAAACGATCACCGAACAAAATAAGCTCAGCCTCAACAAACCAGTTGATACTGATGTGGTATATTATTCGGAATTGAATGAATGGTTTACCCTGAATGCATTCCGAAGTTTCAGCCTCAAATACGTTATCGATCGGTGCATCTATTACAAAATTGGCAACAAAGAATTTCCTATCAACGGTGGCAATCTGCTATTGGCGTGCAAGCAGCCAAATGTGAAAGCCTACTTCGATTCCCAGCCAACAGTAAAAAGTATTTGCATCGACGTGTGCCCGGCTACTGTTTCCGAGGCTTTCTCAGTTCTTACGAATAAAAATGATTGCGACTTTGATAATTACCTCTCCGGATATTTTAAGCATCCGGTGTTTTTTGAGTCTGTTGCGCCGCTAAGCGGAACAGTATTCAGTCAGAAATTAAGTCAATTGGTATTCTCTATTCGCGAAGGGAACGCTGAGCAATTGATCGACCGCGAATGGTTTCTCGACCTTATAGAGAAAATTATTTATCACGAATACGGCAACTATGTTGCGTTGAACAGTATTAGTTCTGTTAAATGGGCAACCAGGAAGGAATTGCTGCAAAGACTACAAACAGCCAAACAATACATGGACGACTCTTTCCTGCACATCAATGAAATTGCAGAGGTCGCGGCGGTTTCAAATCTTTCGGAATTTCATTTTTACAGGTCGTTCAAAGAAGCTTTTGGGATTACACCTTATCAATATTTACTCCGATGCAGGCTCCAGTTTGCGCAGGAATTAATCAGGCAGGAGCATCAATCACTTTCGTCAATCGCGCTCACCTGCAATTTTCCTGACCTGTTCACTTTTAGTAAAGCATTCAAGCGCCAGTTTGGGGTTTCTCCTTCCAGCTATCAACTGAAATTCAAGAGCTAAAAACTTCGAGGTTTCTTTGGGTCACTAAGGTCCGCAAGCGGACTACACAAAGGTTTTCACGAAGGGCACAAAGAAGACTTAAGAAAAGGCCTCAGAATAAAACTGGCACCGCTTTAAGGTCGCGAGAGATAAGCACACAAAGGTCCGCCTAAAGGCGGACAGATAGGTTTGCGTTGGAGCAGAGTTCAAAAAGTTTATAGGCTATTCTTTCACCTGGTTTTGTATCCGGCATCTGGCATCTTGTATCGTGCATCCTCACGTGCGCTACTGTCATCCGTCAACTGTCAACTGTCATGCGTACACGTGACAACTACATGATATTTACATGCCGCTCATCCTTGCTTTCGTTCACTCCGCATTCGCGCAACTTATGACAAACAATTCCATGGCATGTTTTCTAATTTGTAGTAAAATGAAAAGCTATGCATGAAGAAAACACTGTCAACCTCAATGGAGCTGCTTTTTTGGAAGGGGCTGGATTGTTCAACCGTGTTCATGTTTCACGCAAAAAAACAAGGTTGATCGTTCAGAAAGGAGTGGAATACGTGCCGCTATTCGTAAAGGATGTAGTGCTGATCTATACTGAAAATAAATTGACGTATGTATTAGATAAGGAAGGAAGAAAATACATATGCGAGAAAAACCTCGCGGACTTAGTGATGTTACTTGATAGGGAAAGGTTCTTCCGCGCCAACCGGCAATATATTGTGAATATGGAATACATTCGTTCGTATAGGTCCTACGGCAAATCGAAATTACAAGTAGAGCTAATTCTTACAGACGCGAAACATTCCATTATAGTAAGCCAGGAAACAGCACCCCACTTCCGAAGCTGGATCAGCGAAGCATAATCTCAAAGCATGAAGAAAATTAAATACACATTCTTTTTTTTCTTATCGTTCTTTTTTGCCGGTCAATTGCTGAGCCAATCTTCCACGGTGAAGATGTTTAGAGATAATCCTGCCCATTTGGTTAAGGTTACGGCAAACGACAACAGCGTGTTTGACACCCGGCAATGGAAGTTCGAGGCGGGCGCACCAGTACGTTCTACTCCTCTTGTTGTTGGAAATTGGGTTTATTTTGGTACAACGGGAGGAGATTTTTTTTCGGTTGATAAACGAAGCGGAGCCGTGAAATGGAAACGCAAGATCGGTTCCCCTGTCAATTCTTCTGCAGCTTTTGCTAACGGAAGAATTTTCTTTTCAGACAATCAGCAAAAATTGTACGCTGTAAAAGAATCTTCGGGTGATGTTATATGGTCAGTGCAGCTCGGAACAAAACTCGATTATCCCTGGAGGTTTGATTACTATTATTCCTCACCTGTTATCTACAATGGCAAAGTGATCATTGGCAGCGATGATGGAAACATGTATGTGTTCGATGCTGCAAATGGAAAATTGATTTGGAAGTTTAATGTAGGTTCGGTCATCAGGGCAACGCCCGCGATTTATGAAAATCACGTGTTGTTCGGAGACGTAAGCGGAAAATTTCATTCTTTGAATTTTGAGAACGGTAAAGAGGAATGGATATTTAAAGGAGTTGGGGATACTTTGAAAAATGAGGACTGGGGATTTGATCGAAAGGCAATTCTATCCAGCGCTGTGGTATACCAAGACAAGGCTTTCTTTGGTTGTCGCGCGGGCTTTTTATACTGCATCAACGCGAAGAACGGAAACCTAATCTGGAAGATGGATCACAAAGTGTCCTGGGTAATTTCTACGCCTGCAATCAAAGATTCAATTGTTGTTACAGGAACCTCAGATGGTAGATTCATCCAGGCAATCAATATCGAAACGGGTAAAGAGATATGGAAATTCAGAACGCCCTCTGTGGTGTGGTCCTCTCCGCTGATTGTTGGCGATGTGGTGTATGGTGGCGACTTTGACGGACAATTCTATTGTATCGACTTGAAAACGGGCAAGAGAATTTCTGAATTATGGACGGCGGAGAAGATCATGTCGTCACCGGTGTATGATGATCAGCTGCTATATTTCGGAAGTGACGATGGCAATTTGTATGCACTCAAAGCACGACCGGTAAATAGAGACGCAGTACTGAGCTTAAAAAAGTTTGTGTTTTATGATCCATCGGCTAAAGGATATTTTAATAACGGCACTGATGCGCGAATTAGGGCATACTTGGGCGCTAATGGATATAAGACCATTCGGCCGGACACGCTTCTTGACGTGATGTCCAGGAATGGTAGCAATACCACAATTGTATTTGCTTCAAATTATTTTCCTGCTTCGGTAATAAGGCCGACAAACAATTCAGCATTGAGAACATTTTTGGAATCAGGAGGGAGAGTAGTCGTACTTGGACCCAATCCGCTCGTTTATAAATTGGAAGAAGAAACAAAACAGCCAATGGGATTTAATGTGCCATTCGCGGATTCTGTTCTTGGATTAAAATATGGGCCTAATGATACGCGGGCATTCGGCGGGCAGTTTGCCTGCTTTGCTACTGAAGAAGGAAAAGCTTTCGGTCTGCAGGATTTCTGGACTTCACTTCTATTTATAAGTCCTGAAAAAGTAGACTTGGTTCTGGGTAAGAATGAAAATGGCCTTGCGTCTTCCTTCGTGAAAAAATATGCTCAGGGAGGTGCCTTTGTTCAATTGATCATGAATGCGAATGCGCCGCAGAATTTGGATTGCATCATTAAAGTTGCAGAAGGATCTTTCTAAAGGTATTGCGGTATTCGGTATTTGGTATTGGGAGATGCTGGTTCTAAGCAGGAATGACGTTTCTCTATGTGTCCCTATGCTCCTATGTGTCTAATTGAAATATACCTCAAAAGAAAACCGCATATATTTTACATGTGCCATTGGAGTTCCACGAAATGGTTGGCGCCGGCACCTTGATCATATTTACAACATAGAAAACCGAGCGGAGAAATTTGCTTTTGGTTTTGATCTTTGTTAGATCGATATCTGGTGCGATATAGAATTCCCGCAATCGCTCCACGTCATATCTGGTGATGGTATTTCCATCCTTGTCTTCCCATTTGTTTTCAAATCCTCCCAGCATACCTTCGGCCCCATAGCCAAATGAAATGTTGAGCCAGGCCGGTAAATTGCTATCGCGAAAGAAACTTTTCAGATTGATGCTCGCCCAATAGGTTTGCGAGTTATAATCTTTCAGAATCCTTTCTAAAGAACTTTCGCCAAATAATTCATTTCTTCTTTCTATTTGGTCTGGTGGATAATCATAGGCGTGATAACTCATCTTTATTTGGATTCGCTGATCTTTCCAACCAATTTGTTGGGCCGCAAAAGAGCTGGCGCCAATAATATTTGCTGCCATATCACTCCAACTGAATCCCCACTCACTCGAATAGCCATCCTGGATTTCAATAATACTTTGATAGGCCAGCGCACTCAAACTTCCCAGCAACACACTTCTCTTTTCATTCAATCCCGCCCATTTCCATGAAGCGGAGGAAACTCGGCTGAGTTGGTAGCTGGTCCATATATGGCCCGCCTTGTCCATTTGATTCCATTCGTGGAGATCATTAAATGTGTGAAAGGATTGCTTGGGAAAATCGGAATACCAGGCTTTATTGAGTGCGATATAAGATCCTGCAAGGAACGCCGCGTGCGTTCCTGCTACAAACCAAACGCGACCGTTTGATTTTGTAGATAATGTTCTCGATGAATCTGATTGCGCAAATGAATGTAGCGCGAGCAAGCTTAAAAAGACAAGCACGTTTAACTGCTTTGGTATGCTTGTCATTGCTATCATTTTATGGTTTTTCACTTCCTGTGCGTACGCGAATTTAGTTTCAGCGGTCGTAGGTAGCAGATATTGGTTAATTACGTTTCTATCTAACACATAGGAGCATAGAAGCATAGAATAGCATAAAGAATATTAATACCTCAGAAAGCAATTCTCCTGATACCTAATACCCTCTACTCAATTCCTAATACCAACTTCACGACTGATACTTCTCCGCCAAAATTTTCTCAGTAATCTTTCCATCTTTCTTATTCTTCAAGATCACTTTCTTGGCACCATAATGTGTCAGTTCTTCTTTTACCAGGTAGTGTTCAGAGTCGTATTCAGTGAGGTGACTATCCTTACTTACGCCTGTTCTTCCTCTCCAGATTTCCAATTTCACCGGCTCCCATTGTTTGCTTTTAGCAGAGCGATAAGCCGCGTCGAGCACAGCATTCACGACATATCCATCATAAAAGGTTTCTTTCGGCTGTTTACCTTGCTCCATGGCGTTGAACATGTCCATGAACATATGGTTATATCCAAGCTCGTTCAATTCATCACCAACGGGGAACAACCATCCGGTATTGCTTTCTGCCTTCTCCGCTACATAATCGGCACCTTTTCCAGTCGTGAACATTTCAAACCCGGTACGGAGAAAACTGTTGATCCATATCGTTCCTTCGGTGCCCATTACTTCATCGCGCAAATCCAATCCACCCCTGAAAGTCCAGCTCACTTCAAACTGGCCTATTGATCCGTTTTCATATTTGACCAATCCGATGGCATGATCTTCTGCATCGATGGGTTTTACCTGCGTATCGGCCCAGCACATCACTTCAACAGGCTTAATGTCTTTACCAATATAACTCCTGGCAATTTCAACGCAATGACAACCTAAATCGAGTATGCATCCGCCGCCGGCCTGTTCCTTATCCCAAAACCATTCACTGTGTGGGCCAGGATGCGTTTCCCTCGATTTTGCCCAAAGAATTCTTCCTAGTGCGCCCTTCCTTACGCTTTCATATGCCTTCAAGAATTTCGGAGTATAGACCAGGTCTTCAAGATATCCGTGGAATATGCCTGCTTTTTCAACGGCCTCGAGCATGCGCTTTGCTTCCTGTGCATTCCGACCTAATGGTTTAGTGCAGATCACCGCCTTCTTATGTTTGCAGCAAAGCAACACGGCTTCTTCATGGAGGTTGTTTGGAAGGGAAATACAAACTACATCCGAATCAGGATGTGCAATGGATTCTTCCATTTTCGTGGTCCAGTGGTCACATGCGTAATCGGATGCAAACTTCTTTGCTGATTCCTCGCGTCGACTGTAAATGCTAACAATTTTGTCTTTACTTCTATAGCCCTGGAGTGAATCGGCATAAAATCGTCCTATAAATCCGGAACCCAACATAGAAATTCTTTTCATAATTCAATTTTTTATGGCAGCCATTGTTCGTTTGAAAACGCTGGTAATTTAGGACAAAATAGAAGGAAATCTGCCGGTAACGGTAATTAATCTCCAAATGAAATTTGACACTATTCTTGATATTTACTGCGAGGAAACTTGTTTTGTTATTCTTTTTAATCCTTCCGAAATTCGATTCACAATTAAAATCAACACACATGGAAGCGGTAATAAAGGAAAAAGTTAATAGCTGGCTTACGGGAAATTTTGATACCGATACCAAAGAACAGCTCCGAAAACTGGAGACTGCTAATCCTTCTGAAGTTGCTGACGCGTTTTACCGCAACCTTGAATTTGGAACCGGTGGGCTAAGAGGAGTAATGGGTGTGGGCACTAATCGCATGAATAAATACACGGTTGGCATGGCAACACAAGGTTTTGCTAACTACCTCAAGAAAAATTTCACCAACCAGGAAATCAGCGTAGCGATTGCGCATGATAGTCGCAATAACAGCAGACAATTTGCCGAGATTGTCGCAAACGTATTTGGTGCCAATGGAATTAAGGTATTTCTGTTCGATTCCCTGCGACCAACGCCGGAACTTTCTTTCACTATTC
>Ga0070671_100003333_pt1 | contig 12534 bp, 9 predicted proteins | sample KBSS73metaG_FD_65341 | JGI IMG/M metagenome (GOLD analysis project Ga0070671, IMG submission 65341) | Switchgrass rhizosphere microbial communities from Kellogg Biological Station, Michigan, USA - KBS S7-3 metaG | ecosystem: Host-associated > Plants > Roots > Rhizosphere > Soil ...
GAAGTCGGCGCCGCTCTTTGCGTTCAGGTCGTCGAGCGCCTGTTGCTGCGTGGCGTTGAGCTGCGGCACAGGCGTGATCGCGGGCGAGGACTTGGCCGCCGCCGCCTTGAGCTTGGCAGTGGAGTCCATGTGCGCCTTGATCATCTGGGCGGCGAAGGCCTTGACCTTGCTCGACTGCGCCTTGTCCTGCGCGAGCTTGGAGCTTTGAATCTCGAAGGTGTCGCTCGCCGCGGCGTCGTTGGCGAAAGTCTGCGCCGGGCTGCTGGCGGCGACGTCGGGTGCCATCGCCGTATCGGTCGCACCGCCGGCGGCCATGCCGGTGTCTTCCGAGCCCGCCATGGTCGAGGTGGCCGCGGGCGAGTCGGCGTCGTTCTTCTTGCAGGCCGAGAGGCCGAGCACGGTGATCGAGGCGGCGAGCAGCAGGTAATGCTTCATGGCGAAAGGTCCCCATCCAGGATTGCGATCCTGTAGAACCCGCTCGGCGCGCCAACGTTCCTGATTACCTTTCCGGGACTTGCGCGTTGTTGTTCGCACTCGGCGGCCGTGGGTCGCCAGGCATCAACGAGCAAGCGCAGGAGCCCTAAGCGATGAGCATCTTCGGGAATATCGTGAACAAGATCTTCCACCACGGCGCCAAGGCCGCTCCGGCCCCGGCACCCGCAGCCGCACCCGCAGCCGCCCCGCAGCCCGCGCCCGCGACCACGCAAGCGGCGCCGCAACCGGCCAGCACGCCGACGCCCGCCGCACCGGCGCCGCAACCGGCCGAGCCGGTCGATGTCGGTGCCGTCCTCGAGGAGATGGCGGCGATGAAGCCCGATCACGGCGGCAACTACCAGACCTCGATCGTCGATCTGCTCAAGCTGCTCGACCTCGATTCCAGCCTTGCGGCGCGCAAGGAGCTGGCGGACGAGCTGGACGTGCATGCCGGCGCCGATGGCTCCGCGGAAGAGAACATCGCGCTGCACCGCGCCGTGATGGCTAAGCTGGCCGAGAACGGCGGCATCGTGCCCGACAGCCTGCGACATTGAGCCCAGCGACATCGAGCCGCCGCAAGCGACGCGAAATGCGGGATCGTCCGGATTAGAAGGCGAGCCGCCGTCCTCCCCCACCCGCAGGACGGCGGCTCTCCCGGCAGTTTTCGATGGCTCACGCGCCGTCAGCGGCGGCAGATCGCTCAGCGCCAGCGTGGAAGCGGTCATGCCACCGAAAACTGCCTCGAGTGCCAGCGACGAACCGCTGGCGCTCATCCGATGTGAGCCGCGCAATAGGCGGGTGCGCGGACGAAGCCTTCTGCCCCCCGTCTTCCGCTTTCCGCTGCGATTCGGACACTCCGTAAAATCCCGTATAGGAGAGCGCGCGTCCGTTTACGGGACAGTCGGCGAGGGGCCTATTGGTCCGTCACGCCCTGTTGGCGCCTTGCAGCCAATCGGCGACTTACGCGTTTGCCCGTGCGCAATTGACGACAAATTGCGACTGGACGGCGGCGCGAGCCTGAGCCGATGAGGGGTGAATGCGGCGCGCGACGGTATCCTTGCTGATCTGCCTGGCTCTTCCCGCCTGTGCGGCAGGGCCCAACTACGAGCCCCGCAGCGCTGCGGACCTGGGCGTTCCCGACGCGTGGTCGGTCGGCGCCGCACCCACCGCCGAAGACCTGACCCAGTGGTGGCGCAAGTTCGACGATCCGGTGCTGGCACAGCTCGTGGAACAGGCCGCAGCGGCGAACCTTGACGTGTCCCAGGCGATCGCACGGCTGAGACAGGCGCGCGAACAGCTTGCGATCAGTCGATCCGACTTGTTCCCGACGCTCTCGGGCTCGGGCGGTTACAGCCGCACGCAGAGCCTGCGCGGGGGCGGCACCACGATCACGCTGCCCAACGGGACCGTCACGACCACCGGAGGCGGGGGGCGGGACAGCTTCTCGCTCGGGCTCGACGCCAGCTATCAGGCGGACCTGTTCGGCGGCGTCCGTCGCGGCGTGGAGGCGAGCCGGGCGCAGTACCAGGCGGCGGGCTTCGACTATGCGACGACACTCATCTCGGTGGAGAGCGAAGTGGCGCGCAACTACGTGCTGGCGCGCGCTTACCAGGCACAGCTCGCCAATGCGAAGGCGAACCTCGCGATCCAGGACGACAACCTGGAGATCGCCGGCTTCCGGGTCCAGGCGGGGCTGGTCTCCTCGGTCGATGCCGAGCAGGCCCGCGCCAGCCGCGCACAGACGGCTGCGGGCATTCCCTCGATTGAGCAGCAGTACAATGCCGCGGTGTCGCGCATCGGCGTCCTGACCGGACAAGCGCCGGGTGCGCTCAAGCCGCTGCTCGCGGCCGCCGGGCCCATTCCGCGCGGGCCCGAGGCGATCGGCGCGGGCATCCCCGCCAACGTGCTGCGGCAGAGACCTGACGTGCGCGCGGCCGAGCGGGACCTGGCCGCGGCGACGGCCCAGATCGGCGTCGCCAAGGCGCAGCTGTTCCCCGCGCTCAACATCTCGGGCGGGATCGACACCACCTCCCTCAGCCTCAGGGGGCTGTTCGACACGATCACGGGCAACCTGTTCGCCGGCATCACCCAGGCGATCTTCAACGGGGGCCGGCTGAACGCGCAAGTGCGATCGAGCCGTGCCGCCGCCGACGGCGCTTTCGCCGCCTACAAGCAATCGGTCCTGACCGCGCTGGAGGACATCGAGAACGCCGTCGTCGCGCTCAACGCGGCGCGTGAGCGGGAGCGGCAGTTCGCCATTGCACTGGACGCGGCGCAGAACTCGGCGATCCTGGCGCGCAGCCAGTACCGCTCGGGCCTGACCGACTTCACCACGCTCAACACGCAGGAGACGGCGCTCATCTCCGCGCGCGACGGGCTGGTGCAGGCCCGGTCCGACAAGGCGACCGCGCAGATCGCGCTCTACACCGCGCTCGGCGGCGGCTGGGATGCCAGCGTGCCCCCGACCGCGCCGGCAACGACGGACTGACAGATGGCAGACGAGACTCTCGACACGTTCCTGGGCGTGAAGGCGAAGCCGGCATGGCAGCGCTACGCCAAGTGGGGTGGCCTCGCCTTGGTCGTGCTGATCCTGGTGCTGGTGCTGGCCCGCTGCGTCGGCGGTTCCGACGCGCCCAAGTACACCACCGTCGCCGTCAAGCAGGGTCGCCTGGTGACCACCGTCTCGGCCACCGGCAAACTCGCGCCGATCACGCAAGTGACCGTCGGCTCGCAGCTGTCCGGGTTGATCGTGAAAGTGCTCGTCGACGTCAACGACCACGTTGCCGCCGGCGAGGCGCTCGCCGAGATCGATCCCGAGCAGCTCGATGACCAGATCCGCCAGAACCGGGCGCAACTCGCCGCCAACCAGGCGCAAGTCGAGCAGGCGCGCGCGACGGTGGCGGAGGCGCAGGCGCAGCTGGCGCGCTTGGAGGAAGTCTACCGCCTGTCGAACGGCCGCGTTCCCTCCGGCACCGAATTGCAGACCGGACGTGCCGATGCGGCCCGCGCGCGCGCCGCGCTCAAGGTCGCGCAGGCGAACGTCGTCGCCAGCCAGGCGACGCTGGCGCAGAGCCAGACGCAGCGCGCCCGCGCGATCATCCGCTCGCCCGTCGCCGGCGTAGTGCTCGCCCGCCAGGTCGATCCCGGCCAGACGGTGGCCGCCTCGTTCAACACGCCGACGCTGTTCGTCATCGCCGAGGACCTGACGACGATGAAGCTGGAAGTGGCGATCGACGAGGCCGACGTCGGCTCGGTCAAGCAAGGGCAGGACGCCAGCTTCACTGTCGATGCGTTCCCGGGCAAGACCTTCCCGGCGAAGATCACGCGCGTCGAGATCGGCTCCAATCTGACCGCGCAGAACGCCACGTCGTCTTCCTCGACGGCCACCACGGGCGCGGCGACGACGGGGCAGGTGGTGTCGTACGCGGCGGATCTCTCGGTGGCCAACCCGGACCAGCAGCTGCGGCCGGGCATGACCGCGACGGCCGATATCGTCACTTCCGACAAGAAGAACGTGCTGCTCGTACCCAATGCCGCGCTGCGCTTCACGCCGCAGACCGACAGCGGCGCCAGTGCGCAAGGCGGCGGCATCGCCAGCCAGTTCGGTCCTCGAATGCGCCGAGGGGGCGGCAACAGTCGCAGCGTGACGCTGAACCGCGGGGCGACGCAGACGATCTACATCAAGGGCGAGGACGGCCAGCCCGCGCCAATCCAGATCGTGACCGGCGATACCGATGGCACCCAGACCGAAGTCGTCTCCGGACAGCTCAAGCCGGGCATGGAGGTCATCACCGGGCAACTGGCGGGTTCGGGCGACCAGAAGTCCGGCTCGGGCTCCGGCAGGCGGCGCCAGGGCGGCGGCGGAGGTAGCGGAGGCGGTGCGGGTGGCTGACGAACCGCTCATCCAGCTGCGCGGCATCCGCAAGGTCTATGGCGAGGGACCGACCGCATTCCAGGCCCTGAAGGGCGTCGATCTCGACATCCGACGCGGCGATTTCGTGGCGGTGATGGGGCCTTCGGGTTCGGGCAAATCGACGACGATGAACATCCTGGGCTGCCTCGACGTGCCGAGCGCGGGGACGTTCCTGTTCCGGGGCCACCACATCGAGACGCTCAACCGTGATCAGCGCGCCTTGCTGCGGCGGCGATATCTCGGCTTCGTGTTCCAGGGCTTCAACCTGCTGGCCCGCACTTCGGCGCTCGAGAACGTGGAACTGCCCTTGCTCTATCGCGGCGACGAGAAGAAGGCGCGGCGCGACGCGGCCATGGCGGCGCTCGACAAGGTCGGCCTTGCCGACTGGTGGGACCATACGCCCGGCGAGCTGTCGGGCGGGCAGCAGCAGCGCGTCGCCATCGCCCGCGCCATTGTCACCAGCCCGGACGTGCTCCTGGCCGACGAGCCGACCGGCAACCTCGACAGCGAGCGCTCGGTCGAGATCATGCAACTGCTCACCGGTCTCAACCGCGACTCGGGGATCACCGTGCTGATGGTCACGCATGAGCCGGACATGGCCGCGTTCGCCCACACCATCGTCCACTTCAAGGATGGGCTGGTCGACCGCATCGAGCAATCGCAGGGCCTTGCCCGGGGGGAGCCGGCCTGATGCTCGGCACGATCCTCCTGCTCGCGCTGCGCTCGATCCGGCGGCACTTGCTGCGCTCGTTCCTGACGATCCTGGGTATCGTCATCGGGGTGGGCGCGGTCGTCGCGATGACCACCCTGGGTCAGGCGACGACTTCGGCCGTGCAGCAGCAGATCGCAGCGCTTGGCACGAACGTCCTGCAAGTCCGCCCGGGCCAGGGCTTCGGCCGGGGTGGCGGCGGTCCGCGCCCGCCGGACTTCGACCCGAGCGATGTGACCGCCATCGCCCAGCAGATCGCCGGCGTCACCGCCGTCGCTCCGCAGGCGCAGGCGACCGCGACCGCGATTTACGAAGGCGCCAACTGGTCGACGACGATCAACGGCACCACCTCTGCCTACTTCACCGTCCAACCCTGGCCGCTGAGCGAGGGCCGCATCTTCACGCCGCGCGAGGAATCGGCAGGCAAGGCGGTGTGCATCATCGGCTCGACCGTGAAGACCAACCTGTTTCGCGGCGGCAGCGCGGTGGGGCAGCGGTTCCGCATCGGCAACGTCAGCTGCGATATCATCGGCGTGCTCTCCACGAAGGGGCAGGCCGGCTTCGGCGGCGACCAGGACGATGTCGTGATCATGCCGATCAAGGCGGTCCAGCGCCGCTTCACCGGCAACACCGACGTGCGGCTGATGCTGGTCGGCGTCGATCAGGCCTATTCCACGGCCCAGGTGCAAGCCTCGATCAGCGATCTGCTGCGCGAGCGGCGCCATACCGCCGGGCGCGACGACGACTTCAACATCTTCGACACCAAGCAGATCTCGGACACCTTGACGGGCACCACCACGCTGCTGACCCGCATCGTGGCGGCGGTGGCGGGGATCAGCCTCGTGGTCGGCGGCATCGGCATCATGAACATCATGCTCGTCTCGGTGACCGAGCGCACGCGCGAGATCGGCATCCGCCTCGCGATCGGCGCGGTGGCCAACGAAGTGCTGCTCCAGTTCCTGGTGGAGGCGATCGTGCTCTCGTGCATCGGCGGGCTGATCGGGCTGTTGCTGGCGCAGCTGGTGATCGCCGTTGCGACCCCGCTGATGCAGGTGCCCTGGACCTTCGACCCGCAGATCAACATGGTCGCCTTCCTGATCTCGGCGCTGATCGGCGTCGTCTTCGGCTATTTCCCGGCCAGGCGCGCCGCGTCGCTCAACCCCATCGACGCGCTGCGGCACGAATAAGCCCGGATTTTCAAATTAGAGTCTGTCCGCTTGGAGCGGGATCGGCACCGGCCCACGCCCCCACCCGACCTCCCAACGATAGTACCCTGAGGGAGGTCGGGTGGGGGCGTGGGCCGGCGCCGCTTAAACCGGACAGAGTCTAATCCTCCGCGATCAGGCTGTCGCGGGCGGTGTCGCGCATCCGCAGGTAGACCACCAGCGAAAGGCCGATCATGACGGTGACATACCAGTAGAACGCGCTCGCCACGCCTGCCTGCTTGAGCCACAGCGCGACGTACTCGGCAGTGCCGCCGAACAGGGTGTTGGCGATCGCATAGGGCAGGGCGACGCCAAGCGCGCGGATGTGCGCCGGGAACAGCTCGGCCTTCACCACGGCGTTGATCGCGGTGTAGCCGCTCACGATCACCAGCGCCGCGAGCACCAGCGCGAAGGCGGCGAAAGGATCGCGCACCTGCTCCAGCGCGCGGAAGATCGGATACGTGAACAGCAGCCCGCCGACGCCGAACGCGATCATCACCGGCTTGCGTCCGATGCGATCGGACAGGGCGCCCACCGCCGGCTGCAGCAGCATGAACACGAACAGCGCACCCGCCGTGATGCGGCTTGCGCTGGCGTTGGAGAAGCCGCTGGTGTCGACCAGGAACTTCTGCATGTACGTGGTGTAGGCGTAGAAGGCGAGGGTGCCCCCGGCGGTCAGCGCGACCACCAGCAGCGCCTCGCGCGGATGCTGGCGCAGCAGCGCCATGCCGCTGGAGCGCGGCGCTTCGCTTTGCCGGACCTTGGCGAAGCTCTCGGTCTCTGCCAGCCGGCGCCGCAGGTAGAACACGAAGAGCGCGAGCACCGCTCCGACCAGGAACGGCACGCGCCAAGCCCAGCTCTTGAGGGCATCCTCGCCGTAGCCCGTCTGGAGCGTCAGCAGCAGCGCCAGCGCGAGCAGCTGGCCCGAGATCAGCGTCACGTACTGGAAGCTGGAGTAGAAGCCGCGATGGCGCTTTCCCGCCATCTCGCTGAGGTACGTCGCGCTGGCGCCGTACTCGCCGCCGACGCTCAGGCCCTGGAGCATGCGCGCGAACAGCAGCATTGCGGGGGCCAGAACCCCGATCGAGGCGTACCCCGGCGTCAGCCCGATGATCAGCGAGCCCGCGCACATCAGCGTGACCGAGAGCGTCAGCCCCGCCTTGCGGCCATGGCGGTCGGCATAGATGCCCATCACCCAGGCGCCGACCGGGCGCATGACGAAGCCGACGGCGAATACCGCGGCGGCGCTCAGCAACTGGGCAGTGCGGTCGCCCTTGGGGAAGAACACCGGCGCGAAGTAGAGAGTGAAGGCCGAGTAGACGTACCAGTCGTACCACTCGACGAGGTTGCCGGCCGACCCGCCGATGATGTTGCGGAGCCGATGCCCGCGCTGCGCCTCTTCCATCGCGCCTCTATGCGGCAGGCGGCTCGCCTCAGGCAATGGGAACCGCATGCCGTCTGCCGGTCTTGTCGCCAGGACAGATGGCGAGAGGAGACGCGGGCGCATGCAACCCTGGCATTACAGCGGTGGCGAGACGCAGTTGGTGGGAGAACTCTACCGGCCGACGACGACGCCGAACGGGCGGGCGATCCTGATCGTGCACGAGGCGGACGGCATCGGCAACAACGTGCGACGGCGTTGCGCGATGCTCGCCGGGCTGGGCTATGTCGCCGGCGCCGCGGACATGCACGGCGGCGGCCGGGTGCTTCAGGGCCAGGAGATGGCGGAGGCACTGCAGCGCTTCAAGGACGACCCGCCCCTGTTCCGTGCCCGTGCGCGTGCGGCTCTCGATGCGCTGTGCGCGACGGCGGCGGTTCGGCCGGAGGCGGTGGCGGCGATCGGCTACTGCTTCGGCGGCATGGCGGTGCTGGAACTGGCGCGCAGCGGTGCTCCGCTTGCTGCCGTGGCGAGCTTTCACGGCCTGCTGACGAGCCGCGCTCCGGCGGAACCAGGGGAGGTGCGGGCGCGAGTCCTCGCCTGCAGCGGCGCCCTCGACCCGCTGGTCCCGCCCGAGGATCTGGCGACCTTTCAGGCGGAAATGACGGGTGCCGCGGCGGACTGGCACTTGCTCGTGCATGGCCGGGCGCTGCACAGCTACACGAACGTGGATGTCGATGGTCTGGGCGATCCGCGCATGCGCTACGACGGGGCGGCCGATCGCCAATCCTGGGCCGCGCTTCTCACGTTTCTGGAGGAAACGTTTGATCCCGGCAGATGAATGTTCATTCAGGTCTTGAAATCGACTTGCCGGATGTAAATTTACCGGCTGGTACAGAAAGCTGCTTGACGAGGGTGCTGCTTCCTATATATACCGCTTGGTACAGAACGGAAAGCGTCTCGCCGAAGGAGCAGCTCCGATGACCAAATCGACTAGCCGATGTTGACCGGCTGAACCGACCGGTACTCTTCATGGGTGCCAATATCAACCGAATGCCGCAGTGGCTCTCGCGCAAAGCCGGGAGCCGCATGGCTTAGAGAACCTATTTCCGGTGTCCCTTGCGCCGGAGACTGTCCCGGCGCGCCCAACTCACCCCCGCCCCCCGGGGCGCGCCGGGGCCTTTGCAGGACAAACACCCATGGCTTTCATCGATTTCAAGGATGGTGCGCTTCATGCTCTGCCAGCGCCCGCGCTCGCCCGCCTCGGCGAAGTGGTGGCGCGGCCTCTCGATCTGCTCAACGATCTCGAGCGGCGCATCGTCGAACTGGCGCGCGGAGACGGCCTCGTGTCATTGCGTCCGCGGCGCAAGCGGTCGTGGCTCGCACAGCTGGTGCTCGGCCCGCAGGCGCCGTCGCCGGTCCTCGCGAACGAGCGACTGGAGGCGCTGCGCCGTCTCGCCGTGCTGACCTGGCACCACGGCTACCAACTGCCCGTCTCGGCGCTGCGCGAGGCGCAGCAGGCCGGCTATAGCGAAGCGCAAGTCGGCGCGGTGATCGACATGGTCGCCCGGCTGCGCGAGCCTTTCCGGAGGTTGGCCGCGTGAATTCTCCGGTAACGATCGAAGTCCCCACATACGCCGAGGCCGAGCCGGCCGAGCGTCGCGCGCAGGGCCACCACCGCCGCAATCTGGTGATCGGCGCGGTTGCGCTCGTGCTCGTCGCCGGGTTGGGCTGGCGCTACTTCCACGGCACCCAGGCCGCCGCCGCGCCGCCGCCGCCGGCGGTGGTGCAGGTTGCGCAGCCGCTGGTTCGCCAGGTGACGCAGTGGGACGACTACATCGGCCGCTTCGCGCCGAGCCGCACCGTCGAGGTGCGGCCGCGCGTCTCGGGCGCGGTGATGCAAGTGCTGTTCAAGGACGGCGACTACGTGCGCCAGGGCCAGCCGCTGTTCGTGATCGATCCGCGGCCCTATCGTGCCGCGCTCGCCGAGGCGCAGGCCGATGTCGCGTCTGCCCGCAGCGCCCTCGCGCTCGCGCAGTCCGACTATTCGCGCGTTGCCGGACTGACCGGGGACGAGGCGATGGCCGCGAGCGAAGTCGATGCTCGCCGGGCCAAGCTGCGCGCCGCCTCCGCCGCGCTCGCCGCCGCGCAAGCCAGGGTGCAGACCCGGTCGCTCGACGTGGAGTTCTCGACAGTGCGCGCGCCGATATCGGGCCGCATCTCGGACCGGCGGGTCGACGCCGGCAACCTCGTTTCGGGCGATAACGGCGCCGGCGCCACGCTGCTGACGACGATCAATGCGGTCGATCCGATCTACTTCAACTTCGACGCGTCCGAAGCGCTCTTCCTCAAGACGCAGCGCGAGCGGGAGGGCAACAAGGCGCCCGCGAACGTGCAGATCCGCCTGCAGGACGAGGCCGAGTATCGCTGGAACGGCAAGCTCGACTTCACCGACAATGGCCTCGATCCCCGGTCCGGTACGATCCGTGTGCGGGCGGTCGTACCCAATCCGGGCGGCTTCCTGGCGCCCGGGCTGTTCGGCAACATGCGGCTGGCCGATGGCGGCATGGTCCCGGCGATGCTCGTGCCCGATGAAGCCGTGCAGTCCGATCAGGCGCGCAAGGTCGTGCTGACGGTCGGCTCCGACAGCATGGTCACGGCAAAGCCCGTCCAGCTTGGTCCCTTGGTGGACGGGTTGCGCGTGATCCGCTCGGGCCTGGCGCCCAACGACCGGGTGATCGTGAGCAACTTCCAGGCCGCCATCGCCGGAACCAAGGTCGAGCCCAAGGCCGGCCGCATCGCTCCCAAGAAGCCGGCCGAAGCCGCGTCCGCGCCGACCGCGCCGATTGCGGCACAGGCCACGCTGAATTGAGACCGCCGCTTCGACCATAGCGAAGGCGCGTTTTAGAAGCTCCGGGGGTGCGGCCCTTGCCGCCTCTCGGAGCATCGAACCCACCCGCAACGGGTGAGCCACGGCGCTCGCCCAACAGGGACAAGACCTCATGCGTTTCTCGCGCTTCTTCATCGACCGGCCGATCTTCGCGGGCGTCATCGCGGTGATCATCACCGTGGTCGGCGCGCTTGCCTTCGTCGGCCTGCCGGTCACCCAGTATCCCGACATCGTCCCGCCGACCGTAACGGTCACGGCGCAGTATCCCGGCGCTTCGGCCGAGACCGTCGCCAACACGGTTGCCGCTCCCATCGAGCAGGAGATCAACGGCGTCGACGACATGCTCTACATGGACTCGCAGTCCACGGGCGACGGCAAGACGACGATCACCGTCACCTTCAAGATCGGCACCGACCTCGATGCCGCGCAGGTGCTGGTGCAGAACCGCGTCGCCGTCGCGCTGCCCCGCCTGCCGCAGGAAGTGCAGCAGTTCGGCGTGGTGACGCGCAAGACCTCGCCCGACTTCCTGATGGTGGTGAACCTGCAGTCGCCCGACGGCAGCCTCGACCGCGATTACCTGTCGAACTATGCGCTCACGCAAGTGAAGGACAAGCTCGGCCGGATCGACGGCGTGGGCGACGTGCGCCTGTTCGGCTCGCGCGACTTCGGCATGCGCATCTGGATCGATCCGGGCCGCGCCTCGGCGCTGGACCTGACGCCGGGTGAGATCGTGGCCGCGCTGCGCGCACAGAACGTGCAGGTCTCCGCAGGTGCGCTGGGGGCTCCTCCCTATGACACCGGCAGCGCCTTCCAGGTCGGCGTCGAGCTCCAGGGGCGCCTGACCACGCCCGAGCAGTTCGGCGACATCATCGTTCGCAGCGATCCCGACGGTCGCCAAGTGCGCGTGCGCGATGTCGCGCGCGTCGAACTGGGCGCCCAGGACTACACGCTCAACACCTACCTCTCGAACAAGCCGACGGTCGTGATCGCGGTCATGCAGCGTCCCGGCTCGAACGCGCTGGACGCCGCCAATGCGGTGAAGTCCGAGATGGACACGTTGTCCAAGACCTTCCCCAAGGGCATGGAATACTCGGTCATCTACAACCCGACCGAGTTCATCGGCCAGTCGATCGACGCGGTGTACCACACGCTGTTCGAGGCGGTGATCCTCGTCGTCCTCGTCATCCTGGTGTTCCTGCAGAACTGGCGCGCCGCGATCATCCCGATCGTCGCCATCCCGGTCTCGCTGATCGGCACCGCGGTGATGCTGGCCGCGGTCGGCTACTCGCTCAACAACCTCTCGCTGTTTGGGCTGGTGCTGGCGATCGGCATCGTCGTCGACGACGCGATCGTGGTGGTCGAGAACGTCGAGCGCTACATCGAGGAGGGCCTCAGACCCATCGATGCCGCCCGGCGCTCCATGGACGAGGTGTCCGGCGCGCTGGTCGCGATCGTCCTGGTGCTCTGCGCGGTGTTCGTGCCGACGCTGTTCATCACCGGCATCTCGGGCGCGTTCTACAAGCAGTTCGCGGTGACGATCTCGACGGCGACCGTCATCTCGCTGCTCCTCTCGCTCACGCTCTCGCCGGCGCTCGCCGCGATCCTGCTCAAGCACCGCGAGCGGGTGGCGAGCGATGCGCCCCGCTGGCGTCAGTGGCTGCAGAAGGGCGGCGACAAGTTCAACCATGGGTTCGAGCGGCTGAGCGATCGCTACTCGCGCCTGACGTTGAAGCTGGTGCAGGCGCCGCTGCGGATGATGGCGACGTATGCCGCCCTGATCCTGGCGACTCTGGGCCTGTTCTGGACCACGCCTGCCGGCTTCGTGCCGCAGCAGGACCAGGGCTACTTCCTGGCCGCCGGGTTCCTGCCGCCGGGTTCCTCGCTCGCCCGCTCGGACGAGGTGGCGCATGACATGGCCAACCGCCTGCTGCCGATCAAGGGCATCCGCGGCGGCGTGATGTTCGC
>Ga0070671_100003334_pt1 | contig 12533 bp, 10 predicted proteins | sample KBSS73metaG_FD_65341 | JGI IMG/M metagenome (GOLD analysis project Ga0070671, IMG submission 65341) | Switchgrass rhizosphere microbial communities from Kellogg Biological Station, Michigan, USA - KBS S7-3 metaG | ecosystem: Host-associated > Plants > Roots > Rhizosphere > Soil ...
GCAAGAGCAGACCCCGGCTTCTTCACCGCACTCGAGATACCGCTCCTGAATGGGCGCTTCTTTACCAATGAGGACCGCGCCGGGCATCCGGAGACCATTATCGTGAGCCGCCAATTGGCGCAGCAGTACTTCCCGGGGGAGAACCCGCTGGGCAAGCATCTCCATGTCGGCGCGGTTGGCAACGCCAACTACGAAATCGTCGGCATTGTTGCCGACACGCTCTACCAGGTAGGCAAGCCGTCGGAAGCAACGATATACTTCCCCGTTCTTGGAGGGAACCCGCTGGGCGCCACGCTGGTCGTCCGAACCTCTTCCGACCCGTTGGCCTTGTCCGTTCCGGTGCAGAAACAGATTGCGGCGCTCGACCCTGAGATGCCGGTCCACGATGTGTTTACTTTGCGCCAGATCATCGAGCAGTCATTGGGCAACGCCAACCTTAGCGCAAGCCTGGTGCTGGCCTTTGCAATTCTTTCGCTCATGCTCGCGTCCGTGGGGTTATATGGTGTGCTCTCTTACTTGACCACACAGCGCACGGGAGAGATTGGCATTCGCATTGCGCTCGGTGCACAACGCGACCAGGTTATGCGGCTGATGCTGGACGATGGCATGCGCCCTGCTCTTTATGGTTTGGCGCTTGGCCTTGCAACCAGCGCCGGAGCAGTTCGCATTGTCCAATCAATGCTCTATGAAACTAGGCCGCTCGATCCCATGATCTTTTCGGCCGTGGCTGCAACGCTGCTGGCCGTCGCGGCCCTGGCCTGCATGATTCCGGCGTGGAAAGCGTCGCGCATCGACCCGATGCAGGCATTGCGCAATGAATGACGAAACTGTCTTGCCCTGACAGTTCTGTTGAGTCAAAGGATAAGCCCGCATCCCAGATTCTCAACGAGCGCATAATCGCCAAGCCAATCGTCCACCCCGAATTCGAGTTGTGGGCGTACGACGGCCATGCAGATTTTTTTCCAAATCTCGTCTCCCATTTGCAGGCTAATTCGCGAAAAAGAGCAGAATCTAAATCAGCAGAGTTATAGGAGTGAACCGTTCTCCACGCCGTCACTCTCTCAAGAACGGACCAGGTCCAGACTCGTTACACGGCGGAGGCGGTGCCATTCACACAACGAGCTTGCGACAGGGCAGGTGAGTGGTCCAGGTTTCCTCGTAAGTCCCTTATTTGCAGGATCTTGCAGGTAAGTACATGTGAAATGAGGATTTTACAAAAATGTGGGGTGGGAGAAAGCCATCAAGACAATGCCAACGGGTTCCGGCGTCCTAAATTCTAAATTAAGCGTTAAGAGGAACATACGGCCATGTCCATTTAAAATCAGGAACTTACAAAAAATTAACCTCGCAAGTAGATTTTCGCAAGCAGGGGGACAGGAGCCTACCAAGTCTAAATCCTTTTGAATGTATTAGGTAGACCAGAGATCAGGCTAAGTCGTTTTGAATCTATTAGGTGCAAAAAACGGACAAAATTATCTCAAGAATCGAGCCTGTACGGACAATCGGGTCCCTCGTTACGAAGCGACCCACAGGGCAAATAAACTGGCGAGCTCTAAACTCAATGCCACGTATTAGGTACCGTACATGCGCACCTAAGTCCAATTGCATGTATTAAGTACGTTTTTTTGAATTTTTTCTCGCGCCCCAGAGATAGGGAGCGGTCACCCGACCATCAAACGGTAAATTGGAGCAGAAAGAAGAACTTACCAGCATCTTCCTTTGAATCGAAGAACTTACAGAAGAGACTCCCGGCTACAAGCTACAAGTCCAAGCTACCGGCTCCGGCTACAAACCCAGTATCCGCCCGCCCAGCACTAGCAGCACGATCCCCAGAACAATCCGGTACACAGCAAACGGCGTGAACCCATGCCGCCGCACCCACGCCAGGAACCACTCCACCACCCCCAGCGCCACCAGGAACGAAACAACGAACCCGATCGCCAACACCATCCATCGCTGGCCGTTCATGTCGACCTCCGCCATCGGTACCGCCCCCGCGGCCAGCGCTGTCTTGCCAGGGTGAACCGACTTCAGCAGATCCCAGGCAGTCGCCGCAATCATCGTCGGTATCGAAAGCAGAAAGCTGAACTCGAGCGCCGAAGGCCGGTCCATCCCCACCAACTGCCCTGCCGCGATCGTCGCCATTGACCGCGACGTCCCCGGAAACACCGCCGAGAGCGACTGGCAGATTCCGATCCAGATCGACTGCCCCAGGCTCATCTCCTCCACATGGATGGTCGTCGGCTCAAACCTCGATGCCCGCGCATCAATCACCCACATCACCACGCCGCCGATCAGAAGCGTCCACGCCATCACCGCGATGCTCTGCAGATGTTTCTCAGTCACCTTGTGCAGCGGAAGAGCAATCACCGAGGTGCAGACAAACGCAATCAGCGTCAGCGAGATCGGATGGTTCTTCCATGTCTTGTCGCCGCTCTCCCCTCGCGGGAAGCTCTTGATGAATGCAACGATCCGCCCAAGATAAAGAAGAATGAGTGCAAAGATAGCCCCCGCCTGGATCACGATCGTGTACATCTTCCAGTACGCATCATCCAGCGGAATGCGCATCGCAGCTTCGACGATCCGCAAATGCGCCGTCGAACTTACCGGCAAGAACTCCGTCAGGCCCTCAACAATGCCCAGAAGAAGCGACTGAATATAGACGTTCAAAGAGCCTCCGCTCACTATCCTAACGGCCAACCGTTGAAACGAGTGCCAGACTATGGTCTATTGCTTATCGATTCCGTACACCGCGATGCCCTGGTCCAGTTTGAAAACCAGCATCGCCGCCCTCGCGGTATAGTCCGATTGAGGAAATTTGTCCTTCATCCGCGCCGCAAGATCGCGCGCATGCGCATGCGCCGCCTCGCTCTTCTTGTCGTTCTCCTCACCTGCGTACATATCCTTCAGCACCGCCTGGCGGTACACGGCCAGGTACAGCGCCTGCGCTGTCCGCGCTCCGTCGGCATGTTCCGCTGCGAACTTTTCGTATATCTCCGACTCCTTCTCCGGACACTTGGTCTGGCCCTGCCAGTCACCGCAAAGCTTGTTATCGAGAAGCTCAAACGCCGCGTAGTCCGCCTGCTTCGTATGCGGATAGTCGCGGATGATGTGCTTCAGCGAATCTTCATCCATTTGCTGACGTAAATACGGCGCCTGCTCTTTCGCCGATGGCCGCGACGCTGCATCCGCCTTTTGAATCTGCCAGGAGATGTCGGCCGCCCGCCAGGCCGCTTCAGCAGCTAAAGGCGAATTGGGGAAAATCTCAGCGAGTCGGCGATAAAGCAGGTGTGCGGTACGAGCCGCGTTCACCGGTCCTCGCGGATCGTTTGCCTGCGCCTCCTCGTCCGCCGCCGCTCCCATTAATACCTGGTCGCCGCTCGGCGTGCTCTCAATCACTACGCCTTTGGCCTGCATCCATCCCGAGATCGGTGGCGGCACATCATTCGTATCGAAGATCGGTTCATCCGCCGTGTGCTCCAGCTCCACATCCGTATTCGCAAAAACCCGTAGCCAGTCGCCGCTCTTCTCCGCAACCACCAACTCTCGCCCCGGCTGCACCCGATCCACCTTCTGCGCCTCCACACTGGCAGAAACGTAGAGCCATGTCACCCGCAATGCCGTGGCCCGCGGGCCAGCCAGAGGCTTCTGCAGCTGGTCTTTCTTCTTCTGGGCACAAAGCGGAAGCGCACACATCACAAGGAGAGCACCAAGCAGTGGCGCACTGCGGAAAGGAGTCTTCATCTCACAAAAGATCATAGTTCAACGACGCTAAACGCGCGTTTCGGTAAGCACCTCGGCCAGCAACGCCAGATCGACATTGCCTCCGCTCACAACCGCAACTGCCGTCTTGAACGATGGCAGTTCCGCACGATGGAATAGCAGCGCCGCCGAAGAAACCGCGCCGCTTGGCTCGGGCACAATCCGCGCTGATCCCACAATTGCGCGCATCGCTGCTCGAATCTCCGCCTCCGTGACCGTAATGATCCCGTCCACATAAGCTCTGATGTGTTCAAAGTTCCTCAAGCCCACACTCTGCGTCCGTAGTCCATCGGCAATCGTCCGCGACGTCAGCTCCGCCGGCCACGTCGTAAGCTTTCCAGTCCTGTAGCTCTCAGTCGCATCCGCGGCCAGCTCCGGCTCCACGCCAAACACTTTCGTCTTCGGACTGATCCGCTTCACCGCCGTTGCAATGCCGCTCAGCAGCCCACCGCCCGATACCGGAGCCAGAACAAGGTCCACATCGGGCAGCGCCTCCATGATCTCCAGCCCGCACGTCGCCTGCCCCGCGATGATCTGCTCATCGTCGTAAGGCGGAATCACCACGTACCCATGCTCCCGAACCAGTTCTTCTGCCTTCGCCAGCCGCTCGCTCGAGGCCACGCCAACATCCACCACCTCGGCTCCCAGCGCCAGCGTCGCCGCCCGCTTGATCGCCGGCGCGTTCGAAGGCATCACAATCACCGCTTTGGCGCCTACCTCGCGCGCCGCATACGCCACACCCTGCGCATGATTCCCGCTCGAATAAGTAATCACGCCCCGTGCAATCTCCTCGCGCGAAAGCTGAAGAATCTTGTTCGCCGCGCCCCGCAGCTTGAAGCTCCCAATGGGCTGCAGGCTCTCTGCCTTCAGAAATACCTGCCCCGGAACCTCGGCAAAATATGCCCGCACCAGCGGCGTCTTCACCGCAACGCCGGCGATGCGCTCAGCAGCCGTGCGAATTGCATCAAGAGATGTAAGGGAATCCGTTGCCACGCTCACTGCCTGTACTTCTCCGGGGTCAAGTCAGTATGAACTGAGGGCCTGATCAAAACAATCGGAGCGGCCAGGCGCAACGAAGGTGACAAGCGGCACATGTTGGAATTGTACAGACCCGCTCAGATCTCCAGAATCACCGGAATAATCATCGGCCGCTTCCCCGTCGACTTCTGAATCAGCCGCTTCAACTCAACCCGGACCTTCTCCTTCACCATCCCGTAGTCGGTCCTCTGCTCGCCGCTGAGACCATCTAGCGTTTTCAGAACCAGCTCCCGGGCCTGCTCAGAGATATCGGCGCCGCCGAACCCGCGCATGACGATCTCCGGCTCACGCTCCACCTTGCCCATGCGCTTATTGATCGCCAGGACAGCAAGAACGATGCCATCTTCTGAAAGGATGCGCCGATCGCGAACTACCAGGTCCTCAACTATATCCGCCGTAGAACCCGAATCGATCAGCACTCGCCCGACGGTCACCTTGTCCTTCTTGCGCGCGTCCTGCTCATCCAGCTCGAGCACGTCGCCATCCTCGATCACAATGGCATGCTCCACAGCGCCTGTTTCCATCGCCAACTGCGCATGTCGCCGCAGATTCCGATAGTCCCCATGAATCGGTATAAAGAATTTCGGCCGCACCAGGTTGATGAGCAATCGCAATTCCTCTTGGCAACCGTGCCCGCTCACATGAATCAGCCCGTGCGAGCCGTCATCGAAAATAACGTTAGCTTCCCGGCGGCTGAGGTGGTCAATCACCCTGTAAATGCTCTTCTCATTCCCCGGGATAATCCGCGAGCTAAGCACCACGGTGTCCCCCGCTTCGATGCGCGCATGCTTGTGCGTATCCACCGCGGCACGGCTAAGCGCGCTCATCGGCTCGCCCTGTGTGCCGCTGATCAGTACCAGCAATTGTTCCGGAGAATAATCCCGCATCTGTCCGGGATTGATGATCAGACCCGGCGGGACCTCGATATACCCAAGATCCTGCGCGATCTCCGTGCTCTCCATCATCGACCGCCCCAGAACCACCGCCTTGCGCCCGTGCTTCCGCGCCAGTTCCAGTGCTATCCGAATGCGAAAGATCGATGAGGAGAAACAGCTGAAGAAGAGCTTCTTCTTTGTCTGCGAAAAGATTTCGTGTAACCGCGGAATGACCGCCCGTTCGCTCGGCGTATATCCCGATCGCTCCACGTTCGTCGAGTCCTGCAGCAGCGCCAGCACTCCGCGCTTGCCGTACTCCGCAAACGTGTGCAGGTCGAACGCCTTATCGTCCAGCGGCGCAAGATCGATCTTGAAATCGCCCGTGTGAATGATCACGCCCACCGGCGTCTCCACCGCCAGGGCCACGCAGTCCACAAGCGAATGCGTTACGCGGATCGGCTCAACCGTGAACGGCCCGATCGAAAACTTCTCCTTTGGAGTGATCTCGATCAGCGTGGTCTCGTCAAGCAGTTCGTGCTCTTCCAGCTTGCCTTCCACATAGGCCAGCGTGAACTCGGTGGCGTAGACCGGAACCTTAAGCTCGCTCAGAATCCAGGGCAGGCCGCCAATGTGGTCCTCGTGCCCGTGCGTCAGAATAATGCCGCGAACGTGCTCTTTGTTCTCGACAAGGTAAGTGATGTCGGGAACGACAACGTCGACGCCCAGCAACTCGGTTTCAGGAAACATCAGGCCGGCGTCGATGACGATAATGTCGTCTTCCCAGCGGATCGCCAGGCAGTTCATTCCGAATTCGCCCAGGCCGCCGAGAGGGATAATCTTCAGTTTTTTACTTTGCATTCTTCAGTTCTGATGCTAACACCTGCGTTTGTATTTGGATGCATTACCGACAGAACCCTATTTGTTCAAAAGCACCCAGAAAATATCCCGCGACCCGCCGAATGCCGTGTTGCCTACTCATGGGCAACAGGAACTATGCTGTTGTGGCGGCTACGGGCCACCTTGCCGCAATCCTGTTCCCGGAGCGATCAATGAGACTCAACACATACTTGAACTACGGCGGGAACTGCGCCGAAGCATTTCGCTTTTATGAGGAACACCTTGGCGCAAGGATCGGCATGATGATGAGGCACGGAGAAATGCCCGATCCCAGCAAGGTCCAGCCCGAGATGAAAGACTCCATTCTCCACGCCCAGATCACCATCGGCGACAGCGTCATCATGGCCAGCGACGTCCCCACCGACCAGTTCAAGCCAATGCGCTCCGTCTACCTCGCCCTCAACGTGGAGAGTGACGCCGACGCCGAGCGCATCTTCAAAATCCTCGCCGAGGGCGGCCAGGTCTACATGCCCCTGCAGGAAACATTCTTCGCCTCCCGCTTCGCTCAGCTTCGCGACAAATTCGGCACCTCGTGGATGATCATCCACGAACGTCCCATGGGCAACCGCCCCTGATTAGCTTGACAGTGGACTTCTCCATGCCCCGATTCCGACTTCTACTGTTGTTGTTTCTCCTCCTGCCCGCGTGCCTCACCGGCGCGCAATCACCGCCAACCCACCCCTACGTCATCACCGCCTATGTCTTCCCCCGCGGCGCCGCCCTCATCCCCGGCCAGATCGACCCCGCCAAACTCACCCGCATCAATTACGCCTTCTCCAACATCCAGACCGGCCGCATGGTCCCCGGCTCGCCCGCCGACGCGCAGAACTTCGCCCTCCTGCGATCGTTCCGCAGCACAAATCCCAACCTCACCATCCTCGTCTCCGTCGGCGGATGGCTCTGGTCCACCAACTTCTCTGACATGGCGCTCACCCGTGAGAGCCGCGCCGTCTTTGAAGACAGTGTCATGCAGTTCCTCACCCGCTACGACCTCGATGGCCTCGACATCGATTGGGAATACCCCGGTATGCCCGGCTCGGGTCACCCCTTCCGCGCGGAAGACAAGCAGAACTTCACCTCACTTCTTCGCGAGCTCCGCCAGCGTTTCGACGCCTCAGCCCGCCGTGGCCGGCGCCTTTATCTCACCATCGCCATGGGCGCGTCTGATGAAGTGATTGCGAATACCGAGATGCAGAAAGTCCAGCGCTACGTCGACACCGTCAATCTCATGACCTACGACTACTACGAGCCCGGCTCCGAATCTATCACCGGCAATCACTCCCCGCTCTACGCCGATCCCGCCGATCCCAAAGCTGCTTCCTCATCCGACACCGTCCGCGCCTTCCAGAAAGCCGGTGTCCCCGCTGAAAAAATCCTCCTCGGCGTCCCGTTCTACGGACACGAGTGGGGCGAAGTCAAAGATCAGAACCACGGCCTCTTCCAGGTCGGCAAGCCCGTCCCCGGCGCATACACCCCGTTCAACGTCATCGACACTACCATGCTCGCCGCAGGCTTCACCCGCTTCTGGGACGACGCCGCAAAGGTGCCCTACGTCTACAACCCGCAGCAGCGCATCTTCGTCTCCTATGAAGATCCGGAATCCCTCAAGCACAAGTGCCAGTACATCCGCTCCCAGAAACTAGCCGGCATCATGTTCTGGGAATACTTCGGCGACTCGCAAGGCAAACTCCTCCAAACCATCAACACCGAACTCCTCAAACCTTGAAGATTCGGAGAATGCTGAAGCTAACTCGAGCAAGAATTCAAGGATATAGTTGACAAGCATGAAGCATTCGCCCGACACCCAGCTTTCTGGCAGGCTCTACCGGTACCTTCCCCTTAGAACAGGCCATCTCGCTCTCGATTTCGGGCTCATTCTTGTGCCGGCTGCATTTCTGGTCAGGTACTTGACTGGCTCCGCGGTGTTTATTTTCATCGCCGCTGCACTCGGCATTATTCCCTTGGCTGCTTCGTTGGGTAAGGCCACAGAAGATCTTTCCAGCAAGCTCGGAGAGAAGCTCGGTGGATTGCTCAATGCCACCATGGGAAACGCAACGGAACTGATCATCGCTTTTTTTGCGTTGCGTGAAGGTCACCAGGCGGTTGTGAAGGCGTCTCTTTCCGGAAGCATCATTGGCAATGTTCTGCTGGTGCTCGGCACCAGCGTATGGGTCGGCGGCATCGGACGCGAGAAGCAGACCTTCGACCGCCGAACCGTATCGGCCAGCGTCACCATGTTGTTTATCGCCGTTATCGCCCTCGTCATGCCGGCCGTTTACGCGCTCTCGGTCCACGGCCACCTGGCGACCAGAACCCAGGCGCTCGATCGATTCAGCCTCTGGACCGGAGGCGTGCTCATTGCCTTGTATGCCTGCGGCCTTCTCTTCCAGATCAAGAACCGGGAGGTTCCTCTCGCGAGCGAACCCGGCGAGGACTCTCATGAGCCCTCCTGGCTGCCGACAATCTCTCTCATTCTTGCCACGGCACTGATCGCGGTGCTCAGCGAGATGCTGGTCAACCAGATTAGCGCCGCGCAACATGCACTCGGACTGTCATCCATGTTTGTCGGTGTCGTGGTAGTCGCCACAGTTGGCAATGCTGCCGAGCATTCGACCGCTATACTCGTGGCCTACAAGAACAAGATGGACCTGAGCCTCTCAATTTGTATCGGGAGCAGCGTACAGATCGCACTGTTTGTTGCTCCAGTCTTGGTCTTCGCCTCGTATATGCTCGGCAACCCGATGCAATTGGTCTTTTCGCCGCTTGAGATCGCCGGCATTGCCCTTGCGGTACTCACATTGCAAATGATCGTTCATGACGGAGAGACAGTCTGGTTTGAAGGGGCTGAACTGATCGCTGCATATTTGATTCTGGGCATCGCGTTCTATCTGGTCCCTGAGTGAGTCAAACCGCCCAACCGTTCGACGTGAACTGCAGGCGCGAAAAATCAGGCTGGAGGCGCTGTCGGAACAATGTTGTGGTTCATAAAAAAGAGGTTCGTGGGATCGTACCGCGCCTTGAGTTGCGCCAGACGTTCGTATTTTGAGGCACCGTATGCGGCGCGCACCCGATCGGGTGTTTCGTCCGCAGTCATGTGGTTGGAGTAAACCGATGTCATGACAAAGGGCTTGGTCGCCTCCCAGAGTTCACGAGCCCAGGTGACGTTTGCCGCGTCGTCTACCGAGTCGGTCCAATTGGCAATGATAGACACTTCAACGTTCGCGTCGCGGTGATCGAATGCCATCGACTCTTTTGGAACACGTTGAATCGCGCCCTTCATCTCGAACAAGAGAATCATTGATCGTGGTGAAGGCATGGCATCAGCGCCTCGATGCAGAATACCGGCGAGTTCTTCGCTCACTGTTTGAGCGAAGCTGGATTTCCAGTAGTAACGGTTCCCGATCGGGACAGCATCATCGACGAGGCGTTGCGCCTCCGTGTAACGCATTGGGCGAATGAGATCGGCAACTGGAGGACCAAATTGGCGCAAAGGCGCTAGCACGCGCTCGCCTTCAGCAATCGGCCCGCTATAGACCGCGATGACGCCAACGATGGGTGTGCCGTCCGGGGTGTTCAAAAAAGCAAGAGTTGTGTAGAGTTCGTCGGGAGTGTTCAGTAGGAATTCACGATAGAAGTCGATGAACTCGGCGGCACGAACACGCGGATGGATGAGAAGGCCGGCGAGAACTCCAGGAAGCGAGTGGAGGCGGTAGCGAAGTTGTGTGACAACGCCGAAGTTCGCTCCGGCGCCGCGAATTGCCCAGAAAAGATCAGGATGGGATTGATCGCTGACGGTCAACACTTCACCCGCTGCCGTGACGAGTTCAACGGACAGGAGATTATCGCAAGCGGCTCCGAGCTTCCCCATGAGGTAGCCGAGCCCACCCCCGAGAGTGAGGCCGGCAATGCCTGTGTGCGAGACCTGGCCGCCAGTCGTGGCGAGCTGATGTTGCTCTGCCGCCTGATCGAACTCGCCCCAAAGCACTCCCGCACCGGCACGAATGTCGCGCTCGACCGGATCAACTGAGATTCCCTTCATCCGGGTGAGATCGATGACGAGTCCATCCTGGCAGATTGCGTTACCAGCGACGCCGTGGCCTCCGCTACGCACGCTGACCGGCAATTGTTCAGATCGCGCAAGCTTGAGGGCGGAAACGACATCCGAACTCGAGGCACAACGCGCGATCAGTGCAGGCGATCGATTGATCATTCCATTCCAGATTTGACGAGCTGCATTGAAGTCGTTGTGAGATGGCGCGAGAAGCTGGCCCTGGAATTGGTGTTGCCAGCGATTGACCACAGATTGCGAGGCCGATACTTTCATGCTGCCTCCGGGACAAGAGTAATGGCTGCGTTTCTTGTACTGTTAGGCGCCGTTCAGCGTAAACGGCAGGATGGGGTATGTGCGGGATTGTATATCGTTTCGCTTGTGATCGGATTACGGCCTGACCGGAAGCAATCCCTTCTGTCGTGTAACCGCCGCGAACTCGAAGCTTAGACGGATTTCTCCCCATTCCACTCATTCCTCCCCTGCAAACCGCATCCCCAGCTCCCTCCGCGCCTCTTCCAGCAACCGCGCCATCCCTATCGACATCGCATGCGGAATCACGGCGCTTTCCCGCCGACCCTCCCGCACCAGTTCGCAGAAGTGTTCCGTCTCATAATTGAATCCGCCCGCCGTGTACGGCTCGTGCAACTCAACCACTCGCCCATCCACGTAGTGCACCGCGGCCCGCTCCGGATTCCACCAGTTCGCTTGAATCACCACAAACCCGCGCGGCCCCGACAGCACCGCATCGCCATGACTCAGCAGATCGATCCCCGTGTGCAGCTGCGCCATCCCGCGCTCATGTTCGGATTGGAAGATCGCAAAGCTGTCCACTCCCGCCGCATTCACCCGCCCCATTGTCTGCACGCGCTTCAACGGCCCCAGCCAGTCCAGCGCCAGAAACGCCTCGTATGGCCCAATGCCCAAAATCCCTCCGCCGCCCAGTTCGCGAAAGTGCAGCGGATAATCCGGCCCGATCGAAGAATCGCAATGTCCCGCCCGCACAAACCTCACAGCCCCGATCGGGTCCGCCTCGAGATGTGCGCGCAGTCTCCGATAAAGCGGAAAGAAAGGCGGCTTCATCGCCTCCATGAACAGCCGGTCGTGCCTCTGCGCCGCCGCTATGACCCGCTCAACCTGCGCGACATTCAGAGCTGCAGGCTTCTCGCACAGCACATGCTTCCCCGCCTCGATCCCCGCGATGCACAACTCCGCGTGAGTATCCGGATGCGTCGCCACATAGATTGCATCGATATCGGCAGAGAGCAGGGAATCGAGCGTCGGCGCAACACTCCCCACCGAGAACCGCTCCGCGTAAGCTCTCGCGCGTTCCGCATCTCGCCCCCAGAACGCCGCAATCTTCGCGCCTTCGACCGCCGACATGCCCCGCGCAAATCGCGAAGCCGCTCGCCCCGGCCCAACCACTCCGAACCGGATTACCTGATCCTTATTCGCGCTCATCAGATTTAACGCAGCAGATCTTCAAGGGTGGTGCTCAGATCTGTCTTCTCATCGCGGTACTTCACAATCACCGGGGCATAGAGCGAAAGACCCCAACCCTCTGCATTCTTGTGACCCTTGCCCTTGCCCACTGCCCGCGATCCCGGCACCACCACCGCCTTCTCCGGAACGATCAGCGGCATCTCTGCCGTCGCCCGAATCGTCGTCCCATTCACAAGGTCGAACACCGGCGTCCCCCGGGTCAGAATGGTCCCCGGCGCCAGCACTGCGCCTGAGCGAACAATTGTCCCTTCATACACGCCGCAATTCCCGCCAACCATCGCATCGTCTTCAATAATCACCGGGCTTGCGTTGATCGGCTCCAGCACTCCGCCAATCTGCGCAGCCGCGCTCAGATGCACCCGCTTCCCAATCTGCGCGCACGACCCCACCAGCGCATGCGAGTCCACCAT
>Ga0070671_100003336_pt1 | contig 12530 bp, 9 predicted proteins | sample KBSS73metaG_FD_65341 | JGI IMG/M metagenome (GOLD analysis project Ga0070671, IMG submission 65341) | Switchgrass rhizosphere microbial communities from Kellogg Biological Station, Michigan, USA - KBS S7-3 metaG | ecosystem: Host-associated > Plants > Roots > Rhizosphere > Soil ...
ATGACTGCGGACGTATGCTTGAGACACGTCCCGAGTGAGTGATTTTGCCCAGAGCGTGAAGCAGCAGGTCGACATCGTCAAGATCGTCGAGGGGTACATCCGTCTGCGCAAAGCTGGGGCAACGAACTACTCCGGGTTGTGTCCCTTCCATAAAGAAAAGTCCCCGTCCTTTAATGTGCATGTGGTGAGGCAGTTCTTTCACTGCTTCGGGTGCGGGGTGTCAGGGGACGTTTTTTCGTTTGTAGGCAAGATCGAGAATGTAGGCTTCCCTGAGGCAGTCCGGATTGTGGCGCAGAAGGCAGGGATTCCGCTTCCGAAGCGTCAGTTCTCGTCGCCCGAAGAAGCTGCCGAGGCGCGGATGCGCGGCAAGTTGCTGGACCTGCACGAGGCGGCGGCGAGTTGGTTTGAGGAGCAGCTACGGGGGGGGGAGGGGGCCGTGGCACGGGAGTACCTTGCCGGGCGGGGGATGACGCCGGAAGGGATCAGAGCATTCCGGATCGGGTACGGGCCGGACAGCTTTGGCGCATTGCGGGATCGACTGGGTGGGATGGCGGACGAAGCTACGTTGCGGGCATCGGGGCTCTTCAGTTCCAAAGAACAGGGAGATGGGTCGCAAGGGCCGATTTATGACCGGTTCCGCAAGAGGGTGACGTTTCCGATTTGCAACGAGAGCGGTCGCGTAATCGCATTCACGGCGCGAACGCTAGAGTCGGGCGAGAAGGCAGGGCCGAAGTACGTCAATTCGCCGGAGACGCCGCTCTATCACAAGGGCGAGGTGCTGTTTAACCTCGACAAGGCCAAGAGTGCTATCCGACAGGCGGGATATGCGTTGCTGGTTGAGGGGCAGATGGACTGTATCTCGCTGTTTTTGCGCGGGATCCAGCATGTGATTGCCACGAGCGGAACGGCGTTCACGGAGCAGCAGGTGGCGATTCTGCGCCGCCATACGCAGAACGTGGTGGTGAATTTCGACCCCGACGCTGCCGGAGCGAATGCGGCGGAGAAGTCGATTGCGCTGCTGACCGAAGAGGGGTTCAATCTGAAACTGGTGACGCTCGATGGGGGTCTTGATCCGGACCGGTTTATCCGCGAGCGCGGCGTTGAGGCATACACGCAGGCGGTGATGGGGGCAAGAAGGCAATCGGACTACCTGATCGAGCGAGCCCGGCAGATGTTCCCGGGGGCGACGGCGGAACATAAGGTCAAGGCCATGAACTACCTGTTGCCGCATATCCGGCGGATTCCGCATGAGCTTTTGCGCCTGGAATTTGTCAGGGATGCATCGCAGAAGCTGGGGATCGACTCTGCAGTCATGCTGGGGGATCTGCGTCATGCAGCCTTGAAGCGACGGGAGCACATCGAAGTGCGGACCACGACACTGACGGAGGTGGAACGGGTATTGTTGCGGGCGCTGGCCATCACGGATCCGGAACACGAGGAGGCGCGACGAACGGCAGCAGATGCGGTGCAGCGAGAACCTCAATGGTTTGAATCGCTTGGAGTGGCTTCTTCTCTGGCCGCGCTGGCGTCTCGGGGAGCGGGCGATCCTATGGATGTGGTCGAGGATCCAGCGCAAAAAGCGCTTCTGGCGGAGGCGCTTCTTGCTGAAACTGAATCTCCTTCGGCAGATACCGTAATCAGCACAATTGTCAGCCTGCAGCAGCGGAAGATTGAAGCAGAGCTGCGAGACATGAGGGCGCAGATCGCAGAATCGGAGAGGCGTGGGGATTTTGCGGAACTCGCTGTACTGACGCAGCGGAAGCTCGATCTGGACAAGGCATTGCGGCAGTTGCGCCGTGCAGGAAACGGCGCGGCTCCTGGCAAAAACCCTTGATTTCTTTGAGTCGCTTTAAGTGCAGGAGCCGTCTAAATATCTAGAGCAGCGGGCAGGAATGGCGGACTGTCCGAGTCTGGATCTCGAACAGTAGAGATTTGGCGGTTACCAGCGGAGGAGAATCGGGCCGCAATTCATCGTTCCGGGGTGAATTGAGTTGTGTTAATCTATTGATCTCTGTGAGGATGCGCGCCCCTTTGCCCCACACATGAGCTTCGGCTCGCGGGCGACCCAGGCGAAACCTGAAGCGCAAACATCCTGCTCCGAGCGACCTATTACGTCCGCTTCTTTTTTGCGGGAAACCGCGAGTTCGTGTCCGTACGCGCACCCAGGGCATCAAAAACATGTTGCGCGCGGATTGGGCCCAGGCACTGTTGCGCGATATCGGTGCTACGGCAAAACCAGAGTTAGGATCGCACGTGGAGTTCTCATCAAGGTCGCCGCTCCCTGCTGGTCTCGGCGACTTGACTTTGTCGCTTCGGTATAGAGGGGACTCTGATTTTGCCAAGAAACTTGATCGCGCTGGAGAGTAGGAAACGTTTTGGCTATCAACGACAAATTTGAAGACGACATCGAGAAGTTGATCGACACGGGTAAGGACAAGGGGTACCTGACCTACGGCGATGTGAACGAGATGATGCCGGAGGACATGAGCACTTCGCCCGATGACATGGACGATCTGCTGACAACCATCAGCGGCCAGGGAATCGATTTGCTTGACGCGCCGAAGTTTGGTGCGGAGAAGGATTTTGAGCTCGAAGAGGGTGAGGACGTCGAGCTTGATCTCACGCCCGGCACGCTGGAAAAAACGAATGACCCCGTTCGCATGTATCTGCGCGAGATGGGCACAGTTCCGCTGCTGACGCGTGAAGGCGAAGTTGAAATTGCCAAGCGCATCGAGCGCGGCCAGCTTCGCGTGCTGAAGGCGATTTCACGTTCGTCGATCGTAATTCGCGAGATCGTGGCTTTGGGCGAAGACTTGAGGCGCGGCGTTCGCAACGTGAAAGAGGTAGTGATCTTCGACGAGGAAGAGCTTACCGAAGACGTTGTGCAGGCACGCGTGCGCTCGACCGTGGGCCGCATCGACGCGCTTATCAAACATCAGAAGAAGATTGCGCAGTTCGAAGAAAAGCTGGAGGCTGCGAACAGCAAAACGAGCCAGAGGGAACTGCGTAAGACGCGCTGGCTGATTGCGCGCGAGAAGGTGTACGTCTCCCGGATCGTGCGCGAGCTGAAGTACACTGCGCTCGAGCGCAAGCGCCTGCTCGACAAGGTCAATAAGACTGTCGACACCATGCGCACGCTGGAGCGGCAGATCCGTTCGCTCGATCAGAAATACGACGCGTCGAAGAGCGAGGAACTGAAAAAGGAATACCGGCGTCAGCAGAAAAACTGCAAGGTCGATCTGGAGAAGATCGAAGGCGACGCGGGCGTTTCCATTGTCGAACTGAAGCGCACGCAGCGCGAGATGATCCAGGGCGACATGGACGCCGAGCAGGCCAAGCGTGAGCTGATTGAAGCCAACCTTCGTCTCGTCGTATCCATCGCGAAGAAGTACACCAACCGCGGACTGCAGTTCCTCGACCTGATTCAGGAGGGCAATATCGGCCTGATGAAGGCGGTGGACAAGTTCGAGTACCGGCGAGGCTACAAGTTTTCGACGTATGCAACCTGGTGGATTCGCCAGGCGATTACTCGCGCCATTGCGGACCAGGCTAGGACGATTCGTATCCCGGTGCACATGATCGAGACGATCAACAAGCTGATCCGCACCAGCCGGCAACTGGTGCAGGAGCTGGGACGTGAGCCGTCGAGCGAAGAGATTGCGCGGCGCATGGACATTCCTGTGGCGAAGGTACGCAAGGTGCTGAAGATCGCGCAGGAGCCAATCTCGCTGGAGACGCCGATCGGCGAAGAGGAAGACTCGCACCTCGGCGACTTCATCGAAGACCGCCAGGCCGTTTCGCCCAGCGAGGCTGTCATTAGCGTGAACCTGAAGGAGTACACCTCCCAGGTTCTGCGCACGCTGACGCCGCGCGAAGAGCGGGTAATCAAGATGCGCTTCGGGCTTGAAGACGGCTCGGAGCACACGCTGGAAGAGGTAGGCCAGAGCTTCCAGGTCACACGTGAACGCATCCGGCAGATCGAAGCGAAGGCGTTGCGCAAGCTGCGGCACCCATCGCGGTCGCGGAAGCTGAAAGCGTTCGTCGATGGCGTGAAGGAAATGTAGCACCTGCGGTGCGACCAACGGCGCCCTTGGGCGCTATTGGTCCAAGGCAGAACAGCACGTGGAGCGGGAGCAACAAGAGCCGTGGCCGAAAGGCTGCGGCTTTTGCGTTCCAGATTTGTATTCCTAGTGCAGAACGGGTCGCTCACGGTGGAGGATTCATTCTGGGAATTCTGCTTGCCATTCTCTTAACTCCTCTGCTAAAACGTTTTGGTACGTGCAAGGAGTACCAAATGAAGAGGATTTCCCGCCGTCAGTTTGGCAAGGGTGCCGCGGCAGCTGCCGCCGCTGCGTATGCCGGTGTTTCATTTCCACGGTTCGCATTTGGAGAGCCGCAGCCGGGGCACATTGAATACCCCAAGGGGTTCCTGTGGGGATGTGCGACGGCTTCGTATCAAGTAGAAGGCGGCGCGAAGGATGATGGGCGCGGACCTTCGGTGTGGGACACGTTCTCGCACACGCAAGGCAAGACGCACAACGGCGATACAGGCGATGTGGCGGACGATTCATACCACCTCTACAAAGAGGACGTACAGCTGCTGAAGAACCTGGGTGTTCAGGTTTACCGGATGTCGATCTCGTGGTCGCGCGTGTTTCCGACGGGGAAGGCCCCGGTGAACCCGAAGGGGCTCGACTACTACAGCAAGGTAGTCGATGAGCTGCTCGCGAACAAGATCACGCCCTACATCACGCTCTTCCACTGGGACACACCGCAAGGGCTCGAAGGTGGCTGGACGAATCGCGACACATCGAAGGCCTTCGGCGATTACGCCGCGTTCATGGGCAAGCATCTTGGCGATCGCGTCAAGCACTGGATGACGACGAACGAATTCGTGTGTTTCACGGATCTCGGCTACCAGATCGGGCAGTTTGCACCTGGGCTTAAGCTGCCGCCTGCGCAGGTGAATCAGGTACGGCATCACGGGATCCTGGCGCACGGGTATGGCGTGCAGGCGCTCCGCGCGAATCTCCCATCGGACGCGAAGGTCGGTCTCGCGGAAAACGCGAGCGTCTACGTCCCGGTGATGGAAACCGAAGAGCATATCGCCGCCGCCCGCAAGGCGACTCGGCTGATGAATGCGCCGTTCCTGGCCGTGGTGATGGAGGGCAAGTATCCCGCCGAGTATCTGGCGAAGGAAGGCGCGAACGCCCCGAAGGTTGAGGCGGGGGACCTCGAGAAGATTTCGAGCCCACTGGATTTTGTTGGTCTGAATGTCTATACACCGTCGTACGTGCGGGCATCAGACAAGCCGGAAGGTTTTGAACTGGAGCAGGTGCCGGCGTCCTATCCCAAGATGTTCTCGCCGTGGATTCAGCTCAGCCCGGAGTGCATTTATTGGGCGGTTCGCAACGTGTGCGACGTCTGGAAGCCGAAGGAGATCTACATCACCGAAAACGGAACTTCATCGGATGACGTGCTCACGGCAGACGGGCACGTGGAAGATACAGATCGCGTGATGTATCTGCGCAACCACCTGACGATGTTGCACAGGGCGGTTAAGGAAGATTACCCCGTGAAGGGCTACTTCCTGTGGAGCCTGATGGATAACTTCGAATGGGCAGATGGATACTCAAAGCGGTTTGGACTTCACTACGTGGATTTCAAGACGCTAAAGCGGTATCCGAAGCTGAGCGCGCAGTGGTACAAGCAGACGATTGCGGCAAACGCTGTGGTGTAGAACAGGGTCTAAATAGGGAGAGCCCGCGGCGTGATGGCTGCGGACTCTCGATTTTGAAAACTGACTAGTGCGCCTGCTGCGAGGCAGCTTCAAGCTGCGCCCATTCGTCGGGGCTGATCTGGAGCGATGCCGCAGCGATGTTCTCTTCGAGGTGCTTTACCTGCGATGTGCCGGGGATAGGGAGCATGACGGGCGAGCGGTGCAGGAGCCAGGCGATGGAAAGCTGCGCGGGGGTGGCGTTGTGGCGCTTCGCGAGTTGAGTGAGTGCCTGCGAGAAAGCATGGTCCGGTTTGAGCAGCTTTCCCCCGGCCATCGGATACCAGGGCAAGAACGCAATGCCACGCTGTTCGCACCAGTCGAGGGTCTGCTCATGACGGCGGTCGGCCAGTGAATAGCGATTTTGTACGCTGACGATCGGAACGATCTTCAGAGCCTCTTCGATCTCGGTGGAACTGACTTCGCTGAGGCCGATGTGGCGGATTTTGCCCTGTTCCTGCATGCGGCGGAGAGCGCCGAGAGACTCTTCGAGCGGAGTGCGCGGATCGATTCTGTGTAACTGGTACAGCTCGATGCGCTCCAACTTCAGCCGGCGAAGGCTCATTTCGATGCACTGAATGAGATAGCCGGCGCGGCCGACGTACTCGGTTTTGGCGGGGCCCTGGCGGGTGATACCTCCTTTGGTGGCGATAGCCAGTCCAAACTGGTACGGATAGAGGGCCTCGCAGATCAGGCGTTCGGCGATCTCCGGGCCGTAGGCGTCGGCGGTATCGATGAGATTGACGCCAAGCTCGACAGCACGACGGAGGACACGGCGGCATTCTTCAGGATCGTCCGGCTCGCCCCAGGCGCCCTCGCCGACAAGACGCATGGTTCCGTAGCCGAGGCGGTGTACGGGGAGATCGCCGCCGATCAGGAAAGTGCCGGAAGCGGAAGCTAATGGTGCGGTCATGATGGCCCGGATGCTTGAAGACTCGTTGAGTTCATCATTCGTAGTTTGCCGCGCTTAGTCTCGGAATGCTGCCGGTCCAATCTGCAAGGGATGTCTTAATCCATAACCGAGGTGAATAGCCCACCCCCCCGGGGGGGTGCTCATTGTTTTCTGTAACTTACAGACCAAATCGCCGCCAGATATCTGCTGCCATTGTACTTAGCTGCAAATATTTCCTAACAAAAGACTTAGATGGTTTGTGGCGTTGCTCTTCTCTTCTCTCAATCTCAAGCGTTCGATCTCTCAAGCGTTTGATTCAAGAACGCTCCAGAGTCTCTGATTCCGATTATGCACTTTTGCGGGAAATAGGATGCAAAAGACAGGGAACAAGGGACGAGGGAACGAGGGAACAAAGAACAGAGAACAGAGAACGAGGGCGCGGGGAGCAAAGACGACTCGATGGGGACCGACCGGGGGCGGGGAACCTGGGGAAGTGGGGATGCGTATGGTTTAATGCAAGAACGCAGGAGAGACCGTCATGGCCACCATGCCTTATGTGAACGCGCAAGCAGTGTTTTACCAGCAATATGAGCAGGTAAGGCGCGACGAGGTTGTGGGGATATTGCTGGCATTGTTTCTGGGCGGCTTCGGAATTCACCACTTCTATTTGAGGCGGACCGGGCTGGGCATTCTGTATGCCTGCTTCTGCTGGACGCCGTTTCCCTGGGTGCTGGGATTCATCGAATGTTTTTTCATGCCTGGAAGAGTGAGGGAGTTCAATGCAATCCAGGCGGCGGGGATTGCGGCGGCGTTGGGGATTTCAATACCGGCATACGCACCGCCAGTGAATGTAACTGTGAATGTTCCGCCGACGCCTTGGCCTGCCCCCGCTGGGGGGTACCCATCGGCTCCGCCCTATAATCCCGTGAATGCGGGCGCTCAAGTCGACACGCTGGTGGCGTGCAGCAAATGCCAGAAGGCGAATCCGGTGGGAGCAAAGTTCTGCTCGGGGTGCGGGAACGCGCTGTGAGCGATACACAATTCTCGGCTCGTAGCTCGAAATGTGAAAAGCCTCGATAAACAGCCGAGAGGCCATTTAAAGCGCAATTTCTCGGACTGACAATGAGACCTGGCGATCGGCTCTTCCGCTCTTCCGATCGTGAAGCGTTTACTGACGGTTGGACGGTTGTCGTTAGCTAATAATATGTCCAGTGTTTATAGCAAATGAAGTGTCCGCATTTCTGGCGGCACGGATGGAAACCATGCGCGAGAGCATGGAGATCATCTATCCGAGGACCGCGAGGGAATCTCGCTTTTCCCATGCCGCCTTCAACGGAATTCCTGGATAGCGGCCAATTGTGAACATCTCTTGCCTGCCATTGAATTGATACCTGAAGATCCAGGTCCGCATGCCGCCTGTGGTGACTTCGAGGAAAAGGCCGAGGGTGGTCGAATAGGTAATTATTTGCCGATGCAGAAGGTGCAAAACGCGCGAATCGCCAGTATTCATGCGCCTTTCAGAAATCGCTCTATTCCTGGAGACACAAACTGCCCTGGTGCCTCCCCCCACTGGCAGCGACAAGCGCTTTCAGCGGGGCGCGTCTCTCCGAACTCATCGGGGAACTCACGACGAAAGACGCGAACCCTCCAACTGCACTAAAGGGGTGAGTTCAGCACGTGCCATACCAGATCAAAATTCAAGTGCACGATATTCATGGCGCCTTATTCTTGAAACGGTCAACAACGACAGCGGCAAAAATCGTGGCCTGAACCCACCCGGAGAGGATGAGAAACCAGCGACTAATCGAGCCAATGGTACTCAGGACTGTATCCGCTCGATCATTACCGCGTCGAGGAATGATCAAAACTCGTCGTTTGATCATTTCGCCGTTTATGAATCCACAGAATCGAAGCTGGGCTCTCGCTCGCTCGATCGCTTAATACAAGTCAGCGCTGGTTGTCTCGCCAAGTCCTGGGCGTCGAGAGGCAAATCTGGCTCGCAGGACGGATTCTCCTTAAGCGAAATGGGCAACTTCAGGTGGCTTAGCATCGGGGGAATCGCAGTCATCATGATGATGCGCAGGTCGGATAACGGATTGGCTTTGCACATGTAACACACATCAAGGCGAGCCTTAACGGGCTTGACGTGCTCCATGTAGAAGTCTTCCATCTGTTCGGGACCCACGCTGCTGAGGATCTCTTCTTCCCTGCGAAACGCAAGGGTGGCAGGCCCGGTGATTCCCGGGCGATACGGCATATTCGCGATCGCGGAATACTGAGGCAGCTTAGGACGCGGCCCCACAAGACTCATGTCTCCCCGCAAGACGTTATAGAACTGTGGTAGTTCATCGAGTTTGAGCTTGCGAAGGAAGCACCCTGTCGGCGTTACTCGCGCATCCCCATCTTTCGTGAGATCTGGACCTAAATCTTTTCGCGTACGTTGGACCATGCTGCGGAATTTAAATAGGCGGAAGGGTCGGCCGTTAAGCCCTACCCGCTCTTGCGAGAAGATAGCAGGCCCTTTCGAACCGAGCCGCACGCACGCTGCAATTATGAGCATGGGAACAGAAAGCAAGGTTAGCAAAAGAGCAGAGAACACGATGTCAACGACTCTACGTGCCGCAGAATCTGTCCAGCCACTCCGGGGAGGGTCAACCAAGCATGACTCGAAAGAATTGCCACACCCCTCAGGACCGGGCCTTCCCCCCAGGTGAGAAACTATTGAAGAACGGCGTTTGCTTTCCACGTATTTCCCTCTGCACATGAGTCGCGCAGATTTAGTAAGAACGTCATTAAGAGAACATTAGCGCCGTAGTTTCTACGGCAGGTAACGATGCCTGCGAGATGGCTTGCGTTCCAAGCTGCGCAGAACATTCGGATTCCTTCCGACCGGACACTGTGCGTGTCCGGAATCTACCAGAGGAATCGTAGCAAGGCCCAATATCAAACACACGGCCCTTGTTCGGGTGCGTCTTAAGTCAACAAGGCGGTTCATTATTGCTGGAGATAACTATAGGAAAATGAGCCGGCCGCGCCCTGTGACTCCAGTCACAGGGCAACCAGAATAGGGCGACCGGAGGAGTCAACAACCGTACCGGCAACATGACGCGCTTGGGCGGTTTGTACATGCAAACATCAGCAACGCAGACCGTCCCGCCCATCGACAACAATAAGAAAAACGCAATGAATCGATTCACGGTCATCAACGTAGTCATCTGCAAGACAGTTAATTCCCGTATCGTGGGCGACTCGGCAGTTGCTCCTGAGTCAACGAAATAGCGGATCGAAGGGTCTAAGTGAGTTTCACCTATCCGATTCGAGCCACGCCAATGCGCGCGCTCCAAGACTGACTGGCTTTGGGAATTTCCCTTGTGATGCCAATTGGTAGATGCTCGAACGGCGTGTATGGAACACGCCGCTGCACTTCAGCAAGGCGTAGGAACCTTTCAGGGATGGCCTTCTCCAGGTTTGTTGGAGATTCGATTACACGTTCTTCCGCGGCATACCATAAGGTTTTTTTTGACATGACTTCTCCTCCTCGTGCTCACACACGATTGCTATGTTGCCTTTGGTTGAAAACAGAAAAGCCCCGCGTCAGCAGGGCTTCGGGTACAAATAATCTCTGACAGAAAAAGCTGCTCAAGGCGGCTTCTGATTCAAACGTTCAAACGTGCGACTGTCGGCCCATCAACCAGGAGTCTCTAGTCGGCCTCTTCTTTAGGCCACGCCCCAGCAGTCGTCATGCCCATGGTTTGCGAAGGCCCGTACAGCCCGGCGTTTATCTGCGACTCCTTCGCCGTTATCGTCGTCGGCGACCAGCCGGGCAGAATCCAAGGGACTCGCTCGGCCCCGGTCCCTCCCTCATCAGAAGCCCGCGATTCTACCGTCTTCAAATTGGAGTAGACGCCACTTGCCCTGAGCCACTTTTTGGAGGCCTAGTGCCAACCGCACCTGCTTCACGATTCACCAGCCCCGCGCGGAGTTTCCCGTATAGAGATTCGTGCTGGAGTATAGCCTATTTTCCAATGCAGAAGGTGGAGAAGATGAGGTTGAGAATGTCATCGGGGGTGGTTTGGCCGGTGAGAGAGTCGAGGGCCCAGAGGGAGCGATAGAGGTCAATCAGGATCATCTCGTGGGGGATGCAGTTGTCGTTGGCGCGGCGGCTATCTTCAAGAGCCATGCGTGCTGTGATGACGCTCTGTTGCTGGCGGAGGTTGGTGAGTAGACCGGCTTCGGCGGCAGCACCGCCGGTGGCGAGTTGCAGGATCCTCTCGCGGAGTGCGCGGATTCCATCGCCGGTGAGAGCGGAGGTGGGGACGGCGGGGATCTGGAATTGTTCGGCGGCGGATTCGTCAGTGTGAATGCGGATCTGACTTTGCGGGTCGGAGGCGAGGTCGCTTTTGTTGATGGCGACGAGGGCGCTGCGGCTCTGAACGGCTGCGAGCAACGAGCGTTCTTCGTGGTTGAGAGGCTGGGTGGCGTCGAGGACGATGAGGACGATGGCGGCGTCGGCGAGGGCCTGACGGGAGCGCTCGATGCCGAGCTGTTCGATTTCTTCGAGGGTGTCGCGGAGGCCGGCGGTGTCGACGAGTTCGAGGGGGATGCCGTCGAGGGAGATGCGCTCGGTGACGAGGTCGCGGGTGGTGCCGGGGATGGCGGTGACGATTGCGCGATCGCGCTCGACGAGGCGATTGAAGAGAGAGCTTTTGCCGGCGTTGGGGCGCCCGACGATGGCCATGGTAAGTCCGTCATGAACGATGCGGCCCCGAGCGAAGGAGGCTTCGAGGGCGGCGAGCGGCGGGATAAGCGAGTCGATGCGGCGGGCGATTTCGTGTTGAGGAGTGACGTCGACATCGTCTTCGCCGAAGTCGATGCCGGCTTCGAGAAGGGCGATGAGTTCGACGAGGGATTGCTTGATGGGAGCGACGCGGCGGCTGAGCGCGCCTCCCATTTGACTGGCGGCCTGGCGGGCCTGGGTGAGGGTCTGGGCTTCGATGAGGTCGCGAACGGCTTCGGCCTGGGTGAGGTCGAGCTTGCCGGAGAGGAAGGCGCGCTCGGTGAATTCGCCGGGGTTGGCGAGGCGAGCGCCGAGTGAGAGGGCGCGACGAAGGAGGAGGTCGAGGACGACGGGGGAGCCGTGAGCGGCGATCTCAATAAGGTCGTCGCCGGTGTAGGAGTTGGGCGCGGCGTAGAAGGTGACGATTGCTTCGTCGATCGGGGCGGCATTCGATTCGTCTGCAGTGTCGTCGAGGACGGAGGCGAAGCGGGAGCGGGCGTGTTCGAGTGGCTGGCGAAGGCGGACGAGCTGGGCGGCGATGGAGGCGGAATCGGGGCCGCTGAGGCGGACGATTCCTATCCCTCCCCGGCCTGGGGGCGTGGAGATAGCGGCGATGGTGTCGACGATGTCGGCGGTGATCTCTGGAATTGCAGGCTTGTCTTCGCTCACGCAGCTTCAATTGTAGGGAAGGAGGCTAATCCCGAGGAGCCCGTTCGATTTGGCGGACGTGGTGGAGGCAGATGAGGAGCGGGATGACGCCGACGATACCGAAGCTGCAGTCGATGAGGCGCCAGTAGGGAGGTATCCCCCGGATGGGTCCGGCGATGAGGGCGAGAGGGAGCACTCCGACGCAGGCGATGACACCGAACTGCAATACCCACTTGTTGCGGACCGGGTCGATGAGTGGGCCGATGAAGGCGATGGCAATGATGAGGTGGGCGAAGGCTAGCCAATCGGTTCCGTATGCCATGAAGGGGTAGGAATGATTGGTTTGGACAATGCCGTCGTGGACGCGGCGAAGCCAGGTGTGGAGTAGCGGTTCACCAGCGTGCGGAGCGACAGGATCTAATGGAAGATGCGATTGA
>Ga0070671_100003340_pt1 | contig 12514 bp, 13 predicted proteins | sample KBSS73metaG_FD_65341 | JGI IMG/M metagenome (GOLD analysis project Ga0070671, IMG submission 65341) | Switchgrass rhizosphere microbial communities from Kellogg Biological Station, Michigan, USA - KBS S7-3 metaG | ecosystem: Host-associated > Plants > Roots > Rhizosphere > Soil ...
ACGGTCTCCGATACCGACGAATTCCGCTACAGCACAGCCAATTTCAACGGCGCGGCACTGCTCGGTGTGATGGACGGCACCCGCGACCTGCCCGAGGGCACGCCCTCGAACTGGTTCTTCTTCCTCGGCGCCGACGACGTCGACAAGACCGTGCAGTTGGTGAAGGACAACGGCGGCAGCGTGATTCGCGACGCCGAGGACACGCCGTACGGCCGGTTGGCCGCCGTCGCCGACCCCACCGGCGCCGGTTTCAACCTGTCGTCGCTGAATCAGTACTGACACCGGGCTGCTGGACGCCCTTGCCCTTGCGCAGGGCGTCCAACAATTCGCGGTACGGCCCGACCAGGTAAGCGGTGTCGCCACCGGCGAGCCTGGCGTCGCGCCGGGGATGCAGTTGCACCGGAGCGTCGGCTCTGGTGACCGCGATGACGCGGGTCTGCGTGGACATGTCGAACATCCGCATCCCGTCCAACTCGCTGCCCGGTGCCACGTACATGCCGCCGACCATGAACGAGCGCTGTCCGACCGAGAACGTGCCGAGCACCCGCAGCCCCAGCGCCGCGCCGATGAACCAGGGTGCCGCCAATTCGACTGTGGAGAGCACGGTTTCGAACCCGAAACGCTGGGCTACCGCGGCGCCGAGGGCGCGGTCGTAGATGCGTAGCACGATCGGCACGCCGGTCCGGTGGAGTTCGGGTAGCGTGCGCGGCCCGAGCATCTCGTCGAGCACAATGCCCGTCTCGATGTTGACGATGTCGTCCTGCGTCAGCACCGCGATCGCACGCGCTTCGTCCAGACGCGCGGACTCCAACGTCTCACGCAACGTGGCGTCGCCGAAGATCACCGGCACGTCGAGGCGGGCGGCCGTGGACAGGAAGCGGTTCTCGGGGTCGCGCTCGATGACGGCCACGTCGTAGCCGGCCGCGGTCAGGTCGCTGACCACTCGGATGCCGAACGAGCCCAGCCCGACGACGATGACGTGATGCCGTAGATGCCGGACCTTCCTGCGGCCTGCCGATTGGGCAAGGCGCCGCGACAGCAGCACGTCGGCGATGAATGCGACGAGGATCGCGGTGGTGGTCACGCCCGCGAACATCAGCCCGATGCCCCAGATCCGCAACCACATGGGCTGGTGCATGAAGCTGAAGTCGCCGTAGCCGACAGTGGCGATGGTCTCGGTGCTGAAGTACAACGCATCGATCCAGCTCATCCCCGGCGGGTGTTGATAGGCGAACCGCAACAACACCGTCGAGCCGAGGAGCAGGGACAGCGACACGGCCAGCGCCCGGTAGAACATCGGGTTGATGTCGTCGCGAATCAACCGCACCGCGTCGACCACCCGGCGCAACGGTGGCCGTCGCCCCCGCGAATGCGACAACGGCCGAGGAACCGCGATGCCCTGCTCGGTGAGTTCCTCGGCGGTGCCGATCATCGCGGTCCAGTCGCCTGCGCTCACCCGATAGTCGCGACCGGGACACGCGACCACCGCATCGCGCCCGTCCGAGTCCTCGGCGTGGATCACCGCGACCGGCGCCAAATCACCGAAGATGTCGCGCAACGTCGCGTCGCGGGGGGCATCCGCACCGGAGACGACGAAATCGATGCCGGTCACCGGAATGGTGTGAGCGGTGCGGCCCAGGCAGGCCTCCACGACTGAGGCCGCCGCCAGATCGGCGACGTCCAGGATCGCGCCGGGGCCGTTGTCCTGTGACATGGCTTCGCGCAGCACGCTATTGGCCAGCCGGGCCACCACGCGCACATCGGGATTGGCTTGCCGTGCCAGCAAGGCGATTTCGAGGTTCAGCGCGTCATCGTCGTCGGCGCAGATGACGGCCTGTGCAGTCGCGACGCCCGCCCCGTCGAGGTCGTCGGGGGCCTGCACCATCACCACACGCGTGTCGGCGTTGTTCAGCTCCTCGACGATTCGCATTCCGAGCGCATCGTCACCGCAAACGATGATGTGGCCCCGCATATCGCAGAACGGTACTGCGGAAATCCCCGTCACGACGGGTGATGAGCGCTCGCGCGAAGAGCAGAAGGGACAGAAGATAGTCAGATGCCCACCAGTCCCAGGATCTACGTGAAGGCCTGTATCAACGGCGCCCGGACCCCGGAGGCGCATCCGAACCTGCCGGTGACGCCCGAGCAGCTGGCCGCACAGGCGCTCGCGGCCCATGGCGCAGGCGCCAAGGCGGTTCACATGCACCCGAAAAACGCCGAGGGCGTCGATTCGCTACTTCCAGAGCACGTGGACGCCGCCGTGGATGCCGTGCGGCACGCGGTGCCGGGTCTGCCGCTCGGGGTGACGACGGGGTTCTGGGCGCTGCCGGACGTCGACGCGCGGATGCGTGCCGTCGACGGCTGGACCGTGCTGCCCGACTTCGCGTCGGTGAACTGGCACGAGCCTGGTTCGGAGGAGCTGGCCCGGCTGCTGTTGAGCAAGGGGATCGGCGTCGAGGCCGGCATCTTCAACGCCGAGGCGGCCGAATCATGGGCGGCCTCGGAGATCGCCGAACATTGCATGCGGGTGATGATCGAACTTCTCGGGGACGGCGATGTCGCGACCGCCGACGACCTACTGAGTCAGGTGATGGCCCGGCAATCGCCTGCACCGGTGCTACTGCATGGGATGGACGAAAGTTGTTGGCCGCTACTGGAGCACGCGGGCAAGCGTGGAGTGCAGGTTCGCATCGGGATGGAGGACACACTGCGGATGCCCGACGGTTCCACCGCGCCCGACAACGCGGCGCTGGTGTCCGCAGCCGTAGCGCTGCTCAGTCGGTAGGCGCGGCCAGCGCGAAGTCGGCGTAGTCGAAACCAGGGATCACCACACAGCTGACCAGGCACGGCTGGTCGTCGCGGGGGCGGGCCCGCTGCCAATGTCCCGGCGGCACAACGAACTGCGGTTGCTCCCCGGCGAGGATGTCGGCGCCGAGCAAATGCGTTGTGGCGCTGTCCTGTTCAGCGCCGACCTGCAGCAGCAACGGTCCGCCAAAATGATAGAGCCATAGTTCGGCGCTGCGCACTGTGTGCCACGCCGACTGCTGACCGGGCATGAGCAGGAACAGAATTGCGGTGCCCGCGTTGCGGGGTCCGGTGTAGTCGGGCGGCAATGCGGACTGGGGCATCGTCAGCCCGCTGCGCCAGGTTTCCTTGAACCAGCCGCCCTCTGGATGAGGGGACAGGTCAAGCCGACGCGCCCACTCCGGAAGGTCGCTCATCAAATCCCCCATTAATCGGTTCGGCGACTCCACAATAGAGACGATGGCTACCGGCAACGCACCTATTGTGCTGATCCATGGCTTGTGGATGCCGCCGCACAGCTGGCGCGGCTGGATCGAGCGTTACCGCGCCGCCGGTCACACGGTTCACGCACCCGCATGGCCAGGGGTGTCGGAACTCGACGACGAACTCGACCACACCAAGGCGCCCGCCGAGATCGGGGTCGGTCAAGTGGTGGATCACTACGCCGCGTTCGTCCAGACGCTGCCCGAGCCGCCGATACTGATGGGCCACTCCTTCGGCGGGCTGATCACCCAAATGCTGCTCTGCCGCGGACTGGGCAGGTCTGGCGTGGCGATTCATCCCGCCGCGCCGCGCGGTGTTTACCGGCTGCCGCTGTCGGTGTTGAGGTCGGCGTTTCCGGTGTTCCGTAATCCGGCCAACCGACATCGTGCCGTGCCGCTCACGCCAGCCGAGTTCCACTACGCGTTCGCCAACACCGTCTCGCGCGCCGAGTCGGACGCCTGGCACGCCGAGTTGGCGATCCCCGCACCGGGCAAGCCGTTGTTCCAGGCCGCGCTGGCCAACTTCAGCCGCAAGTCCACGGCGGCGACGGTGGTCGACTTCACCAAACCCGACCGGGCGCCACTGCTCCTGATCGCGGGCGGCCGCGACCACATCGTGCCCGCGGCGGTGGTGTACGAGAACTTCAACCGTTACCGGCGATCGCCCGCCGCGACGGACTTCAAGCTGTTCGACGACCGGCCACATCTGACCGCCGCGCTGGATGGCTGGACCGACGTGGCCGACTACGCGTTGACGTGGACGACGGGACACAGCGGATAGTCTGAGCGCATGGCTCGCCTGCGCCCCGGTTGGCTGGTGGTGCTGTGCGCGGCGGTGCTTGCGATCAGCACCTGGCTGCCGTGGCTGACCAGCAGAGCCGACGGCGGGGGGCGGGCCAATGCGATCGGCGGGATCGTCGGCACCATGCCGGTACCGCCGCCGGGGTTCGGTGTCGGCCAGCTGATCGTGCTGCTGGCGTCGACGTTGATCGTGGCGGGCGCGATGGCCGCGCGCGGACTCTTCGACCGGCTGGCATCGAGTTCGGCCCTTGCCATTTCGGTGCTGCTTGTGGTGCTCACCATGTGGTACTACCGGCTCTATGTGTACTCGCCGGTGTCGGCGGGCTACGGACTTTTCCTCGGTGCGGCCGCTGCAGTGTGTGCGGTGGTGCTGTCGGTGTGGGCGATGTTCGCCGCCTGGTCCGCGGTGCGCCGATGAGCGGGTTCGTCGAACCGGTCACACTGACCGGTAAGCATTGGGTGAGGCTGGAACCGCTTACCCGCGAACATGTTCCGGAAATCGCCGCGGTTGCCGCCGACGGTGAGTTGGGCAGGCTGTGGTTTACCCACGCACCGAAGGCGGGCATCGCCGAGCAGTGGGTCGACACGCGGCTCGCGGTGCAGAAACCGGACGAAGGGCTGACGTTCGTGGTACGCAGTCTCGACGGAACGCTCGTCGGGTCGTCGAGCTACCTGAACGTCGACGCGTCCAACCGCCGGCTGGAGATCGGCAACACGTGGTACGTGTCGTCGGTGCGACGCAGCGGGGTCAACTCCGAGACGAAGCTGCTGATGCTCGGGCATGCTTTTGACGAGTTAGGCTGTGTTGCAGTCGAATTCCGCACGCACTTCTTCAACTCGACCAGCCGCGCCGCGATCGAACGGCTGGGCGCCAAGCTGGACGGAATACTGCGCAGCCACCAAGTGCTGCCCGACGGCTCGCGCCGCGACACCGTGGTGTACTCGATCCTCGACATTGAATGGCCCGCGGTGCGCAACAATCTGCGATACCGATTGGAGCGCAACGGCTAGCCGAGACTGCGGCCAGATCGCCGTTTCGGGCTGATGCGCGATCTGGCCGCAGTTTCGAGGCGGCGCTTGGCTATTCGGATTCGACTCCGGTCGGCTCGATCGACCGTTGTCCGCCGCCGTGGGCGACGTCGATCTTGCGCGGCTTGGCGCGTTCGGCCAGCGGGATGGTCACGGTCAGCACACCGTTCTCATACGTCGCGGAGATAGCCGACGCGTCGATGCCCTCGCCAAGCGAGAGTTGCCTGCGGTAGGAGCCGAAGAATCTCTCGCTGGCCAGCCACTGGACCGCGTCTTCGGATCGGGCCGTGCGATGTGCCGCGATTGTCAGGGTGCCGTTGTCGACGTTGACGTCCACCGAGCCCGGGTCGACGCCGGGTAGGTCGGCTGTCAGCACGTAGTGGTCGTCGATCTTGCAGAGATCCATCGGCATGAACCGAGGAGCGCGATTTGATCCGGTCTGGCTGGTCAGCAAGCCCCGGGTCAGAGCATCAAAGTCACTGAACGGATCAAAGCGAAGCACAGCAATCCACCTCCTATGTCGCCTCAAGGCCCGCCACCCCGGCGGGCAGCCAATCACTGTGCAACCCGAAGATTAGCACTCTCACCCCGAGAGTGCCAACCATCTTTTTGCCCCTGGAGTGCGACGATGGTGCCATGGCGCCTTCAACAGCCGATCTGCTCGCCGCGTGCCGGCCGGCGGACCCGACCCGACTGGCAGGCGGTCGGCGAAATACTTGCTGACGCCTATCGCCAAGTCGCGCCGAAGTTCCTCGTCGCCCGACTCGACTAGACGGCAGTGACCTGCGCTCCGGTCAGCGGCTCGGTGCACTGATCGCAGACCAGAACCGCGCCGAACCGCTTGCCGCAGGCCGTGTGAGTCAGCTTCACCGCCGGGCCCTCGGGCGCCGGAAACCACCGCTGCGCCCACTGCAGGGCCACCACGAGCACGGCGAACAACGCACGGCCCTTCTCGGTGAGCCGGTATCGGTTCTCCGCGCACACCAGTACGCCGTTGGCCGTGAAGATCGACAGCCGATCGGAGATCGATCCAGGCGGGGCGCCGAGCTGGCTTTGAAAATCGGTAAAGCGACTGACGCCGACGAACGCCGCGACCAACAGCGCGAAGCCCCAACGGTTGCCGAGCACGCTCATGGTCTGAGGGAACAGGCCCGCCGCCCCGTCGCGCTGATCGGCTTCCGATCGTCGCCGCGTCGACGTGACGGGAATCGAGCGTGCCCACGAGCCGCTCGGTCCCCATTGCGCGACAACGTCTTTGTCGCTTGCACGCTCACCGCACGCGCGGCAGATCAGCAGCGGAGCGAAGTCGGCGTCGCAGGCCCGGTGCCGCATATCGGGCAGCCCTTCGGCATGGCCCGGCACCCATCGGCGCTCCCATTCCCAGATCGACAACAGCACCGGCCACAGCGACCGACTGCGCGGGGTCACCAGGTACTCAGATCGGGTCGGGTTGGTCTGGTAGACGCGGCGCTCCAGCAAGCCGTCGCGTGTCAGCGACTGCAGGCGTCGAGTCAGCACCGAATTCGAGATCGGCAGCCGCGCCCTGAATTCCGCGAACCGTGTCGCGCCGAGCAGCGCCTGCTGAACGACCAGCAGGCTCCACTCGTCACCGAGCAACCCGAGCATGCGGGCGACGGCGTTGGGCTGCGGCCGCGCCACTACAGCCCGATCGCGGCCGCCGCGGTGTCCGTCTCCCGCCACCTCCGCAGCTCGGAACCCGCTGCCCATGTCGAGTGCGTTCCACTCGAGATCCGTTCCGGCAGAGCCAGTTTGCACACCGGACCGTCGCCGACCCTGGCGGCGTCGAACACCAGGCAGTACGAGGCGTCGGCGGTCATATCGGTGGTCAGCGTGACCAGGTATCCGTCGTCCTCGGCCGTGCTCCCAACACGCGGCGCCATGGCGGTCTCGCTGCCGTAGACCCCGTCCTCGAATGCGTACCGCTGCTCACTGCCGGTGTGCAGGTCGTGTTTGACCAGGCCGTCGAACAAGAACCACGACGGCTTACCGGTCGCGGCATAGGTGTAGCGATAGGGCGCTCCGGCATAGCTGGAGTTGATCATGCCGAACTCGGTGATGCTATCCGAAAGTTGTTCTTCGACAACGTGACCCGTCACCATGTTGAAACGCCAACGATGCAGTCGGGCCTGCATGCGGTCGAGTGCGAGGAAGCGGAATGCGCGCTCCCACTTGTTGCCCATGCCGTTGTCCGCCGGTTCGGGGTCGTCCTGGAAGAACCCGTCGAGCACGACCTCGTCGCCGTCCTCGTAGGCGTTGGTGAAGTGCAGCACGAAGGTCGGCTCCGCCTCGAACCACTGGATGATGCTGCCGCGGCGGGGGATGATCGCGAATCGCGACGGCATATCGCGATGGAACCGCGCCACGTGCGCGTTGCGCTCGAGCAGTTCGGGATCCCAGAACAACGGAAAGTCGTTGAGGATCACGTAGTTCTCGGTGAACGCCATGTCGTGGGGGAGTCGCGGCCCTGGCAGCGGCACGTCGATGTAGTGCACGAGGTCGTTGTTGTCGTCGACGACGCCGTAGTGCATGTACGGTGCCTGCTTGCTGTAGTTGAAGAACAGCAGTTCATCGGTTTTGTCGTCGACCTTGGGGTGCGCCGAGACGCCCCAGTCGAATGGGAACGCGCCATTCCACTGTGCCTTGCCGAGGGTGACGCCCGAATACGGGTCGAGGCGATACAGGTCACCGCATTGGTAGAAGCTCGTCAGCGCGCTCCCGCGATGCACGATCACGTCGGTGCTCGAGGCGTCCTTCATCAGGCCGCGTGCGCCCCACCCGTCATCGCGCTTGGCCAGCGAGACCGGTTCGGCTAGTCCCGGCCACAGCGGCCCACCCGCTTCGTTCTCGGCGAGAAAGCCGTCCGTCTGGACAAACCTGTTGCGGTAGAACGCTTTTCCGTCACGAAAGCCGACGACGTGCAGCATGCCGTCGCCGTCGAACGGGTGATAGGCCTTCAGCGCCGGATGCAAGGGGTTCTCGGTATTGCGCAGGTACACCCCGTCGAGATCGGCGGGAATCTCGCCCTCGACCGCGGTCAGGTCGTCGGCATCCCACTCCGTGGTCTGCGGACGCCACGGCCCGGTCCGGTAGGGATGGTCGTCGTCCTCAGGCAGGGTCGACAGATACTTGCCGACGATCTCTGGGGTCATCTCAAGCTCCCGCCACGATGAAGCTCACAGTGGTGGCCGTGCTGCCACCGAAGTTGAGTGTTCCGAAGGTCTTTGCTCCCTCGACCTGATAGCCGCCTGCCGTTCCACTGACTTGCTTGGCCGCGTCGAGCAGCATGCGCACTCCGGATGCGCCGACAGGATGACCGCCGCCGATCAGCCCGCCGCTGGGGTTGATCGGCAACCGTCCGCCCAATTCGATCTCATTGTTTTCGATCGCCTTCCACGATTCGCCGGGCCCGGTCAGCCCGATGTGGTCGATGGCGAGGTACTCGCTGGGCGTGAAGCAGTCGTGCACTTCGAAGCCGTCGACGTCGTCGAATGTGACGCGGGCGCGGTCGAACGCGTCGAGCACGGCACCGCGGACGTGGGGGAGTACATAGGGTTTCCCGGCGGCGCGGTCGAGTTTCTGCTGCAGGCCGAGTCCGACGGTGCGGTGGCCCCAGCCGTCGATGCGCCCGATCGGCCGAGCCTGCGGATGGTCGCGCAGGTACTCGTCGGTCACCAGCACGACGCCGGCGCCGCCGTCGGTCATCTGGCTGCAGTCGAAGCGACGCAACCGTCCCTCGATCACCGGGTTGGCATCGTCGGCGGCCAGCGGTTCTGGCACGGTCCAATCCCGGGTCTGCGCATTGGGATTGGCGCGGGCGTTGGCGAAGTTCAGCTGTGCGATCGCTCGCAGGTGTGCGTCGTCGAGGCCGTAGCGGCGGTCGTATTCGTCGGCCACTCGATCGAACATGTACGGCCACATGAACTTTGCCTCGGTGCCTTCGTGGTCGGTCCATGCCGCTGCACCGAGGTGTTGTGCCGCGGTGTCGCCCGGCACGGTCTTCTCCAGTTCGACACCGACGACGAGTGCAGTGCGGTACGCGCCGGAGCGCAGATCGGCGATCGCCGCGAGCGTTGCCACACTGCCCGATGCGCAGGCTGCTTCGTGGCGGGTTGCCGGGGTGTCCCATAGGCCGTCGTTGACGCTTGCGGGCATCGCGCCAAGATGGCCCTGCCTTGCGAACATCTCGCCGAACGCGTTGGCCACGTGAACAACGTCGATGTCGGCCACATCGATCTGGGCCGCGCTCAACGTGTTGTCGACGACTTCGGCCGTCAGGCCTGCGAAATCGAGGCTTTCGCGGCTGAGGTTGCGCGCGAAGTCGCTTTGATAACCGCCGAGGATCCAGACGTTGGCAGTGCCCATGGCCAGACGGTACTACAACTAAGAGAGTAACTCGGCCATGTTCGGCGAATGTGGAGGCGGCCCCGTCGGCTCCGGTCTGAACCGACGAGACCTCAGCGAACAGGATGGTCGACCATCGCGCCCGCCTGTACTGGGGCATTGCCCACTGCGCGGAATGACAAACGTCCGCGCATAGGCTGGCTCGACAAAGGGAAGCCCGTAGGGATGACGAAGCCGCAAAATTACGACCTTGCACGGCGTATGGCCGAGCTCGCGCGTGCTTCTGCAGCGCCGCGAAGTGTCGATGACGTCCTCGCGGACGTGACCGCGGCGGCGATGGAGTTGATTCCGGGGACCGACTCCGCCGGCGTCCTGCTAGTCGGTAGGGGCGGCAAGTTCGATTCCCTCGCAGGCACCTCTGACCTGCCGCATCAGCTCGATGAGTTGCAGATGAGGTTCAACGAGGGACCGTGTGTGGAGGCCGCGCTCGACGAGGTGATCGTGCGAACGGAGGACTTTCGCACGGAGGAGCGTTGGCCGAAGTACTCACCGGCCGTCGCCGAGATCGGCGTCCTGAGTGGGTTGTCGATCAAGCTCTACACCGCCGAGCGCACCGCGGGGGCGTTGAACCTCTTCGCGTTCAAGCCGCATGCGTTTGATGCCGAGGACGAGACCACCGGCGTGGTGCTCGCGGCGCACGCGGCGGCGGCGATCCTGGCCAGTCGTCACGGCGAGCAGCTCGAGTCGGCGCTGTCGACGAGGGATCGCATCGGTCAGGCCAAGGGCATCATCATGGAGCGTTTCGGCGTCGACGATGTGCAGGCCTTCGAGATGCTGCGCAAGCTCTCCCAGGACGCCAACACCCGGCTGGTCGATGTCGCGCAACGGGTCATTGACACCCGCAGCGGCTGATTATTGATCCTGCAGGACGACACTGCCGTACCAGTGGCAGAGCAGCAACGCGATCTCGACGTCGAGTCGACCGTCGGTGATTGGTCGGCCACGCCGCTCGATTGCGCGCTGGACGCGGTACTTGATGGAGTTGGTGTGCAAGTGCAATTCCTCAGCCGCGGCCTTGAAGCTCCCCCCGGTTCGCAGAAAGATGCCCAGCGTTTCGCGCAGTCGCTCGTCGTTTTCCGTGGCGGACGCGAGTGGACCGAGCACCTCGGCCACCCACACCCGCGCCGCGTCGAGGTTGCTGTTGAGCAGCGCTGCGGCCGCCAAACCGGAATCGCTTGCAGCAGTGAATCGTTGAGCATTCGGGCCTGCCGCCATCGCAACGGAATACGCTTCCTCGGCCAGCTGATGTGAACGCCGGAATCCTGCGACGCCAGGTAACGGATTACCGGCAGCGACCCGCGGCGCGTCGGTTCGTGTGTCGGCGAACGCGCGCATGCAGGTGACTGCTGCGGGCCCCGTCTCCGCGACGAGCGGGATCCATCCCCATCCCGTCAAGCGGTCGACCGAGATGAACAACGAGGTTTCGCGGGCACCGGCAGATTCGGCGAGTTGTTCGACGAAGCGTTCCATCGACGTCGGGTCGTCACCGCATTCGTCTTCGTCGTGCCAGACGACCACCGCCAGATGAGTCCGCCGCAACGGGTAGCGAATCGCCGTTGCCACCTTGTCGATGTCGAGGTCGGCCCCGTCGAGGAGTTCACGTACCCGCAGCGCGCGCAAGCTGTTTTGATTCTCCATCCACCGGTCACGCTCGCTCTGATAAGTGATCACCACCTGTTGCGTGATCCAGTCGATATAGCCGAACGTCACCTCCGAAATCTGGCTGAACACGGCGAGGCTCAGCGGCGGCCCCAGCGCTGATGCCCCTATTTCCTCGAGCACCGCGTCGAGTACCGCCTTGTGTCCGAGGCGGTACGCGCGCACCAGTGCGTTGACCGTCGTTCCGCGCTGCGCGAGGCGCCGTGCGTGTTCGACGGCAGCGGTGGGTAACTCGACCTTGTCGATCGGGATAGCGTGCCGGATTGCGGAGAATACCGTTGCGACGTTTCCGTCGATGCTGTCGCGAAGCAGCTGTACCAGCTGCGCATCGCTGCGCAGTTCGGCGATCTCGGTGACCACGATCTCCTGGATCGAGCCGGTCAGCTCCGCCATTCGGTGGTCAAGGCGGTCGACGACGGCCGCGGCAGACTCCGCGACGACCGCCGGATCGGCATGGCCCGCTTCCGCCATCACCAGACCATAAACCCGCTGCTACCCGCGCCGAGCGGTTCGCTGCGACCTCTTTGGCTCCGCAAGCCAGTAAACCGACGAAACTTCGGCGTCTGCGGACGTCGCGGCACCGCGACCGGCTCCGTGATTCTGATCGGGACCGCGGCGCAGAACGCGCCGACGCACCACACTTCCCGCTCCGCGGAGAAAGCGAGTCCACGATGAGCAACTACCTCAGCGCCATTGCAGTCATGTTGCTGGTTCTGTCCCCGCTCTTCATTCCCGTGGGCGTCACGGTGGCTGCTCTGATGTCCGCCGGACTCCGTCGTATCCGGCGAGCCGTCGGCCTACAGCGTCGCGCCCACCGCACCGCCTGATCACCACCACGCCAAGCCGAGAGGTCACGTCATGCCCATCGAATTCACCACGCTGCAGCGCGAAACCCTGACCGCGATCGTCGACACCTATGTCGCATCGGTCGCACGGGAGGACGACCCGGACGGGTTTTACGCCGCCAAGGGCAGCGACGTCGGGGCCGATGCGGCAACCGAGCAGTACCTCCTCACACGCCTACCGCAGGTACAACTCGTTGGCATGCTGCAGCTGATCGACGGCCTGGCCCTCTTCGAGTTCAACGATCAGCCCCAGGCCGCGCGCGAGGAAATCCTCGCCAACGTCGCGGCCATCTCACCCGAGGCGGCGGGGGCGGTCGCCGCGCTGAATCAGCTCTCGGTGTTGTTCGCATACAGCCTTCCGGGCCCGGATGGCCACAATCCGTTGTGGCGAGGCATGGGGTATCCGGGCCCGGTCCAAAATCCGCCACGGGACGCCCGCAAGACGCTGGACGTCATCACCGTCTCCGGTGA
>Ga0070671_100003341_pt1 | contig 12514 bp, 13 predicted proteins | sample KBSS73metaG_FD_65341 | JGI IMG/M metagenome (GOLD analysis project Ga0070671, IMG submission 65341) | Switchgrass rhizosphere microbial communities from Kellogg Biological Station, Michigan, USA - KBS S7-3 metaG | ecosystem: Host-associated > Plants > Roots > Rhizosphere > Soil ...
GAATAGGGTGTAAATTTTAGGTGACGCCACACTCTCCCGCCACGGATTCCGCTGCATTTGTGGCGGTATCGGGAATTAAGACTAATGCGCGCCGCTAGCACAACGCAGCGAGCGTCGGCTGGTTCGTTGCCGGCTCCGGGCGGCCCAGGTGCGGCGACGTCAGGTGGGCGGCTCGAGCGCAAATGCTTCGGCGAGCAGTTCGTAGGAACGCCGGCGTGCCGCATGATCATAGACCGTCGTGGTGATCATCAATTCGTCGGCCCGCGTCGATTCGATGAGCGCCAGCAACCGGCGCTTGACGCTGTCGATGCCGCCGACAATGAGACGAGCGCGGTGGCGCGCGAGGCGCTCGCGGTCGATCGGGGTGTAGGGGTAGGCGGCGGCCTCCGCCGGCGAGGCGAGCGGCAGATATTCACCCTTGGAGCGGTTGACGAAGTTCAGATCGGCGCTGGCGGCAATGCGCTCGGCCTCGGCGTCGCTGTCGGCTGCGATCACGGCCGCGGCGAGGATCGCATAGGGCTCTGCCAACGCCGCCGACGGCTTAAAATGCTCGCGGTAGCTCAGCATGGCGCTCAACGCGTCGTACTCTGCGAAGTGGTGCGCGAACGCGAACCCCGTGCCGATGGCGGCAGCAAGCTCGGCGCTGTAGCCGCTCGAACCAAGGAGCCAGATCGGCGGCAGCGCGACGTCGGCCGGCACCGCGCGGAGCGTGTGAAACGGATGCCCGTCCGGAAAGCCGCCGCGCTCGAGCAGGATCAATTCCTGGAAACGTTCGAGGAACTCGTCGCCCTCGCGCGGGTCCTGTCGCCGGCGTAGCGCGTAGGAGGTTACCGGATCGGTCCCCGGCGCGCGGCCAAGGCCGAGATCGATGCGGCCGGGGAAGAGGGCTTCGAGGACCTTGAACCGCTCCGCGACCATCAGCGGCGCGTGATTGGCCAGCATCACCCCACCGGACCCGACGCGCATGTGCGTCGTCGCCGCCGCGACCTGACCGATCATGATTTCCGGGGCCGAACTGGCGATGCTGGCGAGGTTATGATGCTCGGCGAGCCAGTAGCGCGTGTAGCCCAGCCGGTCGGCGAGCCGCGCCAGATCCAGTGAGTTACGGAGCGCCGCCGATCCCGGCGTTGCCGTGGTGACGGGAGACAGGTCGAGGACGGAAAGCGGAGTCACGCGTGCTCAGGAGCCAATGCCAAAAGTCCGGACGAACGTGGCGGCGGGCACGCGCCGCGTCAATCCTGCGGCGAGGCTAATGGCCCGGCGTCGTGACGAAGGGGCCGCCGACCGCCGAGCCGGCGTGCGGCGCTTTTTTCGCGGAAGCGGTGTGCGTTCTTCGCGGCCGGAATGTCTGTGGCGCGCTTGCAAAGTGCGGCTGCCCGAACATCGAGTCCGGGCTGTTGAAGCGCGCCGCGACTCTCGTCCGATGCTTGCGGGACGACTTGGCGGCGACGCGGGTTTTCGCGTGCTTCTTGCGGGCGATCTTTTTGCTCGGGGCGGGGGCCGTCTCGGCGGCATCGGCGGCATGATCTTCCGGATTGAGCCGCGCCACCTCGTTGGGAGAAGCGGTCGGCGCGGCAGGAGCAGTTTGTTCGGTCGCGGCGCTCTGATCGGCTCGAGTGCTTTGATCGACCGGGGCAGGCTGCTCGGCTGAGGCAGGCTGCTCGGCCAGGGCGAGTTGCTCGACCGGCCGCGTTTGCTCTGCCGGCGCCACTTCACTTACTTGCGACTGATCGAGCGCGGCAACGTTCGAAGGCGCACTCGGCGAAGTTTCGTTGCTCGGCTCGGCGGCCTTATCCGCTTTGGCTTCGTCGCCCGCGGCGTCAACTGTTGTCGCTGCTTGGGCTGCGGGCGCGTCACTGCCATCCGTTGAGGCCGGCACGGATTTCGCTTCGGCGGCGGGCGACGGGTGATCGTCGGCTGCAGCCTCGGTCGAAGTCGTCACCGGCGGGTCGGCCGGCTGCGCCGCCGCTTGCGCCTTCTCGTCGGCGACGGAAGCGACAGCTTCCGGAGCGGCAATGGGAGGAGCGGAGGAGGGCATTTCGCCGCCATCGTTGCGCGCGCTCTCGCGCACTGACTCTTCAGCGAACGCCGTGACAGTTTGCGGCTCGCTGGCCGGAGGCGGGCCGCCGGATATGACCGCAGGTCCCGCGACATTGTCGGGAACAAGTTGCAGCGGTGCGGTCGCCGATGGCAGGCGCGAGAGCGGCTCGTGGTTGATGCGGAGCGCGGCGAACACGCCGAACCCGCCGCTCAAGGCGACCACAGAGGTCAGGACCGCGGCGATCATTAGACGGAAGTCAGGAAACATTGCACCTCGCAAAAGCAGAGCCCGCGCGCGCCCCGTAGAAGCACGCGTCACAACGGCGAGAGAACACCGCGAGGGAAAGAAAAGGCTCAGCGCCGACCAGCCCCTTGGTCGATGCATCGCCGGGAGGCGGCCAAATCCGAACCGCCGAATCGAGCGCGCGACATTACCGTGAGTCGCGAAAAACCCAACAGGAAAAACGGAATGCGATGAAGCGGTGCCAGAAGGTCGCCGCGATCTGTTATCGCGCTATCGGCCCTTGCGCCGAAGCAGAGGCGGGCGCCGGTCCGGGCAACACGACGACACGCGTTCCGACGCTCACGCGGCCGTAGAGGTCCTCGATGTCCGTGTTGGTCAGGCGGATGCAGCCGGAGGACACGAAAGAGCCGATGGTCGAGGGCTGGTTGGTGCCGTGGATGCGATAGATCGTGTTGCCGAGGTAGAGGGCGCGCGCACCCAGCGGATTGCCGTCGCCGCCGGCCATGAACCGCGGCAGATAGGGCTGGCGCTCGATCATCTCTTTCGGCGGATGCCAATCCGGCCATTCGCTCATGCGGGTGACGCGCTCGCTTCCCGCCCAGGTGAAGCCTTCACGTCCGACCCCGATGCCGTAGCGCATCGCTTTGCCGTGACCGCGCACCAGATAGAGAAATGTGTGCGGAGTATCGATGATGATGGTGCCAGCCGGTTCCGTCGTCACGTAGTCGACGAGCTGGCGCCGAAATTGCGCCGGCAGCTGTTTGGCCGGGCCTTGCTCGGGCTGATCCTCGGGCGGCAATGCCGCAATGACCGCGGCATGGTCCGTGGAACCGGCGGCCGGGTTGCGCACAGCACCGGTGATTTCCTGCGACGCGGCGCCGCCAACGTCCACCGGCGGCCGCGGAACCGCGTCGGCGCCGACGTTGGGCAGCGGCTGCGGGCCGGGGTGGCCGGCTGGAGCGCCATATTGCGGACCACCGGGCGGGTAGGGCGGCGGTCCCACCTCTCGCGCCTGCTCATCGTAACGAGGATCGTAGGATCCGGCCGGCACGCCGTTTGCGTCACGATAGGTCGTCGACGGCGGGCGCCCATGATGACTGCCCGGCGGTTCCGTCACCTCGACGCCGCTCTCCAATGGCGGCAGCGGCGCGCGGGTGTAGCCTTGCGGCTCGTCGGAAGGATAGACCGCGGGCGGCGCGGGATTGTATTCCACCATTGGCGCCGGCGGACGATCCTGCGCCGCTGCCATGCCCACCGAACCGGCAAGCGACAACGCGACCAGGACGAAGCTGTTGCTGATCCGCAAGTTAAATCCCCCGATGGTCCCACCCGCCGTATTTGCAGAGAAGATTGGGCGGGAAGAAGGCAGTAGCGCAACGCGCGCGGCGGTCAGCAGCGCGCGTCGACGCGACGATTCGGTTTTTACCGATTCGTCGACAATGAAAGATAAATGGCGCGCCGCTAACGACTCATTAATCGGATTTGGCTCGTGTCGCCGGACTGATTATCATGTGGAGCAGGCTCCCGCCTGTCCACGGTTGGAGAGACCCTGACGTGAAACGGATCGCTTGCGGCGTCGCCTTGCTCCTGATCACCTGTTCGCCCCTGCGTGCTCAAGACAAGGCGATCGACGAACTCAAGGGGAAAATTTTCGACGCGCGCATGGCGCAGCAGACGTTTGGCGAAGGGTTGAAGTATTGCCCGGAGCTCAACGGCAAGACTTCTACTTCCGGGTGCGCAATCGCATCCTCGATCTCGAGGAATACTTCCGCTCGCTCGAAAGCCTGGTCAAGGCGCAGGTCTTCAATCCCGAGAAGCGGCGGCCGTGGAGCATCGAGGACGCCAAGGAACGCTGGGAGGCGGTGAAGAAGCAGGCGCAGGAAGACAAGGAAAAGTGCGAGCTGGTGAAGAGCCTGCCGGAACTCGAGAAGCGGCTGCAGGAACTGCAAAAGAACTCTGCAGCCACGGAACACAAGGATTAGAGTCGTTGCAGCGTTTTGGGATCAAGCGGATCGTTCCTTGGCAGGCCCGTTGCGAGGGCTTCACTGGCAGGGTCGTCTGTGGGAGCGCGTCTGCGGCGAAGGGGACGGTGCGATGGCTTCGGTGAGCGACTGGAAGGTGCCGGCCTCCGCGCAGCCAAAGGCGGAGGACTACTCCTACGATCTCGACCTCGCGCTGGGCGCCATGGTGGCGGTGCACTCGAAGATTCCGGCCGATGCCTTCACGGCGGAAACGCTCGGCACCGAACGCGCCGGCAACGGCGTGTTCATCCGCGGCAGCGGCGTCGTTCTCACCATCGGCTATCTGATCACCGAGGCGGAAACGATCTGGCTGACGCTGGGCGACGGCCGCTCGGTGCCCGGGCATGTGCTCGGCTACGACCAGGAGACTGGCTTTGGGCTGGTGCAGGCGCTGGCCAAGCTCGATGTGCCTGCCCTCAAGCTCGGCGAGTCGGCGGCCGCCTCGCTCGGCGAGCGCGTGGTGCTCGGCGGCGCCGGCGGGCGGCATCGTTCGGTCGCCGCGCGCATCGTCGCCAAGCAGGAGTTTGCCGGCTATTGGGAATACGTGCTCGACGAGGCGATCTTCACCGCGCCGGCACATCCCAATTGGGGCGGCACCGCGTTGATCGGTCCGACTGGCGATCTGCTTGGCATCGGCTCGCTGCAGCTTCAGCATGCCGTCGAGAAGGGGCAGGCGCAGAACATCAACATGGTCGTGCCCATCGACCTGTTGAAGCCGATCCTCGACGACCTCATGAAGTTCGGCCGGCGCAACACGCCGCCGCGGCCCTGGCTCGGCCTGTTCGCCACCGAGGTGGAAAACCGGCTCGTCATTGTCGGCATTTCCGACCGCGGCCCAGCCAAGCGCGCCGACCTGCGCACCGGGGACATCGTGCTCGCGGTCGCCGGCTCCGAGGTGCGCGATCTCGCCGGCTTCTTCCGTGGCGTCTGGGCGCAAGGCAAGGCCGGCGTCGAAGTGCCGCTCACCGTCTTCCGCGACGGCCACACGATGGAGCTGCGGGTGAAATCGGGCGAGCGCGACCGCTTCCTCAAAGGCCCGAGCCTGCATTGACCGGACGCGCTTTCGCGCCCCAGCGGATTGTCGTGCAAGATTTCACCGCGCCGCCAACAGCGCGCGCAAACCTTCGCGGTAGGTCGGATAGAGCAGGTTGACGCCAAGCTCGCGCTTGAGCTTGTCGTTGCGCACGCGCCGGCACTCCTGCCAGAAGGTCAGCGCCATCGGCGACAGCGACGGCGCCGCTTCTTCGAAAGGCACTTCCGGCGGCGGATCGCGGCCGAGCAGTTGCGCCGCGAAGGCGAGCGGATCGCCCGGCGCGCTCGGCTCGTCGTCGGCGACGTTGAAGATACCGCCGTCCTTGCGGGCAAAGGCGGCGTCGATCGCCTGGGCGATGTCGGCGACGTGGATACGGCTGAAGACTTGGCCGGCTTTGACGATCCGGCGCGCGTTTCCCTGCTTGACCTGGACGAGAACATTCTTTCCGGGTCCGTAGATGCCGGCGAGGCGCAGGATGATGACAGCGATGCCGCGCTTGGCGCCGAGCTTCTGCCAGGCTCGCTCGGCATCGAGCCGCGCCTGGCTGCGCGGCGAGCCCGGCTTCGGCGGCGTGGTCTCGTCGACCCATTCGCCGCCATGGTCGCCGTAGACGCCGACGGTCGAGAGATAAACGACGGTGCGCAAGTGACGCGCGTGCGCCAGCGTGTCGCCGAAGGCTGCCAGCACCGGATCGCCGTGCTCGTTCGGAGGAACCGAGACCAGCACGCGATCGGCGTGGCCGATGGCGTTGGTCACGTCCGGGTTCGCTGCGGCGCCGGCGAAGACGAGCGCTTTCAGCCGGCCGGCAAGATGCGTGTTGAGCACTGCGGCCCGCTCGGCGCCGCGCACCGTCCCGATGATGCGCTCGAACCCGTCGCCGAACGTGCCGACGAAATGTTCCGCCGAATAGCCGAGGCCGAAGCAAACAAGCGTGGACATCGCCGCCTCATCCGTCCAGTGCCGCGGCCCATTCGTCGCTGACGTGCGGGTCGGATTCGGCAGCGCGGCGCGCATCGGCCTGACCGGCGAGCCGCGCGCGATCGAGGCGCCCGAGCGCCCATACGGCAGCGCCGCGCACCAGCGGCGACGCGTCATCGAGCAATCGCTCGGCATCGCTTGCCCGCGTTGGGTCGCCGCAGTTGCCGATAGCGATCAGCACATTGCGAATGAAGCGCGCGCGGCCGATGCGCTTGATCGCGCTCTTGGTGAACAGCGCACGAAAGCCCGTGTCATCAAGGCGCGCCAACTCGGTGAGCTGCGGCGCACGCAACACGGCGCGCGCCGCTAGTTTCGCCTCGCGGCCCGCATGAGCAAATTTGTTCCAGGGACAAACCGCCAGGCAATCGTCGCAGCCGTAGATGCGGTTGCCCATGAGCGGGCGCAGTTCGCGCGGGATCGGACCTTTGTGCTCGATGGTGAGATAGGAGATGCAGCGCCGCGCATCGAGGCGGTACGGCGCCGGGAAGGCGCGGGTCGGGCAGATGTCGAGACAGGCTTGGCAGGTACCGCAATGGTCCTGCTCCGCTTCATCCGGCGGCAGGTCGAGCGTGGTGAAGATCGCGCCGAGGAACAGCCACGAGCCCAGTTCCCGCGACACCAGGTTCGTATGCTTGCCCTGCCAGCCGAGGCCGGCCGCCGCGGCGAGCGGCTTCTCCATCACCGGCGCGGTGTCGACGAACACTTTTATGTCGCCGCCGGCGTTGTCGATGAGCCAGCGGCCGAGGGTCTTCAGCCGCGGCTTGATCACTTCGTGATAGTCGTCGCCTTGGGCGTAGACCGATAGGGCACCGCGCGTGCGCTCTTTCAGGATCGCCAGCGGATCGTCGGCGGGACCGTAGTTGACGCCGAGCATCACAACCGCGCGCACCTCGGCCCACAGGGTGCGCGGATCGCCGCGCCGGTCGGCGTTCTTGGCCATCCAGTCCATGTCGCCATGCGCGCCGGCGGCGAGAAACGCGTGCAGCCGCTCCGCCGCCTGCGGAATCGAATCCGGCCGCGCCACGCCGATCACGTCAAAGCCGTGGGCGCGCGCCGCCGCGGCAAGCGCCTTCTTCGCTGCGGCCGGAGTCAGAAGTCGAGGTTGGCGTAGCTCGGCGACGGCGGCACGCCGGCCAGCGAGTCGTTGAGCAGCGTGCGGAACGAGGGGCGCGATTTTATCCTCGCGTACCAGGCCTTCGCTGTCTCGTCCTCGTCCCACGGCACATCGCCCAGATAGTCGACCGCGGACAGATGCGCCGCCGCGGCGAAGTCGGCATAGGTCAGGCTGTCGCCGGCGAGCCAGTCGCGCTTGCGAATGAGCCAGCCGATGTAGCTCAGATGATACTTAATGTTGCTGCGCGCCACCCGCATGGTCTCGGTATCGGGTGGCCCGCCGCCGTCGTCGGCGGACATGAACCGCTTGTAGACCCGCTCCGTCACCAGCGCGCCGCTCACCTCGGCGAAGAACTTGTCGTTGAACCAGCTCATCAGCCGGCGCACCTCGATGCGCGGGCCGGGGTCGCGCGGCATCAACCGCGGTTGCGGAAGCTTCGCGCCGCGGGTCTCGTCGAGGTATTCGGCTATGATCGCCGCCCCGGGAACCGGCGGCATGCCCTCTTCGACGAGCACCGGGGTCGTTCCCGCCGGGTTGAGCATGAGAAATTCCTCGCGCCGGTCCCAGACCCGCTCCTCGACGAGTCGCGTCGCCAGACCCAATTCTTCAAGCACGAGGCGCACGAAACGCGAGTGCGGACAGAACGGATGATGGAACAGCGTCAGCATGCGATCGACGCTCGCGTTGGAACAAAGGATTGAGGCGAGACGCGGGAGCGGACCGAGAGAGGCCGCGACTCTGGAATGACCCCCTTATAGGCAAAGCGAAGGTTGAGGCAACCTGCGCCGGGTCGTCCGTGCGGGCGTCTTTGTCGTTGCCAGGAGCCCGGCCTTGCGTCACAAGGCTGCCAAACGATCCTGCAAACTGCCTTCCTGATCGCGCGACGATCGCGCGTTCCGCCGCGGAGCTCATCATGACGTTCGACATCATCCGGGCCGCCATCCTCGGCGTGGTCGAGGGTTTGACCGAGTTCGTGCCAGTCTCCTCGACCGGCCATCTGCTGCTGCTGGAGCATTTCTTCGGCTTCGGCGACGAGGACTTCGGCAAGAGCTTCACGGTGCTGATCCAGTTCGGCGCCATTCTGGCGCTGCTGTCGATCTATGCCGTACGACTGTGGCAGCTCGCGGTCGGCGTGTTCAACGATGCGCAGTCGCGCCGCTTCGTCATCGGCGTGCTCGTCGCCTTCCTGCCGGCGGCGGTGCTCGGCGCCTTGGCCTACAAATTCATCAAGGAGGTGCTGTTCAATCCCTGGGTCGTTTGCGTGTCGCTGATCATCGGCGGCCTCGTGCTGCTGTGGGTCGACCGTCTCAACCTCAAGCCGCGCTACCATGACGCGACGCGTTTCACCTTGCCGATGTATCTGGGGATCGGCGTGGCGCAATGCCTGTCGATGATCCCGGGCGTGTCCCGCTCCGGAGCGACCATCGTCTCGGCGATGCTGTTCGGCGCCGACCGGCGCGCGGCGGCGGAGTTCTCGTTCTGGCTCGCGATGCCCACCATGGCGGGGGCGTTCGCCTACGATCTCTACAAGAGCCACACGCAGATGAGCGGCGGCAATGTCGTGCTCATCGCCGTCGGCTTCATCGTCTCCTTCGTTAGCGCCTGGTTCGTGGTGAAGACCTTCCTCGGCTACGTCTCGCGGCATGGCTTCACGCTGTTCGCGTGGTGGCGGCTTGCGGTCGGCGCCGCCGGGCTGGTGGCGCTGGCGCTCGGGATCTGACGTCGCGGCCGGCGGTTTTTTCGTCGCGCCGAAGTGGGCTAACATGCCGGCGTGCAACTTGGCTCAGCCTGGAAAGGATCGATGCCATGGCGAAGAAACATTCGGACAGCGTGTATCGCATCATCGACGTCGTCGGCGTCAGCGAGAAATCCTGGGAGGAAGCCGGGCGGATCGCCGTCGAAACCGCCGCCGGATCGCTGCGCGATCTGCGCGTGGCCGAGGTGACCAAGATGGACATGAAAGTCGAGGACGGAAAGGTCACGGCCTTCCGCACCCGCGTCGCGCTCTCGTTCAAGTACGAGTCGTAAGGCGGCTGGCACCGCTCATTCCCGCGGAAGCGGGAATCCAGCCGCACTGCGCATCAAACAAACTGGGTGCCCGCTTTCGCGGGGACGAGCGGCGTGTGGACCGGCCGGCTCAGTTGGAGAGTCCCATTCTCCTTCCCCGGCGGGTCGCGGATTCCGGCAAATGGATTTGATATCCGCGGCCGGCACGGCATCGTTTTCGCTTTGCTGACGGCCGCCCCCCCCCGCCGGGCAGATCACGCCGTGCGGCGGCTGAACTGACCGGTCTTGCGGAAGCGCCAGAGGTAGGACGGCACGATGGCGCCGATCGATTCCGGCACGATGCCGAGTCCTTCGAGCGTACGGCCCTCTGCCTTCGCTTCGGCGGAGACGACGCTGTCGCGCTTGAGCAGTTCCACCTGGTCGGGCGTGATCGGCGGCTTGGGCAGGAATTGCAGGAACGCGGCCTGCAGCTTCATCGCCGCGAACGGTATCGGCACCAGCAGCCGGCGCCGTTCGGTGGTGGCGAGGACGATCTCCATCAGCTCGCGGAAGGTGCGCACGTCCGGCCCGCCGAGCTGATAGGTCGCGCCCGGCTTGGCGTCCCCGTCGACGGCGATGGCGATCGCCTCGGCGACATCGCCGACAAAGACCGGCTGGAAACGCGTGTGACCGCCGCCGGGCAGCGGCAGCGCCGGCGCGATGCGCGCCATCGCCGCAAACTGGTTGAAGAAATTGTCTTCGGGCCCGAAGATGAGCGAAGGTCCCATGATCGTCGCCGCCGGCGCCGCCGCCAGCACCAGCTTTTCGCCCGCCGCCTTGGCGCGGATGTAATGCGACGTCGCATTCTCGTCGGCGCCCAGCGCCGAGACATGGACCAGTCGTGCTCCGACATCGCTGGTCGCGCGCGCCACCGCTTCGGCGCCTTCAACCTGGACCGCCTCGAAGCGCTGCCGGCCGCGTTCGAACAGAATGCCGACCAGGTTGACCACCACGTCGGCATCGCGCACCACCGCCATGACCGATTGCGGGAAGCGCACATTGGCCTGCACGGCATGGATCTGGCCGACCCGGCCGAGCGGCTGCAGATATCCGGCAAGCTCCGGCCGACGCACCGCCACGCGGATGCGGTACTGCCGGTTGGCGAGCGCGCGCACCACGTGGCGGCCGAGGAAGCCCGAGCCGCCGAACACCGTGACGAGCGTGTCAAACCTGCTCTTCAACGTCATCGGCGGCGGAATACAGGAACGGTTCTCGGCTGTACAGAGGGCGCGGTGCCGCCCATCGACAACGCCCGCGGTGCTCCGTTGACAACACCCGGACCGCTCCGTACCTATCCCCGCACAGCCCAGGTGGCGGAATTGGTAGACGCACTAGTTTCAGGTACTAGCGCTGAGAGGCGTGGAGGTTCGAGTCCTCTCCTGGGCACCACTCGCATTTTTCATAGTTGCGCACGGTGCCATCCTTTATAGGCACGTTCAGTAGTTCATCGAAAACAAGTGCGCCTCCGACTCCATCGCGAACTCCGCCAATTTGTCACGGCGATCAAGCCACTTTTTCCGCGGCCTCGATGACGCCTTTCATCTCGTTGAGGTACTTGTTCTGTACGGTGGCATTGCCATCGCCGGGGTGAGGATCATCAACTTCGTCGAGGTGCAGTTTGGTCTCGTTGTTGTTGGGTGCCGGCGCCCACCGGTATGCACCAATGCCAGGGACCGGGAAGAGAGTTTTACTCCAGGTCAGATGAGCGAATAGCACGTTTGGAGTGATGCCGTGATAATACGGCGCATCTCCGGCCTTCACTCCATAGATTGAGGCCTGAAAACCCCAGATGCCGTGGATGAGCCGCTTCGGATTCTTGGCAAAAACATATGCTGCAACGAGAGGCGCGTTGTTAGCTCCGAGCGATGTCCCCCAAACGAGTGCTGGTACTTCTGGTGGCAGAGCCAGAATCGCCGTGGCAATCTTGACTACGTCATCACTGCTGTAAGGCGATGCTCCTATATCGACGTGAAGTTCCTTTCCGACCCGGCCCGAGAATACATTTTCACCTGGATCAAAAGCTTGACCCCACATCCCGTACATTCCGAACCCATGGGCTGTCATTGCTCCCTCCGCTTTGCCAGCCACGCGAGTAAAACAACGATGCTCGGCTCGAGGCTGGCGTTTTTGCTCTCTCTTGTACTGTAAAGAAGCCAATAACTTATGGTTGAATTATGGAACAACGAACGATGAGTGTAAAGGGGCATCGATGGCCTGCTCGGCGCCGGTACTCGAACCGTCGGCAGCGGTTGATGCGCACATCCCGCCCCCACCGCTGCCGTGAGAGTGAGGCTCGCTTGTGCGAAATTGATCGACTCCGGAATTTGCGGCGCCAACGAGCGCCGCGAATCGTGCAAATGATGCGGACGGCGACAACGGTACGGACTTCCTGAAGCTCCACGGCGCGGACTTCAAATCTCCCGCATGAAAAACGCCGCGGCCTTGCAGACGATCCTCACCGACGACCCGTGGCGGCGCGACGTCCTCGCCGCTGTCCGCTCGCTCGCGCTGCCGGATTGCTGGGTCGGCGCGGGCTTCATCAGGAACGCGGTGTGGGATTACCTGCATGACCGGCCGCCGTCCCGGCACGCAGGCGATGTCGATGTCATCTGGTTCTGTCCGAAGCGCGCGCGGCCGGAGAACGACCGGGAGGCGGAGGCGGCGCTGCGGGCCCTGGATCCCGCGGTCGATTGGTCGGTGAAGAACCAGGCGCGGATGCATCTGCGCAACGGCGACGCGTCTTACGCCTCGGCCATCGAGGCGATCGGCCACTGGCCGGAGACGGCGACCGCGGTCGCGGCCAGGCAGACTGCGGAAGGTTCGTTCGAGATCGCCGCGCCGTTCGGCCTTGGCGACCTCTTCGATCTCATCCTGCGGCCGACGCCAAGCTTCGCCGGCGAGAAGCGCCGGGTCTATCTCGATCGCATCGAGTCCAAACGATGGCTCACGATCTGGCCGCGGCTGCGAATTATGAAGTGATGTTCAGTTTGGAGCGCGGCGTCCGCTCGCTCTCACTCGCAAAAGTCGTGGCGGTAAGC
>Ga0070671_100003342_pt1 | contig 12512 bp, 10 predicted proteins | sample KBSS73metaG_FD_65341 | JGI IMG/M metagenome (GOLD analysis project Ga0070671, IMG submission 65341) | Switchgrass rhizosphere microbial communities from Kellogg Biological Station, Michigan, USA - KBS S7-3 metaG | ecosystem: Host-associated > Plants > Roots > Rhizosphere > Soil ...
TGGTTTGGGGAAAAGTTCGTGGCGCTTCAGGAGAAATGGGGAGATTATTTTGCGGCGCGAGGGTCTGGAGAAGGCAGTAGAGGGCTGTTGAAAGAAAGAGAGACAGCAGGACCTCGGGGATATAGATACGGGTGAAGAGGAAGACTCCGGCGGACGTGAGGATGGCGAGGCCTGTGTAGAAGGCGGCGCGGTCTCCGTAGGCGCGGCGGCTCCAGTGGTAGCCGAGAAGCGCGAGGAAGAGGACGCCGACGGTTTCCGGCAGGTGGGCGGCGAAGGTGTTGAAGCCGAAAATGCGGAAGCTGATGGCGTCGAGCCAATAGGGCAGAGGGGCCTTTTCGAGGTAGCGGATGCCGTTGACCTTGAGGGTAACCCAATCGCCGGAGAGTACCATGTGGCGGGCGGCATTGGCGTGGGTGGCGTCGGCGTCGTCGAGCAGCGGCGGGGAAAAGAGCGAGGCGAAGAAGATAGCAAACCACAGTCCGCAGAGAACAAAGAGCGCTGTGGAGCGGCCAGGGCGGTCAGAAGGCACCGTAGCAGGTGCTGGAGCAGCCTCGGGCGCGGAGAGGATTGAGGGGGTCGTCATGAAAGCCGTTCTCTATAGGATAAATGGGCGACCGATAAATCGACGGCGTAGGCTTATCCACTGGCGAGTGGGATGTTGTGTTTGAGCAGGAAAGTTGTTCCTCGCGATGTATCTTGCTTGTGGTGGGATTTTTGTTTTCGAGGGTCTAACACTAAAGATGCCGACTTTTGCCGCGATTGATATTGGATCAAACTCCTGCAGGCTTAAGATCGCCGCGGTGCACCTGCATCGGCTGAAGACGCTGCACGAGGACCGTGAGGTAACGCGGCTGGGCGAGAGCGTGTTTCAGACGGGTGTGATTTCGCCGGAGGCGATGGCGGCGACCATACGCGCTCTCAAACGGTTTCATAAAGCTGTGCAGCTGCATGTTGCCGACAGAGTGCGTGTGGTGGCGACCAGCGCTATGCGAGATGCGCGCAATGCCGAGGCCTTCACAGAGTGGGTGCGATCCGCAACGGGATGGAATGTCGAGGTGATCTCGGGTCTGGAAGAGGGACGTTTGATCCACCTGGGTGTGGTGACGCACGAGGTGGGGGCGCGCGGGCGCTGCGTGCTGATTGATCTGGGTGGCGGAAGCTGCGAGGTGACCTTGTCGGATGGCGGCCGCATCAAGTCCATGGCGAGCATGGCGTTAGGTGCGGTACGGCTGCAGCAGGAGTTTCTCGCTAGTGATCCGCCGGCGAAGGAGGACGTGGCGCGGTTGAAGCAGTACATTGACCGCGAGTTGAAGAAGGCAGAGCGAAAAATTGGGATGCCGCGAGTCGGACTAGTGATTGCAACTTCGGGAACAGCGGCAGCACTGGCCGAGGCGAGCGGGTATGCGCGCAAGAAGAGCTCAGTAAAGAAAAAGAAGACGCTGGCGAAGCGACGTGTGGAGCACGTGGGCGAACTGACTGCCGCGGCGGAGGAAGTTCGTACGCTGGCCGATCGCATGGTTAAGATGCGCGATGAACAGAGGGCTGCGATTCCCGGCATCGGTCCTCGCCGGTCGGAGATCATCGTAGGTGGTGCGCTGGTGTATTCGAGCCTGATGGAGCGGTTCGGGCTGAGGTCTTTCCGTTACTCGTCGCTCGGCTTGCGAGATGGGATTTTGGCGCAGATGCTGGGCGATGTAGATTTGCGCGCCTCGGTGCACCAGAAGATCGAGAGTGAGCGCTGGGCAGGCGTGCTTGAAGTGTGCCAGCGGTACGGGATTGAGCTGCGGCGGGTGGAGCCCGTGAGGCAACATGTTGTGGAGTTGTTCAATGCTCTGGAACGCGTGCATGAACTGCCGGAGGAGTACAGGCTGTGGCTGGAATCGGCAGCGATGATGCAGGATGTCGGCAAGTATATGAACCACCAGGGACACCATCGGCATGCACACTACATCATCGCTAACTCAGAGATCTTCGGCTTCTCGCCCGAGCAGAGATCGATCGTGAGCGCCTTTGCGCGCTATCTGGGGAAGACGCGGCCGGACGCGATGGACCGAGTGATGCGGACGATTCCTCTAGAGGAGCATACGAATGTTGTGCGGGCGATTGTGCTGCTACGCCTGGCGGTTGCTCTGAACCAAGATCGCGCGAGTGCAGTCGTGCAGATGCGGGTCCACGTCTACCCCAAGCGTGTCTTGCTGGAGTTGGTGCCAGGGCGTGGAGGAGCGGAACTGGAAGCCTGGTCGCTGAAGAAGGAAGCCGCCTACTTCCGTGAGGTCTTCCGGCGGGAGCTCTTCGTAGAAGTTGTATAGAGGGCCCGTACGGTACGCGGATCGAGTAGCAACTGCAAGGTTGCTGGACCGCGAGCAATCGAGACGCGGGCGAGCGTGCCTTTGCGCAGACGAATGGTAGGAAGTGTTGTCGACGAAGGGGCTACGAGAACCGAGGCGAGGAACTGGCTCAGGTTAGGGTTATGTCCGACGACGAGCAGGTTCTCGTACTTTTGGCACTCCGAAAGAAGCTTCTGAAAGTCGCGGAACGTGGCGTCTGGGGCGAGCGCATTCGAGAGCAATATCTTCGATTCGTACCCGGTTTCGGTACCCACGAGAGAGGCTGTTTGAAGGCTGCGCTTGAGCGGACTCGAAACGATGAGATCGAATTGAACCTTCAGTTCATTCAGAATGTGGGCGAGATGCAGGCACTGCCGTTTGCCGTCCTTGTCGAGGGGGCGTTTTACATCGAGCAGAGGATTGGCACGTCTCATGCCGGCGGAAGCGTGCCGCAGGAAGAAGAGATTCATAGGCCTTTATCTATTGTAATTGCTTGCGCATGTGAGAGCTACGGCTGGGGCTTTTGAGGATCATGGTGAAAGACACCGGGATCGGGCTCGTCAAGCGAAGGTGTAGCGGGTTCTGGATTAGGGATTGGGTCGGGTGTCGCAGCGGGAGGGTGCGGCTCTGGCGGAGTGAGGGGAGCGATGGGGTCATCGGCCGACAGCGGTGCTGGATAAAGGGGCGTCAATGGGTCGGGATTGTAGATCATTTCAACGTGACGTGGGTAGTCAGGTGGATGAGCATCTTCTCCCAACGGAGTGGTTGGTGGAACTGGCGGAGCAAGAGGCGCGGATGGCCGAGAATCGTAAGCCATGGGAAGCCCTGCGTTAGGAAGGATTGGGTGCTGCAGCACGAGGGAGGCCTCAGCCCCGCGCTGCCAGAAGCGAGTGAAGAGCATCAAGAAGAGTCCGAACTGAGCGACAAGAAACATGGGCCAGACTCGGGGCTGGGCCAACATGTGCATCGCGGTTCGCCCTGATAAGAAAGCCGCCAGGGCCCCGAGTGTGGCAAGCAGAAGAAAGACCAGCCAGACACGAGCGAGATTACTGCGTAGCAGGCGAAATGCAGGGCCAAGCGTGCGGCGAATGCGTCGGTCGGGCTTGCCATTGGGGCGTAGGTGCGTGCCGAGTTGAACCACATAAGCCTCCACAAGATCGAAGTAGACGCGCAGCAGAGTGGCAGCGAGCAAAACCAGCAGAAGGCCTGTGAGTGTGAGCAAAAGTGCTGGGCGACCGACGAAGCGGTTGTCGACAAAACGTGCCCAGTGTTGTTGCAGAACGGCAAGCGGACCGAGAATGAAAATCGCAGCGAGAAGCGTCAGCAAAGTGATGCGTACGAAACGCCAGAAGTGAATGATACCCTGGCGCATGAGAGTGCTAAGCCGCGCGTGAGTTCGGGTGAGATAGCAGTAGAGAGTGCCCGGTACGAGTAGGAAATATATCAGCAGATAGAGCGGCACGGAGGCGTGGCTGGTGATCGAACTGACCTGGCCGGGAGCGCCCTGGTGAAGATGCAGAGCGGCGTCTGCCACGGTGCCGAGGTCGAAGCCTGAGGAAAGGCGCTGAGCCGCAAGCGATCGGTCTAGCAGATTGGAGAGTTGCACCTTGAGCGGAAGGCACATGGCCAGCGCGAGTGTGAGATTGAAGGCATATGTCCACAGAAAGGCCGGAAGCCGGCGAATTGCGATGCCGAGACCGTGGGTCAGTATGCTGCGGGTTCGGGACATGGAAGCCTTTCCAAAAAATAAGATCAGCGTTTTCAGTTTTCGTTCAGGTGATTAAACGATCCATGTAACCAACTGCTCCGCGAGTTGTTGAATCGTGATCCATATCGATGTGAGTTTCCGTGCCGGAACTGGATCTGCCTGTGTCGTGAAGCTGTTGTTGAATAGATCCCTGTCGAGCGGTATTAGGTGATCGGGGTCCAACTCGACGGTGACTATTTTTGCGTTGCGAGTGTAGGTGAAACGTGTCCAGCGATCGACACCATCCCAGACTTCACGGATACGGGATCCATCGTCGAAAGCAATCTGAGCGGTTACGGGAAGAATGAAATCTCCTTTGCGACGGAGATATACGGTCGAGAGGCATCCCGCCTGGCACTGTGTTTTTTCTGAATAAGGAGGTTGCCACCACCGTACTGGTTCAGAGGAGAAACCATCAACGGCGTAGTCGAGAACCTGTGTGCCGTACACCGCCTGGTTCAGGAAGGGCCGGAGGGTTGTGTTGGCGAAGGTAGGAGCAGAAGGCTCCGGTAAGTGGGTGGGGGTGAGGGGCGGCAAAGCGGTGAAAGGCTGTGTTTGACCAAGCGCGGGTCCTTCGACGGCGTTGCCGGTCATCGTCTCGCTCGGAATGAAGTTTTTGCTTGTTATGGACTCTGCGTGAGGCGTAATCATGGCGGCCTTACCGTGAGCGACGGCGACCTGCTCGATGGTGCGCAGGAAGTCTTCGGTGGTCGGGTGCGTAAAGCGGTTGCGCTGGAAGTAGGTGCGCATCGCCTCGTCCATGGTGTCGCGGCCGATGATGCCTTCGAGGGTGGCAAGCAGCGTGGCCGACTTGCCATAGGTGACGCCGCCGTAGGAAATGCTGTTGCGGAACTTCCAGGCGAAGCGCGTAACAGGGTCCAGGTCCAGAGCGTCGAGATAGGAGATACGCCAGTAGTCGGCGTCGCTAAAGTTGGCGTAGCGCCGGTTGAGTCCGGAGGTTTTGGCGCCGAGGATCGCCGCAAGCACCTTGACCTCGATGTAGGAGTTAATGCCTTCGTCGAGCCAAGCCTCTTCGAACTCGTTGGTAGCGAGCATGCCGTACCAATACTGGTGACCGAACTCATGCGCGACGGTAACTTCCGCCCCATTAAATGCACCCCACCAGCTGCCATCGGCGGTGAAGAGCGTTGGGTACTCCATGCCCTGCATCTCAGCCCCGGGTTCCGGGTCGATGACGGTGATGACCTTGTAGGGGTAAGGGCCGTAGCGCTGCTCGTATTGTTGGAGCGATGCGCGGGTGATGGAGAGGTATCGCTGGGCGATGTGCGGATGCGCAGCCAGCGCGAGGATGTGGATCTGTACGGGACCGAGCGAAGAGAGATAGATCGCGTCGGTGGTGACGAAGTTTGGGCTGGCAGCGAAAGCGAAGTCGTGGATGTCTTCGCCGTAGAAGCTGAGCGTCTTTGTTCCGTCGGCGTTGGGCTGATTGCCGGTGGGGACGCCGCTGGCTCCGATGACGTAGTCGCGCGGTACGTTTAAGCGCACGTTGTATGTTCCGAAGTCGGAAAAAAATTCGGTCGTCGCATGGTACTGATGGCAGTTCCAGGCCCCGTGCCAAAAGACGCCGATCTTGGGAAACCATTGCCCGCCCATGATGAAGTCACGCTTGTACCCGTTGCGCGCGACCGAGAGTGGGAACCTGTCATGGAAGACGAAGTGGAAGGTGACTGACTCGTTGGGCGCGAGGGGTCGCGGCAGCGTGATCTCGGCCACGGTGTGATCCTGCAGATTGCCGTCATCCGGAGCGGTGAATTGCAAGGTTGATGTGAGATCGCCATAGCCGTCGGCCTCGATGTGCGAGAGGGTAATTCCGCCGACTTTTTCAGGTGGGTACGAGTCGTCGAAGGAGTCGCGAACGCCGCCGCCAGAGTGGGTTTCGGCCGTGAAGGTCGACTCGGGACGGAACGCGTTGAGATAGAGATGGAACGGGAAGGTGGTTAGCGGCTGACCGGTCAGGTTGCGGTAGGTGAGCGACTCGCTGGCATCGAGTGTCTTGTTCTTGGTATCGAGACGGGCGTCTATCGTGTAGGCGACCACTCGTTCTGATAGCGGCGCGCCGTTTGGCGAATTCGTGGCCACGCTGAGTTGGGCATCTAGTGCCGGAGCGGCGAGCAGCAGAAGCGCGGCGGCAAGAGGGAGTCGCGTCATAAGGCAATCGCTGTGCTTTCTGTGTGATGCCGAAAACTGCCGGACGGCTGGTGCACTCCGGCAGAATCGCACGCGTCAAACTGTATTCGATTGCTGGTCAGTTTGCCATAACTCTGTAAACAGGATCCCGCCGAGGAATTCCTGTCTGACGATCCGTTTAAAGCCGGTGCCGGTAAGCGTTGCTCCGTAATCCGGTAAGCGATTGACTCGGAGACCGGTAAGAATCCTGAAGGCGAGATAGAGACTACTGACGCAAAGGCGTGCCGGTCGATAAAGTGCACCCTCCGGGATATTGAAGTCGGAGACGAGCCAGAGGGCTCCGGCGGAGAGTGCAGGCGCTGTTCGCTGGACGAGTTGGTCTAGCTGCTCCTGAGTAAGGCAGTCGAGAAAGAAGTGCGAAACAACGAGGTCGTAAGGCTCGTCTATGTCATGTGCCAACATAAGCGCGTCGTTGTGGATGATCCGGAGGCGCTCAGAGTATGGCGCGCAACGCTTTCGAAGAAGCGCGAGCATGGCAACGCTGATATCGACGGTGGTGGCACAGAGAGTCTGGTTAGCGATCAGTAGCTGTGAGAGGAAGCGTCCGTCGCCATCACCTAATACCAGCGCGTTGCGCCTTGAGAGTAGGCGCGGCAGGAGGTGCATCCGCGTTCGCTCCAGCGACCCGCCCAGTGTGAGGTATTCGAGTAATTGATACGGACGGGCGATTTGATCGAAGTTTGGCGTAGTCGAGGTCATAGAAAGGGGATGACCACTGCCGGAGTGAGCAGGACAAAATCCGCCAGAGTTCGCTGTATAAGACTGTCGTGTCCCTTGCGCTTGAGGTGAAGCAAGAGCAGCGCCACGGCGGAGAGCGCGATAGCGGCATGAATCGTCCACGGTGCGCGCCTATCGACAACGGCGAATGCCGCGCTGATTGCGGCAACTGCGATCGAGAATAGCGTCAGGCGCTTCAGCGCGAATGCTGTGATGAGGTGGGGCGCGGGGCCACTACGCGAAGGATGTTCCCATGCATAGATGAAGAGGCAATTGAGGCTGCAGAGTGCAGCGAACAAGACAGCCGACGGGAGCAGTGTTCCTCGCAGAAGGGGGTCGCGCGAGACGGTAGGAATGAAGACAGCCGCCGCAAAGCAAACGCCGACCGCGATCTCCTTCGGCAGCCGGTGCGCACTCTGCGTTGCATGAATCACCACAAAGTAGCCGAAGACAAGCACGCCGAGGATTAGATACAGATGAATCGCCTCCTGCGAGAGACGTGGGAGAAGAGCTGCCAGAATAATCGCAGCGACCGCGATACCGCCCAGGAAGAACTTTCGATGTTGGTGGTGAAAGTGGTGGCGTTCCTCCAGAGCGACGTCGTCGGGAGATTGCGTGTCCAGCAGACGGTCGGCGGCATAGAGCGTCCAGACCGCCGCCGCCATTGCCAGAAGAGAAGCTGGTGGAAGCCGGATGCGACAAGCTCGCGCGATGAACCATGTCCAGAGAACGGCGACTGTGGGTGCGTCAAGCGAAAGAAGGTGCCAGAGCGTCGGAAGTGATTTGGCTTCGCTGGACACAGCCCTATTGTATGACTGCAAGAAGGTGGAGTTTGTTCAGGCTACCGGCTCAGACTTCGCAAGCGTGGGTGACGCGGACGCTGAAGCGACTGGTCTGGGAACATCGCCTTCTTCTCGCGCCTCGTGCGATCCCGCCGCCCACAGTCCGGGATCGATATCGGGAAACACGTTGTCGCGACGTTCGATCTCATTTAGGCGCCCTTCCTGGGCGACGGTCAATCTGCCTGTAGACACGAAGGTCTGCCAGAAGGTCTTGACTTCGTTGAACTGATCGCTATGTGTTGTGAAGCGAGTCTCTGCGTAGTCTCGCGCGGCTCCGGTTGTGATGAGGAACTGCCAGTCTGAAGACTCAAGCAATAAAAGCTCGCGGCAGAGCTGCCGGGCGATGCGAAGGCCGAGGTCGGACTCTCGCCAAAGACCTGCGGTGGCGACCTCCCGCGTAAACAATTCGGCAGGATAGATGTGGGTATAGGTCCAACTTGTATCCGGATTCATCCAGACTTCGTTGTGACCTCCTGCTCCCCATGAGCCTTCGGGAAGGGCGATGAAGCCGGCGCGAGGGTAAAGATCCAGGTACTCGGCGCAGGAGATCATCTGGATCCCGGTGTCGTAGTCGTGCAGCGTACGCGCGATCGCTTCCAGCCACAGCGTACCCTCGAACCACCAATGGCCGAAGAGTTCGGCGTCAAACGGCGAGCAGAGAATCGGGGGAATCGAATCGTTGAAGCCCGATTTCAGAGCCTCGTAGACAAGATGAACGAAGTGAGAGGCGTGCGACTTTACGCGCTCAGCAGCTTCGTGTGGGTAGTAGGGCTGCTTATCGCCCATGTCAACTTTGGATCCTGTGACTCGCCAATAACGATGACCGCCGGGCCAGCGTTTCTTGTGGAAGTCGAGGTAGACGCCGTCGCCGGGGTAACCAGAGTCGCCTGACCAGACTTGGATGCCTGTGCGAGGATCGCGAGGAAAGATCGTGGTGGCGTAGCGCTTATCGTAGGGCCCGTCGACATAATAGGGCTGATAGAGCGAGCGGTGACCTCTGTGCGTCATCGCAATGACCTGCTCCTCTGTGGGAACGGCTCCATTGCGCAGTTCGTAGGGGGATGGCACGCGATGGCCTTGTTCGACGAGGTGCGTGTCCACGAAGAAAAATTCAATGGCGCTTTCGGAGAGTGCCTGTTCGACTCCGACGCGGTCAAAGCCTGGAGGCGGCGGCGAACCGTCTGCCATTGCGACTGGATAGTTCCAGAATCCTGCAGGACGGTATCCGCACTCCGGCGCCCATATGCCGCGAGGAGGACGGCCGAGATGGCGTATATGCGTCTTTACTGCGGTACGGATCTGGGCCCGTACGCTCTCGTCTGTGCCCAACAGAGGCATGTAACCATGCGTGGCGCCGCAAGTGATGATCTCGATCATGCCGGTGTCATTGAAATGACGAAATCCGGCAATGATGTTGCCGTTCAGCGCGCGAAAATCATCAAGTGCCTGGGAAAAGAAACGATGCCAGAAGCGGGAGGTTTCGGCCAGATGGGTCTCGCCCGCCTGGATGAAGTAGGCCTCATCCTCGCGAGCGGCTACGATTTTGCGGCTCAGGTAATTCGGAAACTCTGCAGTGAAGCCTGGGTGCGATAGCTGTTCCAGCAGGATAGGCGAGAGATTCAAGTTGCATTGGAATCGAATCCCGTCACGCTCAAGATTTCGCAGCATCCGCAGCAGAGGAAGGTATGTCTCGGCAGCAGCCTCGTGGAGCCACTCCATCCCGTGCGGCCAGGTGCCATGGTTGACGACATAAGGCAGGTGCGCATGCAGGGTGAAAGTGAGGTAGCCTGCCGGGCGTTTCGCTGCATTGGGGGGTGCCGTCAAGACGAATACCTCGCTCGATTTTGCGTTGGGTGGCTACGTCGTTGGTTGCGTTTCGCGCTGGCTGAAGCTTGAGTCTACACCCAGCGATAACTTCGGGAGCTAAACGGCAGACCCGCATGAGGCCTGCCGTAGCTAAGTGACTAAGATGCATGATTTAGCGGTTATGGTTGAATTTTACTGCGGCTGGTCGGGCGATGGGTTCAAAGGACGTCGCTGACCGCCGTTGGTTCCGGTATTGACCGAGTTGTTTGTTGGAACGCGGATGGCGAGCGTATTCGTGAGCTGGAAGTTCACTAAGCTCTCGGACGGGATCTGTACCTGTTCGCCGCGGGTAATGGTATTAGCACCTGCTCCCACACCAGCTCCAGCAGCAGATCCTATGGCAGCACCTTTGCCGCCGCCGGCGATAGCGCCAATAATCGCTCCGATGGCGGCGCCCCCGCCGACTTTGGCGGCCGTGTTCTTACCGCGGCCCTTACCTTCAACACTGTAGGGCTGCGTGGTGACGGCCATCGAGTCTCCATGACGATTGATGCTGACAAGCTCGACGGTAAGGAGCGAACTGCCTTTGTAATGCGCGGCCTCCTGTACCGCAGAGACGCGCCCGGTCACTCCCGTTCCCTGACGAACGGCTACCAGACCGTCGGCCATAACATCGGATGCGACGGTGCCGGAGAAAGACTGACCCTGCTGGGTGGTAGCACTATCAAGTGTCTGAGTAATGCGCACCGGGATGGTGGTTCCGGCTGGAATGGTGACAGTCTTGAACGCTGGCGGCGGTGGAGCAGGTGCTGCCGCTGGAGCCGGAGAGGGCGTTGGCGCTGGCGTCGGCGGGGGCGCCTGTGCCTGCGCGTCATGACGTTCGATGGGAGCTGCTTTTGCCGCGGGCTTGGCGACGGCTCTTTTCGGAGCAGGGGCGGGCGCGGGCATCGGGGGTGGCTCAACTGCGGCCACAGGAGCAGGTGGCGGCTGCACCGAGAGATTATTTACGACTGTTTTGATTCCTGGAATTTGGGAGACATCGGCGGCGGCGAGCGAACGTGCAGCGTCGTTGCTGACGGTGCCGTTCAGGGTGACGATGCCTTTCTCCACGGTGGAGTAAATGGGCTCGTTGGAGAGCGCGGCATCTCCACTCAGGCGGCTATGCACGGCTGCAGTCAGGCTGGCGTCGTCGACGGCCGGAGCCGACGAAGGTGAACTCTTGCATCCGGCCACACTCAAGACGAGTGATAGAGCGGTTGCGGCTACTATGGTACGCGTTGTCGAGCCAATTTCTTGAATGTTCATCGATCCTTGTCTCTTCCTAGTTTTGTGCAGGACAAATCGCTGCTGGCACCACTGTAACTCAACCAATAGTTGACGATGGGTGCCGGGGGCGCGCTTACTCTCTAACTCTTTAGATGCCGCCGATTTCGTTGCAGGCATACCCGGACAGCTAGGAACGTCCTGGGAAAGCGCCGTTGCGCTGAGACGGGCAGATGCAGCGCGCAACCTAATCATGGTGAGGGGCATCCACCCAAACAAGATGAGTTAACACCGATTTCGGCGGTGGAATCGGACAGAGTATGCTGGCCCTTGAAGTTAGTCGCAAACGAGCAGCGCATCGCCGAGCTTTGTGACCGTAGACGGCGTTTGAGTTATAACAGCGGAGAGCACAAGGTTCCGCATTCGATGGTTGAGAAGAAGAGGAGAACAACGATGTCCGACAACGATAATGGCGCAACTGGTTTGGGATGGTTTTTGGCAGGGCTTGGCATCGGCGCCCTGGTTGGCGTGCTGTATGCGCCAAAAGCCGGCAAAGAGACACGTGAGGACCTGAAGGCGAGCGCACTGGACGCTAAGGAGCGGGCAGCTGTGTTAGCGCAGCAGAGCCGTGAGCGGGCGGCCGAACTTGCTGAGCAGGGCAAACAGCAGTTCAGCGAGTACGTCGACCGCGGCAAAGACTACTACGATCGCGGCCGGACGCAGTGGTCGCAGTACGTCGAGAAGGGCAAAGGTTTGGTGCAAGATCAGCAGAGCAAAGTTTCTGCGGCGATCGACGCCGGCAAACAGGCCTATGTGAGCTCGACGCAGGAAAACTCCTCATCGTAGTGGGTCTGGCGTCAGGGATCTGGCTTTCGCGGCCAGATCCTGTTGTTGCAACGGGAGAGAGTGAATGGTGATCTCAGGAATGTGGCTGCAGGAAGCGGGATCGATCTCGTCCGGCAACTCGCGGCTGTTGATGATCTTTGTCGGCATGGTGGCGATTGCCATGATGATTCAGGCGATCGCTGTCGTCGTTGTTGCAGTAGGCGCAAGGAAGGCCAGTAAGCAATTGTTGGCCATCGCCGAAGAGGTGAAGGCGAAGACTTTACCTGCAATCGAAAAGACGCAAATTGTGCTGCATGACCTCCATCCCAAGGTCAGGGTTCTCACAGACAACCTGGTAGAGACGAGTCATATTGTGCGATCAAAGGCGCAGGAACTCGACTCGACGATCACCGAGGTGAACGAACGTGCTCGTGCACAGACGGCGCGGGTGGACGATATGGTGAGTTCGGTTCTCGACACGACGTCGGGGATTGCATCGACGATCCAAAAGGGTGTTCAGGTTCCTGTTCGAGAGTTCAATGGGCTGATGAACGGGCTCAAAGCTGGCATTGATGTCCTCGTCGGACGAAAGGGAAATCACACTTCGAAGACTGCCGAGCAACCGCCTTCGAATGTGAATCCTTTTGAGTCCGGAGCGAAGCCTTTCGGGGTAAATCCCAAGCCATAACGCAGGGCTTTTTTCGAACAGCTAGATCATCCAACCGCCGCCGACGACTTCGTCGTCCTGGTAAAAGACTGCGGCCTGTCCAGGCGTGA
>Ga0070671_100003343_pt1 | contig 12511 bp, 10 predicted proteins | sample KBSS73metaG_FD_65341 | JGI IMG/M metagenome (GOLD analysis project Ga0070671, IMG submission 65341) | Switchgrass rhizosphere microbial communities from Kellogg Biological Station, Michigan, USA - KBS S7-3 metaG | ecosystem: Host-associated > Plants > Roots > Rhizosphere > Soil ...
ATCGCGTGGTCCATCTTCTGTTGGCTGTGAGAGGCGTTCAGAAGATCACGCGGTGGCCGCCCTACACGACGCCTCGCCCGTCACCGGGCCGGTCGCACACCACCTTGGTGGACGCGACTGGCGGGACGTGCGACTCGCGGGGCGGGACGTGCGACACGCGCGGCGGGACGTGCGACACGCGGGGCGGGACGTGCGACACGCGGGACGGGACGTGCGACACGCGAGGCGGGACGTGCGACACGCGGGGCGCGACGTGCGACACGCGGGACGGGACGTGCGACACGCGGGACGGGACGTGCGACACGCGGGACGGGACGTGCGACACGCGGGGCGGGACGTGTGACTCGCGGGTCAGGTGTCCCAGCCGTAGAAGACCCGTTCCACCACCGCTCGCGCGCGGCGGGTGGTGCGGCGGTAGTCGTCGAGGAACTGGCCGGGGTCGCCGTCCGCGGGGTAGCCCAGGGCGCTCGCGACCGCCGTCAGCTCGCGGCCCGAGCGGGGGAGCTGGTCGCCGGGCTTGCCCTTGACCAGCATGATCGCGTTCCGGGCCCGGGTGGCGAGCTCCCAGCCCGCCCGCAGCTCGGCGGCGTCGGACGCGGTGATCAGGCCCGCCTCCGCGGCCTCGCGCAGTCCGTCCAACGTGGACGAGGTCCGCAGCTCGGGATTGTCCCCCGCGTGCTGCAGCTGCAGGAGCTGGACGGTCCACTCCACGTCCGCGAGGCCGCCGAGCCCCAGCTTGGTGTGCGTGGTCCGGTCCGCGCCGCGCGGCAGCCGCTCCGCGTCCACCCGCGCCTTGATCCGCCGGATCTCGGTGACGGCCTCGGCGGACAGGCCGTCGCCGGGGTAGCGGATCGGGTCGATCAGCTCGACGAACGCCCGCCCGAGCCCGGGGTCCCCGGCCACCGGCTTGGCGCGCAGCAGCGCCTGCGCCTCCCACACCTCGGCCCACCGCGCGTAGTACTCGCGATAGGACCGCAGGGTGCGCACCAGCGGGCCGGAGCGCCCCTCGGGGCGCAGGTCGGCGTCGACGACCAGGGCGGGATCGGGGCTCGGCGCGCCCAGCCTGCGTCGGACGCCCTCGACCACCGAGGTCGCGAACCTGACCGCCTCGCCGTCCGTCACCTCGCTGGAGGCGGGTTCGCAGACGAACAGGACGTCGGCGTCGGAGGAGTAGCCGAGCTCGGCACCGCCGAGCCTGCCCATCCCGATCACCGCGATCCGCGCGGGCACCGCCCCGCCCGCGGCGACGTCCTTGATCGTGGCCGCGAGCGTGGCCCGCAGCACCGCGATCCAGACCGTGGAGAGCGCCTCGCAGACCTCGACGACCGTCAGCTTCCCGAGCAGGTCCGCGCAGGCCACCCGGAGGATCTCGTGGCGGCGCATCGACCGCGCGCTGGCCACCGCCGAGGTCAGGTCCGGCTGGCGCGCCACCGCCGCGAGCAGCCACCCGCCGACGGCGGCCGGGTCGCGGGTCAGCTCGTCCGGCTGGCCGGGCGAGGGCGTGGCGAGCACGCGCAGGATCTCGGGGGCGCGCACCAGCAGGTCGGGGACCAGCGCGGACGTGCCCAGCAGGTACATCAGGCGCTCGGCGACCTGGCCCTCGTCCCGCAGCAGGCGCAGGTACCAGGGCGTCGTGGCGAGGGCCTCGGACACCTGCCGGTACGCGAGCAGGCCGCGGTCGGGGTCGGGGGTGGCGGCCAGCCCGTCGAGCAGCACCGGCAGCAACGTCTGCTGGATCGACGCCGCCCGCGAGACCCCGCCGGTCAGCGCGCGCAGGTGCCCCAGCGCGCCCTCCGGGGACGCCCAGCCCAGCGCCTTGAGCCGGGCCGCGGCGGCCTTCTCCGACAGCCGGCTGTCGTCGACCGACAGCCGGGAGACCGACTGCAGCAGCGGCCGGTAGAACAGCTTCTCGTGCAGCCTGCGGACCCGGCGGACGTTGCGCTGCCACTCGTTCATCAGCACGCCGACGACGTCGTGCTTGCCGTCCGGACGCAGCCGCGCGGCCCTGCCGAGCCTGCGCAGCGAGTCGGTGTCCGTCCGTGCCGGGAGCAGGTGGGTGCGGCGCAGCTTCTCCAGCTGCAGGCGGTGTTCCAGCAACCGCAGGAAGCGGTAGGAGGCGGCCAGGTTGGCGCCGTCGTCCCGGCCGACGTACCCGCCCTCGGCGAGGGCCGCGAGGGCCTCCAGGGTGGACGGCGAGCGCAGCGTCTCGTCCGTGCGGCCGTGCACCAGCTGCAGCAGCTGGACGGCGAACTCGACGTCCCGCAGCCCGCCGCGGCCGAGCTTGAGCTCGCGCTCGGCGTGGTCCGGGCGGACGTGCTCCTCGACCCGGCGGCGCATCGCCTGGACGTCCGCCACGAAGTCGTCCCGGCTCGCGGCGCTCCACACCATCGGCGCGACGGCCTCGGCGTACGCCGCGCCCAGGGCCGGGTCCCCGGCGATGGGGCGGGCCTTGAGCAGCGCCTGGAACTCCCAGGTCTTCGCCCAGCGCTTGTAGTAGGTCACGTGCCCGTCGAGCGTGCGGACCAGCGCGCCCTGGCGGCCCTCGGGGCGCAGGTTGGCGTCGACCTCGAAGCACGCCTCCCCCGCGATCCGCATGACCCGGCTCGCCAGCTTGGTCGCGACCGCCAGGTCGCCCTCGCCCACGAAGATCACGTCGACGTCCGAGACGTAGTTGAGCTCGTGCCCGCCGCACTTGCCCATCCCGATGACGGCGAGGCGCGTCTCGTCGTCCGGCTCGATCTCCTCGGTGGCGACGGCGAGGGCGGCGCCGACGGCCGCCGCGGCGAGTTCCGCGAGCTGGGCCGCGACCTCGTCGACCTCCATGACCGGCAGGGACTGCTCCCCGACGGCGGCCAGGTCCGCTCCCGCGAGCCCGAGCAGCTCGTCCCGGTACGCCGTACGCAGCGCGGTGACGGCCGCGGCGCCGGTGAGCTGCGCCCGCGGCCGGTCCGTGTCGGGATCGGCGCCGACGGCGCGCAGCAGGGTCGCCGTGCGGCGCGCGAGGTCCGGCGGCGGGTCGGTCCGGTCCGGTCCGTCGGCGAGCAGCGGCCAGCGGTCCGGGTGGGCGACGAGATGGTCCCCCAGTGCCGACGACGCCCCGAGCAGCGCGAACAGCCGCCCCCGCAGCCCGACGTCGGTGCGCAGCTCGGCGTCCACCCGCTTCCAGTCGGCCGCCTCCTTGGCGAACCGCTCCACCTGCCGCAGCGCCAGGTCGGGGTCCGGGGAGCGCGCGAGGGCCCACATGATCTGCTCGGCGCCCTCGACGGGCCGGTCGCCCGCCCACCAGCCCAGGGTCCGCAGGGTGTCCTCGGCCCACGCCTCGGTCAACCCGAGTCGGGCCAGGGAGGTCCGGGTGCGATCCGCCACGTCGAACCATCCTGCCTCATGACGGCGGCATGACGCGCACGGAGCCCCCGCGTTACGTCACAGCGTTATCACGGATAGACGTCCGGCTGGTCGAGCGGCACCGCGAGCCACGACAGCAGCCCGGCCAGCTCCCGGTAGGCCGCGAGCCGGGCCTCGTCGGTCCCCGCCTCCTCGGCCCGGCGGACGGGCTCGCGGAGCCGCTCCACCATGGCCGGGCCGAGCTCGAGGAGCCCCCCGGAGCCGGTCGTGGCGAACCGGGCCAGGACGTAGCGCGCGAGGCCACCCACCGGGATGCCGGTGTGCTCCGCCAGCCCGCGCAGGGTGTGCAGCGGGTCGAGCCGGTTGTAGTCGGCGACCTCGGCCTTGAAGACGGCGTCGGGGTCGTCGGGCGACCAGGGTCCCGTCCAGGGGGTGAGGTGCAGCTCGTCGCTCATGCGGCTCCTGTCCGGACTGTCCGTATCCTGTCCTCGTGGACCAGTTCGACTCGGACGAGATCGGCGGCCGGATCCTCGAGGCCCTGCTGATGAACCCCGTCGCGCTCGCGATCGTGGGCGGGGTGTTGCTCGTCGCGGTCGTGGTGGTCGCGATCGTGCTACGCCGGATGTGGAAGCGCGCGCGGTCGTTCGCGGCCACCCACCAGCACCGGATCGAGCGCGCCCGCACCGAGCTGGCCGCGCTGCGCCTCGACGGCCCCCGCAAGCAGGCTGTGGACCTGCGCAGGCGGCTCGCCGAGGCGGTCACCGCGACCGACCGGCAGCTCGCGGCCGCGCCGTCGGTGCTGGTCGGCGCGACCGTCGAGGACCAGCACCGGGAGCTGGGCAGGCTCGCGGGCGAGCTGGACGCCCACCTGCGCACCCTGCAGGAGGAGCCGGACGCCGCTCGCGTCGAGGCCGCCCTGCCCGAGGCCACGGGCTGGACCGACCAGCTCTGCGCGATCGCCGCGGAGCTGCGGGCCGCCGTGCGGGAGTCCGCGCAGGTCACGACGCATCAGGAGGTCCAGGCCCTCGACGCAGGCACGCAGGACGGCGTGGCCGCCCTCCGCGCCGGCATCGACTTCCTCCAGGAGCGCGTCCGCAGGCCCTCCTAGTGTCCCGCACCGTGAGTCCGTTGCGTATATCGGCGGATGCAGGTTCACGCAGGCCAGGCAGCCGGTCCGAGGCTCGTACCGAGTGTACTCGCCGGACCGGCGACGCCGCCTGCGTGGGCCTGGGCCGTCGAGATATGCGGCGGATCTGCGGTGCGGGACACTAGAGAACCGGCAGGTAGGTGGACAGTTCGTACGGGGTGACGTTCTTGCGGTACGCGTCCCACTCGGCGCGCTTGTTCCGCAGGAAGAAGTCGAAGACGTGCTCGCCGAGGATCTCCGCGACCAGCTCGCTGTGCTCCATCGCGCCGAGCGCCTCGGTGAGGTTCTGCGGCAGCGCCTCGTAGCCCAGCGCGCGGCGCTCGGTGTCGGTGAGCGACCAGACGTCGTCCTCGGTGGCGGCGGGCAGCTCGTAGCCCTTCTGCACACCCTGCAGGCCGGCGCCGAGGATCACGGCGAAGGCCAGGTAGGGGTTGCAGGCCGAGTCCAGAGAGCGGATCTCCACCCGGCGCGTCGACGACTTGCCGGGCGAGTACATCGGCACCCGGACCAGCGCGGAGCGGTTCGCGTGCCCCCAGCTGACCGCGGTGGGCGCCTCGCCGCCGGTGATCAGCCGCTTGTAGGAGTTGACCCACTGGTTGGTCACGGCGCTCATCTCGCGCGCGTGCCGCAGCACCCCGGCCACGAACGCCTTGCCGGTCTCGGAGAGCTCGTAGGGGTCGTCCGGGTCGTGGAAGGCGTTGCGGTCGCCCTCGAAGAGCGAGAAGTGGGTGTGCATCGCCGAGCCGGGGTGGTCGGTGAAGGGCTTGGGCATGAAGCTCGCCCGCACGCCCTGGGTCAGCGCCACCTCCTTCACGACGTACCGGAAGGTCATGATGTTGTCGGCCATGGTGAGGGCGTCGGCGTAGCGCAGGTCGATCTCCTGCTGGCCGGGGCCGCCCTCGTGGTGGCTGAACTCCACCGAGATGCCCATCGACTCGAGCGTCTCGATCGCGTTGCGCCGGAAGTGCGGCGCGACGTCGTGGCTGGCCTGGTCGAAGTACCCGCCGGAGTCGGCGGGGACCGGCGGGGTGCCGTCGGCCGGGAGGCCGCGGAGCAGGTAGAACTCGATCTCCGGGTGGACGTAGCAGGTGAAGCCCGCCTCGCCCGCCTTGGACAGGGCGCGGCGCAGCACGTGCCGCGGGTCGGCCCACGAGGGTGACCCGTCCGGCATCGCGATGTCGCAGAACATCCGGGCCGAGTAGTGCTCGCCGCCGGACTCCCAGGGCAGCACCTGGAAGGTCGACGGATCGGGCCGGGCGACCATGTCCGACTCGTACACCCGGGCGAAGCCCTCGATGGCCGAGCCGTCGAACCCGATGCCCTCGGCGAACGCTCCTTCGAGCTCGGCGGGGGCCACCGCCACCGACTTGAGATAGCCGAGCACGTCGGTGAACCAGAGCCGCACGAAGCGGATGTCTCGTTCCTCGAGCGTGCGCAGCACGAATTCCTGCTGGCGGTCCATGGGCGCCAGGCTAGGAACGTCGTGTTACACGGAGGTTTCCTGGCTGCTCAGAGCGTTCGACAGCACACCACTTTCGGGGGATTCAGGGGGTCAGCGTGCACTCGGCGCCCGCTCCGGGGAGCGTCGCGTCGACCAGATAGGCCGTCAACGCCGTGTCGATGCAGGCGTTCCCCTGCAGGCCCGCGGTGTGCTGGTTGCCCTCGACCTTGATCAACCTGGCACCGAGGTCCGCGGCGAGGTCGACGCCGGCCTGGTACGGCGTGGCGGGGTCCCCTGTGACCGACACGACGACGGTCGGCGGGAGCCCGGGCACGTCGGGCCGGTGCGGGGTGGTGGTCGGCGGGACGGGCCAGAACGCGCACGGATCCTTCGCCGCGACGGGGCCGCGCCCGGTCGTCGTGAAGGGGGCGGCCGCCTCGATCCCCTGCGCCAGGGCGGTGACCTGGGCGGGGTCGGTGATGCGCACGTTGTCCATGCAGGAGATGGCCTGGAAGGCCTCCAGCGAGTCGTCGTACCGGCCGTTGGCGCGCTTGTAGTACAGGTCGCCGAGGGTGAGCAGCAGCGAGCCGTCGCCGGTGGCGAGCTGGGAGATCCCGATGGACAGCAGCGGCCACAGCGCGCGCAGGTAGAGCGCCTGCTGCACGCCGGTGATCGCGTCGGTGAACGAGAGCCTGCGGGTGGGGTCGCCGGTGCGCGCCGGCTGGTCGACCAGCGGCCGGACCAGGGCCTGCCAGGCCGCGGTCGACCGCGCCGGGTCCGTCCCGAGTGGGCAGTTCGGCTGGGTTGCGCACCAGGTGGTGTAGGCGTCGAAGGCCTGCTGGAAGCCCGCACTCTGGTCCACGCTCGACTGGACGGTGTCCTGGGTCGGGTCGATGGCGCCGTCGAGCACCATGGCCCGGACCCGGTCCGGGAAGGCCTCCGCGTAGGAGGTGCCGATGGAGGTGCCGTACGAGTAGCCGTAGTAGGTCAGCTTCTCGTCGCCCAGGGCCGCACGCAGCAGGTCCAGGTCCTTGACGACGTCCCGGGTCCCCATGTTCGCCAGCACGTGGGCGCCCATCCGCGCGGTGCAGCGGTCGGCGTACTCCTTGTTGTGCGCCTCCAGCGCGGCGACGCCCGCCGGGGACGGGTCGGCGTAGACGGTGGCGCGGTAGGTGTCCTGCTCCGCGTCGGTCAGGCAGTCGATGGCCGGGGTGCTCACGCCGACCCCGCGCGGGTCGACCCCGACGAAGTCGAAGCGCTGCAGCAGGTCCGGCGCGGACTTCACCAGGGACGGCACCAGCGACGTCCCGCTGACGCCGGGCCCGCCCGGGTTGACGACCATCGACCCGATCCGCTGCCCCTTCGCCCGGGACCGCAGGACCGCGATCTCGGCGGTGTCGCCGTCGGGCTGGGCGTAGTCGAGCGGCACGGTCAGCCGCGCGCACTGCAGAGCGGGGTCGGTGTAGGCCTGCGCGACGTCCGGGCTCGCCGCGTACCCCTCACAGCTCCCCCACGCGAGCTGCTGGGACGCGAAGCGCGCCAACGGGTCCGCCGTCGGCGACGCCGGCGCCGTGGACGCCGTGGGCGGTGCGGTGGTCGCCGCGGAACAGCCGGCCAGCACGCCGAGGACGGCGAGCAGGGCGATCAGGTTCCGAGCGGCCGTGGACGGGGAGCGACGGCGCGGGGACACCGGGTCAGCATGACAGTGCGGCGCAGGCGACCCGGGCGGGGTGGGCCGGGAGTCGCCCGCCCGGCGCTGCACGGTGTGAGGTCCGTCGCCGTGCCGTGCGTGCGTGACCATCGGGGTGACACGCTGGCGCTGCACACCCAGACGACCCGGGGACCTGCGGCGCAGGCCTCGAGGGAGGACGGACAGCGATGTCCCAGCATGCTTCCGGCGCGCCCGAGATCGAGGCGCCCTACCGGAGCTCCGCTCCGCAGAAGCGCACCCGCATCCACCATCTCGCCGAGATGAAGCAGCGCGGCGAGCGCTGGCCGATGCTCACGGCGTACGACATCTACTCCGCCCAGATCTTCGACGAGGCCGGGATCCCCGTGCTGCTGGTCGGCGACTCGGCGGGCAACAACGTCTACGGCTACGACAACACCATCCCGGTGACCGTCGACCAGCTCCTGCCGCTGACCCGCGCGGTGGTGCAGGGCGCGCCGCACGCGCTCGTCGTCGCCGACCTGCCCTTCGGCAGCTACCACGTGTCCGTCGAGCAGGCCGTGGAGACCGGGATCCGGTTCTTCAAGGAGGCCGGTGCCCACGCGGTGAAGCTCGAGGGCGGGGTTCGGTTCGCGCCGCACGTCGAGGCGCTGAGCGGCTCGGGCATCCCGGTCATGGCGCACCTCGGCTTCACCCCGCAGGCCGAGCACGCGCTCGGCGGGTTCCGCATCCAGGGCCGCGGCTCCTCCGGCGAGCAGAAGCTCGTGGAGGACGCCCTCGCCCTGCAGGAGGCGGGCGCCTTCGCGGTGGTGCTGGAGATGGTGCCGGGTGAGGTCGCCAAGCGGGTCACCGCTGAGCTCGCCATCCCGACGATCGGCATCGGCGCAGGCCCGGAGTGCGACGCCCAGGTGCTCGTCTGGTCCGACATGGCGGGCATGAACCGGGGCCGGGTCCCGAGGTTCGTCAAGCAGTACGCGGACATGGGCAGCGTGCTCCTGGGAGCCGCCCGGGCCTACGCCGCGGACGTCCGCGGAGGCACCTACCCCGACGAGGCCCACACCTACCACTGAGGGAGTCCTCGTTCAGGGTGCCGCGCGCATCGCCAGCGCCGGGCACTCCCGGCGTTCCCAGCGCCCGCGCAGCGCCGCGAGTCGGGCCAGGTCCGCGGGTCGGTCGGCGAGGGCCCGCTCGGCCGCGGCCAGCAGGGCACCGGACCCCGTATGGGTGTCCGGGTCGGCGAACCCGGCCACCGCGACGTGCTGGTGCGCCGCGGCGTCCGGGACGAGGGCGCGGCCGGGCAGGGTGTCGTCGAGCACCAGGCCGGTGAGCAGGCTCAGCAGCTCGCCGTAGAGGGCGGGATCGGGGCAGGCGTCGCAGGCCTTGAACTCGATGCGGCCGATCTCGGCCGGGAGCCGTGCGGCCTGGGTGAGCGACGGGTCGGTCGCCCGCGCGTGCGGTGACCCCGGCTCCAGGAAGACCATCGCCGCGGGGCGGAGCCCGGTGCGCAGCGCGGTGCGGGCGGACAGCCCGCCCCAGGCCGCGCCGTCACGGAACGGCGAGGAGAACGAGAAGGGCACGATCCACGGCGAGTAGTGGGTGAGCTTGGCGCCCGCGTCGACCAGCGCGGCGCCTTCCAGCCCGGCGATCGACAGGTTCAGGTCGGGCCCGTGGGTGACCATGTGCAGGTGCGCGGTCCGCTCCTCCGGCGAGCCGACGCGGTGCGCCCGCTCCCAGGCGTTCAGCGGCGGGACGACCGGATAGCTCGAGCGGTCCGGGTTGAAGCCGGTCACCCACGGCTCCAGCCCGTGGGCGCGGGCCGCCCGGTCGAGGTCGGCGACGTCCGCCTCCAGCGCGGCGACGGCGGCCTCGACCGAGTCGTGGATCAGCGTGCGGACCTCGATCCCCTTGGGGTCGCAGCGCACCAGCGCGCCGGACTCGTCGAAGCGCTCGAACCCCTCGACGTACCAGCGCGTGCGCTTGATCCCCTGGTCCCCGATCCGCAGGCCGGGGACCGCGGTGTCCGGCAGGGTGTCGACGATGCCCTGCAACAGGGCGAACGAGGTGTTCGTGAAGTCGGCGAAGGTGCCGTCGGGGTACCGGAAGGCCACCTCGTGCTCGATGCCGTAGCGCACCCGCGTCACGTGAGATCCCCCCGCCGTAGCCGTACCGCCGGAGGACACTAGTTGTGCCCGGGCGCCTGCGGAGGGTGTCGATCGGGACACCCGATCGGGCTTGACGCCGCCGCTAGGAAGGTGAGGCGAACCTGACTGTTCCGGTCGCGGGGTCGGCCTCGACCAACCGGACCAGCGTGGTGTCCGCCGCCTGCAGCGTCCCGCTGCACTTGGCCATGACCGGGGGCTCCGGCACGAACACCTCGCCCGGCTCCGCCCTCAGCACGATCGCGGAGAACTCCTCCCCCACCCGATCGGCCAGGACGGCGGCCTCGGTGCGGTCGGTGCACGCCCGGGTGACCGCGTTGGCGGTGCGGTCCGAGGCGCTCATCAGATCCGGCAGTGTGGGCAGGGCCTCGGCGAGCCAGCCGGGGACCTCCTCCCCCGCGGCGACGGCGAGGCAGACCTCGCTGCCGAACCGGTCCGCCAACCGCCGGAGGGGGGCGGTGACGTGCGCGTAGGGCGCGCCGATCCCCCCGTGGCCCGGGTCCTCCGGCGCCGGCGCCCCGCCGCCGAAGGCCTCATAGGCGGCGCCGCGGAGGAGAGTCGTCGCGGCGCGCCGGACGGCGAGGGTGCGTGGTGCCTGGTCGGCGTGCTTCAGCCCGGCGAGCACCTCGGCGGGGGTCGCGCCCTCGGGCCACTCGACCCCCAGGGCGACGGCGGTGCGGCGCAGCTCGGCGACCGCGTCCGGCTCGGGGGCGGGCAGGGTGCGCAGCAGGCCGACGCCGGCGTCGAGCATGATCCGGGCCGCGGACATACCCGTGAGCAGCGAGATCTCGGCGTTCCAGTCCTCGACGGCGGTCCGGCGGCGGATCTCGACCGTCCAGCCGCCCGCGCCGTCCGGCACGACCTCCTGCTCGGGCAGCTCCAGCTCGACGGCCCCGCGGGCGACGGCCAGGCCGCGGCGCAGCGGACCGAGCTCGGCCAGCGGCGCGAGGGCGGGATGGGGACGACCGGCGTCGAAGTCCGCCTGGACGCCTGCGTAGTCCAGCTGGGCGAGGGACCGGACCAACGCCCGTCGGACGTCGACGGAGACGGTCTCCCCCGCCTCGTCGAGCTCGATGCGCCAGAGCACCGCCGGGCGCGGCCCGTCCGGGAGCAGGCTGGCCGCGGCCTCGGAGAGCACCGGCGGGTGCAGGGGGACGGAGCCGTCGGGCAGGTAGAGCGTCTGGCCGCGGCGGCGGACCTCGGCGTCGAGCGCGCCCCCGGGCGCCACGACGGCGCCGAGGTCGGCGATCGCGTAGTGCACGGTGAAGCCGCGGGGGGTCGGGTGATGCCGACCGCCTGGTCCAGGTCCTTCGACCCCGGGGGGTCCACGGTGACCAGCGGGACGTCGGTGGCGTCCACCCGCGCGGCGGTGGTCGAGGCGGCGGCCCGCTCCGCCTCGGCGAGCACGGCGGCCGGGAAGGCGGCGGGCAGGGCGAACTCGACCCGCACCGCCCTGAAGTCAGGGAGCACAGCGGGCAGTATGGCCCCCCGCTCGAACCCCACCCGAACCGCGCAGAGCGGAACCTTTCCGCGCACGGCACGAGCACCAGGCCGCAGATCGGAACCTTTCCGCGCCGAGGACGGGCGCCCGCGCGGGGGGAGCCTTCATACTGCGGGCGGCGGAAGGGGGTGCGGCGGATGTCCGGTAGCGCCGTGCGCGCAGGGGCCGCGGTCCTGGTCGTGGTGGGGTTGGTGTTCGGGCTCTACGCGGCACTGGCCGGGGTCTCGTTGCGGCCCGCCGCCGCGCCCGTCCCGACGACCACCGCTCCCCCGCCGCCGTCCTTCGCCCCGGCCGACCGCGCGGGTCCCGCCCTGACGGTCCCCGCCGCCGACCTCACCGCGAGCCTGGAGTGCACCCGCAAGCGCGCGAACCGAGACACCGTGCTGCTGCTCTCGGGCACGGGGGCGGACCCGGCCACCGCGTTCTCGTGGGGCGTCCGGCCGATGCTCACCGCGGCCGGGTACGCGAGCTGCCTGTCCACCGCTCCCGCCCGCAACACCGGCGACATCGCGGTCCGCGCCGAGTACGTCGCGCACGCGATCCGGACGATCGCCGCGGACACCGGCCGGAAGGTCGCCGTCGTCGGGCACAGCCAGGGCGGGATCGCCGTCCGCTGGGCACTGCGGTTCTGGCCGGACCTGCGCGCCCAGGTGTCCGACGTCGTCGCCCTCGGCCCGCCCAACCGCGGGATGGCGCCCTGCTCGGTGGGGTGCTCCGCGGCGCACTGGCAGCTGACCACCGGGTCGGACCTGCTCGCGGCCCTGAACTCCGAGGCCGAGACCTTCCCCGGGATCGACTACACGGTCGTCACCTCCGACGTCGACACCGTCGTCCCGCCCGCAGACACCGCCCTGACCGGGGTGCCGTCCATCCGGGTGCAACAGATCTGCCCCGGCCGGGAGGTCGAGCACGTCTCGCTCGGGCTGTCCGACGCCGTGTCCCTCGCCCTGGTCGTCGACGCGCTGCGCAGTCCCGGACCCGCCGACCCGGCCCGGATCCCGCCCGCGACCTGCGCCGACGCCCGTCCGGCGGGGCTGACGGACGCCGCCCAGCAGCGCGGGACCGCGGCCGTGGACGCCCAGCTGCGCCAGGCGGGCGCCCCGGTCTCCGGCGAGCCCGCTCTGCCCTGCTACACGCGGGGGGACGGATGCTGAAACAAGGTCGTCACGCCCCCCTCTGGACAACAGCGGCCGAAGGGATCAGCCTGGTAGGCGAGCGTGCACCGAGTCTCGGGAGGCGTCATGAGGTT
>Ga0070671_100003344_pt1 | contig 12507 bp, 11 predicted proteins | sample KBSS73metaG_FD_65341 | JGI IMG/M metagenome (GOLD analysis project Ga0070671, IMG submission 65341) | Switchgrass rhizosphere microbial communities from Kellogg Biological Station, Michigan, USA - KBS S7-3 metaG | ecosystem: Host-associated > Plants > Roots > Rhizosphere > Soil ...
CTATATCGGATCCAAATATCCGGCGTCAAACTATTGCATTTTCAGCGGGCATTCTTTAGGCGGGTTGGCAGTTATCAATGTCTTTCTGAATCATCCCCAATTGTTTAATGCTTACATTGCTTTAGATCCGAGTTTGTGGTGGGATAACCAGCAGTGGATAAAAAAACATGAAAGTGAACTTTCGCATGATTTCGGCAACAAATCTTTATTTGTAGGCATCGCTAATAATATCCCGCCGGGGCTGGATACGCTATCGGTTTTGAAGGATACCAACAATATGTCATTAATTCCACGTTCTGTCATCCCTTTTGTCCATACGCTGAGACACCGTAAACCAGCCGGGTTGCGCTGGGTATCGAAATTTTATCCAACTGAACGGCACGGCACGGTTGAATTGGTTGCTGAGTATGATGCTTTGCGTTATTTATTCGATTATTATCAGTTCAGAACGAGTCAGTTTATCGGTCATCCTGAGTTGGACGAGGATTCTGTTTTGGCAGCGCATTATAAAATGATCTCTGAGAGATTTGGTTACACCGTTTCACCAACAGAAAACACGGTAAACGACCTGGCTTACGACTGTATGGGCCGGCATAAAATGGCACAGGCATATAAGCTATTTATTCGCAATACCCAATTTCACCCCAATAGTGCGAATGCTTTTGATAGTCTTGGCGATTTTTATGTGGCTATCGGAGATAAGCAAAAAGCTATTGAAGCTTTTGCCAAATCATTAAGCATCCAGGAAGTACCTGACACGAGGAGGAAATTGAATGAGTTGAAAAAATAAATGTCCTCTTTCATAGCGATGGGTTTTCAAACCCATCGTTATAATAAAAGATATATCTTGTTGCAGAGGCGCAATGCATTGCGTCTAAGTGGGTTAATGTTCAATACGGTTTCCCTGCCGCCAAAGCCCGATTCGCCCATTTAATGGCTACTTTTTCCCGGTATTTGGCGTAATCGCCTTTAAAAGCCATTTTTAGCAAGCTATCCACCCCACCTTTAACAGCCAGATTGTATAAACTTGCTGCTTTACGGGTTAGCGAAGCGTCCCACGCGCGCAGGCTCAATGAGTAGGAACCATCAATATATTTCATCCAGTGCCAGTATCCGGTAGGCATAAACAGGGTATCGCCGTGTTCCAGGAAAGCTTCTGTACCTTCAACACCTTCCAGGGCCGGGAATTTTTCAATATCCGGATTCAGTACATCGTAATCTTCTAACGCATAAGTCGCGTTAGGCAGACAATATAAACGACGTTTCCATTTGTTTTCGAACAGGATCACATGCTTGCGACCGCCAAAATGTGTATGGAAAATGTGTGGAAGGTCAATATCATAATGCAAAAAAGTAACTGAATTTGATCCGCCGAAAAACATGGCAGGCATACTTTCCAAAAAACCTCCCATCAGATCTTTTGGTAAAACAATGTCGTTGATTAATTCAGGTGCTTGTTTGAAAATGTTAAAAAAGAATATCCGCAATTCAGTAGGCTGACTTCTGATCAGATCAATATATTCATTAAAAGGCATTTCGGCTGCGCGGGCATTGATCGGTTTTGATGGATCAGCTTTTGAATTGTCATAGAGTGGGACTACTTTGTTGCCAACTACTTCCTTTAAGTATTCGGGCGTCCACTTTTCGCGGGCGGGCCAGTCTTTGGTCAGGCCCTTTATCACTAACGGTCGGCGCGGTTTCAGGTAGTTTTCGGCAAAATCTGCAGCGCTGATCGTATCTACAGTATCAATAGGACTAAGAATAAAACTCATATGAATTATCTCGAATCAGTAATTAATGATGGCGTAAGGAAACACTTCCCACAATCGACAAAGATAGTAAGATAACGATTGTTGAAAATTAATATTTCCGTCATTTATAAACAAAGCAGAAAATCCGGTATGTCTTGTGCACCGGGCTTTTAGTTTGTAGTCATCAGCTTGCAGTTGGCAATTTGCCTGGTGTAGTTGAAAATGGCAAACCCGTATACTGCCAACTGAATCAATGTGGGGCCTTATCAGAAAAATAATTCTGATGCAATATGATCTGCGTATAGTTTCCCGGTTTGAGTGAGGTAAATATTCAGGTCTTTTTGAATGATCCAGTCTTTCTCCAGAAACTCCTCTGCTTCTTTTAACAATTGTTCCGATGCGCCTTTTGCAATCGTATTTAACTGATCCAGGTTTAAACCCCATTGTGTGCGCAGTGAGGTCATGACGTATTCGTTCAGGCGATTTTCTTCTGTAAGTATTTCAGTTTCGGCGGGGATTGTTTTTTTCTCAATGGCTTGTATGTACCTGGCGTTATTGGCGATGTTCCATTGGCGTTTTTCGCCGTCATAGGAATGTGCAGACGGGCCGATGCCCAGGTATTTTACCCCTTTCCAGTAGTTGGTATTATGTCTGGAGTAATGCCCGGGTTTGCAGAAATTAGATATCTCGTAATGCTCGAAGCCTTGCATTTCCATGGCCTCCATCAACTGGATAAACTGCTCCGAACTTTGTTCCTCATTCATTGGCGCTTGTTTTTTGTTTTTGATGAACGACGCCAGTGCCGTACGGGGTTCAACCGTCATGGAATAAGCAGATACATGTGGAACCCGTAGTTCGAACACTTTATCCAGGTTTTGTTTCCATTTTTGATCAGTCAACAGGGGATAACCATAGATTAGGTCGACAGTTATATTCTCAAATCCGGCATCCTGCGCCCGCTTTACCGATGATTCTGCCTCATTAGCACGATGTGCCCGGTTCATCCATATCAGGTCGTCATCAAAAAAAGATTGTATACCTATGCTAAAGCGATTGACAGGTGTTTGTCTTAGTTCTCTAAGCTTCTTTTGATCTAAGTCATCTGGATTAGCTTCTAAGGTAATTTCCGCATTGGATGATACCGTATGCAAATCAGTAATAGTACTAATAAGCCGGTTTATTTCTTCCCCTTCCAATAACGATGGCGTTCCTCCACCAAAATAGATAGTTTCGATGGTCTCATTATTCAAAAAATCTTTTTGAAGACCGATCTCCTGCTGCAATGCCTTTAACAGTTCGGCTTTATAAGTTAAGGATGTGCTGAAATGAAAATCGCAATAATGGCAAGCCTGTTTGCAAAAAGGGATATGAATATAAATACCGGCCATTGGGCAAAGGTAGGGAATGTTGTAAAGTTGAAACGTTATAAGGTTAAAATGTTTTAAAGTTGAAATGCTGTGAACTCGTTTGCTTTCTTTAAGCTGCATCAAAATTGAACAATTGCTGTATCAATTTCGAACAGGTCAGATTTTTGATATGAATAAATAGTTGATATACAATTGATTATAAATTGGTATTTCCTTTGTCAGCTTAAAAAGTCACTGCTTTAACTGGTGACATACTCGGGAATTTAAGCGAAAATCGTAAATGACAAAAGCAACAGGCGCTTTTTTAGTATTAGTAGTAATTACGTCTTCTATATTGATCAGCTGTCACCGGCATTACCGTTCCACAGCTTATTCATATATAATACCTAAACAGCTTTCCGATGAACTGCCTGTAGATGCCATGTACAACAACGGGATGGACACCGGTAGAGTTGTAACACTTACCAAACTCATTCTGGATAACACCTATCCCAATATCCACAGCATGCTCATCCTCAGGCATGGGAAACTCATATACGAAAATTATTTCGCCGGCGAAGATGAAATAGTAGGTAAAGGGTATGCGGGTTACGTTAACCACACAATCGATGATGTGCATGATTGCAGAAGTGTTTCAAAAAGTTTCACATCAGCCTGTATCGGTATTGCCATAAAACAAGGTTTTATTAAGAGCATTGACGAACCTATCTATTCCTATTTCCCGGAATATACCCGATATTTCGATCCGGCGAAGCGAAAAATAACGATCCGGAATCTGTTAACCATGACCAGTGGCCTAGATTGGGATGAAAACATTCCCTACCTCGATCCTAAAAACAGCGAAATACAAATGGACGAAAGCGACGACCCGGTCCAATTTATATTAAGCCGTAAGCTAACCTCCGTTCCCGGTACAACCTGGAATTATAGCGGCGCCAGTGCTACGCTTTTAGGAGAGATATTAAGAAAGGCTACCGGCGAAAGACTGGACCAGTTTGCCGGGAAGTATTTGTTCGCTCCTTTGGGCATCAAAAAATATACATGGGAACCCATGCCAAAGGATAAGGGTATGACTGCTGCTGCATGGGGACTTCGGTTAAGGTCGCGGGATTTGGCCAAGTTCGGGCTTTTGTATATGAATGATGGCAAATGGGGTAACACGCAGGTCTTAGAAACTGATTGGGTAAAACAATCATTATGTACCCAGGTGCTCAGGCCATCGGAAAGCCCAAAAATAGTCCGGGGTTATGGTTTTCAATTTTGGACGGATCCACTTACACTGCCCCGATACAAAACTGATCTTCCTTTCGCCATGGGCAGAGGCGGACAGCTGATCATTCTTTGGCAGTCTATGGATATAGTGCTTGTATTTACCGGCGGTAATTATAAACTAAATAAAACAGGAGCTGATATCTATATCGCATTTACCCATTACATCGTCCCTTCGGTTAAAGAAATGCAACCTTACCTTAAGTAAAATGCGAAGCTAATAAGCGATATTAATATCCAGGTTCAATTTCTCTTGCGTAATAGCCAAAAACAATGGGATGGCCTGTTTAAGTTCTTAAATAATTCACATTGCAAATCCCGGTCTCAACAAACGGGATTTCATAAACTCATGTTACATATTTGTTACTTATTCGATTTATTTCTTTTAATGTCAGGCTTTTATTCAATTCCAGCTATAGGATTATTATGCGTCAAAATAAGTGAAGGGATGGTTAAACTGAGAACCTTTAGCGTCGCCAAAGGGGGAAGCCTTTATTTTACAAAACCTTTATAGGGTTTGTTGCGCAACATGGCCCACGAGCGGTCGTAGGATACAAAATAATGAACGACGACGATTATACTTAGTGCTATTGAGACTGTTGCATGTCCAAGATCATACAACGCCCAGGCTGCAAACCCAAACAAGCCCCACTCCAGCAACAAACGAACAATTCCGGGAATAGCAACAGGCGCCGGTTTTGGATCGTTAGGAATACGAAACATGCCCCATAAAACGGCTGCAGCTATGGGCAAGCCCGCAACGGCAACATATCGCCCTATGCTGTTTAAATGCCATCCCCAGCAGCCTAATGTGATCAGCATTGCAATTTCCAATAAGAACCGCACTGCGAGATTTACGGGGTTGGTGTTCATGACGGGCTCAATATAAATATAATGCGTCCGGATTGAGAACCTTTTTATTTTTCGATATAAGGCAACCATCCAATTATTCTATCCGTGTTTTTAATATATGCTGTTCCATCTCATTTACAGCCAAGTGGAAATATAAGGAAGGAGGGCACGATCGGAAGTAGTTAAACCACCCGCAACTAAATCTCAGGTTTGAATTTTATTAAAATTTAATTATATATACCAATGAAAAATCTAATCAAAACTAAAGCTTGGCTGGCCGGGCTTGTTATAACCACCTGTTTTTACGCATGCATAAAAGACCACAACAAACCAGCTAAAGAAACTAATGTTGACCAGGTAAACCTCGTTGCAGATACCGCGGGTTATGACGCCGCCAGAATTGATACCAATCTTGCAAATGCGTGGGGAATAGCGGCTGCGCCCAATGGGCCTCTTTGGATATCAGCTAATCACAAGGGGGGTAGCACAATTTATGATAAAACAGGACTGGCATTAAGGGCGCCGGTTACTATCCCTTCTGTTACCTCAGGCGGGATGGGAGCGCCCACAGGAGTTATTTTTAACAGTACTACAGATTTTGGAGGAAGCAAGTTCATCTTTGCAAGCGAGGAAGGCATTATTGCGGCATGGAGTTCGGGTAATTCAGCAGTAAAAGTTGCTGATAGATCTTCATCAAACGCGGTTTACAAAGGCATTGCAATGGCTAATGATGGTACAGACAATTTTCTTTATCTGGCCAATTTTAAAGGAGGTAAAGTTGATGTTTTCGACAAAAACTTTAATTACGTTACAAATAAACCATTTCTTGATCCTGGCATTCCAGCTGGTTTCGCACCATTTAATATTGTGAATATCGGCGGCAAACTATACGTTACCTATGCGAAGCAGATGGGCCCGGATAATGTAGACGATCAGAAGGGACCAGGCAATGGCTATGTCGATATTTTTAACCCCGATGGTACGTTTGTAAAACGATTTGCCTCCCAAGGCAGGCTTAACTCTCCGTGGGGTATTGCCCTGGCACCAGCCGGGTTTGGCGATGATAAACAAACAACAATTCTTGTCGGTAATTTCGGTGACGGAAGGATCAGCATTTTTGACATGCATGGAAATTTTGAAGGTCAATTACGAAACCATGGACAAACCTTGTCTATTGAGGGTTTGTGGGACATTGATTTTTTGGAAAATAATATGCCCGGCGGAATGGAGCACGATCCACTATTTTTTACAGCCGGCCCTGATGATGAAGCTCATGGTCTTTTTGGTTATATCCAAAAAAAATAGATAAATAAAATAATCCCGATGAATCACTCTCACCGGGATTATTCACATAAATAGAAATCAATTTAAAAGATTGCGTATATGAAACAACCAAATATTCAGATAACTTTGCAGCTGAATTTGATTTACCCTTGTTTATCATATGCGTATTGTTACCATAGCCTTGTTGTTTTTTACTTTGCTGGCAGGTAAAACTTATGCGCAACAGAATTCATCGGCACAGCAAGGTAACGATACATCTATATCCGGGAGCAATCGCCTTCCTTTTCTTGACTCGGTGGCACTAGCCATGCAGCAAAGGGAGCAGTTCATTTCCGATTCGCTGGCTACTATTTTTATCCGCCCTGCCGATCCGCTACGCCGAAATTTGTTGGTAGATACTTTATTAAAAACGAATTTATATCAAGGGCACAACAATTTCCTCGACATACCGCACGTGTCAAAAAATCTTTTGAAGGAAGGCCATTCGCGTAAAACCCGCGAGCAGTGGGTTATTGTTACCATTATTGGTCTGATACTTTATACTGCTCTTTTAAACCGGATCATGAGTAAGGATGTTGAAAGCGTGTGGCAGTCGTTTTATAGCAAACGTGTGCTCTCGCAGGTAGGGAAAGAAGACAGCATCATCAATGCCTGGACTTTTATGGCTCTTCTTTTGTTATTTGGACTGATATTTGGCTTGTTCCTTTATCAGCTTGCGCAATATAAAGGGGTTTATTACAGCATTAACGGCGTACGGCTTTTTGTGTCGTTTTCGCTGATTATCCTGGCAGCGCTTGCTATTAAATTTTTGATTGTAAAGTTTCTCGGCTTTGTTTTCAACATAAACAAACTGGTTACCGAATATTTGTCGGTATTATACCTTACCTATTTTAATATCGGTTTTGTTTTTTTGCCGGTTACCGTATGTTTTTGCCTGTTGGCCGCTGAGTTGATCAGCTACATTTTATGGATGGCCCTGGTTTTGGCTATAGTGATATTCGTGTGGCAATATTTACGCAGCAGTGTAAATATTGTTTCTAATATTCTATTTCATAAGTTTTATTTAATTGTGTATCTTTGTGCCCTCGAAATTTGCCCTATTTTGATTTTGATAAAGGCGCTAAACATATAGGAATTAGACTTTTATATTTTACAGATTTTGGAAGAAAGAAAGAAAAAGGTTAAAAGCATACTGGTTACCTTGCCAAAGCCCGAAAATGATAAAAACCCTTATGCCGAACTGGCTAAGAAGTATAATTTAAAGATCGATTTCAGGTCTTTCATTCATGTGGAGGGTGTGCCGGCGAAAGATTTCCGAAAAGAAAAGATCAATTTGTCCGACTTCACCGCTGTTATTTTCACAAGCCGCAATTCTGCCGATCATTTTTTCCGCATTTGTGAAGAAATGCGTTTTGAGGTACCCGTTGAAATGAAATACTTCTGTCTTTCTGAAACTATTGCTTTATATCTTCAAAAATATATCCAATACCGTAAAAGAAAGATATTCTTTGGTAAGCAAACCGCGGCCGATCTGGCTGAAGTGTTAAAAAAGCATTCCGGAGAAAAATTCCTTTATCCTTGCTCGGATGTAGCTGCCGAAGAAACCCAAAAATTTCTGCTGGATAACGGTTATAATTTTACACCGGCAGTGCTGTTCCGTACCGTATGCAGCGACCTATCGGATCTCGCTGAAGTATTCTATGACGTACTGGCTTTCTTCAGCCCGTCGAGCATACAATCACTCTATAAAAACTTTCCTGATTTTAAGCAGAATAACACCCGTATTGCGGCTTTTGGCGCTACTACACATAAAGCAGTGTTAGATGCTGGCTTAATACTAGATATCCCTGCGCCAACTCCCGGTGCCCCGTCTATGACTATGGCTCTTGAGCAGTACGTCAAGATGGTCAATAAATAATTTTTATACAATTTTATCGTGACGTCCTGCAACATTTCATAGCTGCAGGACGTATAATGCCATGTATTAAATTAGCTGCGGGCAGTAACTGTTTAATTTATAAGTTAATACGTTTTGTGGGATTAAACTATTAATTTATACATTTGTTATAATGAGCCTGTTGATTTTGCAAGTAAAACGACATATTTGTGTTGTGGTTTAGCTTGAACTAATTTAATAGATTAAAGGGCATAATTGCGTTATATCCAGATAACTGATTTTGAAATTAAAAATGAAGCAGATATACTACTTATTAACAGTTTTGGCCGGTGGAGTTATGCTGCTAAGCAGCTGTAGCAGAGGGGGTGACAGAGGTGAGGTGACCGGTGTTGCACAAAGGTCGTTCAGGGCCGAGGTCCCGTTTGGCATGGTTTACGTCCCCGCAGGCTCATTCTTGATGGGTCAAACCGACCAGGACGTTACATTTGCTCAGATAGCCCAAACCAAACAAGTTTCTGTAAACGCATTCTTTATGGATGAAACCGAGATCACCAACTCGAAATACAGGCAATTTGTAAATTGGGTGCGCGACTCGATTGCGATCACCAATTATCTTCACGATGACAAGTTTTACATTAAATCGCCAAAAGGTGTAAAAACCAACGGTAAAAAGTATATCAACTGGAACTACGTAAAGCACTACCCGCTTTCATTCAACGGTGGCAAAAAAGGTAATGCTGCCCGTGCCGCCAAGCTGCAGGGAATGTATTACCAGGGAGACGACAGGGTGTTTGATAAGAACGAACTGGATGTGCGCCTGCTGAAATATAACTATGCATTGTTTAAATTGCGCGATGCATCTGATTATAAGAATGACAAAACCAAAAAGAGGTCAGACTTCATTTATCGCGATACCGTTCCGGTTTATCCTGACACCTTGGTTTGGTTAAGTGACTTTTCATATGCTGCCAACGAGCCAATGGTGGAGAGCTATTTTTCTCATCCCGCTTACCGCAACTATCCGGTTGTGGGTGTAACCTGGCGCCAGGCAAGAGCCTTCACTGTATGGCGTACCCGCTATAACGAAGCCTATAAAGAATCTCGCGGGTTACCTCCAAGAGCCAGGTACGAATTGCCTACCGAAGCTGAATTTGAATATGCAGCACGTGGCGGCAGAATAGGTACCGATTACCCATGGGGTGGTCCGTATATCAAAAATGCCAAAGGATGTCTGATGGCAAACTTTAAACCAGGCCGCGGTAACTACGCCGATGACGGTGGCGCCTACACTGTAAACGTTCGCTCATATTTTCCTAACGACTATGGGCTGTATAATATGGCTGGAAACGTAGCTGAATGGACTGCTTCAGCGTTCGACGAATCAGCCTCTACATTTGTTCATGATCTTGCCCCGAGCTTTGATTATGAAGCTAAAGCGTCTGACGCTCCTGTACTTAAACGTAAAGTTGTAAGAGGCGGATCATGGAAAGACGTTGGCTATTTCCTTCAAAACTCAACACGTACGTATGAATACCAGGACACTGCTAAATCATACATCGGCTTCCGTTGCGTCACTCACTATTTAGGACGAGATATAAAAGACAAACACTAATTAATTAACAACAATCATTACACTCATTATCTAAAATTATTATGGCTGGGAAGAAAAAACCTTACGGTATTACCAATATTGTATCCTGGGGAGCAACCGTTGTAATCATCGGTCTATTGTTTAAAATTCAGCACTGGCCTTATGGCGGCTTGTTTATATCTGCCGGGCTTACTACTGAAGCTGCCCTATTCTTTCTTTTGGGTTTCCAACGTGAAACCGAAGAAGCACATGTTGATTGGACGCGTGTTTATCCTGAATTAAGTGAAGATTTCAAAGGGGAGTTACCAACTGCTACTGTTCGTGGCATAGGTGGCGGGTCATCAAATACTGCTGCATTAGATAAAATGCTTGAAGATGCAAAGATCGGCCCTGAATTAATCGGGAGCCTGGGTGAAGGTTTAAGAACATTTGGCGATAAAGTATCAAACATATCTAAAGTGGCTGATGCAGGCGCCGCAACTACAGAATTCACCTCAAAGGTGAAAAATGCAAGTGCAAGCTATGATAAATTAAGCAGCGCTTTTGACCAGGCATCTGCAAATCTGCAGGAAATGGCAAACTCAAATATCGATTCAAAAGCATATCACGAACAAGTAAATAACCTTGCTAAGAACCTGTCGGCTTTAAATGCAGTTTACGAACTGGAATTACAGGATTCGAGCGCACACTTGAAATCGATGAACAAGTTCTACCACAGTATGGCTACCACCATGCAGAACTTTAATGAGTCGCTGGAAGATTCGCAACAGTTTAAAACTGAAGTAGCACGTTTGGCTAAGAACCTGGGTTCATTGAACTCAATTTATGGCAACATGTTGTCTGCCATGAGCCAGCCACGTGTATAATAATTAACAAGAAGCTACTAATCTAAGTATAGAAATAAAGCAAAATGGCCGGAGGTAAAGAAACCCCTAGACAGCGAATGATAGGTATCCTATACCTGGTACTTTTAGGCTTGATTGCCCTTGAAGTGCCGGAGAATTTGCTGGACGCATTTAAAAATATAGGCGACAGTTTAACCGCCTCAAAAACAAACGTGAAGACCGGTATTGACAATTCCTTCACAGTGTTTGAAAAAACAAAGCTTAAGGATGAGCCCGAAAGAGCTAAAGACCCTTATGCAAGAGCCCAAAAGGCAAAACAGCTTGCTGACGACCTGGATAATTATATTGAATCATTAAAGACGACGTTAGTTAAAGAATCTGGTGGTATGAGTGAAGCAACAGGCGACTATGCAGGTCGTGAAGGCATGGATTTCTCTGTCGACTTAATGGTTGACCGTAGGAAAAATGGCTACGAGCTCCATAAAAAGATTGACGACACCCGTAAAGCACTTTTGGCATTATTTAAAGATCCTAAGGATACTATTGGGATGAATCTGTCCTTACATGCTACTCCTCCGCGCCCAAGGGCTGGATTTCCTACCAAAGATTGGGAGCAAGCTAACTTTGGCGAAGGTATCCCAATGGGTGCTGCAATGACATCTCTGATTAAAATACAGTCGGACGTAAAGAACTCCGAAAATGAAGTTGTAAAGAAATTGTTAGGTAAAGTTGACCAGGCAGTTGTTAACCTGGATAAATTCCAGGCAGTTGCAGTGGCGCCGACAAGTTATGTATTGGTTGGACAGCCATATACTGCACAAGTTTTTTTAACTGCATCTGATTCTCATTCAACTCCAGATATTACAGTGGAAGGATCAAGACTACCTACCGACGCAGGCGTTGGTAAATACTCAGGCAGTACCGGTAGCGAAGGTATACATACATGGGTAGGTACCATCAAAGTAAAACAAACAGACGGTTCTTTCAAAACATATCAAACGCCACCGCAGACTTACCAGGTAGCACGTCCATCGGCTGTGGTGTCACCGGATAAAATGAACGTATTGTTCATAGGCGTGGCAAACCCTGTATCGGTATCTGCACCGGGTGTTCCTAAAGAAAAACTGCATGTGAGTATATCAAATGGTTCGTTGAGCGGTTCGAATGGAAAATATGAAGCTACAGTAACCGCACCAGGTGAAGCTACAGTAACGGTATCAGGTGAACTGGGTGGTAAAACACAGGTTTTAGGCTCAACCATGTTCAGAATTAAACGTATACCTGACCCTAAACCACAGTTCGCAGGTAAGAGTAGTGGTTCTACAAGTGCGGCTAACTTAAAAGCTCAGGACAAGCTGTTTGCCAAATTGGAGAACTTTTATTTCGATCTTAGATTTGATGTGAGTAGATTTACTATGTATATCATGAAACCACGTCAGGATGCGATCATATTAAACAGCTCGAGCAGTGAGTTGACCCCAGCCATGAAGCAGGCGTTAAACACAATAGGCCCGGGCACAAAAGTGATATTCAGTAACATTATAGCAACAGGCCCTGGTGGTCAGCGCGGATTGGATGATATTATTTTAAGTGCAAATTAATAGCATTATGAAAAAGAGAATTTTAGTAATTGTATTGTGCCTGGCATGTG
>Ga0070671_100003345_pt1 | contig 12506 bp, 13 predicted proteins | sample KBSS73metaG_FD_65341 | JGI IMG/M metagenome (GOLD analysis project Ga0070671, IMG submission 65341) | Switchgrass rhizosphere microbial communities from Kellogg Biological Station, Michigan, USA - KBS S7-3 metaG | ecosystem: Host-associated > Plants > Roots > Rhizosphere > Soil ...
CCCCTTGTCGGGATGCTGGCCTTCTACGACCGTACGTGGAACGACCACTGGACGAGCAGCGCCGGGTACTCGCGTCTCGACATCGACACGAGCAGCGGGCAGTTGCCGCTCGACTTCAAGACCGGTCAGTACGCGATAGGCAACCTCCTGTACCTGCCGGTTCCAAACGTGATGATGGGCGGCGAGTTTCAATGGGGTCGCCGCGACAACAACAGCGACGGCTTCAGTTCCCACGACTACCGGGTCCAGTTTTCGTTCAAGTACAACTTCGATTACAAGCTGGGAGGCAAGTGATGAAGGCGCAATTTCGAAACCTGCGCGCATGGCACGCCGCGGCGATTGTCGTTGTCGGCATCGGCTTCGCGTCTCTCCCGATCGGCGCACAGGGTGACATTCAGTCAGCAGTGAATGCCGCATACGCCAAGTATCAGCGCCTCAATGAAGGCAAGAACGCCGATTACATTCCCGCGCTCGCGCAGGTCGACCCGAACCTGTTCGGCATCGCCATCGTGACGCCGGAGGGAAAGGTGTACACGGCCGGCGACGTGAGGACGGAAGTGTCGATTCAGTCGATTTCGAAAGTATTCACCATGGCACGCGTCATCCAGGACGATGGACCTGGGTCGATCGAGCAGCGCATCGGCGTCGACGCCACCGGCATGCGGTTCAACTCCATCGTCGCCGTCGAAATGGCCCAGAAGCTCCAGGGTGGTCCCGAGATGAACGCACTCGTGAACCCCGGAGCGATCACGGCGACAAGCATGGTGAAAGGGGCGACCTCGGACGCCGTGTGGCAGAAGATCATCACGACATACAGCGACTTCGCCGGCCGCCCGTTAAACGTGCTGCAGAACGTGTACAAGTCGGAGTCCGATACGAATCAGCGGAACCAGGCGATCGGCATGCTGATGTATGCCTACGGCTACATCAAGGACAACCCCGCCCAGGCGACTGACCTGTACACGCGCCAGTGCTCGGTGGGCGTCAACGCCAAGGACCTGGCGGTGATGGCGGCGACGCTCGCATTCGGAGGCCGGAACCCGGTCACCCGCAAACAGGTAATCAGCGCGGAGAACGTGCCGTATGTTCTCGCCGTCATGGCGACCGCCGGCCTCTACGACGACTCTGGCAAGTGGCTGTACCACACGGGCCTTCCCGCGAAGAGCGGCGTCGGCGGCGGCATCATCGCGGTCTCGCCGGGCAACTTCGGCATTGCCGTCGTGTCGCCTCCGCTCGATGATGCCGGCAACAGTGTCCGTGCGCAGAAGGCGATTACCGACATTTCGAACGCGCTGAACGGGAATCCCTACGCCGCGCAGCCACAGAACGCGGTCGCGACCAGCGGTCGTCGTTGAACCGAACCCCGGGGGTTCATGCGCACCGCTTGTCCCAACTGCACCCGCTGCCGCCGGTCGTCGCGGGCGACCGGCGTCCTCACCTTCCTCTATGCGGTTGCGATAGCGTTGCTGGCCGCATCGGCGCAGGCCCAGGAAACACAGGGCTCGCAGGCAGCGGCCGACACTTCCAAAGCTGCGCAGAGCACCCGCGTGTCCTGCACGTCGCAACCCGGTGAGCGGGAGCATTGCACAGCCGACACGTCGGCGGGTGTCGCGCTGGTGCGTTCGTCGGGCGCGGCGCCATGTCTTCTCGGGAAGACCTGGGGATACGACGACACGGGCATCTGGGTGTCGGATGGCTGCAGCGGCGAGTTCGTCGCTGGCCAGACAACGCAGCAGACGGAAAAGAAGAAGCCGCTCGAGTATGTTCCGAACCAGGGGTTTCTTCTCTATGACGGCGAAAAAGGGCAGATCTACTTCCGTCTTTTCAGCTACGCGCGCTATCTGAATCAACTGAACATCGACCCGAGCTACGTCGACGCCTTCGGCGTGACGCAGCGTGTCAAGCAACGGCAGGATATTCAGCTCGCGAAATTCTTCTCGCCGTTCAGCGGCTGGTTCCTGACATCGAAATTTCGCTACTACCTCTACGTCTGGTCCGCGAACACGTCGCAAGGCGATCCCGCCCAGGTGGTCGGCGCCGGCAACCTCAGTTATGCGTTCAACCGCTTCATCACCCTCGGCAGCGGCATCACGTCGCTGCCGACCGTCCGCAGTACGGAAGGGCAGTTCCCGTACTGGCTCGGCGTCGACGACCGCCTAATCGCCGACGAGTACTTCCGTGGCTCCTACACGGACGGCGTGTGGGCCAAGGGCGAACTGTTCACGAAGCTGAAATACAACGCGATGGTCGGGGTGAACCTGAGCGTCCTCGGCGTCAGCGCCGCGCAACTCGACAACAAACTGGACACGCAGTCGGTCATGGTCTCGTGGTTTCCGACCACGGGCGAGTTTGGCTTGTACGGGACGTTCGGCGATTACGACTGGCATGAGAAGCTCGCCACGCGCGTCGGCTTCCACTGGTCGCACAGCCTCGAGGACAGACAGGACCAGCCCGGTACCAATTCGATCGAGAACACGCAGATCCGCCTGAGCGACGGCAGCATCATTTTCACGCCAGATCTGTTCGGCCCGGGCATCAGCGTCAACACGGTCGACTACAAGATGACAAGCGTCGACGCGGGGGTGAAGTACCACGGGATGGCGTTCGAAGGCGAGTTCTATTCACGCTGGCTCGGCCACTACACAGGGATTCACGTCGAGGGCATTCCGCGCATCCACGACACCGGCTACCAGATGCAGGCGTCGGTGATGGCGATCAAGGACGTCTTACAGCTGTACGTGAGCGGCTCGCAGATCTTCGGGGACTTCGGCAACCCGGCCGAGCTCCGTATCGGTGAGAGCTGGTACTTCACGAAGCAGCGGGGCCTGCGGCTGAATGGCGAGTTCATCCAGGTCAAGCACAGCCCCGTCGGCTACACCGCGTACCCGATGCCGGTGGGTGCGAATGGACCCATCTTCCATATCAACCTGGAGATGAATTTCTGAATTCAAAGTGCAAAATTCAAAGTGCAAACACTAAATATTCGCGAGCAAGACGCGAGTGTCGCAGCAACTCTCATCGAGTTGTGGCCCGCATGCTGTGTTTGCAGTTTGCGTCTTGAATCTTGAATTCCGAGAATCACCAGATTCCCGGCAGAAGACGAAACCGGACCACGCTTGTGTAAGCGGCCCATTCCGGATGGTGAGCCATCACGCGCTCTTCGCGTTCAATCCGGTAGACCATCGCTATCCAGCCGGTCATTACGAGCGCCAGTGTGCCGAGATTGCATTCCTGAAGGTTGTATCCGATATCGCCGAGCACGTAACTGAGATACATCGGGTGGCGGACGACGCGGTACGGTCCGTCCACCGTAAGACCTCGCAGTGCCGGTCGAATTCCAAACCGTCGTCCAAGTGTCCAGAGACTGACGATACTCAGAAGCGCGCCGGATGTGATGAGGACCATGCCGCCTTCCGGCCACAATGGCGAGCCCGGCATCCGCTGCAGATAAATAACCTGTGCGTATGGGTAGGCGTAAGAGACCGTGACGGCCGCGGCCACGCCGAACGAACCATCCACTACAGCGGGCGCACGTCGGGTGAGCGCGATGACCAACACCATCAGGTGCTGCAGGACGTATATCCAATCGGGAAGCTCTAGTGCGGGCGTCAGCAGCAGCAGAACGCCGAGTTCTGCTGCCGTGACCGAAAACAGCAGCACATCGCTCCAGCGTCGCGAAGACACTGCGACAACGCTACTGCCTGCCATCTCCAGCGCCGGTTAGTAGAGCGGACCAGACGTTCGCGAGATCACGACGATGCGGTTTGTCGCTGTGCCGCGCACGCGGCCGTCGGACCCGACGACCGACGCGCGAACGGCGTATTCACCGGCAGGCAACTCACGGCAGTTGAAGACGGACAGGTACGGACCGTCCTGCCCTTCGAGCTGTCGTTCGCTGCTCCAGTAGAAGCCGCCGGAATCGACGACGACGGTCAACAGGCGATTGTCGGTGTGACGTTCGACCGCCACTTGCAACGACACGTTTGCGGGTTCGAAGGATGTGGCCGGCGTGACGCGGACGTTAGCGATCCCGCGCTCGGCGGATGCCGAGGTCGAGACCAGGAGCAGTACCGCACTCAGAAGCGTGGACACCTTCACACCCAGCCACATCCCGACGACAGACGACCGCAATGCCTGTTCCGGACGATTTGTCGCCTGATTTACGCGGCAAGCCGGCGTACGTCACAAGACGCTGTTGTGCGGATCACGATCGACGGGGAGAAGGCCGGCCGCGAAAAAAATCGCCTCAGGCGTGGGCGCCGTGGACTCGAAGCGTCGCCTGAGTGCCGCAAACGGTTGCGTCCCAAGAGTATGTGGCGCCTGATCATCACGCGATACGCCTCGACGTGCCTGCCGGCCGCGGCGGTCGCCGCCTCGCGTGCGTGGCTCCGCTGACGGCGCGGCATGTGCACACGCATCCGTGACATGAAACCGGATGACATGGTTCGAGCTTTACATCCGCAGGCGGTCGGTGTGGCTGTGACGGCGGGTCCGGCGCCCGCAGAGAGGGAATTGCCTTGTCGTACACCTTCGATCGAGGCGGCACCGACAGAACGTCGAACAGGCGCAATGGATCGTCGCCGGTTCACGCGCACCGATCGACGACGGACCCGGAGAAGATGACGTCGGCGTCGGCCAACCAGCCGACGATCCGCGCGATTCCATTCGACCGGGTCAGCGCCGCAGGCGTGGCGACGCAGTTGCTGACGGAGCGTCATCGACAGAATCTCGCCGGCCTTGCCACCCAGCTCACCGTGCCGCGGCGGACGGTCTTCTACCGTGAGGACACCCCCGCCGAGTGGGTCTTCATGATCGCGAACGGCGTCGTGAAGTCCTACCGTGATTTACCGAGCGGCAAGCGACACATCGCCGTGTTCCTGTTCCCGGGGGATGTGTTCGGCCTTGCCGAAAATGGCCGCTTCGTCAACACCACGCAGGCGGTGACGCGAGTGACGCTCTATCGAATTCCGATTGACGCGTTGAAGGATCTGCTGCGACGGGACCCCGACCTGCAATTTCGCTTTCTCTGTAAGGTCACCCACCAGCTTCGCGAGGCGCAGCGACACACGATCAGCGTGACGAGGCACACCGCGGCCGGCAAGATTGCGATGTTCCTGAAGATGCTCGAACGCGACGCGCAGTGGCGCAACGACGCGTCGGCGCCGCGCTCGCTGGCGGTACCGATGACGCGGGCGGATATCGCGGATTACCTCGGACTGTCTCCAGAAGCAGTGAGCCGATCTACCAGCCGTCTGGTCCGTCGCGGCATTCTGTCGTTCCCGGATCGACATCACGTCCACATTCTCAATCCAGCTGAACTGGATCGACTCGCAGCCTCGATGTGACGGATCACGATGCCATTTGATTGCGATCAATGGCACGACGGCATCCTCGTCTTAGGATGGCGGGGCTGTGCGTTCCTCGTATGACCGGTGTCCGGTCGCGTACCCTGTTAGTTGATCGAGTCCCTTAAGAGGATTCTCTCCCGTTTCGTCGCCTTCCTAGGGCCATCGACACCGCGCCCCGACACGCCTGGCATCGCTCGCCCCGGCGCGTCAGTCGATCGCGCGGATACCGCGATCACCGCGCACGACGTTCTCACCCTGCTGGACATCATGGTGGCATCCGCCAGCGGGATGCTCGGATCCCATCCGAACTGGCGCGCGTCCGATGACGCCGTGGAGTTTCATCAGGCGGCCCAACGCATCCGCCATGTCGCGCGACGCCTGATCGCGGACGCGCCCGCGCAGCCTGTTCGTGAGCTGATCGACACCAACCAGGTGATTACCGAATCGGAGGGAATGGTCTGCCGGTTGCTGCCCGCCGGTACTGAGCTGCGCCTGGAGCTCGCCGACACGCCTGCCACGGTGATCGCAGAGCGGTGGGAGATCGAACGGATTCTGCTGAACCTGGTGCTGAACGCCTGCCGCCGCGGCCTGCAGGACGGAAGTGAAATCGTGATTCGGACCGCGTCGATGAAACAGGTGCCTCCGGGCCTCAAACCGCCGAACATTCAGGTCCGGTCCTACATCAGCCTGACGGTCAGCGTTGTGAGCATGATGGCGCGCCGCGGCGCTCGCGTGCTTGCCAGTTGGAACGCGGAGCGGCGCGGCAGCGACCTGACGCTGGCAGCCGTCGCCCGTACGGTGCAGCAGCTCGAAGGAACGCTGCAAGTGGAGATCGACTCGGACCGTTACATGCGCGTCAGGGTTGACCTGCCGCTCGTCGTCGAGGGTTCTGACGACGAGCCGGAGAGCGCGTGAGCGCCTCGGACGATCGCTGGCGGATGCGATAATCAGCGCATGACGAGAAGAGCGCTCCTGTCAACGTTTCCGTTGCTGCTGCTGGCGACCGTACGCGCTGGCGCGCAGGGCATGGCGACCGTGTACAAAGATCCAAGTTGCGGATGCTGTACGAAGTGGGTCGAGCTGCTGCGCAACAGCGGCTTCACGGTCACCATCAAAAACATCGCCGAGCTCGATCGTTCGCGGTACGCCGTTCCCGCCGCCTTGCGTTCGTGTCACACAGCCGTCATCGACGGCCGCATCGTCGAGGGACACGTTCCGGTGGCGGATGTGCAGCGGATGCTGAAGCAGGGCTCCGCGGTGGCCGGGCTCGCCGTACCGGGCATGCCCATCGGATCGCCGGGGATGGAGGTTCCGGGCACGTCACCGCAGCCGTTCGATGTGCTCGCGTTCGATAAGGCGGGCAGCAGTCGAGTCTTTGCGAGTTACGGTCGGCGATAGGCCGCTGACAACGGCACGACTGTGTGCGAACACCGATCGTCCGGTGTAAGCGCCGAACCACCCAACGTGTGAACGTCGAACGACCCGAACGATTCCAACGATCCGAACGATCGAAAGTGCCTGCAACGACTTGCCCTCGGCGCGATGCTTGTTACAGGCGCGTACATGGTCCCGCCGACTGGATTTCTCGAGGCCGTCGAACACATCCGTAGCCGCTTCACCGCAGAGGAACAGCTGTGCGCGGAACGTCGTGAGGTTTGTCCGAGCGGAATGAACGCTGCCGTCTGCTCGGCAGCGATCGCCGCGCTCGTCAACGCCGAATTTCTACGTTGGGCGAATGAGCGCGAGCTGGTGCGCCGCGACGTGGAGGTGTCTCCGCCGAATCGGCGGACGGCCTGATGTTGGACGGGTGGTGGTGGAACCCTCGAACCGTCAGTCATCACTTGAGGGCTGCCACAATCAGGGCGATCACCGCGACGATAAAAGAAAGGCCGGCGATACCGAGCGCATAGGTGAGCACGCGGTTGATGTGCTGCGCGGTGGCGTCCGCGAGCGCGCCCTGTGTGCTTCCAGCGGCGGCATCGGCAAAGACGCTCTGCCGCATCACCTGCTTGCCGGCGAGCACGGATTCGGCCCCCGCGATCAGGTCCCGCTGCTCGATACGTTTTGCCGAATCAGGTCCTGACCGCGCTGCCGCTGCGAGCGCCGCTTTGAGCACCGCGTTCCGGATGTCCCCGCCGCTCACTTCATATCGCAGCGCCAGTTCGCGAAAATCGACGTCGGGTGATAGCGGAGTGCGCGTCGGGTGCAGTTGCACGCGCCAGATCTGTTCGCGCTCTGCCGGTCCGGGCATTTCGAACAACACATGCGTTCGGATGCGCCGTTCGAACGCGGGGTCGAAATTTGCCGCCAGGTTCGTCGCAAAGATGATGACGCCGTTGTACCACTCGAGTTCCTGCAGGAGCACGCTCACCACCGTATTCGACTCGCGCTGAAAACCAGTGTCGAGCGATGTCGAACGCCTCGATGCAATCGCATCCGCCTCGTCGAAGAAGAGTACGGCGCCCTCTTCGCGCGCCGTTCGAAAAATTGCCGCCACGTTTTTCGGTGTTTCGCCCATCCATAACGACTCGAGCTCCGCATAACGGACGAGCAGGAGACGGCGGCCCAGCGAATGGGCGAGTGCTTCCGCACAGATCGTCTTGCCGGTACCCGGGGGGCCCGCAAAGTTGAAGGCCAACGCCAGTCCTGTGGGATGACGTTCACCCAGACCCCAGCGATTGAAGATGAGGTCATGCTGCGTCACCTGCGCGAGCGCGTCATCGAGCGCGCGGCGCGTATCGGGCGGGAGGATCACGTCTTCGAACGTGCGGCGTGGAACGAGGGACTCGACGGCGCGACGACCCTGAGCGCCAAACAGCCGGGCGAATGAAAGGGGAGGCATCCTTTCTTCAGTATGCCGGACATCCGACATGAGAACTGTAGAGGCGCACCTCAGTGTGCGCCTGGCCTGACTTCAGCCGCGTCTGCCCGAGCGGAACACATCCTGCACCGTTTCCCTTTCGGACACCTGAGGAGGAGTAAAGATGAGGCATACCGTACTCATGGCGCTTGTGGTCGCGGCGATCTCGGCGCCCGCGGCCGCGCAGGATTCAAACGTGAAGTCGCGCACCGACGTCAAGGCCGACGATGCAAGAGTCGTCAGCATGATCGGATGTCTGCGCAGCGACGCGGCGACGAATACCTACATGCTGGTCGGAACCATCGGCGCCGCTGGCGATGACATCACCGCGAAATCGAACGTGAAGACCGACGTCGACAAGGACAAGACGAAGGTCGAAGGGAAAACCGAGATCAAGGGCGACAAGTCCGTTTCCAAGGCGGGCAGCCTCGCGACCTACGCGCTGTTGGCCGCACCGAATGTGAACCTCGCGCCGAACGTCGGGCAGCGGGTCCAGATTTCTGCCGTGCAGGTTGAGAAGGGACACGGTACCGCGGACGTGAAAATCAAGGACGAGACGAAAGTCGAACGCGAGAACGCGCCCGATTCGAAGTCAAACACGAAGACCAAGCTCGAACTGCCGCGGTCGGCCAACGCCGCGTACTCCGTTGTGTCGGTGACGCCGCTCGGCACGGGCTGCGGGCAGTAGCACGCTTCGCTGGTGGTTCGTGGGTTCGCAGGTTCGTGGTTCGCCATGACCCTCGAACCCAGAACCCTCCAACCACCTATACTCACGCCGATGCCCATGTTTCCGACCACCCTCGTAGGTAGTTATCCGCAACCTGACTGGCTCATCGATCGCGCGAAGCTCGCCGGCCGGTTTCCTCCGCGCGTTCGTGCCAAGGAGTTGTGGCGGATTGCGGAGCCGTGGCTCACAGAAGCGCAGAACGACGCGACGATGCTCGCCATCCGTGCGCAGGAAGACGCGGGGCTCGATATCGTGACGGACGGAGAAATCCGTCGTGAAAGCTATTCGAACCGGTTCGCGACCGCGCTCGACGGCGTTGACCTCGACAACCCTGGAACTGCGCTGGATCGGTCAGGCCATCCCAACCCGGTTCCGCGCATCGTCGGCAAGATCAGGCGCCGACATGCGGTCGAAGTCGACGATCTCACCTTTCTGAAGGCGCACACGACGCGCAAAACGAAGATCACCGTGCCCGGTCCATTCACGATGTCGCAGCAGGCGCAGAACGATTTCTACAAGAGCGACGAAGAAGCGGCGATGGACTACGCCGAAGCGGTGAACGCGGAGATCCAAGACTTGTTTACCGCGGGCGCGGATGTCGTGCAGATCGACGAGCCGTACATGCAGGCCCGCCCCGAGAAGGCGAGGCAATACGGGCTGCAGGCGCTCAATCGCGCCCTCGACGGCGTGACGGGCACGACGTGCGTGCACATCTGCTTCGGGTACGCCGCGATCATCCACCAACGTCCATCCGGTTATTCGTTCCTGCCGGAATTGGCGCAGTGCACCTGCAAGCAGGTCTCGATCGAGACCGCTCAGTCGAATCTTGACTGCGGAGTGCTTCGGGATCTGCCAGGCAAGCAGATTCTCCTGGGCACCATCGATCTGTCAGACATGAATGTCGAACAGCCGGAGACGGTTGCGGAGCGGATTCGTCGTGCGTTGGCGTTCACGGCTCCCGAGAACATCGTCGTCTCCACGGATTGCGGCATGAAGTACCTCCCACGCGACGTGGCGTTTGGGAAGCTGCGTGCGCTCGTCCGGGGAGCGGAGATCATGCGCCGGGAGCTCGGAGGATCGTAAAAGAGACTCGTAGCGGCAGGGTCCGGTGTCGTTCCGCGAATCGAGGCGCAATCTGCTAGGATGGCGCGCCATGAAGCGCGCGGCATCCCTTCTCGTCCTCGCCGGCTTCGTCGCGCTTGGCAGGGCGACAGCGGTTGGACAAGGGCAGGCGCTCGAGGTGCTCCAGGTCCGGCCGAACTTCTACATGATCGCCGGTGCCGGTGGAAATATCGGCGTGCAGGTTGGGGAAGACGGCGTCGTAGTCGTCGATTCGGGGTCGGCGGCTGCTGCGGACGCGGTGCTCGCCGAGATCAGGAAGCTCACGTCCGAGCCGATCCGCTATGTCATCGACACGAGCGCCGATGGCGATCATGTCGGCGGCAACGAGAAGATGTCCCAGGCCGGTCAGACGCTGTTCACGGGCCGCACGATCGGTCTCCCAACCGAGTTTGCGGGCATGGCGGCATCGGTGTTGTCCACGGAAAACGTCCTGACGAGGATGAGCGCGGCGCAGCCCGCGTACACGACCGCCGCGTTGCCGACGGAGACGTTCTTCTATCCGCGCAAGTACATGTTCCTCAACGGCGAAGGAATCGAGGTGCTGCACCAGCCGGCAGCACACACCGACGGCGACGCCATCGTGTTCTTCCGCCGGTCGGATGTCGTGATGGCGGGCGATGTCGTGGACACCACGCGCTTTCCCGTCATTGACGTCGCAAAGGGCGGAACGATCGACGGCGAGATCGCGGCGCTCAACCGGCTCGTCGACATCGCGATTCCGTCGGTGCCAATCGTGTCGCGCGAAGTCGGCACCTCGATCATTCCCGGCCACGGCCACATCTACGATCAGCTGGACGTCGTCGAATATCGCGACATGGTGACGATCGTTCGCGACCGGGTGCGCGATCTCATCAAGGCAGGACGCACGCTCGATCAGGTGAAAGCGGCTGATCCGGCGCGCGGATACAAGGCGCGGTACGGTTCAACGACCGGTCCCTGGACGACGGACCAATTCATCGAGGCGATTTACCGGAGCCTCGCGTCGAAGAAATCATGACGGTTCGCATCGCGAGAATCGTCTCCTGTGTTGCGCTTGCATGGCTTGTCGCCGGCGCGGTGCCTCTCGCCCAGGGTCGACGCGGCGGCGGGCCGCCGACGACCGCGAAAGTCGGGGCGCCCGTGGACCTGACCGGCTACTGGGTCGCGTTCATCAGCGAGGAGTGGAGATACCGCATGGTGATGCCGCCGAAAGGCGACTACCGCGGCATCCCGCTGACGCCCGAGGGCACGAGGGTCGCCAACACCTGGAATCCTGCGGCACCGGAACCGGAGCCGTGCAAAGCGTACGGCGCTCCCGCGATCATGCGCATTCCCGGCCGCCTGCACATCGTCTGGCAGGACGACAACACATTGCGACTGGACACGGACGCCGGAACGCAGACGCGCCTGTTCCGATTCGGATCCGCGGCATCGACATCCGCGGCGGCTGCGCCGACATGGCAGGGGACATCAACGGCGCGCTGGGAATCCGCGGGCGGCGGCGCGGGTGCCGGAGCGCGCGCGGGATCGCTCACCGTCATCACGACCAACGCGCGTCCAGGTTATCTGCGGCGCAACGGTGTGCCCTACAGCGCCGAGGCCACCGTCACCGAGTATTTCGACGTTGCCCCGCACCCGACCGGCGGACAGGTGCTGATCGTCACGACCGTCGTCGAGGATCCGCAGTACCTGCAGCGTCCGTATATCGTCAGCTCGCATTTCAAGAAAGAGACGGATGGTTCCAAATGGGATCCAAGTCCGTGCACCGCAACATGGTGAAGATTTTTGGACGTGGGCCGGCTGCAGCCGGCCCTTACGTACCAGGCCCCTACGTACTCGGCCCCTACGTACTTTGGCTGGTGCTGTTTGCAGTTGCCCTTGTGCCACGAACGACCTACGCGCAGCCGGACGTGACTGGCTCGTGGGGCGCCACTGGTAATGAGGATCTGGCTGGCGACTCGGTGCCGGTGGACTATACGGGCGTCCCGTTGAACGAGGAGGGGCGCCTCCGGGCACTCACCTACAACGAATCCCAGTATTCGATGATCGAGCGGCAGTGCCAGGGATTGCCGGTGTTCTACTTCGTGCAGGGACCGTTCGGCATCAGGATCTGGAACGCCACCGAGCCTGTAAAGGGAAACACGATTTCCTATACGGTCGGCGCGTGGGAGAACCGCGCGCCGCTCGTCATCTGGATGGACGGACGTCCGCATCCGTCAAAGTACGCCGAGCATACGCGCGGTGGCTTCACGACGGGCCGCTGGGAGGGCAACACCCTCGTCGCCTACACGACGCACTTGAAGGCCAACTTCATCCGCAAGACGGGGCCGCCGCTCAGCGATGAAGCGACGCTGACGACGCGGTTCTATCGCCACGGTGACGTGCTGACCGTGCTGGCGATTGTCGAGGATCCGATCTATCTGACGGAACCGCAGATCATGACGAGAAGCTTCCAGCTTCAAAACACTGA
>Ga0070671_100003347_pt1 | contig 12505 bp, 12 predicted proteins | sample KBSS73metaG_FD_65341 | JGI IMG/M metagenome (GOLD analysis project Ga0070671, IMG submission 65341) | Switchgrass rhizosphere microbial communities from Kellogg Biological Station, Michigan, USA - KBS S7-3 metaG | ecosystem: Host-associated > Plants > Roots > Rhizosphere > Soil ...
CCCCCCGCCGGTAGCCACCGTCCGCGGTGATCACACACACCGCGCCGCTGTCATGAATGCGATCCTTGATCGACTCCGCACTGAAACCCCCAAACACGACTGAATGCACCAGTCCCAGTCGAGCGCAGGCGAGCATGGCAATCGCCGCTTCCGGGATCATAGGCATGTAGATAATCACGCGCTCTCCTTTGTGCAGCTTGTTGCGTTTGAGCACATTCGCAAAGCGGCAGACCTCGCGGTGCAGTTGCTGATAGGTCAGCACGCGCTTTTCACCCGGTTCACCCTCCCAAATAATCGCTGCCTTATTTTTGCGTTCGGTCGCGACGTGCCGGTCCAGGCAGTTTTCCGATACGTTTAGCTTTCCGCCGACAAACCACTTTGCATTCGGTTCCTTCCACTCGAGGACTTTCGTCCATTTCTTATTCCAAATGAGACCCGCCGCTTCGCGCGCCCAAAACTTATCCGGCTTCTTCACCGACTCCTCCCACATCGTGCGATACTCCGCGAGTGAGCCAATACGTGCCTTTTTGACAAATTCCTTCGCCGGTTTGAAGACGCGATTTTCGACGAGGGTGGATTCAATATTCTGGCTCATGGATCGGGACGGGAACGAAGTAAAAATGGATGGGATGAAGGCGCGGCGTAGTCCGTAGCAGCGCAACTGGAGCGGGGAAAATGAAAAATCGATCAAGTCGCAGTGGGTCCGGCCCCCAAAGTTTTCCCCTGACCACCCGCCCGGTGCGTGTATCGTCGCGACCCATTTTACCACATCCTATGGACGAACTGCTCCACCTATTGCGCCAGAATGCGCGGACCTCGAATGAGAATCTCGCGCGGGAACTCAATTCGACTCCCACCGCTGTCGCCGAGAGAATAGCCCGCCTCGAAGAGGAGGGCGTAATTCTCGGCTATCAAGCCGTGATCGATGTGCAGCGGCGCGCTGCCGACGTGGTCACCGCCGTCGTCGAGGTGAAAATCACGCCGGAACGGGGGGGCGGGTTTGATCGGCTGGCGAATCGCATCGCGAAGTTTGCCGAGGTGCAATCGTGCTATCTCATGAGCGGCGGGTACGACTTGCTCGTCATCGTCGAGGGACGGACCTTGCAGGAAATCGCGATGTTCATCTCGGAGAAACTCGCAACCATCAAGGGGGTGCTCTCCACAGCCACGCGCTTCCGCCTCAAGACTTACAAGGAGAATGGCATCTCGCTCATGCGCGACGAGAAGCACGAACGTCTCGCTGTCGCACCATGACTCTTAAAAACCACGTCGCAAACCACGTCCGCGACATCCCCAAATCCGGCATCCGCGAATTCTTCGACATCGTGGCGCAGGAGAAGGACGTCATTTCACTCGGAGTCGGTGAACCCGATTTCGATACCCCCTGGCACATCCGCGAGGCCGCGATCTATTCGTTGGAACAAGGACGCACCCACTACACATCGAACCTGGGTCTGCCTGCCCTGCGCGGCGCGATCTGTAACTACGTGCAGCGGCATTTCAATGTGGCGTATGATCCGCGCACGGAGGTCATCATTACCGTCGGCGTCAGCGAGGCGCTGGATCTCGCGTTGCGGGCGCTGCTCAATCCTGGGGACGAAGTGCTTTATCACGAGCCGTGTTACGTGAGCTACGCGCCGAGCGTAACCATGGCGCATGGAGTCGCCGTTGGGATCCCGACGCGCGCGGAGGAAAACTTCCGTCTAACCGCCGAAGCTCTCAAAAAAAGGATCACCGAACGATCGAAAGTCCTGATGCTCAATTTCCCGTGCAACCCCACTGGAGCCACTCAGACGCGCGCGGAATTGGATAAAATTGCACGACTTTGCATCGACCACGATCTCATCGTGCTGACCGACGAGATCTACAGCGAACTGACCTACGACCAGGCCGAGCACGTCTCGATCGCGTCACTTCCAGGTATGCGCGACAGGTGCGTCTTTCTCCACGGCTTCTCGAAGGCCTTTGCGATGACTGGCTTCCGTATCGGTTACGCCTGCGCTCCCGCCGCGCTCACCGACGCCATGATGAAGATTCACCAATATGCGATCCTTTGCGCGAATACAATGGCGCAGGATGCCGCCATTGAGGCGCTCGAGCATGGAGCCCGCGAAGTCGCCAACATGCGCCGGGAATACGAACACCGGCGCAATTACATCGTTCGCGCTTTCAACGAACTTGGATTGCCGTGCTTTCAGCCGGTCGGTGCATTTTACATCTTTCCGAATATCACCAGTACCGGGCTGACCAGCCGCGAGTTTTCCCTTGGTCTGTTGGAGCGAAAAAAAGTCGCCTGCGTACCCGGTCCCGCCTTTGGGCCGAGCGGCGAAGGTTTCGTGCGCTGCTGCTATGCGACGAGTCTCGATCAGATCAACATCGCGATGGAGCGAATCGGGGAATTTGTACAGGAGGCGCGGAAATGAGCGCCATCGTGCGCAAGGCGGTCCTCCTCGCGGCTGGCAAAGGCACGCGAATGCGCGAGCTGACGAATGAGTTGCCCAAGCCGATGATTGCCGTGCGCGGAAAGCCGATTCTGCTCCACATTACGGAGGGACTTCGTGACGCCGGGATCACGCACTTCCTGATTGTTGTCGGCTGGCATGCTGAGGTCGTTTCCGATTTTTTCGGCGACGGCTCGCAACTGGGCGTATCAATCGAATACGTGACGCAGGTGGTGCAGGATGGGACGGGTCGCGTGGTTGAGCTGGCGAAGAATTTCGCGGGGGCCGATCCGTTCGTGCTCAGCTACGGCGACATCCTTATCGACCCTGCGAACTATCGGCGTCTGACGGCTCTGGGAGACGCCGATGGTCTTGTGAGCGTGAAACACAACGCGGCTGAAATTGCGAAAGGTGGCTGTGTGGTCGTCGATGAGAACTTTACTGTGACCGATGTCATCGAAAAACCCGCCGGACCACCGCCGAGCCCATGGTATAACGCGGGCGTGTACACCTTTCGCCCGGTCATATTCGACTTCACCGCGCGTCTCCAAAAATCACCACGCGGGGAGTACGAATTGACTGACGCCGTCCGTGAGTTCGCGCAATCGGACTACAAGGTGAGGGCCATCGAATTGGCTGGCGAATGGGCCGATGTGCGTGATCCCGAAGTTCTCGCGCAATTGAACGGCTAACGCTTACTGACCCCCGGAGGTGCTTCCGGAGCGGGCCCGAAGTCTTCCTTCTCTTCGTTCAACAATTCCTGGCCGCCTTTGCGTTCATTGAGTTCCGGCCGCTTGAGCGAAACACCGATGATCTGCGTATCATAAGCGAGCCAAACCTGGCCATCGGCGATCCGTTGAACGCGGATGCGCGGCTGATTTGCGCTTGATGTCGCCGGTGGCGCTGGCGCCACCGCGCCGGCTACCGGGGTTCTGGGTTGTCGGAGAAACTGGCCTTCTTCATAGGCGCGTCCATTAATAAAGGCGATCGCTGGGGGACCCATGAGGATGCTCGTGACGGAGAAATTCTTCTCATCGAGCACGTATCTCGCGCCTGTGGCCACCTCTTGGTGTGGGCCGTCGCGATGCACCCAGCCGATCGGCCAAAATGGCGGACGCGCATTGGCGTCCAGGTTGAACGTCGATCGGTTTTCTAATTGATACCGTTCCGTCGGTTTGTTCTCGGTCTTGGATTCGGGCACACCGGCCATCAGGGTCGGCGTGACGAATCCCATGATCATAATTGTGGGAAGAAATTTGACGTTCATTACTTGATGATGTTCTGGACAGTCAGCAGAACGTGTTGCCCCTCGGGGTCATCACGCATGGCTTCGATGTTCAGGGATTGAATTTCAATCAGCGGTTCTTCGTTCTCAAGTTGGGCGACAGCCCTGGCGAAGCCAATACATTCGACCCGAGGCACATCGATGCTCCATGAAGCGCGGCGATAGCCAGGTGTCTCCTTGTCCGCGATTTCCTGGTTCATTCGGGTCACCGCCTTGTCAAAGCCGGATTTTTTGAAAAAATCCGAGATCAGCACTGGAAACCACGAAACCGCGGCTCCTTCGGGAATCATTGTGTCAATTTGTGCGATATTGATTGCCGCCTGGGGGGCTTGACTCTCGACATTCGCCGAACGCTTTATTTGTTCCTTGGCTTTTTCAATCTCCGGTTGGAGCGCGACCATGTTTGTCGCGGTCAGCGACTGGCGGCGTTTTAGCGGATTGAGCAGCATATCGAAGTAGCCGTAAATGAGTCCGAAAAACAGCAGCACTCCGAGACAGAGTTTTTGCAGCTCTTCTCGTGTCAAATCTTTGCCTTTAAGTTTTTTCATTTGTTGGTTTCGGGAATCGGCACAAGCTCGTTGGACCGCTTTTTCTTTCGATCGCCGGCATGAGCGGGGGCGGGGGTGGCTGGGGCTTCACCGCTGCGAAACTGCACGTTGATCGCGAAGCTCGCCGTGGGTTGTTTCTTCCCGTCGAGCATCGCCATTTCCGTTCCGTCTTCGAGTGTGCGGAATTTCGCCTCCACCGATTTATACTCCTTCGCGAACGATTCCGCGAGTGACTGCCGCAGTTCCTCGGCGACCTTGCGGGGATCGGCCCCCGCCGAGAGCCCATCAACGGTGAACTGGCATTTTCTAAAACCTTCGCCCTGTGTGTCGCCGCTGAATTTTGTGATCTGGATCTCGCGGGGCACGAGCGTCATGAACCGTTCGAGCACTGGTGCCCAATAAAAACGGCCTTCGACTTTGGCGATGAGCTTCTCGCTCGTCTTGAACGTGCGCGTCAGGTCTTCCTCCTTTCTCTTTGCCTCCTTGGCTTGGGGATCGACCCGCGCAAACTCGGCCTTTGTTTTCGCCAGGTCATGTCCCATTCCCGTCAGCCTTGCAAATTCCCAGAGATACCACGCGACAAAAAACGCGGCGATTCCCCCGAGGACATAGAGCGAAATCTTTAAGGGGTCGCGCCGGCTGGCGGAGCGATTACGTTCGATTTCATGGTAAAGATTGAGTCGAAGAGGCATGGCAGGTCAGGCGTTAAGAAACTCCGCGGCGGCGCCGCAGGCGACGTGCAGGTCAAGCGCATGATCTGCAAATCTTTCACGTTTGTTTGCAGCCACGTCGATTTCGCACGACTCGACAGGATTCCAAGCCTCGCACGGCATGTGGACTTCTTCACTCATCACCTTGAGCAGGGTCGCTGATTTCGCGGCTCCTCCTGAAACGTGAATGCGGCCAATCGTCTCCTCGCGGCGGCCTTCGAAGAACCCGATCGAACTGCCAATCTCTCGAGTCAATCCACTAAGCGCCATTCGCGCGTTTTCGACCATGACTTCGTCTTCATGATCCAAGGCCTTGAGGACGCCCTCTCGGTTTTCGCCACTCAGTGTCGTCAGCGCTTCGAGGAGGGCCTTTCCACCGAAGTCGATCGTGCGAACGAGCACCAATTCGCGCTTCACTCCGATCATCATCGTTGAATTCGTGTGGCCGACGTCGACGAGGAAAAATGCATGCTCGTTGAAGGCTTCCGGTTGGGCGAACTCGAAAGCGTTGAACAAACAAACGGGCGCTAATTGTAGCGCTCCGATGCTCGGCCCCGAGCTTTCAAGCGCAGATGCGATCTGGTTTACTTGCGTTCGCGGCACACCGCCGACGAGGAATTTTTTCTTGGAGCTGCCATTCGAGTCAGGTTCGCCCGGCGCATTTTCTTTCGGCTCAGCGGGAGCCGGTTCAAGGACGCGGTCACAGTCGATGACAAACTCCCGGCAATCCTGATTGAGCAGCACCATGCCGTTGAGTCGCAGTGCTTCGCGCAGCATCGTGGGCGGAGTATCCGGCTGTTCGATGATACGAAGCAATGCCCCGTCGCTGGAGATCCCCGCAGCGCACGACTTCGCGCTGCCACCCAGATCCTTGAAGAGCGCCTTGAGTTCACCGGCGAGGTAGTCCGCCGATTCGGTTCCTTCCTCGCGCTGTCGCGCTGCGTAGTGCGTCACGGCAACGCGGTCGGCACTCCGGCGCTGCATGAGCACTGCCTTGAGGGAGTAGCGCCCGAGATCGACGCCAATTACAGATTTGAGAGGTTTTGCCATTACAGGAGTCGATTCAGCAGCCGATGTGCCGTTCTGCTCCGGTTCGCAAAAATAATCTCAATGGGCTGCCGAATCCGCGGCAGCAGGAGTCGCACTGTGGCTCGTACGCGGCATATCGAGCAGCATTTGTTGCAAAATTAAGAATGCTACGAGCGCACCGCCAATAATGAGAAGGGGCCCGCCTGCGAGGATAAGCCCGCGATGCCGTGTACTGCGCTCATGCTTGATTCGCTGTGCCGCAATTTGCAAATCGAGCATTTGCAATAGCTGGTCTGGTGTTGCTTCGTCGGTTTTCTTGTCGTTCATGGTCTTCGTAAAACACGGATGTTCGGCGCTTCCCCAATTCAAAAAGCTTTTCTCGCGCCATTCGTGGTCTTTATGGGCCTGCTCGGCCTCGGCGAGGCAGTCGCGCATTTCTTTGATGGCCAGGCATTCTGGATGGTGAGCGCATCGCGATATTGGATCTTTCCACTGCAAACTGTGATTTGCGGGGCGCTTCTCATCCGTTACTGGCGATATTACGCTCCGCTTTCTCCCGTACGTCCGTGTTTCACCCTCACGTTGGCAGCGTTCGTTTTTGCGATTTGGATATCGCCTCAAGCGCTCTTTCACGCTGTCCCGCGAACCGATGGATTCGATCCAGCGTTTTTCGGCAACGGTTGGGCCTGCTGGCTAAATGCCGCAACGCGTTGGGTGCGCCTGATCATCGTCGTACCTCTCCTTGAGGAGGTATTTTGGCGCGGCTTTTTGCTTCGTTTCCTCATTCGCGAGCCATTCGAGAAAGTGCCGTTCGGCACGTTCACCTGGACTTCCTGCGCCTGGGTCACTTTTTTCTTCGCGGGGGCACACTGGGGCCCGGACTTTTGGCCCGCGCTGCTGACTGGCGCGCTTTATAACCTCGTCGCGTATCGCACACGCTCGCTTGGCTCCTGCGTCCTCGCCCACGCGACCACGAATCTCTTGCTCGGCATTTACATCTTCGCCACCGGCCAGTGGGGATTTTGGTGAATCTTCCTTGTGAACGGCCCTCCATTTCCCAATTTCGAACAAGACGTAATCTCCCCGCGGCAACGATCCTGCTTTAGGCATTCCCATGCTTCAGCAATCCTTCATGCAAAAATTCTGGACCACGGTCGCAGCGGGCCTCGCTGCGGCGTGCCTGCTGTGGGCCTTCCGCCACTTCGTGGAAGAAGCTCTGTGGGAAACCTCTGACGCCGGATACAAGGAAAGCCTGCGCGGCAAAACCTTGCAGCACTAAAGCCCGGGCGACCCTTCGCTCCTCCATCGACAGCGGCGCACGCCGCTCTTAACCTGTGCCGACTCCTTCATGAAGATCGGCCTCGCGCAGCTCAACACCACCGTCGGCGACCTGGCCGGCAATCATCGCAAGATTCTCGACGCGTATCGCGAACTCGTGGCGCAAGGAGCGGAACTCGTGCTCGCGCCGGAGCTCGCAATCACCGGCTACCCGCCACAGGATCTCGTGTTCAAGTCGCGTTTCGTCCCCCTGAACCTCGCAGCACTCGGCACACTCCACAGTGAAGTCGGCGATGTTCCGTTGCTCGTCGGTTACATTGAGGTCAACGGCGGAACTGGTCAGCCTTATTATAATGCCGCCGCCCTGTTGCAGCGAGGGCAGCCAGTGCGCAAATTTTTCAAATCGTTGCTCCCGACCTACGATGTGTTCGACGAAGATCGGTATTTCGAGCCCGCACATGAAGTGGCTCCGGTCGAGATCAATGGATTGAAAATCGGCGTAACCATTTGCGAGGATATCTGGACGGAGAAATATCTTCCCCGCCGGCTGTATGGTGAGACGCCCATCGCCACGCTCATGGCGAAAGGGGCTCAGCTGATTGTCAACCTGAGCGCCTCACCATTCAGCCTCGGCAAACCACAACGCCGCGCCGAAATGCTCGGCGAACTCGCAGCGCAGCACAGCGTGCCCATTGTCTACTGCAACGCTGTCGGGGGAAACGATCAATTGGTCTTTGACGGCAACTCGCTGGTCCTCGCTGCTGACGGTTCACCACGCGCCAAGCTCGCCGCCTTCGCCGAGCATCTCGCTGTCGTCGATACCGCGCCCACATCCCCAATCTTGCATCCTGCGATATTTCAAAGCGAACCCGAGGAACTCCACGACGCGCTCGTTTTGGGAGTGCGTGATTACCTATATAAATGCGGCTTCAAGTCCGCAGTGCTCGGACTGAGCGGCGGGATCGACAGTGCCGTGGTCGCTGCGCTCGCCGCTGCCGCTCTCGGCCCGGAGCACGTGCTCGGCGTTACCATGCCCACGCAATTTTCATCACCGGGCAGCATCGAGGATTCCGCCGTTCTCGCGCGCAATCTTGGAATCCATTTTGCAAACATCCCGATCCAGAAAAGTTTCGAGACAGTCGCGGCGCAGTTTCGTGAGCAATTCGCCGGGCTCGCCGAGGACACGACGGAGGAAAATATGCAGCCGCGCCTGCGTGGGCTAACGCTCATGGCCCTCTCCAACAAGTTCGGCCATCTGCTTCTCAGTACCGGCAACAAGAGCGAACTCGCCGTCGGCTATTGCACGCTTTACGGCGACATGTGCGGCGGCCTCGCGGTCATTAGCGACGTGCCGAAGACGATGGTTTACCGGCTCGCCGCATTTATCAATCGCGAGCGCGAAATCATTCCGCATAACACTATCGAGAAACCGCCCAGTGCGGAGTTGAAGCCTGACCAGCGCGACCAGGACACACTTCCGCCCTATGAAATCCTTGACCCGATCTTGCAGCTTTACGTCGAGGAGCAGCTCGGCGTTTCCGAGATTCTCACCCACGGCTTTGATGAGAAAACCGTCCGCTGGGTCGCGCGGCGTGTCGACCTCAACGAATATAAGCGAGCGCAATCCGTGCCCGGCCTCAAGGTGACGAGCCGTGCCTTCGGGCTTGGTCGCCGGATGCCGGTGGCGCAGCGATTCGTAGAGTAGGATTCCCATGCTTGCGGAAAAAAGTCCTCCCTCTTCCGCAGTTTACTTCAGCGGATGGCGTTTGGGCTTGGCGCGCCTGGCGATGGTGCTCGGCGCTCCCTTGTTGCTCTTCGTCATTCTCGAAGCCGGATTGCGCGGATTTGGATACGGTTTTCCGACGGGATTTTTCATCAAGTCGCACGACGGCGTAAATGAAATCATCAACCCTCAATTCACCACCCCTTTCTTTCCGCCGGACTCTGCAGCGCAGGCATGGCCCGTGGTGCTCCCCGCACGGAAATCGCCCGGCACTCTGCGCATTTTCGTCCTTGGGGAATCCGCGGCGCACGGCACGCCCGATCCTTCGTTCGGTTTTGCTCGCATCCTCGAAATCATGTTGCACCGGCAATATCCAGACCGGCGCTTTGAGATCATCAATGCGGCGCGGCGCGGCATCAACTCGCACTTGATCCTGCCCATCGCGCGTGAATGCGCGAAACGCGAGCCGGATTTGTTCATCATCTACATGGGCAACAATGAGGTCACTGGACTGTACGCTCCGGAACCGGGGTCCTGGAACGTGACGCCGCATTCGCGTTTGCTCCGTCTCATGCAGCGAGCGCGCACGACACGTTCGGCGCAGCTCTTCCAGGCGATCTTTAGACGCGCTGCGTCTGCTCCTCCCGATACAGCCCAGGACATGGAATTCTTTCGCGCGCGCCGTCTGGCCGCGGATGATGATCGCCGGTTCGCGATCACCGACAACTTCCGCGAAAATCTTCGTGCGATCTGCGACACCGTGCTCAGCAGCAACGCAAAAGCGATTGTCTCGACCGTCGCGGTCAATTTGCACGATTGTCCGCCTCTCGCCTCTCTGCACCGCGAGGATCTTCGCCCTGCCGACCGCGTTCGATGGGAGTCGCTATACGCCGCCGGCATCGAAGCTGAAACCGCGCGCGCTTACGAGCCGGCGTTGGCCAGCTACGTCGCCGCCGCGCAGATCGATGACCACTTCGCAGAGTTGCATTTCCGCCTGGCGCGTTGCCAGGCGGCGGCCGGTCATGGAGCAGACGCCCGCGAGCACTACGCCGCCGCGTGCGATTGGGATGCGTTGCAATTCCGTACCGACCGCCGGCTCAATGCGGTCGTGCACGAAGTCGCGGAGAATCACGAAGCAGCGGGTCTCTTTCTCGTCGATGCGGCGCAGGCACTTTCCGAATGTCCACTGAGCGAACACAGCACGCCCGGCGCGCCATTGTTCTACGAGCACGTGCATCTGCGTTTCGACGGCGATTATTGGATAGCCAAGACCCTCCTCCCGCGCGTCACGCTCGCGCTGGCGCTACCCGCGCCTGCGAAGCCCGAGCCCTCGCGCGACGAGTGCGCCGCTGCTCTGGCTTACAACGAGTGGGATGAACTCGACATGCTGACCGCGGTCGCCCAGGCAACTGCCCGCGCGCCTTTTCTCGACCAGCTCGATCACGCTGCACAGCAGGCTCGTTTCGAGCGACTGAACCGCGAACGACTCAGCCGCTTCAGCAAAGAGGTAATCCTCCGCACGATCGGGATATGTCGCGAGGCGGTGCAACAGGCCCCCGACGATTGGCAGTTGCACTACATCTTTGGGCGGACGCTTTTCAGCTTCAAATCGTACGCGGAAGCGATGGACCCATTGCAGAATGCCGTTCGCCTGATGCCATTCTTCACACCCACGCGCCTGATGCTCGCGGACTCTCTGGCGAAAACCGGCCACCCAAATGAGGCGGTCCGTCAGCTTCAGGAAGCCCTTCGCCTCGATCCTCTGTCCGACGCCGCTCGCGCCGCGGTCGACCAGTCATCGGGGCAGGGATTGCCAGCAAAGCGATGAGCGAAACACGTATCCGCCCTCCATTTCTGACCCATTGCCGCGCGGAACCATTTCGCATTTTTTTCCCGCTCGGAGTGCTCGCGGGAATTTCCGGAGTGTCTTTGTGGCCGCTCTATTTTTCCGGGATGCACCATTCGTTTTATCCAGGCACAATGCATGCGCGGATAATGATTGAGGGTTTCATGGGCGCGTTTGTCTTCGGTTTTCTCGGCACGGCTGTGCCGCGGCTCACGGGCACTCCGTCGCTTTCGGCCGGCGAATTGCGCACGCTGCTCGTGCTCTATCTAGTCACCTTGGGAACGCACATCGCGGAGCAGCCAGTAGTGGGCGATGCGCTGTTCGTCGTGTTGCTCACCGTATTTGCGTGGATGCTGCGCAGCCGCTTAGCGCAGCGCACGGAGCTGCCGCCGCCGGGCTTCGTGCTCGTTGTGTGCGGCTTTGGCAACGCTTTTGCGGGCAGTCTGCTCGCGATCATCGGTACGCGGATGCTGCGGGCCGATGTCGCTATGGCCGGCACGAATCTTCTGCACGTCGGCTGGGTGCTGCTGCACATCCTCGGGCTCGGCGGATTTCTGCTGCCGCGAATGCTCGGTCTTCCACCCGATGAGCCGAAGCCGGGACCGGAATGGAAGGCGCGCGCGTGGTTCGCTGGAGTGACCGGCGTAGTCATCTCAGTGACGCTCGCTGCCGAGGCATTTGTCCCATTCGTGACTTGGCCGCGCGCACTGGCCGCATTGCGAATCGCCGCGGCGGCAGCGTGGCTTTTGGCGAACGTTCCCTTCCACCGCGTGCGCGTGCCAAACGTGACCCTGACGCTCGCCCTCCGCACCGCACTCGTCCTTCTCATCGCGGGTCTCGCTTTTCCGCTCTGCTACCCGCTGCAACGCGCCGCTGGCTTGCACATCATCTTCCTTGGTGGCTTCAGCCTCATGGCCTTCACCGTGGGCACACGCGTGGTGCTTGGGCACAGTGGATTCAGTCATTTGTTTCCTACGCGGCTGTGGTTCGTAGTGGCCACCGTTTTCCTCGTCCTCAGTGCCACGGCTCTGCGTGTGGCCGGTGAATTTCTGCCGTTCAAGCGCGCAAACCTTCTCAATGGCGCTTCGCACGCGTGGATGACCGCCGCGGTTATCTGGGCGATCTTCGTCCTCCCCAAAGTGCTTCGGGAGGACCCGGAGAAATAGGGCGCTCAGTTTTCCTTTGCGGGAGGGAGTTCGTCGACCGGGACGAACTAGTGGCGCTTGATCGCCATCTTGCCGAGTGCCGTCTTCTCGCAGCGGCGTTCGATGGCCTGGTAAAAACGATCCGCGGCTTGCTCGTCCCCGTTCTTCAGCCACGAGCCGGCGGTATTAAGCAGCGACGCGGTTTCATCGGCGTTATCCGGCAGGAGCGCCGCCGCGCGCCATGCGAGATCGGCGGCGATGTAGGTGGAATAATAGCGGTGCAGCGCGGGCGCAGTGTGTTTCTTCAAGCGTGCCTGCTCGGCCTTGGAAAGCGGCGGGAAGAATTTGTCGGGCTTGCCGTATTTCAGGGAGATGACGGGGTTCGGCCCCGTCTCGACGACGCGGCCCGAAACGCGCTGGGCCATGGTCACGGGATCGTAGTAATTTGCGAGTTCCTCACCGTGGTCGATCATGATCTCCGCGGCCTTCCATAAGGCGTC
>Ga0070671_100003351_pt1 | contig 12498 bp, 11 predicted proteins | sample KBSS73metaG_FD_65341 | JGI IMG/M metagenome (GOLD analysis project Ga0070671, IMG submission 65341) | Switchgrass rhizosphere microbial communities from Kellogg Biological Station, Michigan, USA - KBS S7-3 metaG | ecosystem: Host-associated > Plants > Roots > Rhizosphere > Soil ...
CGGTTCAGGCTGCGACTTTCGTTTCCCCGCTCAGGATCGGACCGATCCCACCGGCAGCTTCGATCTGCTCGGCGAGCGAGCCGCGCGGCAGCTCGTTGTCGAGCGCCCAGGCGAGCACCGCCTCGAGCTGCTTGATCGTCGCGTCGTCGCACAGCCCGTTGAAGGCGAGCTTCACGACCGGTCGCATCGGCGAGCGCAGCTGGATCTTCAGGCCCTCGGCCTCGACCAGCCGCAGATATTCTTCTGGCGCGTCTTCTGCATCGAGCGCGAAATCGTACGCGGCGCTGAGCCCGTCATAGAGCGCAGCGTTGGCACGGAGCTTGGCCTGGCGGGCCTCGTCCGCCTTGGCGCGGACATCACTGAGCTTGTTCTTCAAGGGTCCCTCCAATGACACTGGGGCGGGCTGTTCCGCTGGTTCGCTGACGGTCTGCTCGACTGCGGCCTGCTCGGGTTCTGATGTGACGTCGGTAGATTCGTCGGCCGCGTCTGCGCTTTCCTCCGCAACGGGCTCTTCGACCACGTTCGAAATCTCTTCGGCCGGCGGATCGACGGCGATCAGCTCGTCGTGAACTTCTTCGACGCTGTCCACGGGTTCTTCTGAGCGAGGGTGTGCCGGGGGACCCTCGGCCGAAGTCTCCTCGGCGGCGGGCTCTTCGGCAAGGCCTGAGATGTCACCCTCATCGACCTTGTAACCGTGACCGTAGAAGCCGGTGAGGCCAACGAGATTGTCGAACAGCTTGGAGAAGCCGGGCTTGGCCTTGGACGGCTCATCGAGATCGAGGGGCTCATCGCCGATCTCATCGACAGTCGGCGCGGGCTCATCGGCGATGATTGGCTCAGCCACCTCCGAAACCGGCTCTTCGACTTCGGCAGCCGGCGCTTCGGGCTTCTCGTCGACGGCGGCTTCCTCCTCGACGGTAGCTTCCTCTTCGACGGCTGCAGCCGGCAGTACTTTCTCTTCTGCAACGAGCTCCTCGACAGCCGTCTCTTCGACAGGGGCTTCCTCGACCGCTTCAGGTTCGGGCGCGACGGCGTCTTCCACGACAGGCTCTTCGATTGCCTCGATATCGTCTATCTTGGAATTCTTCGTCGATTTGGCAGACTTGGCGATTGCGCCATCGACGGTGACCAGGGCGTAGACGTAATCGACCCAGGCGCCGCCCGCGCTTAGCGGCAGGAGCGTCGCCGAGCAGCGGACCGGACCGTCAGGTCCTTCATATTCATCCTCGAACGCGAGGAAGTCGCGGCTGATTGCGACGATCGGGAGCTTCTTGGCGACACAGGCGAGCAACGACGGGCTGGCCGCGTCGATGATCCGGTCGACCTTGCCCTCGAACCGCAGGGCTTCGCCCAGATGGCGGATTTCGGCGTCATGGCCGCCGCTGATCAGCTCGAGCAGGATCGAATTGTCGCCGGCGTCGGAAATCTCGAGCGGGTCGAGGTCGTGCAGCGGCGGGAATTCCTTGTCGCCGCGAATCGACAGCCAGTAATTGAGCACGCTCGCATGCTTGCGGCGCTCGGCAGCCGAAATCGTCTTGAAGGCGTCGAGCAAAGTCTCCGCTGCAGGCTGCTCGGCCGCTTCCATGCCTTGCGCAGGCGCTCCCATATTCGACTCCGCTCCCATGTCCCGGAAGGGGTTTTGCGCCTGTGACTCTTAGGAAAGCGTAACTGCGCGGTTTGCGCCGCATTCACCATAATGCGGCTGGATGGTTCTTAACGGCGTAGTTTCCATCCGAACTTACTTATGCGAGCACCTGCTTGGTCTCATTTTTCGCCTTCTGGTCGACCTCCCCTATTTCGCGGGCGATCTGGCGGCGCGTGACGGTCTACAGCCGCCACCCCCGTGTTCACGCGAGCTATTTCGCCTCCAAGAAGGATCCCGGTTCCCTGTCATTTTGGTACCCGCTTGGGACGAAGCCTCGGTGATCGTGCCGATGCTCATGGTGCGCCGCAACGTTCGCGTCCACCCGGCGTCAGCGCTCGCGCCGGCAATGCCCGCCCGGGCTCGAGCCCGTCGTCACCCTCGCCGGCGACTTCTAAAGCGTTTAGCGGCCGTGACCGCGCCAGCGCTTGATCGTGCGCTGGATGATGCCGTCCTCGTCGCCGGTCTCGCGCCACAGGCGAGCGAAGCTCGGATCTGACGAGGCGGGGCGCTTCTCCGGCTCGAGGTCGTCGAAGCGGACGCGGATCGGGATCGCGACACCTTCTCCGCACACGATGCATTCGCGGTTGCGAAGCGCCGGAATGGCATCGAGGAAGCCGCGCGCGCCTTCCGGCATTGCGGCGCGGACGCAGGCCTGGTCGCGGTCGTTGTTCAAACGCATCGAGATGATGGTACCGCACTGCGACAGCACGCCTTCTGCCAGGTCCGACGGACGTTGTGTGATCAGGCCGAGGCTCACGCCGTACTTACGACCTTCCTTGGCGATGCGCTCGAGAATCCGGCGGACCGACTGCCCGGTCTCGGCATTCTCGTCCTTCGGAACGTAACGGTGCGCCTCTTCGCAGACGAGCAGCAGCGGGCGCTGCGCCTCGGTCCGCGACCAGATGGCATAGTCGAACACCATGCGGGCCAGCACTGACACCACGACCGACGTGACTTCGGACGGAACGCCCGATACGTCGACGATCGAGATTGGCTTGCCGTGGCTCGGCAAGCGAAACAACTTCGAGATCAGGCCCGGCATCGAATCCGACACCAGCATCCCTGAAAACATGAAGGTGTAGCGCGGGTCGGCGCGAAGCTCGTCGAGCTTGGTTTTCAGCCGCTGATAGGGAAGCGTGTCGCCGGCGCGATCGAGCTTGCCCATCTCGTTGACGATGATCGTGTTGAGGTCGGCCAAGAGGTAGGGGATCGGGCTGTCGACCGTCACCTTGCCGTACTGGCTCATGTCCTTACCCTTGGTGCGGGCGGCGAGCAGGCACTTGGCGAGGATGTCGGCATCGCGCTGACGCTCGGCGTCGTGCGTCGTCAGCATCACTTCGCAATGCTCTTCGAAATTCATCAGCCAATAGGGCAGCTGGAGATTGTCGACGTTGAATAGCTCGCCGCAGCCCTTGAATGCGGCGGAATATTCGCCGTGCGGGTCGATCATCAGGATGTGACCCTCGGGGCTGAGCTGCGAAATCCGATGAAGGATCAAGGCGACGGACGTCGACTTACCCGTACCGGTCGATCCCAGCACCGCGAAGTGCTTCGACAGCATCGGATCGACGTACAATGCACCGCGAATGTCGTCAGTCGGATAGACGGTGCCGATCTCGATATTGGCCTCGTCGCTGGCCGCGAACACCGAGCGAAGGTCTTCCGTCGTCACCGGGTGAACCTCCGCGCCCGGGATTGGGTAACGGGTCACACCGCGGCGGAAACTGCTCATCTTGCCCGACGCGTCGCGCGTACCTTCGCCGAGGAAGTCGACGTGAGCGACGACCTCGCCACTGTTGTCGGCCTTCATGGTGCGGACGTTGGCGATCAACCAATTGGCGCCGACCACGACCTTCACCTGGCTTCCGACCTGGCCCGACATGGTGACGGCCGGATCGCTGTGCGACTGAAGCTTGTGAAGCTCGACGGGGTCGATGCAGATTTGCGAGCCTGAGCCAGCGATTTCGAGCACCTTGCCGATATGCGGCAGCGCCTTGCCGGACTGGGCGGCAGCCGGCGTGCCCTGCGGCTCATCGGCGAAGCTGTTCACCTCATCCAGAAACTGGCGAAGGTTCGGCTGATCGTTCATTACTCGCTACCCCACTGACATGCGTGTCAGGGCGCTCTTACGCGCGAGCGGTTAAAATTGGCTTAGGAACGCCTGTTAGACCCGGCGGCGGAAGAAGGCTGCTGCCGCCCAGCCCATGACCAGCGACATCGCTACGGCGGCTAGCCCGTAAAGGCCCTCGTGGCGGCGCGCGGCAAGCGCGACGAAGCGCTCGAACCCCGACTTGTCGATTTGGATGTCGCGGGTGGCGGCGGCGATGACCTTGCCGCGATCCACCAGGAACGTTTCTGCAGTGTAGGTTCCGACCGGAACCTGGCTCGGGATGGCGATGGTCGCGCGATAAAGCACGCCACCGGTGATTTCGACGCCCGAGGAATTCTCGGCATAGAGGCCGTGCCGACGCCTGAGGTCGAGCAGTCCGGCTTCGAACCGCCGCTCCTTCTCCGGTAGCGCGCCGCCGCCCGGCGACAGCTGCAAATTGTGCAGGCCCATCTCATAGATCGATGCCGTGCGCTCATCGACCAGGTCGGTGATCGGGCGCGACGACGCAACCGAGTAATAAGACGGCGCCGAGCGGAAGCGGTTGGAATCCGAATTCATCCAGATGCCCGCGATCTTCTGCTTTTCGCGCACCAGGATGGGTTGCACGGGCCCGCGGAGAACCACCACGACATCGCTCGGGCGGTTCGGCGCCCTACCGCCGGGATAGATGATCGCCCCGAACAGCAGGAGTTGCGCGCCGGTGAAGCTGTAGCGGATCTCGACCTTGCGCGCGGAAATGTCGGGAACGAGGAGCGGCTTGTCGGCTCCGATCAGCAGAGGCGCGAGGGCAAGAAGGAGGCAAGAGCTCCGTCTCACAGATACTCGATCGAATAGACTTCGTCGGGATGCCAGGCGAGGCCGAGCGCCATCCGCGCCCCGACGAGCAGGATGATCACCGCGAGCGCGAGCCGCAGCAGGTCCGGCTTCACCCGTGTCGCGAGGATTGCGCCGTATTGCGCGCCGATGACACCACCGACGAGCAACAGGGCGGCAAGGACTATGTCGACTGAGCGCGTCGTCAACGCGTGCACCATGGTCGTTGCAGCGCTCACGGCGAGGATCATCACGAGGCTGGTTCCGATCACGACACGCGCGGCCATCCCCAGGAGGTAGATCATGGCAGGGACAAGAATAAAGCCACCGCCGATGCCGAGCAGAACGGTCAGGACGCCGGCGACGAAGCCGAGCGCGACCGGCGCCAGCGGCGAGACGTACAGGCCGGAGCTGTAGAACCGCCAACGCAATGGCAATGACGCGACCCACCGGTTGTGGCGGGATGCCGGATTCTGCATCGTCGGTCGCGACAGGTACCCAAGCGCAATCAGGCCGTCCTTCAACATTAACGCGCCGATCCAGCCGAGGATCAAAACGTAGAGCAACCCGATCACGACATCGATTCGGCCGGTCGCCTGCAGCAGGCGGAATAGGCCCGCGCCGACGAACGATCCGGCGAGGCCACCGACGATCATTACCCCGGCCATCTTCAGGTCGACGCCGCCGCGCCGCATATGGACCATCACACCCGAGACACTGGCTCCGGTGATCTGGGTCGTCGCCGAAGCAACCGCGACGGTCGGCGGAATTCCGTAGAAGATCAGGATCGGCGTGGTGAGGAAGCCGCCGCCGACGCCGAACATGCCCGACAGCAGGCCGACGACGAAGCCGAGCACCACCATGAACAGCGCGTTGACCGACTGGCCGGCGATGGGGAGGTAAATGTCCATGGGCAGTGGGAAGGACTAGCCGCAACAGCGGTCATGGCCAAGCGAGCGGCTGAATAGTAATGATGGCCGCGGACCAATCGCGCGGGGGCGTTGCGATGGATTTCGATACGGCAATCCTGCTGTCGATACCCGGCAGCTTTCTCCTGTTCCTGGCATTCGAGGCAATCATTCCATCAGATCGCGAGATGCCGGTGCTCCGGCATTGGCGGCTGATCGGGCTGGCGGGGTTCGCATTGACCCTCGTCGTCTATGTTGGAGCGCCGTTGCTGATCGTTCCGTACCTGCCGCCGATGGCGATCGTGGATCTCGAGCGCTGGGGCAATTGGGCGGCGATTCCGGTCTGGATGCTGACGACCTTTCTCGCTTACTGGGCGCACCGCATCATGCACTATTTCGACCTGCTGTGGCGGGTCGGGCACCAGCTTCACCACGGCGTCGCGCGGGTCGACATCAGCTCGGCGATGATCTTCCATCCGGTCGATTCATTCTTGCAGGGCGTCCTGTGCGGACTGCTGGCCGCCGGCCTGCTGCATTGCACGGCGCACGCGGCCGGCTGGGCGGGCCTCTGGGGCTTCATGGTCGGGCTCTATCAACACTGGAACGTGAAGACCCCGGCATGGACCGGGTGGATCATCCAGCGCCCGGAAGCGCACATGCTGCACCATGAGCGCGACGTGCATGCCCGCAACTTCGGCGACATGCCGATCTGGGACCGGTTGTTCGGGACGTATGGCGAGCCCACCGGAGCGCCGGTGAAGTTGGGGTTCGAGCCGGAGCGCTCGCGCCGCTGGATCGCGATGCTGGCGATGGTTGACGTCAACAAGGTCGACAAGGTGGACGGCCGGATCCGGCTTTAGAAGCGGCCCGACAGTTTCAGAGCAAGGATCGTTAGCAGGGCGAACAGTCCGGCGATGAGCAGCGCCAGATGCTGTCGTCTTTCTTCGACCCGTTCTTCTTCGGCGTGGATCGCCGCGTCCATTTCCCGGGAACGACGCTCCATTTCGGCCGAGGCCGAGAAGAACAGGTCGCCGGCGAGCGCACCGCGACTCATGATCGACATCAGCTCTTCATTGGACGTGCCTTCCCACGACATGGCTGTCGCGGGCGTTTCGCTCGGCGCTGCGACGCCCACAGGCGCGAGCTCTTCTTGCACGGTCATTGCGGCTCCCCTCTCCCAAGGAAACCAACAATTTGGCGGCAACGAACCGCCGCCCCTCGATGAGGAGCAGGCCGACTATAACTGAAATACTGCCCTAATGGCAGGGGAATCAGGCGCGTTTGGCGCCAACGTTGAGCAATTGCTTCAGCCGCGTCTTCACCGCATCGGCGACATGCGTGTCCACCACCTGCACGCTGGTGAAGCGGACCGACAGCGGGTTCACCGGGGTTCCGTTCTGCAAGACCTCGTAGTGGACGTGCGGACCGGTCGAAAGGCCGCTCGATCCGACATAGCCGATGACCTGCCCGGCATGGACGTAGGTCCCCGGCGATACCGCAATCGAGCTCATATGGCCGTAGCTGCTCATCAGCCCGCCGGCATGCGCTATACGCACCTGGCGTCCGTAGCCGCCGGTCCAACCGGCGCCAATCACCTCGCCGTCACCCGCTGCGACGATCGGGCTGCCCCAGCTCGCGCCGATGTCGAGCCCAGCGTGGAAGCGCGTGAAGTGCAGGATTGGGTGATAGCGATAACCGAAATAAGAAGTGATGTGCCCATTGACCGGAAGCCCGGTCATGCTCGCCACCTGCTGCCTCGGCTGCTCTGCATGAGCCGCATCGAGCCATTCGTTGCGGCCACCCGAAGTCCATTTGACCAGCTGAAGATCGGACGAGGCGACGCGGTCCAGACCGGCGTAAAGCAGCTCACCGCCGTTGCCCACAACCATGTCGAAGCCGTCACCCGGCCCGACGTCGCCGCCGACGTCGATCTCGGTCGACAGGGCAGCGAGATATTGCGCGGCTGCCTGCGGAGACACGCCGGCGGCTCGCAGCGACCAATAGAGGCCGTCGCCAACCCGCCCGCGAATGCGCAGCGGGCCGGTCAACACGGCTGGCGCCTCGACCTTAACCGCCTGGGTGGTGGCCAAAGGCTGGATCTTGCGCACCGGCACCACGTCGATCGGCTGCACTTCGGCCGTCGCGTCCATGCGCATTCCGGTTCGTCCGCCATTGGCCAGCGGCGCGATGGCGAGTGCCTGCCATTGCTCCTGCTCGTCGGCACGGATTTCGGGTGTCTTGGGAAGCGAGGCCCAGGCGACGCCGCTGCACAGCAAAGTCGCGACACCGGCGATCGCCCACTTTGGGCGCGGCAAGGCAATCGCGATTCCTCGCGAACGCGCGCTACCCCGGCGGCCGAAGTTCGCCGTTCCCCTCGGTTGTACGGTCAACACGAGGCCCTCAATCGCGAAACAAGGTTAAGACTGCCCTAAATTTCCGCCCATCCGTCGGTAGAACGAGCCTTGCGTTCGGCGCGTGCGCTGCCACATTCAATGCATCATGGCGCCGCGTACCGATGCGCCCGTCAGGGCGATCCTTGGCCCAACCAATACGGGCAAGACGCATCTCGCGATCGAGCGGATGTGCGGGCACTCTTCCGGCGTTATCGGTTTCCCGCTGCGGCTCCTTGCTCGCGAGGTTTACGACCGCGTCATTGCGATGAAGGGCGAGGCGCAAGTTGCGCTGCTGACCGGTGAGGAGCGGATCGTCCCGCCAACCGCGCGCTATTTCCTCTGCACCGCCGAAAGCATGCCGGTGCCGGGCGGCGACGGCCACCATGACGGTGACTTCAAGCGCGACTTCGCCTTCGCCGCGATCGACGAGGCGCAACTCGGCATCGATCCCGAGCGCGGCCACGTCTTCACCGACCGCATGCTCCGAGTCCGGGGCCGCGAGGAGACGTTGATCCTGGGCTCCGACACGCTGAAGCCGATCGTTCGCGAATTGCTTCCTGAGGCGGAGATCGTCAGCCGCCCGCGCTTCTCGACCCTGCGCTTTGCCGGCAGCGTCAAGCTTTCGCGCCTGCCGCCGCGCTCGGCGGTCGTCGCCTTCTCGGCCGAGCAGGTCTACGCGCTCGCCGAAATGCTGCGCCGCTTCCGTGGCGGTGCGGCTGTGGTGATGGGCGTCTTGTCGCCCGCCACCCGCAACGCCCAGGTCGCGATGTTTCAGCGCGGCGAGGTCGATTACCTCGTCGCCACCGACGCGATCGGTATGGGCCTCAACATGGACGTGACCCATGTGGCGTTCGCCGGTCTCGAGAAGTTCGATGGCCGCCGCGATCGGCGCCTGACCATCGCAGAAATGGCGCAGATCGCCGGTCGCGCTGGCCGCCACCAACGCGATGGGAGCTTCGGCACGCTTGGCCTGGGAAATGACGGGGGTGCGACCTTCAGCGATGAGGAAATCAGCGCGATCGAGGAACATCGCTTCCGGCCGCTCGACTTCGTCTACTGGCGCAACCCCGATCTCGACTTCACCGACGTCCGGGCGATGATTTCGAGTCTCGAGCGACGCAGCGACGATCCACTACTGCGTCCCGCGCCTGAGGCCATCGATCTCGCCGTCCTCAAGCAAATTGCTCAGGATCCGGCGATTGCCTCCAAGAAAGGCACAATGGCACGGCGTCTTTGGGCGGTCTGCGGCCTTCCCGATTTCCGTAAGGTCGGGCCGATGCATCATTCCAGGATGGTCCGGCGGATCTTCTCGTACATCGGCGAGGGCGGACATATCCCGCATGAATGGTTTGCTGCAGAAGTCGCCCGGCTCGATAACGTCAATGGCGACATCGAAGCTCTGGCGGACCGCCTCGCCGGCATCCGCAGCTGGGCCTATATCTCGCACCGTGCCGATTGGCTGGCCGAACCAGCCAGATGGGCGGAGCGGACAAGGGAGGTCGAGGCGCGGCTCTCGGATGCGCTGCACGAACGATTGACCCAGCGCTTCGTCGACCGCCGTACGGCGGTTCTCGTCCGGGATATCGGGGCGCGAGGCAGCGATGCGCTGCCGGTCACCGTCGCAGCGGATGGCGAAGTGAGCGTCGGGCCTGAACCGATCGGGCATCTCGCTGGCTTCGACTTTCGCGTCGACCCGTCTGCGCGGCTGGCCGACAAGCGCCTGCTCCTTGCCGCCGCCGAGCGCCGTCTAGGCGAAGAGCTGGATCGACGTGCTAAATCGCTGATCGAAGCCCCCGATCACATGTTCGAGCTGGTGATCGAGGCGGACGGCAAGCCGGCGGTAGGCTGGGATGGCAATGTGCTTGCACGACTTGCGCCCGGACGCTCTCTTCTTGAACCCGCGCTCCGCACCAGTCGGGCTCTCGACCAGCTCTCGGCGTCCCGGCGGGCCGAGCTCCGCGCCAGGCTCGAGACCTGGCTCGACGCGCAGATCGATCACAATCTTCGCTCACTGGAGAAGCTCGCTGCCGCAGCCGGCGATCGTTCGAGTTCCCCCGGAGTGCGTGCTCTTTCCGCCATGCTCGCCGATGCCGGCGGTGTCCTTCCGCGCCGCGCTCTGGTCGTCGCCATTGCCGCTCTCGAACAACAGGATCGCCAAACTCTCCACAGACTGGGCATTCGGCTCGGGCCTCTCGACGTCTTTCATTCTGCTTTGCTGAAGCCGTCCGCGCAGCATTGGCGCGCGATCCTTCAGGCGGTCCGTGCAGGTCAGCCGATACCGATCATGCCGCCTGCTGGCGCCTCCACGCTCGACGCCGAAGCGGATGTCCGGGGGGCTTCCTTCGCGTATCGCCGTCTTGGACGTCAGTGGCTGCGCATCGACCTCGCCGACCGGCTTGCGAGCCATGCTCACAAGGTCCGCTCGGCTGGAGGAGATGAACCGGTCGATGCCGAACTGGCGACGTCCGTCGGCCTCGACGAAGCCGCGATCGCAAAGCTCATGGAAGAGGTTGGCTTCACCCGGGCAGGAGAAGCATGGAAATGGCGGGGCCGCCGCCCTCCGCGTCAGAGCAGCCGTGCCGGTGGATCCCACGCCTTTGCGGAGCTAGCAAAGCTCAAGCATTAGCCCATGCGGCTCGACCTCTATCTCCATCGTATCCGGCTAGTGAGAAGCCGCACACTCGCTCAGACGCTGATCGAGACGGGCTATGTCCGCGTCGACGGCAAGCGCATCGAGAAGCCCAGCGAACAGGTGGCCGTGGGCAGCACGATTGCGCTCCCGCGGCAGGGAAGGGTGAAAGTCCTCAAGGTGCTTGCGCTGCCGGCACGACGAGGTCCGGCGCGAGAGGCGCAGGCCTGCTACGAAAACCTCCCCGATTGACGGGAATCGCGCTCGCTCCTAGCGATTGCGGAAAGAGGGAGATCGACCAGCCATGACCTATGTCGTCACCGACGCGTGCATCCGTTGCAAATATATGGATTGCGTCGAGGTCTGTCCGGTGGACTGCTTCTATGAAGGCGACAACATGCTCGTTATCAATCCGAACGAGTGCATCGACTGCGGCGTCTGCGAGCCCGAGTGCCCCGCCGAAGCCATTCTTCCGGACACCGAAAGTGGCCTCGAGAAATGGCTTGAGCTCAACTCGACCTATTCCGCCGAATGGCCGAACATCACGCGCAAGAAGGACAGCCCGGCCGACGCCGATGAGCACAAGGGTGAAGAGGGCAAGTTCGACAAATATTTTTCGGCTGATCCGGGCGCGGGCGACTGAAGTAATGCACCCGACGCTGTCTGCGCTTCCAGATCTTGTTGATTCGAATTAATATTTTTCTGGGAAAACAAGGGGAGGATCGAGGGGGAAGAAGGGAAATTGAATGAGTGTCGCAGCACTGACTACTGCGATGGCGGTCGCAACTGCGACGATGCCTAGCGGAAACGTCGCGGCTCCGGTCGTCGAGTTTAGCTCCCAGCCGATTGCAGCAGAGGACGGTTCTCAGGAAGCCGGAGCCACTGGGGGCGCCGAAGTGCCCCCCACGCTTGTCTTGGCACAGTCTGCGACATCGCCGCAGCCGAGCGATCCCGGCCAGTCAAAGGAACCGGCCGCATCCGCTCAACCAGAAACTCAGCCAACGCCGCCTGCGGGCGGGCAGACGGAGATAATTGTCACCGGGCGCAAGGCAAACCCCGCGGATCCGCTCGAAGAGCTGAACTCCAAATCGTACAAGGTCGCGCAATCGGTCGACGAATCCGTCGTCGCTCCAATCGCATTCACCTATGAGAAGATCATGCCCCGCCCTGTCAGAAAGGGCCTGGACAATTTTCTGCATAATCTCGGTGAGCCCGTCGTCTTCCTCAATTACTTGCTGCAGCTGAAGCCTGGTAAAGCCGCCGAGACGTTAGGGCGCTTCGCAATCAACTCGACCCTCGGCATGGCAGGCGTGGTTGATATCGCCAAGCGAAAGCCTTTCAATTTGCCGCATCGCGAGAACGGTTTCGCGAACACCCTTGGGTACTATGGCGTGAAGCCGGGACCTTACTTCTTTCTTCCCCTCGTCGGTCCAACGACTCTTCGCGATTTCATCGGCGGTCGCCTGGATCTTCTCCTCTTGCCGACGGCCTTTCCAAAGGTCTTCAGCAAGACAGAGATCGTGGTTCCGATCTGGGTGCTCAAGGAGCTTGGTCGACGCGTAGAATTCGAGGACGAACTGGGCGAGATTCGGGCGACGCAGGATCCTTATGTCGCCGCACGGACGCATTATCTGCAGAAACGTCAGGCCGAAATCGATGCGCTCCATGGTCGCCGGACTCCCGAAACCGGGCCGTCCGAGCCGACACGCCTTCCTTCAACATCTGCGAAGGAGCCGCCACAGAGGCAGTTTCTGCCGACACTGTCCTTCACGGGGGACCTGCTGGGCGAGCTGTCGATCTTCGGGCCAAGCACCAGCGTCCTACGCATCGACTTCGAAGGAAGTCCCATTGCCAGCTCGCGCGGGGAACAGCAGTGGTCGGCCCCTTCTGGCGTCGCCCTTACTTTTTAGGATTCGTTTCGCGCGGCCAGTCAGGTCAGGCCGCGCGTCTAGCGCCGTTCTAGAAATTCAATGATCTGCTGCGCAGCATCCTCGGCCGAG
>Ga0070671_100003352_pt1 | contig 12496 bp, 9 predicted proteins | sample KBSS73metaG_FD_65341 | JGI IMG/M metagenome (GOLD analysis project Ga0070671, IMG submission 65341) | Switchgrass rhizosphere microbial communities from Kellogg Biological Station, Michigan, USA - KBS S7-3 metaG | ecosystem: Host-associated > Plants > Roots > Rhizosphere > Soil ...
TGCAAAGCCAACACCGGCTTTACATCAAGCTGATCAGATTACCTCTCATTCACACCGGGCTTTAGTCCGGTGATTGAGCACGAAGCGAACGCTGAACCGTTTTAACGGTTTACTGTTTTCGCGGAAGCCAGCACCACGTGACGGCGGAGAAACCGTTGAAACGGTTCCCCATAACTTATGCGGCTTGGTCACCGGGCTAAAGCCCGGTGAGAATGAGAGCAGCACGTAGCGGTGCGGCGGCGGTAGCGACTATTCGTCATTGCACGTGCAACGATCACCGGCCAGCTATAATGGGAATCTGCACCTTCAACCTCACATTCCCATTCACTGCGAACGTAAAAAAATTATTGTCTAACGTTCTTACCAGTAGTATGTTTTTACACCTCGCAGATTCCCCCGTAACTCGTAATAATCTTTCAGTCTTACTTCGAACAACAAGGATGAGAATTAGTCGTCCGAAATACTCACCACCCATCTCATAACATTGTTGTTCGTTTCCCGTTGGCGATGAAGCCTCGAGTCTGCTGCGGCTCATACGCCCGGTATGGAGATGAACAGCCATGAAAAAACTCCTCTGCTGTATTAAAGATCGTACGTGGCTACTACTGCTCATCGGTCTGCTGCTACTAATCCTTCTCTGTTTACTCCGCCGTTGGTTTTATATCTGGCTGATCACCTACCTCACGGTCCTTTTATTATTCGGACTTATCGGCCTCGTTCGGGTAATTCAAGGTGTGCTCCGGAAGAAGTGTGAAAAGGCGTTCGGCGATCCGAAAGGAAAAGGTTCTGAAGGTCATCCACCTTCGAAGGGAATACATCTTCCGCCGCACACCTACAAACGTCCAGACCCGATGATTTACAGTCAGTATTACCTGATGTCGAAGGGCATCGCCGTCACTTGGGACAATCCAGACATTCAACTGTTCGATGGGCTCAGTCCGGTTTCTTCGAGCAACGTCGGAACGTCGAAGAAGTACTCGATTCATGCTCGAATCTGGAACGGATCGGTTGATGCGCCAGTCGTCAATATGCTGGTCCGGTTTTATTACTTGAGCTTCGGAATTGGAACGATTAAAAACTATATCGGCGAGACGTTTGTAGATGTACCCGTCAAAGGTGCAATTGGCTTACCCGCCGTAGCTGAGCACGCATGGACCACACCCGCAACCGCAGGACACTATTGCATTCAGGTTGAACTGCTTTGGCCAGACGATGCAAATCCTGACAACAATCTCGGACAGGAAAACCTGAACGTCAAAAAACTGAGCTCGCCCGCAACTTTTCAGTTCACGTTACGCAACGATTCTCGCTTCGAGCGCCGGCTCGCGTTGAAGGCCGACGCTTACGAAAAACCGACTAGACAACCTTGTCCGGATGGGCCACCTGACGCACCTCCAAGAGGAAACATTGAGGCCGATCCGTTTGCACGTCATCGACTAAAAAATCATCCGGTACCACCAGGTTGGCACGTGGACTTTCAACCCGCAGATGTAATCGCTCTTGGTCCTGAAGAAGAGGTGCTCGTAACGGTGAAGGTTACGCCTCCCGATGGCTTCGTTGGTCGTCAGGCGATCAATGTAAATGCCTTCGACGGTAACGACCTAGTAGGCGGTGTAACTCTTTATGCTGAAAGTTAGGAGGTAAACGATGTCACTAGGACCACAATATACGTCGTGTGTGGAAGCGAAAGATTTTGAGCCGCTTAGTAAAGCTTACGTTGCCGTTCTACTTGTTGCTGCAGCGGGAGGAGCTATCGCGGCCATCTTTTCGGGCGGGATTGGTCTGCTCGTTGCTATTCCAGCGTTGGTTGAAGCGCTGCATTACACAGCTGACTGGATGCTCAATCGGAAACTAATCTGCTTGCATCGTGATGCTTCGAGGATGTGTGGCGACCATGAATTAGTATGGGCCATCGGTGAAGTAGCGGACACCGAAGACGTTGGTGAAGACAAAAATCCGATCGAGGACATCGACAATGATTATGCGATGAACGTTATTCTCGCGCCGTTTAACATGATGGCCTTTGGAGACTCCGCCGATAGGAATTTTGAGATAGCGACTGAAGGTGTTCATCCGCCTCCGGCACATCCGGATGTGCCGTCACCACTACCGCAAGGCGACTTGTTGCAACGGCAACCCGACATGCCAAAGTTCAATGGATATTTCCGAACGATGATCGTGACCATGTCCGATCAGAAATATCGCGCATGGACCGAGGTGGTTGGTCGTGACTATGGATGGACCGGCATCATCGGTCCAGATCAGCAAAAGGCGTGGGCTGACTACGTGTTTGCAAATGCCTGGCTGCTTCCGGAGAAGCGTTCGGTCCCGGTGTTGCACTGTGAATTTGAGGGATCGCGCATCAAGGATGTGCTTGATGCCACCAATACGTTCGACCTTGGAGGTAGCTGGTGCAAAAAGAATTTCTTCACGAAGTTTGTCTGCAAGGTTATTCAGATAATCATGTCGCCCGTGATTCTAATCATCATTGCGAAAGCGTGGGCCGGCGCGAAAGATGGTGATCCAGCTGATGCTCTCGAGGGCGGCGGCACGATTAGTAGTAAGGATCAGGTGATAGCTGGTGGACGCTGGGCCTATGACGGCGGTCACGACGGATACAACGAGTTTCACGCTACTCGAAACGTGCAAAAAGTTGCGTATGTTCCCAAGGACGCAGCGGGATTTGCCGACTATTACAAACGCTGGTGCGACGAAAAGAGCAAAGTACCCAATACAGATCCTGATGGAAATTCACCTCCAGGATCAACACCCAAGAACTCTCAACCTGGGCCATCGCTCGTACCAAAACAGCGAGAGACTTATGATAATCAACAACGCCCGGAGAACCAGTGGGTTTTGCATCCGGACGTAGATGGTTGTGAACCATTTAGGGATGCCGGAGGTGGAATTCGGTAATTGGTACGGCCTCGCTGACGCAGCGAGAATCTAAATCGCTACCCAGTCTTGACCGTTGGTCCATGGTAACGAATCGCATTCGCTACGCTTTCGGATCAACTGGAAGATTCGCCTCTTTCCAAGCATCAAAACCGCCGAAGAGCGGATGGACATTTTTCCAACCATGCTCCTGAAGTATCTGCGCCACCCGGGCGCTGGATGCTTCGTTTGGTCAAGTGCAATAAGTGATCACCGTTCGATCACGCGGAATTTGATCAAGGAGTTCCTCAGCTTGATCCGCGGGGACCCGGATTGCGCCGGGCAGTTTCGTACTTGCTTCAGCCCACGCAGTTGGATTACGCGTGTCCACGAAGACAAACTTTTCTCCGCGGTCCATACGCATCTTGACTTCATCAACTGTCACTCGGGTGGCTTCCATATCGTCCCCCTGTAAAAGAGTTGCGATCCTCAGGGGCTAAACCGAAGGGAAGAATGGGATGGGGCTCTCTGGTGCTTCCGTAGTCTCTTCAGCTTACTGAACTTTTCCAGCAACTTCTGCACCCAACCGATCATTACGACCGAAACGAAATCTGTTTGGAATTGAGACTGCTTTTTAGGCATCACTAATTGAACCCGTGTCCTCCATGCAGTCATATGGCTGTACGTCATGCGGACGGAGCGATGAAGAATTTGTGAGCACCATCGATCCTGCCTCAGGAGCTAATCACTAACGGTGTCGCAACGCCGTGAAAAGCTAATTGAGCGTCAGCAATCGTCTCCAGATATATCGCTACTCCCATTGCGGCGCTTCAATGTCAGGCATAGAATGCCGCGCGAACTCTAATACCAACTCTGATTCGGAGGTTAGACATGAAAACAAAAGCAATGGCCCTAGCTTTCTCGCTTGTTTTCTTCACCCTGGCAGCGGGCTTCCAAACAAGTCCAACTATGGGGACATGGAAGCTCAATGAAGGTAAATCGAAGTTTGCAGGGAAGGCGCGGAACCACACGGTTGTTTACGAAGCGGCAGGAGATCAAACGAAAGTCACAGTGGACGGTGTCGATGAGAGTGGTGCCGCCATACACAACGAGTGGACCGGAAAATTTGATGGGAAGGACTATGCGTTAACTGGCGATTCAACCGCCGACATGCGGTCGTATCGACTGATCAATAGCCGCACGCTCGCCATGACGAACAAGAAAGGCGGCAAGACGGTGCTAACTGGAAGAATTGTTGTGTCGGCTGATGGGAAAACCCGCACGGTAACCACGACTAGCACCAATCAGCAAGGTAAGAAAGTCACAAACGTCGCGGTTTACGATAAACAGTAATCGAATTCGCAAGATATCCGCGAAACCACGGATGCCCTCCCGCTGTTCAAAATCGGGAGGGCATTTCTATGTGGCTTGCGAACATTACCGAGAAAGTCATTTTCGCAGCTAGTCCTGTTTGACCAGTTTGCGAAGTGAGTCTGTCAGTCTTGTAATCTCACTAAGATCCCTTCCCGCCCGCGACGCCAGTTCGGGATCATAGACTCTCAAGTGTTGGAACAAAGGGTTGTCGATAAAACTCATAACGGCTTTGTCTAAACGTAACAAACCGGGCGCCAACACAACATCGTTGGCTGGTTCGACTGATTCAGTCTTGGGAATATTGAAATTAAACATCAGCCGTTCTGCAAGTTTCTTAATCTTGCCGAGACTCGATCTAATTTCCTTTTGGGAAAGTTGTGGAGGATCTGTCGGTGAGTGTTCAAACATGCACGCCATCAAGTGATTATTTACTATCTGTAAATCGCGGAAGTCTTTCCTTATGGCGAGTTGAGCGAGGAGCTTCTCTCGATCATTTTGATTTGTGGTGACCTTCGGCTTCAGATTCCCAAGCGCCCATTCTCGATACTGAACTTGATCCTGGCCGGTGGACCGGCTTGGCACTTGGCCGTGTGAATTTGAGACGGCGAAAAACACCAGAGGGAAACAGAAAAGTTGCGCGAAGAGCTGGGGAGCAAAGCGTCGCACGTGGCCTCCTCTCGACGATCAGGCGTATTTAGTTTTAGAAGAAAAGATCGAAGGGGTACTGCTTGTTGGGCGCGCAGTATATAAAGGAGAGGTGATTCAGGCAACATTTTTTTGGACGAGAATCCAAAAAAGTAGTCATGCCCTAAGCTAGAACGGCGCTGGACTATTTAGCTTCTTGAAAGCACTGCAGCCCCACTCATTGACGTAAAGGTAGCCGAGTCTTTTGCAAGGGCCGAGCCTTTTGGGTTCAATCCCACCTCTTTACACCGCCCAGACGTTTTGATTAAGCTGACGGCGTATACTCGAATCATCACCCCTTCACCCATCCTCGTGCTCATCATGGAAGGCATGTAGAACGAACACCCGGGCATTTTAGTGTTTCTCAACTCACTCCGTGGAAGCACGAGAGCGAGCCTACGGCGCACTATTCAGTTTACAAGGCGAGTAGAAATGCGTCACACCCACAACAAGAAGACCCAGTCGCGAGATAACCCAAATCGCGAAGGAAGGACTCTTTATGCACAACACACCTCCACCAAGTCTACTTGGCGATGGATCCTTCAATGTTGAACTTGAGGACAAACCAGAAGTTGAAGAGGTCCGTGGCAGGTTTCTATATAGGTTCACACCTAAAAAAGCCGTTCGTCCATTCATTGCTCATGTGAGAATACTGAGAGGCAATGGCGACTCTCCTTATTTTGACAAAAGTGCGGAGAACTCAATCATAACGATAGACTTAGCCAACGATAAGGGGTTTGTCGGGAACGTTGTCGTCTCCGGTGGCGACTTTGTTCAGATCGATTGCTACTCAGAGTTGGATGTCCTGAAAGTGAAAGGTAAGCATCGACCGAACAAGTTTCAGAGTAAAGACGAATCGGTTCACATCAGTCGGATAGTAGTGGAGAAATCAGCGATCAAAGCTTTCGATGAAACCGCTCCGAAGGACCATCCAGAAGAATACCAGATCATGATTTGGCATATCGGTGACGATCCCAAACTACCTGAAGATTGATCTTCGAGCTGTAACGGGCAAGGCAGAGTGCGTAATACAATACGGGACGCAGGAGTTCTAGGAAGCTACTAGTGCGTTACGTCACCTGACTTCGTAAAATTGAATCAGTGAGTTGCGAGAGTGTTTAGTTGTTCGAGTAACGCTTTGATGTCACGACGAGCAGCGTAGGTTTGGAAAGCAGCGTCGCCCCATTCGCGCTGAATTTTCGCGATCGCCTCTCTTGCGCGAGAGACTTGTGCCTGGGTTTGCTCAGTATTTCCTAAACGATCGTGAGCGCGAGCCGCGAACAACGCCGCGCGCCATTCTGATTCTGCGCGACGTAATTTAGCAAACGTCTCCTGAGCTTGGAGCGACGCAGTCAACCCTTTTTTTGTGTCTCCACTTTCAACGAGTACTTGCGAACATATGAGGCGCGCATCGTCGGCTTCATGATCTTCGTTGGCGAGCGAAAGGGCCTTTTCGCACAGCTTCGTACCGGAAGCTGAATTGCCGGTATGGACAGCGATTAACCCTAGTATAGCCGTGATTTCCCCAGCCGTGTCATGCAATTCTTTATCCCTGGCTACGATTGCAAGAGCTTTTTGACACTCCTGCTGCGCTTCCCCAAATCGTTGTTCGCTTAACGCAATCTGGGCGTTAATGACGAACGCATATCCAGTCCAGATCGACTTATAGAAGTTTTCGTTGACCTTTGCTAACACCGGCTCTAACTCCTTCAACGCCGCTGCGCTCTCATCGTTCCGGCCGAGCCGCGCCAACATGTCAGCTCGATTCAATAGTGCGTATGATGCATGGAATGCGTTGTCAATTTTCTTGTTCAGTTCATAGCTTTCCGTGTAGCGGATAAGTGCCTGAGGGTATAGATCCAGTTTTGATAACACGGAAGCAATCTCAGCCTGCGATGTCGCGAGTTGTCCCGGATCTTCGACCTGTTTAGCAAGTTGGAGTTGTTCGTCCAATGTCTCCAGTGCGCCATCGAAGTCACCCTTTAAAAGTTGCTGACGTCCAATCATCATCGTGCAACGTGAGACCTCACGTTTGTAGCCACCACTACGATAAAACTCAACTGCCTGCTCGATGAACGGTGCACTCTTATCCGGATCGTCCTTTTGTATATAGAGAGTCCCTAGCATCAGGTTAGCCCGAGCGAGGTTCCGTTTCTCTTTGAAACGCTCAGCGAGATCGCGCGCCTGTTTCAGATAGTCTTCAGCCAGTTCATAGGTAGGCTTGAGCATCAATGCATAGCCAAGATCGAGCAAGCCCTGCGTTGCCAGGTTCTCCATACTGTTGGCGCGGGCCAACTCGAGTGCCTGCGAAGCTCGTTGTTGTGCCTGAGTTGTATCGCCGAGAGATTGCGCGATCGCACTAAGCAATAGAATCGCTCGAACCTGCTGGTAAGTGTTTTGGGATATTTGCGCGACTTCAAGCGACTGCTGAGCGGCGCCGACTGCTTCGCGCGGTCTGATCTGACTAAGGACATAGCCGCGCTGATACGACACTTCGGCAAGACCTTCGAAATTCTGGCTCTCCTTATAGAGACTCTCGGCTTTATCCAGCGAAGCGGTTGATTTTGAAAGATTTTGGCGGCGAGCGTACAGCGCGCCGAGTCGCAACAGTGGTGCAGGATTGCTGCCGTCCAGACTTACCGCTTTCAAGTATTGTTCAATTGCGCTATCGAGCGCATCGTAGCGTTCGAATGCACGTGCTACGTCGAGATACGCTCCGGCATCCCGTGGCTTTAGCTTCGCGATCTCATCATAAACCTTGTTTGCTGTTGCAAGGTCTCGTGTAATGGTGGCTTCGATCGCATCTAGGTATAGGCCATCGATTCCCTCAACCGGGTGACCCGCTATTACCCGCCTTGCGCTCAGCATCTCGTCCTTAGCTTCGATCGTGTAGTCCAGCTCGGAGTACGCGTCTGCAAGTCGTGCATGAGCAAGAGCAAAGTTGTCGTCTGACTCGATGGCGTGTTTAAGATTGATGCTCGCCTTATAGTAAGTACCCTCCTGAAGTGCGCTTACTCCCTTTTCGTAAAACTGTTGTGCTAAGGCTGTGGGTTGATGCGGTTTGGGGCGAGTTATTACCGACGCTGCGAATACGAGTAGACCCAAAACCAATACGCCCGCCACAACGTAGCCCACGGGTATTTGCGGACGCGTAAAGATGGCTGAAATTGTGGAGATGCCACGTGTGCGCGAAGGGGAGGGAAGTCTTTGCGTGATGTTGTAAGTGCTGCTCCGATCTTTTAACGCATCTTCTACCTTTCGCAAACTTTCGCTGAATTCCTTCGCGGTCTGAAAACGTTCCTCTGGTTTCTTCGCGAGCGCTTTGCAAGTGAGATGATCAAGTTCAGAAGGAATCAGCGGATTAAAGTGAGATGGCGGCGGCACCTCATCGCGGATTACTTTGGCGAAAATATCGGGTGCAGTCATGCCGGAAAAAGCGGGTTGGCCCGCGATGCATTCATAAAGCACAGAGCCCAATGAAAAGAGATCGCTGCGTGCATCGACGGGCTGACCTAAAGCTTGTTCCGGCGAAACATACATTGGAGTTCCAACGACAACCCCGTCGCGCGTTTGCGTGTTGGCTCGAGTTCGCACCTCTGATGGACTGCCGGATGGATCTTCAACGTCTAACTGCTTGGCTAAGCCAAAATCAAGCACCTTTACTTCACCTCGATGATTGATCGCTATATTCGAAGGTTTAATGTCGCGGTGCACTACGCCATGCCGATGCGCCTCATCGAGCGCCGCGGCAACACTAATTGCGATTTCCAATGACCGCTTAAGCGAAAGCTGGTTCTGATGGATTAGATCGCTCAGTGTTTCACCTTTGATCAATTCCATTACGATATAAGGTTGGCCGTCAGGCGTTTCACCGTAGTCGTAAACTGTTGCGATGTGTGGGTGAGATAATGCCGACACGGCCCGAGCTTCTCGGAGAAATCTCGAATGAAACCGTCGAGCGGAAGGGCCAGCGTCCCCGAGAGTTTTAATCGCCACTTGTCGGCCTAACAACGTATCTTCGGCAACATAAACCACACCCATCCCGCCCTCGCCGAGTTTGCTGACGATGCGATAGTGTGAAATGGTCTGGCCGAGCATTGAGAACCGACCTTCGGAAGGAAAGGAAGAAAAGAGCGTTGGGAAATGCCTAAATCCACTGGTCCAATACAGCCAACATTGTCGCTCCATGTCGGAGGTAACACAACCCTTATGTAGCTGATACCGCGAAAAGTTAGTTGCGACTAACTCTGCAACTCGAGGGAACTGTTAATCGAACGACTATTGCGCCAGGACAGTATTAAGGCGTTCGGTGCTAGACTTGGCTTGATATTTACTCCTTTCGCGCCCGATTCGATGACCAAAGCCCCGCTTCTAAAGCAGCATGAAATCACCGAACTACTCGAACAGTGGAGTGGCGGGAATCAAACCGCTCTCGATCGGTTGTACCCTCTAGTCTATGAGGAGCTTCGTCGACTGGCTCGCTCCTATATGAAGCGCGAACCCAAGGGACATACTCTCCAGACGACGGCACTTATTAACGAGGCCTATGTCCGCCTGGTTGATCAGCACAGCGTCCACTGGCAAAACCGGTCTCATTTTTTTGCAATTTCAGCCCAGATTATGAGACGAATTCTAGTGGATCACGCGAGGCGTTATTTGCACGCAAAGCGGGGTGGCGGTGCCCAAAAAATTTCTTTAGATGAAGTAATGATCGTGGCGAAGGAGCGCTCCGAAGAGGTCCTGATGCTCGATGAAGCACTTGTCAGTCTCGCGCGTTTGGATCCCCGACGGTGTCAGGTCGTAGAATTACGATACTTCGCCGGTTTAAGCAATCCGGAAATTGCGGCGGTTTTGAAGATCTCAGAAAACACCGTGATGCGCGACTGGAATCTTGCGCGAGCGTGGCTCTATCAAAAACTAAGTGGGGCGCCGAACTGAAATCTGAACGCTGGGCACAAGTAAGTCGCATCTTCAAGTCGGCGATCGAACTCGATGCGGCCGAGCGAGATGCCTATCTCAAGAATGAGTGTGGAGCTGACGACGCTCTACACGATGAAGTCTTACGTCTAATACAATCTCATCAAAAAGCTTCCGCTGATGACTTCATAGAAGCACCAGCCTTCGCAAACATCTCCGACTCGGAATCTAAAGTCCTCGCAGACGGTCAGCAACTTGGTCCTTATTTAATCGTGAACCATATCGGCACAGGTGGGATGGGTGAGGTGTATCTGGCAACCGATACGCGCCTTGACCGGCGCGTGGCTTTGAAGATCTTGTCTGGCGAACTCGCCCACGATAAGAGACGCATGCAAAGGTTTCAGCGCGAAGCACGCATGGCATCGTCACTCAATCAGCCAAACATCCTAACGATATTTGAATTCGGCGAAGTGGATTCACTGAGCTTTCTGTCAACGGAATACATCGAGGGCGAAACCCTGCGGGAGCGTCTTCACTTAAAAACGCTGAAGCTTACTGAAATTCTTGATATCAGTATTCAAGTCCTGGCTGCTCTCGACGCGGCGCACGAGACCAGGATTGTGCATCGCGATATCAAACCTGAAAACGTCATGATTCGTCGCCGCGACCATATCGTTAAAGTGCTCGACTTTGGTCTGGCAAAGACGACCGAACCAGCGTCAGTTACTCACGCAACTGATTCCGAATTGGCAACTCAATACAAGACTGCGGCCGGCACAATACTCGGCACGGTTAACTACATGTCGCCCGAACAGGCCCAGGGATTAGCAGTTGATGAACGCACGGATTTGTGGAGTACGGGGGTAATGATCTACGAAATGTTGACTGGAGAAGCACCATTCAAGGGACGCACGAACAGTCACACGATCGTCCGAATTCTGGAGAACGAACCCCCACCTCTCAAACAAGTATCCCGATTCGACGTGCCAAACGAACTAGAACGAATTGTGAATAAAGCTTTGACGAAGCAGGTGGACGAGCGATACCAGACTGCGAAGGACATGGTTATCGACTTAAGGAAGTTGCGAAAGCATTTGGATGTGGAAGCCGAAATGAAGCGCTCCGTTGGACCACTCTCATTTACCCAAACCAGCCAACCAACAAGCGCGATAAGTGCCGCGTCGACAACTGAAGCGAAACATCCCTTTGCGAAAAACACCACAGCGAAATTTGGAATAGTGTTCGTTGCCATCGTTATGCTGATTGGTGCGTTGTGGGGAATTAATTACTGGCGTTTCAAACAAGGTAGGTCAAATACTGTAACGTCAGCTCCGTTAGCTGAGCACGCGCTTACTTACTCAATCACGGTACAAAAATACCGTGACAACAAACCATTCGATGTGCCTTTCCAATTGGCGAAGGAAATTGTTTTCGAGCGCGATTATCAGATTCGTTTAAATGTCAGTAGTCGTCAGCCGGGTTTTCTTTACATCTTAAATGAAGGACCACACGAGAAAGACCAGCCAGCCGAATTCGTCGTATTGTTTCCTTCGACGACTACGAGCGAGGGCTCAGCTCTGATCACTGAGAAGCAACGAATTCAGATACCGGAAAGGAGTTGGATTCAGTTTGATACAGAAAAGGGAACTGAGAGGATTTGGTTAATCTTTGCTCCCAACGCAATTTCGGAGTTGGAACCAATTCGATCCTATGCCACTCAGAAAACGCGTGGTCTCATAACTGATGCAGCAGTGCGCGACAGCGTTCAGCAGTTTCTTCGAACTCACGCTGGGGACAAACCTACTGTTCAGCAGAATGGTGAGTCGAAAGAAACCCGCGTCTCGTCGACTAGTAACATTCTGGTTCACTTCATCGATCTGGAACACCAGTGATGTCCGACACCGGGCTTCAGCCCGGTGATTGAGGACGAAGCGAGTGCGCGAACCGTTTTAACGGTTTAGTGTTTTCGCGGTCCTTTGAAGAACTTCCATCACATCACTGCCGGAGAAACCGTTAAAACGGTTCCCCAGTTCCTTTTCGGCTTGGTCACCGGGCTAAAGCCCGGTGTGACTGAGAGGAAGGTAAGTCTGAAAAGCTTTCTAGCAAAGCCGCGAGCTCTGCCTCAAATGTCCAACCAGCTTTGCTGCTAATTCACACCGGCCTTCAGCCCGGTGAGTGACGACCAAGCGAGCGCTCGCACCGTTTTAACGGTTTACTGCTTTCGCGGCACCCAAATTATTCAAACCGTTGACCTCGGTATATGCGCGGGCATATTATTTGCCCATTCCTAGTTCCAGTTGATCCAGGCAGTAGCCCAAGAATCCTAAAAACCCTTCTGGATCTTTTGTTCACTTTCTTTACCGCCTTTCCCGCTGCCCAGCCGTGGGTATGGTGGTTTCCGTCAGCGGTTCTCGCGTAAATAGATGGAGATGGCCGTTAACCACTTCCATCCCAGTTGATTTTTAACCCAGAGTTTTTGTTTGCTTAATGCAACCCAGCTCAAGGTTGATTCGGGTGCATTCATTTCGAAAGTTGGTAGGCGAGTCAGAATTTGTGGGCCTCGGCACACGATTTTGAAGTTCGGCGGGCACAGTTCAACTCGCAGGATTGTGTAAACCTCAACAAACATTAGGAGGATTGACGTATG
>Ga0070671_100003355_pt1 | contig 12495 bp, 9 predicted proteins | sample KBSS73metaG_FD_65341 | JGI IMG/M metagenome (GOLD analysis project Ga0070671, IMG submission 65341) | Switchgrass rhizosphere microbial communities from Kellogg Biological Station, Michigan, USA - KBS S7-3 metaG | ecosystem: Host-associated > Plants > Roots > Rhizosphere > Soil ...
CAACCACCGTACTGCCCGATCTGTCCGTCGAGAGCGAACAGGGTAAGGCCGTCGCCGATCTGGGACTGCCAGCCGGTGATGAATTGCTGGTAAACATCGTGCATCCGCGGATCGCGTTGGACCTGCTGTTCCAATGGCACATTGGTCGGGAGCAAAACCGACTGACCGCCTTCATAGGAAATGTACCGGAGGCCGTACTTCTGAGCTATCGCCTTTTGCTGGGCCGCAAAATCGAGGGCCGCTGTGACCTCGCCGGGCAAAGCCGACATGATCTGATCGAGCGACATCGTGCCCGTTGCTTCATAGCCAAAGTATGGCGCGGTCGCCAAAGCGTCCACGAAATGGCTGAGGTTCATATATTGGAGCAGCAGATTGGAATAATAGGGCGACACGTGCTGCCATGAGGCGACCCGAACCAGCCTATTATTCTGGCCGGCGAAGACATTCGACCAGATAGTCATGACCTGTTCGGTCTTCTCTGCGTACCGCTCCAGCGCTCCGGCGGTGCCGGAGCCGGAAGCGCTTGCAAGCCCTTCGGATTGAGCTTCCTTTGCCGCCTGAGCAGCGACCGGATAGCCGCCGTTCCAAACCTCATTGCTCACTTCAACGTAAACACGATGGTTGGCGGCGAGATTGTCGCGCACGTAGGTCGCGAACCTCGTGATGTAATCGTCGTCCGCATTCCACGGCATGGTCACAAACAGGTCGGAACCGGCCTGATTGGCTGCGCCGACCATGATCTCGACCGGGACGCCGTCGTTCTTGGCGAAGTCGCCATCTCCCGGCTTGTTTCTGGTAGTCCATGAAACTGGCCAGTTGCCCTCGGTCGCCACCTGCCATTTCATGAAGCGGATGGTCCTGAAGGCTGAGAGTGCGGAGAGATATTCGGGAGCGAGCGTCGCCGACGTCGATGCATTGATCTCCCGGCAATCGATATCCCGGATGTAATTGGTCGGATCGACCGCGTAGCTTAGCCTCGCAGATTGTGGGTTTGGGTAAGTCGCCGCAAGTGAGAAGCGGGTCGCGCCCGCCGAGGTCGTCACGTTCGATACCGCAGAGCCTGATATGGTTAGGGTGCCGGCGCCCTGGAAGCGACAGATGAATTTGCCGGCGTTGAGCGGCGCTGCGAGATCGCGAATAATCTTGGCGCCCGCAGGGGCAGCCTTGACCCATCCGTTGCTGTCCAACGAGTCGGCAGGCAATTCGGAAACGCCGCCCGACGCATTCTGAATCAGCCAGGACGAGTTGTAGATTAGGTTCATAAAGGGGCGGCTGCCCTGAAAACCCGCGACGTTTATCCCGAGCGCGCCGCTGCCCCGAGCCGGCTGTCTACCGGATGCCTGCGCATTCGCGCTATTGTCGGTCTGGGCAGTTCCATTGCTCGCAGATCCGCAGCCGGCGAGGATCGACAACACGCAAGCCATGATTACGCGTCTGGATACTTTGACCGTCATTGGCTCCCCCAACAGCACAGCTGGCGCTAAATCCCAGCATACCATTCGTAATCGACATTATCCTCCCAGTAGCCGCCCTTGCCGCCCTGGATGGCGGCGAGGCTGTCGACCGCCTCGATCCGCTCGATATACTTGGCGTGCTTGTAACCTAGCTGGCGTTCAACCCTTAGGCGGAGCGGCGCGCCGTTGGGGATCGGCAGCAAATGGTCATTGAGGCCCCAGGCGATCAGGGTCTGCGGGTGGAAAGCGTCGACCAGATCGATGCTCTCGTAATAGGGCTTGTCTCCGAACCGGTCTGCGCAGTGGAAGACGATGTAATTCGCACGCGAGCTTAGGGCCGCATGCTGCAGAAGGCGCCACAGCTGGACGCCGTGCCACTTGCCGATCGCGCTCCATCCCTCGACGCAATCGTGGCGCGTGATCTGGGTGCGATGGGGCAGGGTCCGCAACGTCTGCAGCGGGATGGACAGGGGGCGGGCGACAAGGCCATCGACCACCAGCCGCCAATTCACGAACTGCTCGGCGGCATGCTGCGCATATTCGGGCGTTCCCGGCATCCGCGTACCGTTTGAGCGGAAGATCGGCGACCGATCGGATGGAGCAAATTCGCGCGCCAGGGCCTCGCGAGGCGAGATCAGCCGCTGGCTCGCCATGGTCAGTTTCTCGGCCGAGCGCAGCAGGCCACGGAAGCCCGGGCTGTTGTTCAAACGGTCGCAGCCCCCGAGCAGAAGGCCCGACGCACCGGTGGCGATGAAGCGGCGTCGGTCCATCAGGGCTGGCTTTTGTCGGGCGGCACACGGAAGCGGCCGGTGATCATCGATCCGATCTCATTAATCGGCCCGGCGAGGGCTACCATCGTCAGATGCACCACGATGAAGCCGAGCAGCAGTGCCGCGCAGATGAAATGAATCGATCGCGCCGACTGGCGGCCGCCGAAAAGATCGAGGAGCCAAGGCCACGCTGCGTCCATCGCGGGCGACATGGTCAGGCCCGTGAGGACCATCAGCGGCAGAAGCACGAAGATGACGCTGACGTAGCTAAGCTTCTGGAGGATGTTGTAACGGAGCGCTGCGTCCCCGGTCGGGAAGCTCAGCCGCGCATGCTCCTGGATATCGTGCCAGACATGGCTCGGCCGGACTTCGTCCCGGGTCGGAGCGAGGTCTCGCTGGGCGTGGCGGTTGAATAGACTGGTCACCAGGAAGATGATCAGGCTAAGCGACAGCAGCCAGGCGAACGCGAGATGCCAGCGTCGCGCGGCCGCTAGATTGTAGGTGGAGGGGATCGTCGCCCAGCCCGGGATCGGCCGGCCGCGGAACGACAGCCAGCTATGATCGAAATTGGCGCCGAACTTGCCCCAGTAGAGATGCGGGTGGGCATTGAAGATCATCAGCCCGCTCATCAGCATCACGAAGACGGTGAGCGCGTTGACCCAGTGCCATAGTCGCGTCGGCAGGCGGTGGCGATAGGCGATGCGGCTTGGCGGCGCCGGAGGTGGAGGAGGCGGCTCGTCCTCGATCACATCATCGATGATCGGTTCATCGTTCATCCGGGCGGGATGAGCATAGCCTAGGCCAGCTGGCGCGTCAGCGACCTTTCTTGCAGCCAGGTCATGACGATTGCCGCGATGCGCGGCCCGGCGTAGCCATCGCCGAACGGTAGGACCGGCCGGCTCATGGTGGCGCGTGCGACGGGATCTTCGAGCAATCGACTGACCTCGGCGACGATCCGCTCGCGGTCGGTGCCGACGAGCAGAGACGATCCCGCCACCACACCTTCGGGCCGTTCGGTTTTTTCCCGCAACACAAGGAGCGGGATTCCCAACGCGGGGGCTTCCTCCTGGATGCCTCCAGAGTCGCTGAGAACGACGTCGGCATCGCGCATCCGTTGAAGCAGGGCTTCTTGGCCGCATGGGTCGAGCAGGCGGATACCAGTTGATCCACCGAGCAGCCGACGCATGTTCGCCGCTACGAAAGGGTTGGGATGCAGAATGAAGTCGCTCTCCACCCCTCCGCTCGCAAGCTCGATCAGCGCGGCGGCGATCGACTCCAGGCCGTCCTGCCAGCTTTCGCGGCGGTGGCACGTCACGAGCAGGCGTTTGACTCCTCCATCGCGCAGAGACGGCGAAGACAGGCGAGATGCCACTTCCAGCAGCGCGTCGATGCCGCTGTTGCCCGTGACGTGGATTTCGCCGGGCACCTTCTCGGCACGAAGGTTGGAGGCCGCGAGCTCAGTCGGAGCAAAGAGCAGGTCAGCGTCAGCGTCGATGGCGGTCCGATATTCCTCCTCGGGCCAGGGCGAGAACGGATCGTGGGTGCGCAAGCCGGCCTCAACGTGCGCGACTGGGACTCTCGCTTCGAATCCAGAAAGCGCCGAACCGAGCGCGCTTGACGTGTCCCCCTGAACGATCAGCAGGTCCGGCGCACGTGACAGAAGAGGCTCCAAGGCCCGCGATACCGCCGCGACGTGGCGATGCGGGTCTCGTTCGCCCGGACAACCGAGACGGATCGAACTGAACCCGCCTAGTCCGAAATCGGCAGGATCGAGACCGGGATGCTGGCCGGTCACGACCAAAGTCGGCGCAAGGCCACGCGCAAAGAGCGCGGCGGCAACCGGCTTCAATTTGATGGCTTCAGGCCTGGTCCCAACGACCAGCCAGATGTCGGCGAAACGCAGCCTTCCCCCTAGCTCGGCCCGGGCAATTTGCCTCCGTTATGAACTAAGCTCAACGAAAATTGTCGGCGTAGGCCTGCAATTTCAGGCGGACCGGCTGGGCCGGGACGATATGGTGATCCAGCCCGTGCTTGCGGCAATAAGCGATCGCGGCGTCTTTCGTCGCAAAGCTCAGGCGTACCTGTGGCCTGGTGTCGCCAGACCCATTCCAGCCGGTCAGCGGATCGGGGCGCAGGGCTTCCTGCCGCTCGAACTCAAGCAGCCAGCGGCCAGCATTGGCCTTCCCGGATTGGGTCGTCTTGCGCTCGATCTCGGATATGCGGGCGACAGTCATCGCGCGTCACGTGGCAAAGTGAAGCCGTCAAATCAAGCCGCGCCGGTGTAACGTGCGACTCACCCTAAACTGTGTTAAGCGACCGGTCCTTCCAAGCGATGGAGGGCATCATGACATCAATGGGTCTGCGCGTACTGCTTGTCGCAGGGGCGGCATTTGCGGTCGGCGCATGTAACAAGACGGCCACCACCAGCGACAAAACAACGACCACCGAGACCAACACAAGCACGACAACCAACGAAGGCACGGCCAGCAGCGAAAGCAAGGACCCGGTGGCGAGTGCCGAATCCGCGGCGCCGGCCGCGCTTGCCCATGATGCCGCCATCGTCACGGTCGGGCCAGACGCGAAGATCACTCAGGTGCGGGCGGCACAGAACGGCTCCACCTGGACCTGCATGCCCGATGCGCCCGACACGCCTGGCCCGGATCCGATGTGCTTCGACGCCAACGCCGGCAAATGGGTTCAGGCCTGGGCTGGCCACAAGCCGCCGCCGGATGGCACGCCCGGGGTCATGTACATGCTGGAAGGCGGTACGGACGCCAGCAATACCGATCCTTATGCAAAATCGCCGACGGCGGACAACGACTGGATCAAGACCGGACCGCACATCATGATCGTCGGCAGCAAAGCGGCTCTCGCCGGATATCCCTCAGGAGCGAAGCCCGACACGGGCTCGCCTTATGTGATGTGGGCGGGCACGCCGTATGCGCATTTGATGGTGCCGGTCAGTAAATAGACCTGCGCTTCGACTTCAGCGTTGGCAGCGCCGACGCAGGGTCATCCGGCCAGGGATGTTTGGGGTAGCGACCCCGCATATCCTTGGCGACGTCGCGCCAGCTGCCGGTCCAGAAGCCCGGGAGATCCTTGGTAGTCTGGATTGGCCTCCCGGCGGGCGAGGTAATCGCGAGCACCAATGGGACCTCGCCTTCCGCGACCATTGGGTGCTGCGACAGGCCGAACAAAGCTTGCGCGCGGACCTCGACCGTGGGGCCGGCTTGCGCCGAGTAATCGATCGGGTGAGTGCTTTCTGCGGGGCTGGCAAAGTCAGCAGGCGCGAGGCGATCGAGCTTTCGCATGGCTTTGTAGCCGAGCAGGCTTTCAAGAGCGCCCGTCAGCCCAGCAACATCGCTCAAGCGCCGCTTGCTGTTGAGGAGCGGTAATAGCCATTCCTCGGCCCGATCGAGCAGGATCTCGTCCGTAAGCGGCGGAATCGTCGCGTCGAAGCTCTGGGCGAAGGTGGCGCGAGCGCGCAGCTTCGATGATTGCTCGTCCCAGGGGAGCAGCTCAAGCCCGTGTTCGCGCACCCCTTCGAGTAGCGCGGCGGTGATTGCGTCTGGGTCGGGCTTGGGGTCAGGGCCGCTCGACACGCGGATTGCGCCAAGGCGGCGACTACGCGTCGGCGTGACCGACCCGGTCGAGGGATCGAAGCTGCCGTCATGGACTGTCTCGATCCGATCGCCGAACAGATCGAGTACGGCTTGCTCTTCGATGCTGGCGGCCGACAGGATGCGCGCGCCAGAGGCGTGACCGGCGACTTCGCCGACGGCGAGCCACTGGCTGCGTGCGAGCGAGGATGCCGGATCGAGCCGAAAGCCGCGACCACCGACCGACTGCCAACTTTCACCTGTTTGATCGCGGCGACGCGATACGCGATCGGGGAAGGCGAGGGCGAGCGCCTTAGCGAGATCATGCTCGTCGACCGCGACCGTATCAACCTCAAGCCTTCGGCGCCAACTCGCCGCGAGTTTGCGGGCGGCTTCGGCGCGGGGGGACTTGTCGGAGCGCCAACGGCGCCAACGCTGCTCCAGGTCGGGACCGCTGCCTCCCAGCCCTCGTTCGGTCAGGAGTACCGCAACGTCGGCTCCAGCGCCGCCAAATCCGCGGTCTCGGGTATCGAGTAGCATGTGAGCGAGGCGCGGATCGAGCGGAAGTGCGGCAATCGCCCGGCCGTGGCGCGTGACGCGGCCCCCTGTGTCGATCGCGCCGAGGATCGCGAGCCGGCAGCGAGCTTCGTCCAGCCCGGCACGCGGCGGGGAATCGAGGAAGGGGAGGCGTGACGGGTCGGACTCGCCCCATAGCAATGAGGTCAGCAGCAAACTGGAAAGGTCAGCCTCCAGTATTTCGGGTGGGTCGTGCGCAAGCAGAGCGGCATTCGCTGCCTCCTCCCATAGTCGGATAGCGATTCCAGGAGCTTGGCGGGCAGCCCGGCCGGCGCGTTGAGTAACGGATGCGCGGCTGGCGCGTTCAGTGACGAGACGCGTGAGGCCCGCGCCGCGGTCGTAGCGCGGACGGCGTGCTAAACCGCTGTCAACTACGATCCGAACGTCGTCGAGCGTCACGCTGGTCTCGGCTATGCTGGTCGAGAGGACGAGCTTGCGCTTGCCCGTTGGCGGCGCGGCGAGCGCCTTGCGCTGGACAGCGGGCTCTATCCCTCCATGGAGCTTGTGCAGTTCGACGTCGGAAGGAAGCGAGCCGAGCGTGTCCGCTGTGCGCTCGATCTCGGCTACGCCGGGCAGGAAGGCGAGCAACGAACCATGGTTCTCCCCGAGCGCAGCCCGGATGGCCGACGCCATCTGTGGCTCGATGCGCGCTGCCGCATCGCGCCCGATGTGGCGGATTTCGAGCGGGTAGCTCTTTCCTTCGCTGACGATGGTCGGCGGATCGTCCAGCAGGCGCCGGAAGCGGTCGACATCAAGCGTCGCCGACATGGCGAGAAGTCGCAAATCCTGACGAAGTGCCTTGGCCGCGTCGAGCGCGACCGCGAGTGCGAGATCATTGTCGAGGCTTCGCTCGTGCACCTCGTCGAACAAGACCGCCGAGACGCCAGCAAGCTCGGGGTCGGCCTGGATGCGCGCCAGGAACACGCCATGGGTCATAGCGACGATGCGCGTGCCTTTGCCAGCCTTGCTGTCGAGCCGCGTGGCATAGCCGATCGTCTCGCCAGGCTTCTCGCCAAGCTCGCAGGCCATGAACTCAGCAGCAGCACGGGCAGCTAGGCGGCGGGGGACGAGCAGCAAGACCTGGCCGCTGCACCAGTTCTCGCCGAGAAAGGCCGGCGCGACCCTGGTGGTCTTGCCCGCGCCCGGGGGTGCGACCAGCAAGGCGCGCGTGCCCTCCCGCAACGCCGCTAGCAGATCGGGGAGAACATCATCGACGGGCAGGCGCATCAGTGCGCGGCGACGTCGCTAGTAGGCGCGCGCGACGGCGAACTCGGCGGCTTCAGTCAGCGCCGTCTTAGCCTTGCTTCCCGCGAACATCGCGAGCGCGTCAATCGCACGGCGGGCATATTGACGCGCGCGCTCGATCGTGTCGGCAAGCGCGCCGCTGTCCCGGAGAAGGCGGATCGCATAGGCGAGATCGTCGTCGGAAACCTGGCTGCCGCCAATCGCCGCACGCCAGAATACGCGGTCGTCCTCGCTGCCGCGGGCGTAGGCGAGGATGACAGGCAGCGTCATCTTGCCATCGCGGAAATCATCGCCGACGCCCTTACCCATCGTCGCCGCGTCGGACGCATAGTCGATGACGTCGTCACTCAACTGGAAAGCGATGCCGAGATTGCGGCCATAGGCCTCAAGCGCATGCTCGGCCTCCTCGCTCGCCTCGGCGACGACTGGCGAGACGCGGCAGGCAGCGGCGAACAAGGCCGCGGTCTTGGCGCTGATGATCTCGAGATAATGGTCTTCGTCGGTCTCGATCCGGCGCTGGGCGGTCAGTTGGTCGACCTCCCCTTCGGCGATCACCGCCGAAGCGTGGCTGAGGATCTTGAGCACGCGCAGGGAGCCGTCCTCGACCATCAGCTCGAACGCGCGGCTGAACAGGAAATCGCCGACCAGGACGCTCGCCGGATTGCCCCAGATGAGGTTGGCAGTGCGCTTGCCGCGGCGCAGGCCCGAGCCATCGACGACGTCGTCGTGGAGCAGGGTCGCGGTGTGGATGAACTCGACCGCCGCAGCGAGCTTGTGATGGCGAGTGCCCGGGTATCCCAGCAACGACGCACAGGCGAGCGTCAGCATCGGCCTCATCCGCTTGCCGCCGCCAGCAATCAAATGGCCGGCGAGCTCCGGGATCAGGGCCACCTTGCTCTGCATGCGCTCGAGGATGACGGCGTTGACGCCGTTCATATCGCTCGCGACGAGCGCCATCATCGGGTCGAGCGAAGGGGCTTGCCGTGTGCTCAGCGGGAGGACGGTAACGGTCACGGCCTTGCCCTAGCCGGACAAGGCCGCTGAATCAAAGCGCTACCAGACGTGAACGCGCTGTTCGGGCGGCAGGTACATCTTGTCGCCGGGCTGCACGTTGAACGCCTTGTACCAGGGGTCGAAATTACGGACGATCCCATTGACCCGGTACTTTTCAGGGCTGTGCGGGTCGCTTAGCAGCTGTTGCCGCTCTGCCCCTTCACGCCGCTTGCCCTGCCAGGCCTGGGCGTAGGCGAGGAAAAAGCGCTGGTCGCCCGTATAGCCGTCGATCACCGGGGGCTCGCCATGACGTGCGACGTAACGGCGATACGCGGCGTAAGCGGTCTCGAGGCCGCCCAAGTCGGCAAGGTTCTCGCCGAGCGTTAGCTTGCCCTTGATGTGCACGCCGGGGATCGGTTCGTACTGATCGAACTGCGCGGCGAGCCGGTCGGCTTTGACCTTGTATTTGGTCGCAGTCGCCGGGGTCCACCAATCCTTTAGGCGGCCCTTGGCGTCGTACTGCCGCCCCTGGTCGTCATAGCCGTGACCCATTTCGTGGCCGATCGTAGTCGCGCCGGTTTCCGCATAATTGACCGCCGGATCGGCATTGGCGTCGAAGAAAGGCGGCTGCAGGATCGCGGCGGGAACCGTGATCTGGTTCATCGTCGGATCGTAATAAGCGTTCACCTCCTGCGCGTTCATTTCCCACAGGGTTCGATCCACCGGGTGAGGGAAGCGCTTCAGTTGGAGCTTCCATTGGAAGTCCTCGTTCGCGATGTCGTTCGCCAGCGGGTCGGTACGGCTGATCTTGAGGTCGGAATAGTCGATCCACTTGACCGGGTGTCCGATGCGCGGGTCGAAGGTGCCGAGCTTCTCGAGCGCCTTTTGCTTGGTCGTCGCATCCATCCACGATGCGCCCTCGATCTTCTCGCGATAGGCAGCCTGCATGTCGGCGAGCAGCTCGTTCGCCTGGCGCGACGTCTCCGCGGGCCAGTATTTCGCGACGTAAAGCTGGCCGACCGCCTCGCCGAGACTGCTGTCGAGCAGCTGCATGCCGCGCTTCCACCGGGCGCGCTGCTCCTGAACGTCGTTCATCGTCTTGCCGTAAAAGGCGAACCGCCGGTCATCAAAGGCCTTGGGCAAGTTGTTCGCGTGGTCGCTAATTAAGCGGAAGGTCAGATATTCCTTCCACGTGCTGAGCGGCACGTCTGCCAGGCGCTTGCCTGCGGCAGCAACCGCGCTCGGCTCGGCGATGTCGACCTTCGCTGCGCTCGCCAGCCCCATCGAGCTCAACGTCTCTGGCCAGTTGAACTGCGGTGCCAGCTTCATCAGCTGCGCGCGGGTCATCGGATTGTGTGTGGCGACCGGGTCGCGCCGCCGCTCGGGCGTCCACTGGTCCTGCGACAGCCGGGTTTCCAGCGCGAGGATGCGGTCGGCGCGCCCTTCCGGATCGGACAGACCGGCCAGCTTGCTCATGTCGACGATGTACTGGCGGTAGGCCTTGCGGATGGAGACGTACTTGTCGCCCTTGAGCAGGTAATAATCCCGCGTCGGCAGGCCGAGCCGCGCCTGGCCGCCAACCGCGGCGTAGCGCGTAGGATCGTCCTGGTCGGTCGAAATGCCGATATTGACCGGCGACGCATAACCGGGGGCCATCATCAGATTCACGAGCTGGTTGCGGGTTTTCACGGCATCAATCCGCGCGAGCCACGGCTTCAGGGGCTCGATGCCGCGCTGCTGGATGCCGGCCTCGTCCATCCAGGCGGCGTAGGCGTCGCCGATCTTCTGGGCGATCGGCGAGGTCGGCTTGGCGGTGACGTCCTCGACCATCTTCCTGACCTGCTGCTCGATCTCGTCCGGCAGCTCGTAATTGTAACCCGCTCCAGTCTTGTCGGCCGGGATCGGGTGGTCGCGTAGCCAAGTCCCTTCCGCATAAGCGAAGAAATCGTCCCCCGGCGTTACCGACTTGTCCATGTCCCTGAGCTCGAGGCCGAAGGGGCCGTAGCGCGGCGGTGCTGCTGCCAGCGCAATCGAAGAAGCCGATGCGGTGAGCGTGGCGACGAGCATCAAGTGACTGAAACGCATAGAGATTTTCCCCTGACCTGAGTCGGCTGGCGCAACCCTATCGGGGCGGCGCGCGTGCGCAACTGCATTTTCTACGAAGGGCGGGAGCTAGCCCGCGGGCAGGGTCAGGCGGGCAAGCAGGCCGCCGAGGTCCTCACTCTCCTCGAGATGGATCTTGCCGCCGTAAATTTCGGCGACATCGCGGACAATTGCGAGCCCAAGGCCGGTGCCCGGCTTGCCGGTGGTGTCGAGACGGGCGCCGCGGGCGAACAGCTCGCCGCGCTTCTCCGCCGGGATTCCAGCGCCGTCATCCTCGACAATGATGTCGATCTTGCCGCCTTTGGGCTCGACCGTGACGAAGACCCGGCCGCCGCCATATTTCGCGGCATTCTCGACGAGATTGCCGAGCATTTCGTCGAGATCCTGCCGCTCGACGCGGACCTGTGCCTGGTGATCGCCGGCGATGTCGACGGTCACGCCTTCGTAGAGTCGGTCGACGGCGCGCTCGACCGCTTCGAGGCTCTCCCAGACGCGGGCGCGTGATTGGGCGGCGGCGCGGCGGCCGATGGCACGGGCACGGGCAAGATGATGGTCGACTTGGCGGCGCATCACCAAAGCCTCGCGGCAGACGGTGTCGGCGAGGTCCGGCGAATGGGCCGTCGCGGCATTGGTGATGACCGTGAGCGGCGTTTTCAGCGCGTGGGCGAGGTTGCCGGCGTGACGCCGCGCCTCCTCTGCCTGGGCCTCGTTGTGGGCGAGCAGCTGGTTGATCTCCTCGGTCAGCGGGCGGATTTCAGCCGGAAACTCGTCGCTGATCCGGGTCTTGTCGCCCGAGCGGATATCGGAAACCTCGTCGCGGACGCGGCGCAGGGGCCACAGGCCGTAAAAGGTCTGAAGGGTTGCGAGGATGAGCAGCCCGATGCCGAGGGCGAAGAAGCTCCAGAAAAGAGTGAAACGCAATCGATGGATCTGTTCGTCGATTGCCTCGCGCGACTGGGCGACCTGGAACCGCCAGCGCACCGCTGAACCTGGCAGGACGGCATCGCGCTCGGCGATGCGCAGTGGCTCAGGCTGGCCCGCGGTCGAGAACTCGTTGCTGTCGTAGAGATGCGGTTTGATGTCGTTGTGCGCGTCGCTGACGCGCAGCCGCCGGTCCCACAGCGAGCGCGACGGGAACGTCTCTGCGCCTGCCCCGCTGATCTGGAAGTAAAGCCCGGAATAGGGCTCGACGAAGCGCTGGTCGGCGGGCTGTCGATTGAACCGGACCTCGCCGTCGGGATCAATCTCCGCGGAGGTGATCATCGAGTTGAGGAGGAACGTCAGCTGATTGTCGAAGCTGGCGATGATCGAGCGGGTCAGCACACGGTCGAGCGCGAAGCCGCCAATGACGAGCAGCGCCGCGATCCACAGAGCTGCAACGCCGATCATCCGCCGGTTTAGCGAGCCGACGCGATGCCCACGGCCTTTCGCCGTCGGACGCTCTTCCGCCGCCGCGGCGGGGGCCGCGGGGGCTTCGAATTTCAACTAACCGGTTCCTCGAGGCTGTAACCGAGCCCGCGGATGGTAGTTATGACGTCGGGCCCGAGCTTCTTGCGAATACGGGTGACGAACACCTCGATGGTGTTCGAATCGCGGTCGAAGTCCTGGTCGTAGATATGCTCGATCAGCTCGGTACGGCTGACCACCTTGCCCTTGTGGTGCATGAGGTAGGAGAGGAGCTTGTACTCCTGCGCGGTGAGCTTCACCGGCTCGCCGCCCTTGGTCACTTTGCCGGAGCGCGTGTCGAGGCGAATG
>Ga0070671_100003356_pt1 | contig 12494 bp, 16 predicted proteins | sample KBSS73metaG_FD_65341 | JGI IMG/M metagenome (GOLD analysis project Ga0070671, IMG submission 65341) | Switchgrass rhizosphere microbial communities from Kellogg Biological Station, Michigan, USA - KBS S7-3 metaG | ecosystem: Host-associated > Plants > Roots > Rhizosphere > Soil ...
CCATGAACGCATCCTTTTAGGTATGGTCGTGTCCGTGGACTAGTTGCCGAGCTTGTCCAGGAATTCGTCTACCGCCTGGCCGATGTGCTTCAGTCGTGTGATGTCGGCCACCGTCAGATCCGGATGGGCAGCGTACCAACCCTCCGCCGTAATCTGGTGCTTGACCAGGTAGTCTTTCGCCTGCGGGCTACGAATCCCAGGCCAGCCTTCCCACGCCGAGTCGATGACATCGAGGAAATCGGGAATCTTCGTCACGAAGTCGTCGATATACACGTCCCAGTCGCCGTCGAAGGAGGTGGCGAACAGCATCCGCGTGTCGTTGTCGATAAAGACAAAACGCATATCGTGCAGCGTGCCGACCTTGTCCGCTCCACCGGACAAATTGCCGTCCAGCATCTTCAAGAACGCGCGCAACCGTTTCGCACCGCCGGGAGCCAACGGGACGATCATGGTCAACTCTGAGCGCTGGCCCAGGCGGGCGCCCACCCGCCCAGCGCTTTCCACCTTTGCCCGCGGCTCGGACACCTGCGATTTCAGCTCAGCGATGACGTTCTCCAACGCCTTCTTCCCGAGCTCCGGTGCGTCGGCGAACAGCGCACGGAACGCCTCGATCTTTTGCTGAGCGTCCGCCGGTTGTTTCGATCCCGTCTGCGTTTGAGTCGTCGTGGTAGCCATCGTGACCTCCTGTGTAGTTCTGATTGAGCGCGGCGCCACCATCCTTCACGAGGCCTGGAGCTACCCAATCTTGTCGAGGAATTCCTCAACCGCCTTGCCGACATGCTCGAGCCGTCGTGTCTCCGCCACCGTCAAATTCGGGCTGCCGACGTACCAGGCTTCGGCTGCGACCTGGTGCTCGACGATCCAGTCTTTCACCTTCGGGCTCCGAATCCCCGGCCACCCCACGGCATCACAGAACAGCAGATCCAGCGCGTTGGGAATCTTCGTCGCGAAGTCGTCGATGTAGGCGTCCCAGTCACCATCGTAAGCGGTGGCGAAGAGCAGCTTGGTGTCGTTGTCCAGGAACACAAAGCGCATATCGTGGACCGTGCCCACCGCGTCCGCGAGCTTGAAGTTGCCTTCCAGTAGCTGCAGCAAGCCGCGCAGCCGCCTTGCTCCCCCTTTCGCGAACGGAAAGATCCCGGTGAGCTCCGAGACCCTGCCCTGGCGAGCGCCGATCCGACCGGCGTTTTGCGCCCCGGTCGCCGCTGCCAGTTCTCGTGTGAGATCAGGAAGCCCTTTCTCCAGCGCGACTTTGCCAAGCTCTGGCGCATCGGCATAAAGCTCCCGCAGTTTCTGGATCTTCTGCTCGACGTTCTGGTTCTGCTTCGGTGCGGTCGCTCTCTGCGCCTGCGATTGCGTTGTCGTGTCCTCTTGCGTCGGCATGGTGTGGTCTCCTGTCAATCCGCGGATAGTCGATCGCTTTCCCGGTCAGTGCTACATACGCGAACTATCTGTGGGCCGCCATCTGCTCGGCGAAGACTTCAGCCAGGTTCTTCGGCTCCTTACGCTCCTGCTTGTTTTCGTGGTGACGAAGAATCGATGACTGCCGGTAGACCTCCTTGCGCGAACGCATGATGTTGCCGAGCGGACGATGCGGCTCGGTAACGCGCCAGGCGGTCATCGACGTCTTGTCCATCTTTTCGAAATTGTCTTCCCCGCCGATATCCTGTTGCGGCAGCCGCAATTTCGCGACGGTCACATACGGCGAGAGGCTCTCGGGCCAACGCACGGTCGTTTTCTCAACGGGCATTTGTGCCAGATCCGTGCAGAGCTGGACCTGGACGTCGAACTCGTAGGGTCGCTTGCGCAACTCCGCGACGAGCGCCGGCCGGAAGACTTGTTCGGCAGTCGTGAGATCAAGAGCGCGCTGTTCAACGCGGTTGGCGAACGCTTGAACCGGGGCGACACGAACCTTTGCGACGTAGTCGCCATGCCGCACCGCACCCATCGTCCAATACGTCGAGAGGAGCAGATTCTCGGGCTTGGTTTGCGCGAGCTGCAGAAAGGCGCCAAGTTCCTCCCAGGCCCACTGCTCCGGAGGCAGCGTGCCCTTGCCCGTCACAAAGTTGTAGAGAACGCGGTGGAGTGCCGCCTGCCTTTCCTCCAACGTGATGTTCGCTGGCGGCGGTAGACCAAGGCCGGCAAACACCGACTGAATGAACACATAGTGCGCGAGCGTGTTGACGAAGAAGACCGGGTGGTTGATCAGCGCATAGTCGAAGGTGTGACTGTCCGGCTCATCTTCCAGAAGAGTTGGCCCCTCGATGCCGAAAATCTTCAGCCCGATGCCGGTGATCGGCCCAAGGAACCGATCCCCGCCGACGTGGTTGGTCCCATTGGAGAAACGAACCATGGCTTCGTGGCGTCCCGGTTTGGCGTAAATGCCCTGTGCGTACTCGCTCGGCATGCCACTGAGGATTTCAAATTCTCCACGGGCCAGACCGTAACCCTTGGCATGGGCATTGCGCACCACAAGCCCGATCCCCTCGGTTTTGAGCGAGCCGCGCATGTGTTGTTTCATGTCATCGAGGACCTGCTGCAGGGTTTGCTCGAAATCGGGCTCGTTCTGTTCGACGGCCGGACTGTAACGCACGAATCTCTGAGTCATTCCTGCTCCCTGCCTTCAGGCGAACGGCGAGTCGTCCTGATGAGACATTTCCACTCGTTCGGTGCAGCGTTCGTCGCCTCAGGCCCATCCTCGTCGCGGACGCCGCCAGACACCGCTGCCATGCGCGACGAGATTGGTAACCCGCGGTCGGCATCTGTCATCGTTTCTGGCTAAGAGGCGTACTCGTCGAAGCCTTCGCCAGGCGAAGCAGACACCGCAGCCGTGATCGCCGCCGCTTGTACCTGGAGCGCTTCACGAGCGAGAACCTGCTGTGCGGTGATCACGCGCAGCAAGCGTCCGCGACCGAGGAAGGCGACGAGCCAGCTGTTCGCGGCCATTAGCCGCGAGTGGCGTACCAGCAGGATGACCGCGAGTGCGTTCGGCGACTATGCAGTTCCGGCAGGCAAGCAGCTTACGTTTGCGCAGTCCGACCGTTCGACCTGCCGTTATGACGTGAATCGCGCGATGAGGTCTGCGAAGCGCTCGAGAAAGGTCGCAAGGAAATCGCGCGTTGCCTGGTGCACGAGGCGACCATCGGCATCAAACTTTTCGTGCGCGCGTCCGACGAGGACCTCCGGCTGCAGAAGCGCGTACGTATTAGTGAAGGCAAAGGCCTGCCGCAGTTGCGACTGGCCGCGCGCGGTTCCGGTCATGCCGGGGGAGGCTCCCATCACCGCGGCGACTTTGCCGTTCAGTGCGCTGTCGCGCGGCGGCCTGGACAGCCAGTCGATGGTGTTCTTCAGCACGCCTGGAACACCGTGGTTGTACTCGGGGGTGGCGATCAATAACCCATCCGCCTTCCGAATGGCGTCGCGAAGCTGCACCACGCTCGACGGCGCGCCGGCAGCCTCGACATCGCCGTTGTACAACGGGATGTCGTCCAACTCGTGAATCACAATGTGCAGCGCCGACGGCGCCAGTTCCGTCGCCGCGCGGAGGAGTGCACGGTTATAGGAACCACGCCGCAAACTGCCGGCGAACCCTACAACGTTGAACACGCGAGCGATAGAGGGCATCGTGCCGGAATCGTCCATCACGCTCCTTGAGCGAGCTGAACGCGTGCTCGCTACTCCACGATGATCCGGCCGGTGTTAACCCGCTCGTAGGCCAGCGCAGCTCGAAGCCGGACCTCACAGTCGCATCATCGGCAGTGGACTCCAGGGATGTGTTCGCAGGCGCGTCAGCTCCAGCTCGACGAGCCGCTTGTGAAATCCCGCACTCGGCCACATCGAAAAGATCTCACGGAGAAGACTTCGCGATAGCCCGAAGGTTACCAGCCCCCGTGTGACATCTACCCAATCCGATCGTCGAAAAGGCTCGACCAGCGAGCGGGGAGCACCCCGATACCGGGAGATCTTGTGGTGCTCGAGGATCATTTCGGAGATCTCCGCCGTCCACTCGGCCCTGCCCGTTCCAACGAGGTAGGCACTCGCCAACCTGACGGACGGCGGCAGGTAGTCAAATGTGTCGTCGGTCCAGATTCCCATGTCATGGAACGCCGCCGCGATCGCCATCTTCTCGAGTTGCACCGGATCGCTCGACGATTGCGCGACGCACAGGTTCACGACCCGGTAGGTGTGGTTTCTGTATCCCTCGAAGTCGCGGCCAAGCACACCGACATGCGCGTGCAACAACTCATCGAGAATCGGGATCTTGGTCAGCAGCACGTCGTCACGCGCCTGTGACCGCCCGTGCGAGCGGAACCTCGACTCGCCCGATGTCGCCTTCGATGGTCACGCTGTACGTCTTCAACGGATCCTTGGCCGGGCCTTGCCGCACCGCGCTCGTAGTCGGCGATCTCACCGATCCCCTTGCCGGCGAACACCTCGGGATGCTCTCTGGCCTCGGTGACCGTCTCGGGATCGTCGGGCCGGCCCGGCGTCAACGCCACGTCGCCGGCCTCCTCGACAGCGTCACCCAGCGGTCCCAGCTCGAGGGCAGCAGCCAGAGCCCGTGTACCGAGACAACGGGTGTGGCGCCCGAAGCGTTCGCGCGCTCGACCTGCGTTGCCTCATGCTCTGTCATGGCAATCTCGGTCGTCATCTCGTCCTCGCTCCTGTTCGCTCGCGGTTGCAATCCCTTGCGGACGGGCAAGGCAAAGACCAAGCCTGCCTGGCGAACGCTGTGGGCAGGGGTTTCCGATGCCAATCACGAGTTGAGACACCGCCGCCCGTAACGAAAGTTCGTGAACGCGACGACGCGTTGTGAGGAATCAATAGCCACTTCACCGCCGCATGGTTCGGGTCCGGCCGGTATTCGCGTTGCTAGGAGATCCAGCGTCGTGGTCGCAGGGCAACGAGGCAGAGGCAGACGCGAGGAGCTCCGATGAATCTTGAAACGGTGAGCGACAAACGGACGACAGATGCTCCCAGCAGGCTGATTGCGGGCGTCAGCGTGCCAGACCATCCGCTTATCACCACTGTGATCGAGTATGCGCAACGGTTGTCCGAGCCGTATCTGTTCAATCATGCGATGCGTTCGTGGCTGTTTGCCGAAACGATTGGCCGCATCAAAGGAATCGACTACGACCACGAAGTCGTGGCGATTGGCACGATACTCCACGACATCGGCCTCACGGCCAGTGTGTCAGGCCCCAATCGTTTCGAAGTGAACGGCGCCGATGCCGCACTGTCATTCATCAAAGGCGAGGGCCTCTCGGATCGCCGTGCACAACTGATCTGGGACTTGGTTGCGCTCAACTCAACGCCATCGCTGGCGCTTCACAAAGAGCCGGAGGTGGCGGTGGGGACGATGGGGATCGGACTCGACTACGGCGGCTTCGGCATTGAAGCACTTCCGGCTGGCGACGTCGAACGCATTCTCAGCGCCTTTCCCCGCCTGATGATGAAGCAGAGATTTGCCGAGACGTGCTGTCGCATCGTGACGGCGAAGCCCGAGACGAGTCACGACAACTTCCTGCGCGACTTCGGCGAGCGGTTCGTGCCGGGCTACAAAGCTGTGTCAACGGTCGATGTGTTGCTGAACGCACCGTTCGATGAATAACGATGAATCTGTTGCGCGAAGACAGAACGGCGCGGCACGGTGGCGATCACGCCAGGCGCGGACGTCACGCGCGAGATCACGTGGAATGACCAGCCGCCGCACCGAACCTCCACATCTCTAAGGACAGCGAGCGTCGGGCCTGCGGCTGCTCCACGCGCTATTCGTCGCACCGGAGAAACGTGGACACTTGCGGTGAATTGGTTATCTATTGGACGGTCACAGTGATTTGAAAACGGCCGATTTCTTTCCCCGGTGGTTCCCATTCCTGGCGATGGAGCAGCAGCAGTTCGTGCCTGCCTGGCGCGGTCGCCAACCATTCGAAGCGACGCACGCCCCCGGCGCCGATACCACTGCCGCCGAGGGTATACGTAGTGGAAACGAGCTCAAATGAGCTGTGCGCCGCGGCGACCCAGCGGTAGCCGGTCGTCGGGTTCTCCGGCAACTGCAGGACCACGAGCTGCCCCTTGGCGACGCTCACGGTGCGGCCATTGTCATCCGGCCCAAGTGAGATCGCGTCAGGCATTGGACCTCTTGCGACTCATTGACTGGATGGGGCGGCGGCGCCCCATCCAGTCACCAAGTCACCAAACATACATTTGGCTGATACTGCCGTCATTCTCTTCGTAGGCGTTCATCGCCGCGTTCTTCTCGTAGGCGTGCGACGCCAGCATGTTCAGCGACACCAGGCCGCTCTCTGACGCGGCCGACAGTTTGCGCCAGCCCACGCCGTTGTCGATATAAGCCCAGCAGTTGCGGTCCTGATTGATGCTCCAGAGGCCGGTGACGTGGACGTTGTTGCGCCACACCGCGCTGACGGCGGCACCGGCAAGCGCCCCGGGGAGCATCGATGGTGCGGCCATAGACGCGGCTTCAAGTGCCCCAGTGGGCACCGCACCGGCCGCAGCAACGCCCGCCTGCGCGCCTTTGCAGCCGCAGTCCGACCCGCCGCGGGCCGCCGCGGCGGGCGGCTCCTGCGTGGGAGCGCCGATTGCCGATTCCGCGCTGCCGAGAGAACCAGGATCGCCGCCGGGCACCATTGAGGGTTTGGATTTCGCCATTGTCGAGTCTCCTGTGCTTCTAGCGTGGAGCATTACGCGTAGACCTGCTTGATGACGCCCTGCTCTTCATAGAACGTCACGCCGCTACCCTTGGCTTTCGCTGCGATCAGCTGAGCCAGCATATCGCGCAGGATATTCTCGTTGTCGAACGCTATCCTGCGCCAGCCGTAGCCATCCATGTACACCCAGGCGTTGCGGTCCTGGTTGATCGTCCACAAGCCGACAACTCGAACGTTAGAACGCCAACCGGTGTTCTCGATGCCTTCGACGCCGATAACGTTCCACGAGGTAATGTTCGAGTCGCCATAAGCGATGCAAAACCACCCGCTGTCGCCCCAGCCCGTTCCCCAGGAGTTTTTGCACATCCAGTAGCCGCCGGCGTCGTCATACCCGACGATGACCACGCAGTGACCACCAGCGAGATTACCGGTGATGTGCTTGTACACGCCATTTTTGTAGGAGAAGAAGTCATCGTAGACATAGAAACACGTACTGACCGGACCCCTGGTGGAGATCCAGTCTTTGATTGCGGCCGGGTTGTTGGTCAGGTCTTGGTGGCCGGTGCTCTTGACTACGCGATTCGCCCAGTCGGAACAAGCCGTACAACTCGTGGCAGATGCGTTGTAGGGGAAACAGGCTTCGTCGGCCACACCCTTCGCCTTGTACTCATTGAAGGCGTAAGTCGGAAACCAGCCGCCGCTGCAGCTGGCGCCGGTAGCGGGACCGTGGCAGAAGAACAGATGCGCTTCACTGAGATCGATCGCCAGCCCTGGATTGCCACGCTGAATGCGTACCATGCTCTCGACGACCGCCGTCGTGCCGAACGCTACACACGAACCGCAACCACCTTGGTTCCGCACCGGCGTCACGTAGTTGTTCGCTGCGGGCTTGCCCCAGAAGAACGAACTGGGGGCACCGACGCTCGAAGCGAGCTGCGAGCCCACCGGGGGCGGCATCGACGATGGGTCCGGTGTTCCGGGAGGCGGCGTGACACCCAAGTAGGACTTCCGCTCCTCGGGCGATAGCACCGACATGCTGGTCACGCCGGCTTCCCAGGGATCGCCTGCAGCGGCTAGCGCTTGCCGTATCTGATCCAGCGTGACGTTTTGTGGTGGCATCTGGTCCTCCGTTTCTAATCGCGTCGCGATCGCTTCAGGAAGTAATCCCCCAATCGACCTCCGTTACGCGATGTCATTGACAAGTTCTGCCTCTGCAGCTGCCCGAGCGACCTAACGCAGGCGCGCACGTTGATCAGGAAAAGAGTGCGAAGCATTCGTGCATCGGTTGCCTCCTCTCTCTTTTAGGCGCGCGCCAACGGCACCAGCAGCTCGCGGCCGTACGAAGTCGTCGTGACAATGCGCGTATGGAAAGTCGATGACCACTTCGTTCACGTTGACGCCGACGTCGAAATCGTTCGCGTACTTGCCGTCAGGATCCGCAATGCGGACGTGGTGCAGGGCTGCAAGGGACGGGGCATCCGACGGACGGCGGCCGGCAAAACCGACAAGCCGTGCGACCGCTATGCGTTAGCCTGCGGACGGTACGAGGAGATCAAATGACGTTGAGTGGGGCGTGACAGACGAACCGTCACATTTGCCCCTCATCGACGTTACAGGCGAAGGCGTGGTGTTACGGTTTCTGCGAGGCCTCGACGACGCCGTATTTGGCCAGCTTGCGGTACAGCGTCATGCGTGACCAATGAAGGCGATCGGCGGCTTTGCTCTTGTTCCAATGGGTCTCGGCCAGGGCTGACAGCAAGCGCGCACGGTCGCCGAGCTCCGCTTCCTCGAGCGGTGCGGGCACGCTGTTGCGGAACTGATACGGCAGATCAGACCAGGACAGCCAGCGCGACGACGCGTTGACAAACGTCGCCTCAATCAGATTTCGCAATTCGCGCACATTGCCTGGCCAGCTATAAGTCAGGAGCTGTTTCAGAGCGCTTCGTGACAAATCCTGCTGCCTGCCGTATCTCGTGTTGCAGTCACGTACGAAGTGATCAACCAGCAGTGGGATATCGTCTGGACGATCGCGGAGCGCCGACAGGTGGATTTGCGTGACGTTCAGACGAAAATACAGGTCGGACCTGAAGCGCCGTTCGGCGATGGCGGCGGCGAGATCACTATTTGTCGCAGCGACGAAGCGCACATCGGGCACGACCGGCTTGCGTCCACCCAGCTTGTAGAGTGGTTTCGATTCGAACACGCGGAGCACCTTCGCCTGTGCGACGAGGCTCATGTCGCCAACTTCGTCCAAAAACAAAGTGCCGCCGTGCGCCTGCTGCAGCTTGCCGTCGTACGCCATGATCGCGCCGGTAAACGCGCCCCGTTCGTACCCGAACAACTCGCTTTCGAGCAAGGTGTCCGGAATCGCGGCACAGTTGATGCTGACCATAGGACGCGAGGCGCGTCTACTTAACCCGTGGATGAATCCGGCTGCAAGTTCTTTCCCGGTGCCAGTTTCGCCGACTAGTAGCACATTGCAGTCCGTCATGGCCGCGCGACGGACCTGGCGCCGCACTTCCTGCATTGCTGGGCTATGGCCGACTAGCGCCCGTGCCAATTCGTCGCCATCCTGCTGTGCAGGTGGCACGAGCTGCCGGACGCGAGCGATAAGCGCCTCGCGTTCCGCCGGCCAGTGAAAATAATCGACCACACCGAAGCGTAAGGAGCGGACGGCCCGCGCCTCGGATTCGCTGATCGCGACGACCATAATAGGGATATTCGAGGCGGTTGCGGCTGGACAGAGCGCAACGATGTCCACGTCTTCAACCAGCAGCAACGCAGGATCGTGGGCCTGCAGCGCCTTCGAAAAATCGCGTAGCGAGTCTGTGGCGATAGTGTTGTAGCCGAAGGCATTCAGGGTTCGGCACACGTCGACGCCGATCGCAACCTCGCGACCGTTTTGCAAAATCGCAGGGACCGGCGCTGCTATGCTCTTCATATAGAAGCGCGGGATGCGCATTCTATAGTGGACTCACATCGGGGGCGCACGTTTTGCACGACCTTTTTCCCAAGCGTGGCCACGCGAGGTACCTCACGCAAAGAGACGACTACTGGAAGATATTTTCCAAGATCGCTGCGAGGCGAACACCTGCCATGAATATCCGTTCGCGTACTAGCGCCAGCGTCGCCGCATTGTTGAACGATCCGGGACCGTCGACGTGGAGCGCGCGAATCGCCGCCGGCGCCTTCGTCGCGCATTCGCTCGGCGTGAGGTCGACGAAGTGATCGATCACCGGCACCGCGACCGGTCTGGCTTTCGCATACACCTCTGCTTTCGCGACGCCGAACGATTCCCCAGCGAGCTCGTCCGCATTGGTTTGCGTCATGACGGACGCCATTTCGCCCTGGAACTCTATGATGAGGGACTTGGCTGGGTTCGTCAGACCCTGGATCGCAGCATTCACGAGGGCCGCGTCCCAGACGCTGTGCAATTGGCTCGAGCCGCTGAACCCGCTAACGTCGACACAATTTCCGCCAGCGTCCGCATTCGTCGCGCTATGAAGCGGCTGATGGATGTCTCCGAGAAAATGCAGCAGAAACCGCGCCTCCTGTGGCGGGGTGAACGTGAGCGTTTGCCCCGAGGCGAGCGTCACCACGAGCTTCTTGTTGGCTTTGATGTTCGCGGCCAGGATAGGAATCTTCTCCGAGACACAGCCACCTGCGCCGCAGCGCTCGGCGAGATGCGAAGGCCCTTCAAACAGCGCGATGTCGACAAAGTGCCACGGCGCGGTGATGCCCTTCCCCCCGGGCATGTGATCGGGCCAGATGGCCATCTTCGCGAGGGCAGCCTCGAAATTGGCGAGCGAGGGTTGAGGGTCCCCGGTCTTGCCGATGAGCGCCTGCAGACTCAGATCGTCAGGTGATGCTTTTCGGAGGAACGCCACGATGTGCCGTTTGACTGTCGACGACACACTGCGGGCCGCGATCCGCGCAACGAGCTGGTGGCCCTTATCACCCCACGCGAAACATGGCCGCGCGATCGTCAGGAGACCGATGACGACACAGGCTCGAACGGAAACGCTCATGGGGCCTCTCCTCGTTGTCGGGTGCGCGTTGGCAATCCCGCTCACAGGCAGTAACGTCCCGCACCAGCAAACCAAACAAGGGAATCGATCCGAGCTGCGGTCACTCGATGTGATTGATAGAGACTCCGGGCGGCTCGGATAAGTCTTCGCTTCTGACGGTCAACTCGAAGTACCCGTGATGGAGTCCCGCTTGGATTTCTCCCGGGCGGGGTGATCAAACCGATTCACATCACGCCGGACATCGCCGACGACATCGCGACGGCCATTCGACAATCGGACCCTTGCCACCATCAGAAGGCTCCGACAGGACGGACATTCCTTACAGCAGGTCGCCGATGCGCTCAACGCAGCCGGAGTTCAAACGCGCGCGGGAACGTCCTGGCGCTTCGAATACGTACGGAACCTGCTCAAGAAGTCGCGTAACTGGATACGACCGGACGGTCACATCCAACATCTACTCCGTTAGCCGGGCAAATCAAGACGAATTCAGAGGTCATTCGATTGCAAGAACTAGACTTCTGCTGCAATCTTGATTGAATGTAGTAATTTCCGTGGTGAGCAGAAATGACACTCGCCGATTGCATCGGTCGTCTCAGTGCGATCTTAAAGTAAACCGTCACGCTTCAGACATTTAGGTCAATTCTCGCTGTCGTCACAAATTGGCACGCCATCTTTTGTGTATCACATAATCCGCTTGGCCGATTTTTTCAGTTTAACAACTCGTTTTGTTTCAGTTAGTTACAGATCCAGGCATTCGACTTGCCTCTGTGCTGAGCCGTTGGAGGCAGTTCGATGACGATCAGAATCCAGTTTGGCCGCACCCGCCGCGCAACTTTTGAAGGTCCGCCGTCACAAGTCTTGATTGGCTTGGCGATGGTGCTGTTTTTTGGGATTGCGCTGGCTCTCACAGTCGCGATCTCCGCTCAATATGCTACGAGCGCGACCAGGGTGCCGACCGTGCTCGCTGGTTTCTTGACGGAGGCACCGAAATGAGCACCGAGGTGAAGAAGCGCCTTCGAGGGCGACCTCCGGCCGGAACGGACGGGAAACGAGTACGAGACTACGCCCCTTTGTTGGTTCGTGTGCCTCCGCGCACCCGAGAAATCATTACGGCCATCGCGAACCTCACTGGCAGATCAAGTTCGCAGGTGATGAATGAAATGGTGAGCGTCTATCACATCCACTATTTAAAGCAGTTCGAACCACGACTCTACTTTCAGGTTGAAGAAGCGATCACGAAAGACGACGAACCAGCACCGAATCAGAATGATGAGCACTAAGTGTTCTGGTCGGAATCGCACATTGCCGACGACATCGAGACTTTGTGCGTCGCGCTCGACGTTCAAACGACGATCACAAATCCCTTTTCACCAACCGTTTGCTTTCGAACTTACATTGCCCTTGTAGTGAGTCCGACCATCGGACACCGGCCCTCAAGCACTTGTTTCTTGATGCAGGCGACCGACGACGCCAGATGTCGTATGTCCGCTCCGTCGCCTGACAGGAGTCGTTTGACGATGAAATCCCAGTATCGAGGATGATCAGCTCGTTTGGGTTTCTTCCGTCGCCAGCCGCTGCAATTCACGACGGTTCGCCTCGTACTCAGTATCTTTGATCTGCGCCTGATGGAGCCTATCCTCCAACGTCTTGCGCCTCTCCTGCTCGCGCCTGGCCATGTCCCGCAACCTTACAAGATCGGCGGTACCGGTCGTTTCAGCTTCGGCAAGCTCTCGCGCGAGCGAGGCCTGAGCGATAACGCAACTCTCAAGATCTTTTTGCATAGCCTCGCGCGAAGCTA
>Ga0070671_100003357_pt1 | contig 12493 bp, 17 predicted proteins | sample KBSS73metaG_FD_65341 | JGI IMG/M metagenome (GOLD analysis project Ga0070671, IMG submission 65341) | Switchgrass rhizosphere microbial communities from Kellogg Biological Station, Michigan, USA - KBS S7-3 metaG | ecosystem: Host-associated > Plants > Roots > Rhizosphere > Soil ...
TGGGGCCCGTTGCCTACGTCAAACTGACTCGAACGATAAAGATACCTCCTATCAATCCGAGGATCGAGAGAACTACCGATGCGCCCACGTAAATGAGGGCGGCAACCACATCGTGGCGTTCCCACATGAGGCGCGCGTCGAGCGCAAACGCCGAGAACGTCGTGAAGCCGCCAAGCACGCCGGTCGTGAGGAAGAGGCGCTCGCTCGCCGTCGTCGTTTCACCCCGGAACGCGAACCAGGCGGCGAGCATGCCCATCGCGGTCGAACCAGCAATGTTGACCGCCAGCGTTCCAGCGGGGTAGTCGGCGCCGACCATCGTGAGCGCGGTCCGATTCACCCAATGGCGCGCCGCGGCGCCGAGACCGCCGCCCACGAACACCAGAACATAACCAAGCGTCGTATTCATCCGTCAGCAATGATACCGGCGGCCCTCGATCGCACGCGGTTCGCGTAAGACGGTTTCCTGCCGCGTAATCGGGGGCGGGGCACGTTGTGGACATTGTGTTGTCCGGAAGCAACGACACCGGTCGATTTCACGCCATTTTCCGCGGGCATACGTCTTGCTCAGGACGGCACAGATCACGTTCAGCTTTGCGTGTCAGCGCTGCAGCGAACCATCATGCACGACGTAAAAGAAATCAGCCGGCGAAATTTCTGCGTGCACGCGTGCCACGCCGCCTCTTGTCTCGCGATCGGATCGCTCATCGAGGCGTGCGGCGGCGGCGGTTCCAGTCCAAGCAATGTGCCGCAGTTGTCGCTGATCAATGGCAGTGTCAGCGGCAGCAACGTCGTCGTGCAGATCGACTCCGCCTCGCCGCTTGCGGCCGTTGGCAGCGCCGCGATGGTGCGCAGTTCCGGTGGATCGTTTCTCGTGTCGCGTACAGCGCAGGAAACGTTTACGGCGCTGACATCGACGTGCACGCACGAAGCGTGCACGATCACCGGCTTCGACAATACGAACTACGTGTGCCCCTGCCACGGGTCGAAGTTCACGACGGCAGGGCGTGTCCTCAACGGTCCGGCGAACGCGCCGCTGCGTACGTTTGCGACGCAGTTCGCCAACAATGTGTTGACGATTGCGATATGAAACGCCACAGTCTTCAGGTCCTGCGTCTCCTTCTTTTGCTTTTCTTGTCGGCGGCCGTCGTGTCCGCCGCAGGCACGTCCTGGCTCATTGGCCAGAGCGACGTCAGCGTCAAGTGTGCGATGACGGTCGGCGGCAGCTTCGACGCGAGGACGACCGCGGTGTCCGGGACGCTGAGGGGAAACGCCGCGCGTCCGTCGGCGTTGGATGGAAACGTCGCCGTCGATCTGCGCACGCTGGACACCGGCATCGCCCTTCGCAATGACCATCTGCGGGAGAAGTATCTCGAGGTGGGCAAAGGCGCGGGCTACGATCAGGCGGTCCTTTCAGACGTCGTGCTGCAGGGACTCAATGCCGATGCTCCCGCGGGAAAAGGATCGTTCACCGGATCGCTGATGCTGCATGGCGTGAAGAAGACGGTGACAGGCCCGGTTGAAATCCGCCAGGCGGGCACCGGGTGGCGCGTTCGTGCGTCCTTCCCGCTGAATCTTCCCGACTACAACATCGACAAACCGCGGTATCTTGGCGTCGGCGTCAAAGACACGGTGCAGGTGTCGGTCACTGTCACCGTCACACAATCATGACAACTATGGTCCGCCTGCACGTGCTCTTCCTCACGCTGGCGATCGTGGGTGCTGCGGCATCCGCGTTTGCTGAACCGATGTTTCTCGCCAAGCAGTACACGCGCTGCACGGCGTGCCACTATTCGCCTTCAGGTGGAGGGTTGCTGACACCGTACGGCCGGTTGTTGTCGCTCCGGGAACTGTCCACGACGGGTGGAAACGGAGCTGCACCTGCCGCGGGCGAGGAAAATGATCCGCACGGTGAGCAGGCATTCCTGTATGGCGCCTTGGGCGATGCGCTCGGTCCCGTGCAGCTTGGTCTCGACATGCGGCCGTCCCACTTGCGTGTCGGTTTTCCCGGCGGACATCAGGGAACCAACCTGCTGATGAACTTCGATCTGCAAGGCGCTGTTCAGAAAAACGGATGGACGGCGTACGCCAGCGCGGGTCGCGAACCTGCGGCGCATGGCGAGGACGTGCGGTTCATCTCATACGAACACTGGATCGCCTATCAGCGCGACGACGGTTTCGGCCTTCGCGCCGGGCGGTTTCTTCCGCCCTTCGGCGTCCGCTTCGCTGATCACACCGCGTTCACCCGCGCCTATCTCGACTTCGATCACGCCGACCAGGTGTACGGCGTGGAAGTGAGCGACACCATGGGACCGTCGCTGCTGCAGGTGACCGTGGGGGCCGGCAAGGCGGAGGCGTTCCGCACGGACGACGGTCATCAGGCATTTTCGCTGACGGGTCGCTGGCAGCTCGACCTCACCCCACGCACAGTTCTTGTCGGGTCCGCCGCCTACCGGCACTCGTCGGATCTCGATCCGACATCAGGTCTTGTGGGCGGCGCGTTCGGGTTTGCGCCGACGTCGCGCCTGAGCATCTGGACCGAGGTCGACGCGAACCTGCAGACGCACGCGCGCGGCGGCCACTCCTGGGTTGCGGTGAACGAGACGGCGTTCGAAGCCTATCGCGGAATCTGGTTGAAGTTCTCACCGCAGTTGAAGACGTCAGGCGGCGTTCCCGGCTTCTCGGAGCTGAGGCGTCTACTCTTCGAGGCCGACCTGCTGCCGCGGACGCACTGGAACGTGGGCGTGTCGTATTACCACGACCACAACCACACGTTCGACATCGATACCTCCACGCTGCTGACGCAGCTGCATCTGTACTTGTAATCAGACTCCGCCGCGTCGTTGTAGATTGACGGCGTTCTGCGCCGCCTCGTCGCGATGCTGCGCCTCTTCGATCATCGCGCGCTGCTGGCGCGCAATCTGCCGCGCTTTTCCTTCCTCCGTTCCGGGCCCCGCGGTGATCCGCGCGATTGTCTCGCGGCGCAGGGTGACGCTGAGGTCGTAGCAGCGTTGCGCCAATTCGAATGCGGCAGCGCCTGATGCCCACTGTCGCCGTTCGGCGCGTACCGCTCCGAGCAGGAACGCGGCTTCGCATTGGCCGGCATCGAGCGTGAGCGCCTCCTGGAGTTCGCTCTCGCTTGCATCGAAACGGCGCTCGTGCCATTCGATCATGCCCGATAGCGTCAGGACAGACGCGTTGTGCATCAAGCCCTTCGCGCGATCGGTGTCCGCGCGCGCGTCCTCGATGCGCGCCACGTGATACTCGTTCCAGGCGCGCCAGTAGTACGCCTCTCCGGTGAACCAGCTTCCCAGATCGATGATCCGCGTCGCGTTGGCGATCGCATCGTCGTGGCGCAGGAGATGTGACAGGGCGACCGTCCGTCCGAGAAGCGCATCGCGGTGGGTTGGAACCAGCATCAGCGTCGCATCGTACGCGTCGAGTGCGTCCGTCCATTCCTCCCGATCCCGATGCAGCGCGGCCAGACTGGCGACGATGGCCGGCGATTCGGGAAATGCGGCGCGGGCCGCCGAGAATCGGCGCAGCGCTTCTTCCTGATCCGGCTGGCGCGGCACATCTACTGCGTAACGCCCGAACACGAAGTCCACATCCGTGAATTCCGGAACGGCTTCGCGAACGGCCGCGAGATGCGAGGCCTGAGAAGGCCCGCATGCCCCGGCGCGATACTCGACGAGCGGTACGTCGTGAAACCGTTGAGCGATGGCGGCAACGGTGACGTTTCGATCCTCGACGACGTACTGACAGACCAGCGAGAGTTCGAGGTACGCGCGGAGCCGCGGCGAACCGGCGCCGCTCGTCAGGTCGGCGCGCCAGCCCGCAACGGTCTGCGGCGAGGCACGATGTTTCAGCGTGTCGACCAGCACGGCATCGCGATCGTCGGCCAGTGGATCGATCCGCAGCGCCTCGACGATAGCCAGGTAATCGGTCCAGTCCGGCCCGACGGGAAGTGCGGCGCGGGCCCGTTCGAGCCACGGCGCAAATGGCAACCCAAGTTCTTTGGTGCGAGCGGCGAGCAGCAGCGCCGCTTCAAACGTCCGATTCCGCTGGCCGGCGGCCACTGCCGCGTCGTAGGCCTGTGTCAGACATCGAAAACAGCCGCGCCCGATGAGCGCGTCGATGGACGCTGTGGACGAGGTGGTCGCGTCAGGTGCCGCAATCGCCGTCGGGCGAACAGCACACGCAACGCTTGTTGCAAGCGCGACAAGAAGAAGGGAGAGATGCCGACTTGAAAAACGCATCGGCGGGGAGGAGATTAAACTACACCATGACCGCTCACGAAAGCCTGACTCAGGTCCGTCGTACCCTCCTGGATCTTCACAAGGCTTTGATCGAACGGGAGCGCGCCGCCTACGAGCGAGCACACGGCGCCGTTACTCCTGCCCAGATGCTGCAGCTGCTCATCCGCGATTCTGCGTTCTCATGGCTGCACCCGATCTCTGAGCTGATCGTCCGCGTGGACGAGCTGATCAGCAACGCGAGCGATCGACGGCGTCCGACACCGGCGCGTCCCGCGATGACGCCAGACCAGGTCAGCGCCGAGGCCGAGATTCTGCTGGCCGAAACGCGCGAACTGCTGACGGCGGGCGATGCACCTGGTGGTTTCCGTCAACGGTACGATGCGGTTCTTCAGAGCGATCCGACAATCGTGCTGATGCACCGCGCCGTGATGAGCGCGCTGCCGTCGTCGCCGCGCATGACGCATTAGCGCTTCGCCTTCGTTCTGCACAATCTTGTAGAAGGCGCACCGCGTGGCCACAGGTCTGTAGCGTCGAAGTCGTCGTGTCGGCGCCCTCCCACACCAACTTGTTCCACGATGCGCTCAACGCTCGCAAACCTGTGTGATTGGCGCGCGGCGATTGAGGATGTCGACGCGTTGTCCCGCAACGAAGTGTTCAAAACATTGGCAAATCGGTGCGCGCACCGAGATGGACCGTCGCTTGCTCTTCCGACGCGCAGAGACCTGCTCGCTGCGAGCACGGAGCGTGGCGGCGGGTCATCAGAGTGTTGCAGGGAAGATTCCGAAAAGAGTCGATCCGGCAACAGCACCGTCAATCCGACAACGAACACTATCCGTCATGAACATCGCTCTGGGTGTACTCGTGTTGCTTAGTTCCTTCGTCGCTGGCACCGAGCCGCGCGACGGCAGTCATGTGCGAACGATGGATAAACGGTTGCGACATGCGATCGACGAGGGACTCGCACGCTCAGCGTTGTTCCGTTCGCTCGTCGCCCGGCTCGATGGCTCTGATGTGATCGTCTATGTGGAACCGGAGTGTCCGATGTCGTCGCGTCTCTTCGGGCGCTTGACACTGCTCGGGACAGGCGGCGAACGCCGCTACGTGGACGTGCGGATCTCCTGCATGCTCACCGTTCCGGAGCAGATCGCGGCGCTCGGTCACGAGTTGCGGCACGCCGTCGAAATTGCGGATGCGCCCGCTGTGACCGACGACGCTTCGCTGGCTGCGGAATACCGCAAGGTTGGTTTCGCGTCACGCGCACTGCCAGCCGGCGACGGCTTCGAGAGTCGTGCCGCAATCGAAGCCGCGCGTCAGGTGTGGTTGGAGCTCTCACATACAGCGGAATAGCGGCCGCACGGCGATCCGCCGACTGACGCCTAACGCCGCCGTCCGCGTCCGCCCGGCCAGCTCCACCCATCCGCGGGCCTGCGAATGCTCTTCAGATGCACGGCGTATGTGGTCGCGCTGCGGCTCGGCGCGCCGCTGACGATCACATGGTCGCCGGCCTTCAAATCCGAAGCGCCGACGCCCTGCTGTTCGAGACGGCGTGGATTGGCCCACTCAGCGCCGAACTTGCGCGGCACGCCGCTGCTGTCATTGGCGGTGAAGTACACCCACGCGTGTGGATTGCGGTATTCGAAGCTGACCACGTCTCCCTCGAGGGAGATCATTTGGTCTTCGTGGTAGTCACGCGCAAAGGAATGGTGCGCGTACGCCGCGGTCGCGGCCATCAGGGATCCCACGGCCAGAACGATTAGCCTGCGCTTCACCTGCGTCCCTCCGTTGCTGCCTCAACAGATTACTCCGTCCGGCAGCAAAATCGCATGGCGGTCATATCATGCAGACGACGTCGGACCACAGCGGTACTCCCCGGGAGGCCGCAGGCGCTCAACCGCCTCGCGAACGCGACCCGCGCGAAGAAGACGAGGACACCCCAGACCACCCATTGGACGAGCCGCCACCGGTTCCGGTCGAGGATCCGGCACCGCCCGTAACGCCTGGACCGTACGTCGCGCAGAAGGAGAAGCTATGGTCGTAATTGGATGGATTTTGTTTGGTCTTGTGGTCGGGGCATTAGCCAAGCTGGTGATGCCCGGCCGCGATCCTGGCGGCATTATCGTGACGATGCTGCTCGGTATCGCCGGGGCGCTCCTCGGCGGTTTCCTCGGGCGCGCAATGGGCCTCTACGGTCCCGGCGAAGCAGCGGGATTCCTGATGTCGTTTCTCGGTGCAGTGATCCTGCTGATGCTTTACCGGATGATGATGCGGCGGCGCGCGCTGCGGCCCTGACCGGATTTCGGAAAGCGAAGCGGCGGGCTGTGAGGTCCGCCGCTGCTTTCTTGTACACCTTCCATTCCTAATCTTTGAGCATGTCGGCGCGCCAGCTGAAGCTGCATGTCTTACAGCCGTAGTACTGGACCGAACCGACACGCAGCGCGACACGCACCGTTTCGGAGTCACATGCTGGACAGTGCTTCAAACCGAGAAGCGCCTCGTCAAGTGACGCAGGTGTATCCGTTTCGGAGCTCAGCACGTGACGGACCGTCCGCGCCAAATCATCAGCGTGCATCGGATGCGCGAGCCAGGCGTCACAACCAGCCTTCGCGCTGTTCTCCGCGCAGATCTTGGAGACTTCCGGCGTCAACACGATGATGGCGGGCGGGTCGTTCGGCTGCGGTTTACGGATCTCGCGGCAGAGATCCCACCCTGACATGTCCGGAAGGCGCAGGTCGATGACCGCACAATCGGGCAGCGCCTCGCGAGCGAGACGCAGCGCGTCTTCACCGGTTGTGGCCACGCGCACCTGGAAGCCGACCCGCCGTAGGGCCGCTTCGTAGTGAAGCGCGTGATCTCGGATGTCGTCAACGAGGAGTACGACTTGGGGAGAGGAGGACATTGACGGGCTGGGGCCGCGCCTCTTGTATCTCGCAACGAGAACGCAGCGCAAGCTCGGCCATTAAAATCCAGATAATGAAAGTCGAACGGCAGCGTCTGCTGAGTGGAGCGGCGGATGCGAGCGGCATCGTCGTCGTCATTGATGTTCTACGAGCGTTCACGTGTAGCGCGCTGATGTTCCGTTTCGGAATACGGGACCTCGCGCTCGTGCGCACGCCTGAGGAAGCGCTCGCCTTCCGCGCTGTGGATCCCAGCTATCTCGTGGCCGGTGAAGTAAAAGGGCGGAAGGTGGACGGCTTCGATATCGGCAATTCGCCGGCGGACCTCGTTGCGAAAGGCGAGCGGTTCTTCAACGGCAGACGTGTCGCCGCCCGGTCGTCGGCGGGGACACAAGGCGTGCTGGCGTCCGCCTTCCGCGCGCGACAGCTGATACTTGGGAGCTATCTCACCGCAGCGGCAACGGCCGCATACATCCGCGACCTTGCACGCGTCGACGCGCTTGTCGCGGGCGAAGACGTGACCATCACCCTCGTGGCCATGGGATTTGAAGGCATTCGACCCTCCATCGAGGATGAGCGCTGCGCGGACTACCTCGAACATCTGCTGATTGGAACGCCGTACGATCATCTGCAGGCGGTATGGGACTGCATGCAGGATGACGACATTGCGGCAAGCCTTCGCGGCGAACACGACTACCGGCCGCGGGAAGACGTCATCCTCGCACTGCAGCGTGACGTGTTCGACTTCGTGATGATCGGCCAACCCGAGGACGGCCACGTGCGCGTCACGCGACGGGATGTTCGTTAAGCCCAGACGATTTCGATCCGCTCGGCGCGGTCGTGTGGCATGTGCACGGTGGCACTGGGTCGAGTGTCGAGCGGAATTGCCGTATCGATCCAGCGGTAGCCGCGGCGCGGCAACGTCTCGATGTAGCGCGGCATTCGTGCATCGTCGCCGAGCGCTGCACGCAGCCGCTTCACTGCCGCATTGAGGCTGTGCTCGAAGTCGACGAACGTGCCCTCGGGCCACAGTTGGTCACGCATTTCATCTCGGGTCACCAGCGCGCCAGGACGCGCGAGCAGCATCCGCATGATTTGAAACGGCTGTTCCTGGAGCCGGATGCGGGTATTCCCCTTAATCAGCTCGCGTGTCGGCTCGTGCAGCGCGATCGCCATTGCCCCCTCTACGCAATCGGACTGTCGACGGTTTCAGGTGCTGAAACGCTACTTGCCCTTCCTGACGTAAATGTTTCCGTCGAAGGTCCGCAGCTCGAAATCGGGCCCGCCACCGTTGACGGTTCCAGAGATCGACCTGTTGATATCGACGCGAACAGCTCGGCCGTTGCGCTCGGTCTTGCTCGCGTTCGCGCTGGTCGTGAGCTGCACGTCGAAGTCCGTAAAGACATCTCCTTGATCGCTCCGCAGGCGCAGGTTGGCCTTCACCGCCGGCGGAAGTGTGACGTCGATATCGCCGTTCAGCGACGTGAACGCCATTGGCGCCTGGGGCGCCACGCGAGCAATCGTGGCGCTGATCCTCCCGTCCACCGCGTGTGCGACGACGGATCCACCGACATTGGTCAGCGTGATCCCGCCGTCGACCGTGTTGAATTCCATCTCGCTGTCCACGCCGTCGACGGTGATGCCGCCGCCGTTGACGACCGACACTTCCAAGCGGGTCTTCACCGGCACTTCGATGTCGAGATTGATTTGGCGGTTGACCCCCGCCGAGACCGACATCTCGTTGTCGCGTTCCTCGACGCCAAACCCTGAAGGTTGGGTGAGCCGTCGCATGCCCGGCGGTGTTTCGGCCTGCTGTCGTGGCCGCAGAACCTCGCGTCCGCCTTGCGAGTTGCCGGTAAACAGCACGTCCCTCCGATTTGACCCCTTGATGCTCACCCTGCCTTCAAGGAGCCTGACCTTCAGTGTGCCCGGGCGCTGCGGATCGCTGAACGGCACGGCGATTCGATCGGTGGGGGATGGAGCCGCCTGCTGAGCGGCCGCGACGGTCGCTGCGACGGCGATGATGACGACGACACTGATGATTCGAAGCATTCGTTTCACTACCGTTATCCGAGTTGCTGGAGGCCCCATGTCGCGCGCGCACGCACGGCGCCGTTCACCTGCGGATCCTCAGCGAGGCGCCTCAGTGTGGGCGCAGACTGCCGCTCGTTGGTTTTGACCAGGAAGTCGATGAGCGCAATCTGCACGAGCGGAGACATCTGGCGATCCACCGCTTCGATCGCCGCGCGCCGCACGTCTTCGCGGGATGCGAACCGCTCGAGCGCGTCGATGGTGGCGAGTCGGACGTTGACATTCGGATCGTGCATCAGCGCATCCAGAAGGGCGGCGACCACCTCACCGCTTGGACGATCGAGTTGCCCCGTCCAGCTGACGCCTTTGAGCCGGTCACTCGCGGACTGCTGCTGCATCAGCGACAGCGACACCATCTCGCGAAGCTCGCGCAGCTCGCTGCGCACTGCCGCGAGTTCCGTGGTGGCATCACCTGACGTACGTATGCTCGGAGACGAACCGAAGCGGCCGATGGCTACTCCGATGAGGAGCATCGCCGCGGCGGCGAGGCCCTGCAGCACGAAGGCGCGTCGGCGTCCAGCAACGTTGCGCAGGGTCGGCGATGTTTGCGGCACATCGCTCTCTGCTTGTCCGACCGCGTCGATGACCGCATCGAGGCGCGCGCGCATTCGTCCGGAATCGGGTACGGGCGCCTTGATGTGGCTGAGCATCCGCCACGTCGCGTCCAGTCCTTCCGCTTCCGTTCGATCTACGTCGTCGGGCAGGAGCCTATTGAGTCGGTCGTGTTCCATGATGGGCTCTCGTCGAGTTGAAAAAAGAGGTCGCGCAGTTCCTTCACGGCCCGGTGGATTCGCACTTTGACGGTACCGACTTCGATGCCAAGGAGATCGGCGATCGCGTCGAGCTTCATGCCTCGATAGCGCGCCAGAATGATCAGTTCGCGTTTGTCTTCACGAAGCAGCATCAGGGCGCGTTGCAGCCTCGCGACCTGGCGATCGCGCGCGAGAAGATCTCCAGGCAGCGGCGCAGGCGATGGATGCTCGACGACTTCGTCAATCGGGGCGTCAGGTATACGCGTCCTGAAGTAATCCGCACGCGCATTTCTGGCGATGCGGAACAACCAGGTCTCGAAGCGCCCGTCGCCGCGCCACGTGGTGCGGTACTTCAACACGCGCACGAACACGTCCTGGACGAGATCCTCGGCGGCCACTGCGTTGCCGGTCATCCGTACCAGAAAGTCGAATACCGCCCGATGATGCCGTTCGAACAGGATCCCGAGCTTCGCGGTGTCTCCTTTGCGCACGGCTTCCATGAGTGTTTCGTCGGTCACAGTTCCGTCGCTTCGTGTAAACCGCGCGCGCGGAAAAAGGTTACGTTCGCGGGAACGGACGAGCTGGTCTGGTTCTTGCCGAAGTCTCCGGGCCATGCGTCTTCTGATGTGGTGCTTCTTCCCTGTTGTCGCGGTTGTCGCGGCGTGCGGTGGGACACCGTCCGCGCCATCGGCTTCCACGGAGGCTGCCGTACCGACAGCATCCGCGCCTCGGCCGTCAGACTCCAGCAGTTCGGCCGTTCTTACGGATGACTTCGGCGGTCGCCAGCTTCTTCCACCGGACAACTGGTGGAACCAGGACATTTCGACGGCGCCCGTGGATTCGCAGTCGGATGCCTACATCAGTTTCATTGGTCGTACACGTGGAGCTCATCCTGACTTCGGTCCGCCGCCGTATGGGATTCCGTACGTTGGCGTGAGTGCCACCCAGGTTCGCGTTCCGGTCACGTTTGTCGACTATGGCGACGAAAGCGATATCGGTTTCCGCGGTGAGAACGGGTATCCGCTGCCGGACTCCGCGAGGTCGCAACCGAATTTCATTGAAGGCGGCGTTCCCGGCGGAGGAACGAGCGGCGATCGGCATCTGTTAATCGTCGATCGCGATCGATGGGTGCTCTTCGAGCTGTTCGGTGCGCGCTGGGATGCGTCGCGCAATCGCTGGGAGGCAGGCTCCGGAGCGGTGTTCGATTTGTCGTCGAATACGCGCCGGCCGGAGGGGTGGACGTCAGCCGATGCCGCGGGTCTGGCGATTCTTCCGGGCCTCGTTCGCTACGAGGAAGCGATGCGCGGCACGGTGCGCCACGCGTTCCGGATGACGGTACGCAGCACCAACGGATACGTCTGGCCTGCGTCGCACCGTGCGGGGAACAGCGCCGGGGCGCTGCCACTCGGGGCACGACTGCGACTCAAGGCATCGAAAGATTTCTCACGCTACCCGGCATACATCCAGAACATCTTTCGTGCGATGCAGACCTATGGCCTCATCGTGGCCGACAACGGCAGCGACATGTACGTGACCGGATCGATGGACGCGCGGTGGAACAACGCGGAGCTGAATCCTGCCTTTGCAGCGTTGACCGCTGGCGACTTCGAGGTCGTCCGCCTGGGATGGCGCTGATTACCGCGCTGCAGCCTTTTCGTCCTGTAGCAGGGAATAGCACTCGTAATCGAGCAGCTGGACGTTCCGTTCCTGGCGTCGATACAGCGGCATCGTCATTTTCCACGGGCGCGTGAACACCTTCGGATCCTCGATCGTCGCTTCGTAGGAGATGTGATCGCGATCCGTCGGCGTATAGCGTTCGACGACGTGCAGCGCTTCGCTGTGGAAGTTGCCGGCTCGATCGAACCAGGTCTGATTGGTGAAGTGGATCACGTCGACGACAAGCGTATTGCCTTCCCAATGACCTCTGGAGTCGCCCATGAACCAGCTGTCGATCGGGCCTTTCGGATGCGATGAGCCATCCGCATATATATGGCGCGTCACGTGGTCGTATTCATACAGGATGGCGATGTAGGTCGGCGTCTGCACGATCTGAAACGGATACGGCATGTAGGTGATGCGCGGAACACCAGGCTGGAAACATTTCGCTTCCGGATCGGCAGTACGACGGTTCTGGTAGTTCTCTCGTTTCTTCGCCGCCGCTGCCGGCTGATACGGGATCTCGTTGCCTTCGACGACACCCTGCCCCGCGGGCACTCCGAGCGACGCTGAATGATCCTGAATGTCCCACGCCGCGGTGCTGAGCGCTTGCCAGATGCCTGAGAGATCCGGTTTCCCGTCAGAGGTTCTCGGCACGTTCGCCGCCTGATTCTGCGCGATGAGCGGCACACCGCTGGACATCGCAAGCAGCCAGACGGCGATCCACCTGGTCATGAAGCGCGATTCTAAGTGGAAAAGTGGAAAAGTGGAAAAGTGGAAAAGTAAGTTTGGAAGTGAAAAAGTTTGAGAGTCGAAACCAAATCACAAATCACAAATCACAAAT
>Ga0070671_100003359_pt1 | contig 12483 bp, 14 predicted proteins | sample KBSS73metaG_FD_65341 | JGI IMG/M metagenome (GOLD analysis project Ga0070671, IMG submission 65341) | Switchgrass rhizosphere microbial communities from Kellogg Biological Station, Michigan, USA - KBS S7-3 metaG | ecosystem: Host-associated > Plants > Roots > Rhizosphere > Soil ...
CGCGCGTAATCCTGGAAGTCGGGCTCGGAGAGCGGGAACGCCTCGCCCTGCGGCGTGATCTGCCGCAGTCGTACCAGTCGGTCGGCGTTGGGAAACGGCAGCGGCCGGAGCGCAGTGGCGTCGACGACGCTGAAGGTCGCCGCGGTGCCGCCGATGCCGACGGCAAGCGTCAGCACGACGGCGGCGGTGAACGTGCGGCTGGCCTTCAGCCGCCGGAAGGCGTAGCGGACGTCCTGGAGCAACGAGTCCATCCGGCTCCCCTGGCACCGCGAAGTGCCGTTTTATAGACCTGACCCCCGGGGAAGCGTCAGTTTGCAGACCTGACCCCGGGAAGCGTCGTTTTGGAGGCCTGACCCCGGGGAAGTGTCAGTTTGCAGGCCTGACCCCCGGACGCTCAGTGCACGGTCTCGGGATCCTCTACGGGGGCGGCGGACGCGGAGGCGGGGTCAGGCTCCTCGGCGGCGCTCGAGTCGTCGAACGGCAGCGGCGACGTCGTCTCGGTCGGCTCGTTCAGGGTCGCGGGCAGCTCGAAGCCCAGCGCGTCGGCCAGCTCGTCCACCTTCGGCAGATCGTTGATATCGTTCAGGCCGAAGCGCTCGAGGAACTCCCGCGTCGTGCCGTACATGAACGGACGGCCGACCACCTGCTTCCGCCCCACCGTCTTCACCAGCTTGCGCTCGATCAGCGTCTGCAGGACGCCCGAGCTGCTGCTGACGCCGCGGATCTCGGCGATCTCCGGCGCGGTCACCGGCTGCTTGTAGGCGATCACCGCGAGCGTCTCGAGCGACTGCACCGACAGCTTCGAGGTCGTCCGCTCGTGGAACAGCTTGCGCACCCACTCGTGCAGCTCGGGCTTCGTCGTGATCTGGAAGCCGCCGGCGACCTCGACGATCTGCAGGCCGTCGTGCTGGTCGTACTCGGCGCGCACCGCGGCCAGCGCGGCGTCGACGTCTTCCTTCGGTTCGCCGTCGAGCAGCTTGTAGAGCGTCTTCGGCGTGATCGGCTCCGGCGACGCGAAGATCAGCGCCTCGATGATCGGCTTGAGATGGTCAGACACGGGATTCACCAGTTGGCGCGAGCGTCAGCCTCGCGCGTGTGCAAAATCAGCCGTTTTCCTTCTGTTTCTGTTGCTCCGCGAGGTGCTCGGCGTGCACCTGCTCCGGATCGTGCAGCGGCCGCGGCGCGTCGGCCGGGCGCGCGCGCTTGTAGACGCGGATCGGCCCGACCACGCCGCTCTGGAACACGCGAATCAGCTTCAGCCGGATCATCTCCAGCAGCGCCAGGAACGTGACGACGAGCCCGGCGCGGGTGTTGATGTCGTCGAACAGGTCCTCGAACCCGCACGCCTCGGTTTCCGACAGGCGCGAGAGCAGCTGCTCGATGCGCTCCTCGATCGGGATCTGCTCCGACGGCAGGTAGACCTGCGGCCGCGCCTTGGTCCGCTCGACGACGGCGCGGAAGGCGGTGATCAGGCTGAAGAGATCGACTTCGATCTCCGGCTCCGGCGCCTCGCCGGCGATCTCGGCGATGAGCCCGTCGGGACGCGTCCACTGCGCGCTGCGCAGCGTCTCGCGCTCGTGCAGCAGCTCGGCCGCCGCCTTGAACTTCTGGTGCTCGAGCAGGCGCCGCATCAGCGCGTCGCGCGGATCCTCTTCCGGATCTTCCTGCGCCGGATCCGGCCGCGGCAGCAGCATGCGCGACTTGACGTGGATCAGCGTGGCCGCCATCACCAGGAACTCACCAGCGACGTCGAGGTTCAGCTCCTTCATCAGGTCGATGTACTGGAGGTACTGCGCCGTGATGAGGGTGATCGGGATGTCGTAGATGTTGACCTCGTTCTTCTTGATGAGGTGCAACAGCAGGTCGAGCGGTCCCTCGAAGTTGTGCAGCCGGACCGGGTACGCCTCGAGGATCGATTCGAATTCCTGTTCCATCACGCGTACCTGAGTTTCACCGCGTCCCGGACGCGCTCCATTGTCTCGCAGGCGATCGTTCGCGCCTTCTTCGAGCCCTCGTAGAGGATCTCACGGACGGCGCCCGGCTTTGCCAGCACCGCGGCGCGGCGCTCGCGGATCGGATCGAGGTGCGCGTTGAGCGCTTTGGCCAGCTTCATCTTGACCTCGACGTCGCCGACTTTTCCGTTGCGATAGCGATCCTTCAAATCGTCCACTTCGCCGGTGTCGGGATTGAAGGTGTCGTGGTAGACGAACACGGGATTCCCCTCTACGGTGCCGGGGATGTCCGCCCGCACGCGCTTCGGATCCGTGTACATCATCCGCACCCGCTTCGTGACCGTCTCGGCATCGTCCGACAGGTGGATCGTGTTGCCGATGCTCTTGCTCATCTTCTTGTCGCCGTCGATCCCCGGCAGCCGCGACACCTTGGTCAGCAGCGGCTGCGGCTCGACCAGCGTCTCGCCGAAGAAGTTGTTGAAGCGGCGGACCGCCTCGCGCGAGAACTCCAGGTGCGCCACCTGGTCGGCGCCGACCGGAACGAACTTCGCGTCGTACATCGCGACGTCCGCCGCCTGCAGCAGCGGATAGCCGAGGAAGCCGACCGTCGACAGATCGCGGTCGGCCAGGTCCTCCTGCTGCTCCTTGTAGGTCGGCACGCGCTCGAGCCACGACACCGGCACGACCATCGACAGCAGCAGGAACAGCTCCGCGTGCTCCGGCACCAGCGACTGCACGAAGAACGTGCTCTTCTCCGGATCGAGGCCGGCGGCAATCCAGTCCGCGACCATGTCGTAGGTGTTGGACACGACGGCGCTGGTGTCGGCGTACTCGCTGGTCAGCGCGTGCCAGTCGGCGACGAAATAGAAGCAGTCGTACTGATCCTGCAGCGCCACCCAGTTGCTGAGGGCGCCCACGAGATGGCCGAGGTGCAGCTTGCCGGTCGGCCGCATGCCGGAAACGACGCGCGCTTTCACTTGACGAGGACCCCGTAGAGAAACGCCGTCGGCGGCAGGATCAGCCGTGCGGCGTAGCCGGACAGCATCAACGCGTAGAGGATGAGAAAGCCATACTGACGCAGCTGGCTGTAGTGGCGCGCCAGCTGCGGCGGCAGCAGCCCGAGCAGCACGTTGCCGCCGTCGAGCGGCGGAATCGGGATCAGGTTGAAGAACATCAGCAGCAGGTTGATGATCACCGCGCGCTGCAGGAAGTAGGCGGCGTCGCCGTCGGGCGCCGCCAGGATCACCCGGAGCACCAGCGCCCAGACGATCGCCTGCAGCAGGTTGCTGATCGGGCCGGCCGCGGCCACCAGCATGAAGTCGCGCCGCGGATGACGCAGGTTGCCGACCGACACCGGCACGGGCTTCGCCCAGCCGATCAGCGGCAGGTTGCTGACGGCGGCGATGATCGGCAGCAGCACCGTTCCGATCCAGTCGATGTGCACGAGCGGATTCAGCGAGACGCGTCCGAGCCGGCGCGCGGTCGGATCGCCGAGCCTGTCGGCCGTCCACGCATGCGCGGCCTCGTGAATCGTGAGCGAGATCAGGAGAATGCCGAACCCGATGGCGGCGGCAAGTGGATCGAAGTTCAACGCACTCCGTGAAAGCCCAAGGATATGTCAGAAGCGATTGTTCATCAAGACTTTATGCGGCGCGACTCGCGCGCCAGCTGGCGCCGCGCGCGGGCCATCTCGCGCTTCTGTTCGTCGTCGACGGCCGGAAAGCAGAGGTCGAGGCGGTTCAGCGCGTCGATGACCGCGGCCGCCACCACCGTCCGGGCGAACTTTTTGTCATCTGCCGGAATCACGATCCACGGCGCGTGCGGCATCGCCGTGGCGCGAATCGTCTCCTCGTAGGCGCTCATGTAGTCGTTCCAGCGGTCGCTTTCGGCCAGATCCCCGAACTGGAACTTCCAGTTCTTCTCCGGCCGTTCGAGCCGATCGAGGAAACGCCGGTGCTGCTCGCCGCGCGAGACGTTCAGGAAGAACTTCAGGATGACGAACCCGTTGCGCGAGAGATAGCGCTCGAACCCGCGGATGTCTTCGAAGCGTTCCTTCCAGATGCTCTTCGTCAGCAGCCGCTGCGGCAGCTTCTGCCGCGCGAGGAACTCCGGGTGCACGCGGACGACGAGCGTCTCTTCGTAGTAGGACCGGTTGAAGATGCCGATCCGCCCGCGCTCGGGCAGCGCCTTCGACGTGCGCCACATGAAGTCGTGATCGAGCTCCTCGTCCGACGGCGCCTTGAACGAGTACACCTGGCAGCCCTTGGGATCGATGCCCGACATCACGTGCTTGATCGCGCTGTCCTTCCCCGCCGCGTCCATCGCCTGGAAGATCAGCAGCACGCCCCAGCGATCCTGGGCGTAGAGGCGCTCCTGCAACGCGGACAACGACTTGATGCTCTTCTTCAGGAAGCGCTTGGCGTTGTGCTGCGTCTCGTGCGGGCCGGGCCCCTTCGGGTCGAAGCTCTTCAACCGGAAGCGGCTCCCGTCGGTGACGATGTAGGGGCGGGCCAGGGCGCGGAACTGCCGGTCGTTCATCGCCGACAACGATAGCCGCTCATGCCCGTCCGGCACAATCGGCAGCTCAGTGTCAGACGAGATGCTCGCGCACCGCGAACTGGATCAGCTCGGCGTTGGTCTTGATGCGCAGCTGCTCCATCATCCGGTACTTGTGGAAGGCCACCGTGCGCGGCGCGACCGCGAGGATGTTGGCGACGTCCTTCATCGACTTGCCTTCGGCCAGCAGCTGCAGGACTTCGCGCTGCCGCGAGGTGAGCTCGTGGCGAGGCGTTTCACCGCGCATCGGGTTCATCAGCGCGCCGAGCATCCCTTCGGTGATGAGCGGCGTCACGTACTTCCGGCTCTTCATCGCCTGCCGGATCGCCGTCAGCAGCTCGGAGGCCGGCGAGCGCTTCAGCAGGTAGGCGGTGGCGCCGGCCCGGAACGCTTCTGCCGCCAGGTCCGGGTCGTCGTTCATGGTCAGGAAGATCAGCCGGATCGACGGGCTGATCGCATGGATCTGCCGCGCCGCGTCGAGCCCGTTCAGGAGCGGCATGGCGACGTCGAGCAGGACGAGGTCAGGATGGACGCGCCGCGCCGCCTCGACGAGGGCGCGGCCGTCGGTGACCTTGGCGACGACGTCGCACTCGGGACTGAGCAGCTTCTCGAAGGCCTCGGCGAGAAGGACGTGATCGTCGGCGATGATGACGCGGGGCTTGAACACGGGACTCCGTTATTTGACGCGCTTGATTTCGTTGAAGCGGACCGGCTGCTGCGCGAAGTTCTCGAGCACGAGGTTGTTCTTCTTGTCGATGTAGATCTTCGTGCCGGCGAGGATCTTGCCGCTGCCGGTGTCGTTGCGATCCAGGTGCACCTGGACGATCGTGAACGGGTAGTCGTACGAGCGCGGCTGGTTGCGCGCCTCCCAGAAGCCGATCGGCCGATCCGTCGCGAGCACGATCTGCCGCCCGCCTTCGTCGAGCGGGCTCTGCCGTGCATAGTGCAGGTCCCACGCGAGCCGGTCGGGGGTCCTAATGTACCCGACCTTGGGCAGCTTCTGCAGCGCCCGCAGCAGCTTGTCGGTGGGATCCTTGTTTTCCTTGATGATCGCCAGCAGCTGCGCGCGCTCGGCGTCGGTAGACCAGCGGGTCACGGTGAAATCCACCGTCGCGGTCGACGGCCCGCTGTTGGTGTTGATCGCGAACCCGGTGAACTTCTCCTGCTGGCGGCTTTCCAGCACCGCGGGAGCCAGGAAAGCGGCGGCAAGGCTGACACCGGCGCACAGCAGCTTACAGGACAACGGCAGTAATCGCATGGCACCATGGAGAGAGGCAAGAAGTACGCCCGACGTTTTACAGGCCGTTGCCAGGCAATTCTGCCAGTTACCCACGAAATGTCGTGAGCATCACGGCGGAAGGTGACGTCAGAACTTCCAGCGAAGCGAGGGCGTAATGCCGTAATCGTTGTTCGGCAGGCCGGCATTGGGGGGCCGGCTGTCGAAGCTGTCGAAGGCGACCAGGCCGAGAAAGAAATTGTGAATCACCTCGATCGACGACGAGAGCTGGAACTCCCCTCGGACCCGGCCTGACTCGGTCAGGCTCGGAAGCAGGCCGAACGAGACGAAGACGTCCACCTTGGGCGAGTGGCGCCTGAACGCGTCGTACCGCGTATACAGGAAGCTCTCGACGTTGGTTTGTGAGCCCTCGATGTCCTGGAATCGCTCGTTGGTGACGAGCAGCCCGCCCAGGAGCTCGAGCGTGCGGCGATTCGACTGGAACACCTTCCGGCCGACCCCGGCGCCGCCGGCGACGCGCAGCTTCAAGCCGAGCTCGTCGTCCTGCTGCAGCAGGCCGACCCCCGCATAGAACCAGCGCTTCGGCAGGTATTTTCCCGACTGCAGGTTGAACTGGTTGCGGCTCGTGTCTTCGACCCCCTCCTGGCTCGTGAATGACGAGGCCAGCGTCACGGCGTCGAACCACGCCCGCCCGCTGTACTGGCCGTCCGCGTTCAACGCCCACTGCCGCTGGCTGTTCGCCTGGGCGAGGTTGAAGGAGAGCTGCACCGATCCGTCGATGCGCGCGAGGAGATTCTCCCGATCCGCGCGGATGGCGACGACCGTCATCATGTCGAGCGGTGAGGTGGTCGCGCCGACGACCTCGAGCTGGCCGCGCACCGGCGAGCGCAGCGTGCCGACGAACTGCCCGCCGACCTGGTCTTCCACGACGAAGTGGTGGACGCTCGTGAGCTCCCCGACGTCGGACCAGATCACCGACAGCGTGCCGAGCGCGTCGGTGTCGACCTCGAGATAGCCGTGCTGCAGCGTCTTGATCTCGCAGGTGATGCGATCGCCGCTGCGCAGGACGACGACGTCGGTCTTCGGGCCGGCCGCGCACGGCGCCGCGGCCAAGAGCGCCGATAGCCAGAGCCCCGCCGCGAAAAGCCGTCGCACGCCGTCAGCGCCCGCCGTTGAACGAGTCCTTCATGCGGGTCAGCCTGGAAGCTTGATTGGCCTGTAGGGAAGCGACAGTCCGAACGTGAAGGCGCTGCCTTTCGTGGTGGCGCGGGCGTAGACCTCCCAGTAGTAGGCGACGCGCAGAAAGCCGTAGAGCGTTCCCTTGCGCACGAGCGCCAGCGACGCCTCCGGCGCCAGCGCGAACGTCTTGTTCTTCCCCAGCACGTTGACGAACGGAAAGCCCTCGATCTGGTCGTCGGATACCTTCCAGCCGCCGTAATAGGCGAGACCGGCGGTCAGGCCGCCCTTCAGGAAGTCGCCGCCGACACCGCCTTCGAGGAACAGCGTGTTGCCGACCTTCGTCTCGCTGTCTTCCTTCTTCGACTGGAAGTCGACGCTGACGATCGTCGCCGCGTGGTACTGCTTCTTCCCGTCCAGGAACACGGTGGTGCCGAGCTGCAGCTCGTGTCCCCACATGCCGAAGCCGGTGTTGTTCGAGGCGCCGTCTTCGTAGCGTCCGGTCGGCACGAAGATGTTGTAGGCGGCGATCGCGTCGGCTCTCTTGAAGTGCCAGCCGATGCTGATCGGCTGGATCACCGAGTCGGTCAGGCCCGCGCCCGGGTTCTGATCGATCTCCGTGCCCTGGAGTCGGTTGTTCGCGCCGACCGGAAACAGCACCTGCGTGCCGTAGTTCCCCCCAAGGATCTTCCGCTCGCTGACGTAGACGATGCCGGCTCCGTAAGCGACGCTGGAGATGCTCGCGTCGATCGGCAGGCGGGTGCCGTCCTGCCTGCGGATGTCGTCGGTGGTGTAGACGAAGAACAGCGGCAGGACCACATAGGTGTGCGGCGGCGGCTGCGAGCCCGATTTCAGGCCGACGCCTCCCTTGATGTGCTGCGTGTTCAACTGCGCCAGGGCAGGCGTGCAGGCGAGGGCCACCATGCCGGCCGCAAGACCGAACGATCGTATGCGTCGCACGGCGGGCCGACAGTTCAAGCGAGATGCCACGGGATCGTCAGCCCGGTCCTCAAGCGAAACACCTTGACCCGAGACGGCGCGACCCGCCGCACGGCGCGGAGCGCCACGCATAATCGTGGGAGGCGCCGGTCGCGGGCGAGCGGCAGCCGTGGCCGCACGCGCGCGCCGTGGACCGCCGTTTGCTCGGCACGCGGACCGGAGCGACAATGCCCGACACCATCCCGATGACGACCGATCGACCGGACGCCGTCCCGGGACCCGCGCCGCATCCTGACATGGTGTGGATTCCCGGCGGCACGTTCCGAATGGGATCCGAGGATCACTATCCGGAGGAGCGTCCGGTGCATCGCGTCACCGTCGACGGCTTCTGGATCGATCGCGCGCCAGTCACCAACGCACGGTTCGAGCGCTTCGTGGCCGCGACCGGTCACGTCACGTTCGCAGAGATCCCTCCCAATCCAGCCGACTACCCCGGCGCGAAGAAGGAGCTGCTGCACCCGGGCTCGCTGGTGTTCGTGAAGCCGGCCGCGCCGGTCGACCTGAACGACTTCCACAACTGGTGGGCGTTCATCCTCGGCGCCGACTGGCGCCATCCGCAGGGGCCCGCGTCGAGCATCAAGCATCGCGATCGGCATCCGGTGGTCCACGTCACGTTCGCCGATGCGGAGGCGTACGCAGCGTGGGCCGGCAAGGCGCTGCCAACGGAAGCGGAATGGGAGTTCGCCGCGCGCGGCGGCCTCGACGGCGCGGTCTACGCCTGGGGCGACGAGCTCACGGTGAACGGGCGCCAGATGACCAACTACTGGCAGGGATCGTTTCCGTGGCAGAACCTCAAGGAGGACGGCTACGAGGGCACGTCCCCCGTCGGCGCGTTTCCGCCGAACGGCTACGGCCTGGTCGACGTCACGGGCAACGTGTGGGAATGGACGACCGACTGGTACTCGGCGCGCCATACGGATGAGGAGCCGAAGGCTTGCTGCATTCCCCGCAATCCGCGCGGTGGCGATGAGCTCGCCAGCATCGATCAGCGTCAGCCGGAGATCCGCATCCCGCGCAAGGTCATCAAGGGGGGATCCCACCTCTGCGCGCCGAACTACTGCCGCCGGTACCGTCCCGCCGCGCGGTTTCCGGAGCCGATCGACACGTCAACCTGCCACCTCGGGTTCCGCTGTATCGTCCGGCCGAGCCGGGCGTAAGGCCGGCTCTTCCGCCTAAAGGCGGAAGCCACGGGAGAACGGAAGCCACGGGGGCAACGTTTCGATTGCCGACGGCACCAATCCTTGCATCGGGATTTCGTGGGCGCGAGGAGGTGCCGGCTCATGTGGTCAGGGTTCGATCCAGAGATTCAACGGGACTTGAACGCGATTCGTCAGATGGTGTCGCACCGGTTTCAGACGCCGGTCAAGGAGTGGCCGCTGACGTTCGTCGAGGAGTTCGAGACGCTGTTCGTCATCCGGGAATGGCCTGACGGCAGCATCACCGCGTACGGAGCGTCGCGCGATCGCCAGGAGTAATCGCGCCACTCGTCACGGGACGGATCGAGGCTCGTGACGAGTGACGGATACGCTGTTGCGGCGCTACTTCACGCCGGCGCCGCCGCTCAACTCCATCTGCACCTGCTGCTGCCGCGCCTTCTCGAGCGCCTGGTCGATGCTGAAGCTCGCCGGCCGCTGCCGAGGCGGGAACTCCTTGAACGTCTTGAGGAACTCGCCGACGATCGCCTGCGCGGGCACCAGCAGGAACGCGTGATCGGCCTTCCATTTGTCGTAGAACATGGTCGCATCCTCGCTGGCCCGCTCGAATGGGTCGCTGCGAAGGTTGTAGATATGCGGCCCGCGCATCGCCACCGGGGGTTCGAACCACACACCCAGGCCGCGTGCGCGCTGCTCGATGAAGGTGGCCTTCCAGTCGCCAACCCGCAACGCAAACAGATCGCCGTCGTCGCTCCAGTAAAGGAAGGCTTTGCGGGGATTCTCCTTGACCTCTCCCTTCAGGAAGGGCAGCAGGTTGTAGCCGTCGATGTGGACCTTGAACGTTCTGGTGCCGGACTTGTAGCCCCGTTTCAGTTGCTCGACGGCGTCGGGAACCCCGGCCGCGGCCGCGAGCGTCGGCAGCATGTCGGTGTGCGAGAACACGGCGTTCGACGTTGACCCGGCCTTGATGACCCCCGGCCACCGGATCGCGCACGGCACGCGCCAGCCGCCTTCGAAGTTGGTGTCCTTCTCGCCGCGGAACGGTGTCGTTCCTCCATCCGGCCAGCTCATGACCTCGGCGCCATTGTCGGTCGAATACATGACGATGGTGTTGTCGGCGATGCCGAGATCGTCGAGCTTCTTCAGCAGCTGGCCGACGTGGCCGTCGTGTTCCACCATCCCGTCCGGATAGATCCCGAGGCCGGTCTTGCCCTCCGATTCCTTCTTCAGGTGCGTGAAGATGTGCATCCGAGTCGAGTTCCACCACACGAAGAACGGCTTGTCGTCCTTGACCGCCTTGTCGATGAACTTGAGGCTCGCGTCGAGGAACTCCTCGTCCACTGTTTCCATGCGCTTGACCGTCAGCGGACCGGTGTTCTCGATTTTCTGCGTTCCGTCCGGATTCGCGAACGAGTGCAGCACACCGCGCGGGCCGTACTTCTTCTTGAACTCGGGGTCCTTCGGATAGTCCGGGTTTTCGGGCTCCTGCTCGGCATTCAGGTGATAGAGGTTGCCGAAGAACTCGTCGAAGCCGTGCGCGGTCGGCAGGAATTCGTCGCGATCGCCGAGGTGGTTCTTGCCGAACTGTCCGCACACGTAGCCGAGCGGCTTCAGCACGTCGGCGATGGTGGGATCTTCCGGCTGCAGTCCGAGATTCGCGCCGGGCAGCCCGACCTTGGTGAGGCCGGTGCGGATTGGCGACTGGCCGGTGATGAACGCGGCGCGGCCCGCGGTGCAGCTCTGCTGACCGTACCAGTCGGTGAAGTTGCAGCCCTCCTTCGCGATGCGATCGATGTTGGGTGTGCGATACCCCATGATCCCGTTGTTGTTGAAGCTGACGTTGAACCACCCGATGTCATCGCCCCAGATGATGAGGATGTTCGGCTTGCCGGTCTTGGCCATCGGCCGCTCCCTTCTCTGTGCTCTCGCCGTCAGGAATGCCGCTCCCGCCGCAGGCCACGGCCTGCCGCGGGCGCCACTGAACGTGGCGGGTCGCGTCAGCGAGCGTTCACCGCAAATCGCGGCACTGGGCGAGTTTCTGCGGACGGCGAGGTACGCTCGCCAACGACGCGCGCAGGGATGGCAAAGGAAGTACCGGAAACGAGAGGGCTGGTGAACCGGTCAGCGGCCGGCGTCGGTATCGGCTGAGGGCTTCGGGGCGGCGTAGGCGGTAATCGAGCCGTTGGGCCACTCGCGGATCACGAGCAGCTCGTCGTGCTGCTCGACGAAGACCAGCGGCCATTCGCGCGTCGGCGTCTGGTGCCTGAGCGTCACCATCTCGCGTACGAACGCGAGCTGGCGCCAGATTTCCGGATCGAAGCCGGACCACATGGGACCGCTCCCTTCCGTGAGTTATGTGGATGAGCTAGGTCAGTATACCAGATCCCGCACTTGCGGCAGCAGGACGACCACGCTGGTGCCCCCACCCGGGCGGCTGCGCACGGCGACGGTGCCCCCGAGCTGCTGCACCGTGAAGGCGACCGACGGGAGACCGAGGCCGGTCGCGCCTTCCTTCGTCGTGAAGAACGGCTCGAAGATGCGTTCCCGGAGCTCTTCGCTCATCCCCGCGCCGGTATCGGTGATGGTCAGCCGCGCCCCCGGTCCGATCCGATCGTCGCTCGACGCGGCGTCGCCAGACGGTCCGATGGCCGTCTCGATCGTGATCGTCCCGTCGGCGGCAATCGCATCACGCGCGTTGAGGACGATATTCAGCAGGATCCGCTCGATCTCGAAGATCCGCGCGAACACGCGGACCGGCTCGGGCGCGAGGCGGAACTGCAGCCGAATCCACGGTCCGGTGACGCACGACAGCATCGTCCCGGCGTGCGTGACGATCTCGTTCAGGTTCAGCGCGCGCCGCACTTCCACCGGTTGCGCGGCGGTCAACACCGCGCGCGTGAGCCGCGTCGCGTGCTCGCCGCGGCGGTGCAGCTCGGCGATCTGCCGATCGGCCTGCCCCGCGCCGGCGAGCAGGTTGTCGGCGCAGCCCACCATCACGGCGAGCTGGCTCTGCACGTCGTGAACCATCTGCGCGACGGCAAAGTCGCCTGCGTTGATCCTGGTCTGAGAGGGTAAGGCGGCCGCCGCAAGCTCGCGTTCAGGCGGGTGCGGGCGAACGGGGCGAGAGAATCGTTTCTGCAGGAAGGTCATCGTGCGGGCGAATATTCGATTCAGCGGCGATCCCCGGCGGCCAAGAAGAGCGTTGTCCCGTACTCTACAAGGCCCCGGCAGAAGGCGGTTTGATTTGGATCAAGGCGCCGCGCGCCGCGTCTAGACGGCCGCGGCCAGCTTGTCCAGGCGCCCCTGGTCGAGGATCTTCGCCGCGTGCCGGCCCTGGAACTCGATCAGTCCGCGGCGCTGCAGTTCCGCCGCGGCGCGGCTGACGCTCTCGAGTGACAGGCCGAGGAAC
>Ga0070671_100003360_pt1 | contig 12481 bp, 8 predicted proteins | sample KBSS73metaG_FD_65341 | JGI IMG/M metagenome (GOLD analysis project Ga0070671, IMG submission 65341) | Switchgrass rhizosphere microbial communities from Kellogg Biological Station, Michigan, USA - KBS S7-3 metaG | ecosystem: Host-associated > Plants > Roots > Rhizosphere > Soil ...
CGCAGCGGGCGAGGAGCCGCTGCAGCGACTGGCGGTGCAGGCCAAGGGCCCGCGCCGTCTGCGCGATGTTGCCGCCGTGTCGCTTGAGCGCGGCGGAGAGGAAGTCGCGGTCGAACGCCTCGAGCGCACGCCGGCGCGCTTCGGCGAAGCTGAGCGGCAGCGAGGTGGCCCCGAGTCCCGGCGCGGCGGAGATGGCGTGCTCCACCAGCGATTCGGGCAGGTCGCGCAGCGTGAGCACCCCGCCCTCGGCGAGCACCACGCCGCGCTCGATCACGTTCCTGAGCTCGCGCACGTTGCCCGGCCAGCTCCAGCGCCGAAGCGCCTGCAGCGCGCGATCGTCGATGTCGGCCACGAGCAGGCCGTGCTGCGATGCGAACGAGCGCACGAATCGCCGGGCCAGGAGGGCGATGTCATCGGGCCGGTCGCGCAGCGGCGGCAGCGCGATCGTGATGACCTGCAGGCGATACAGCAGATCCTCGCGGAAGCGCCCTTCCGCCACCATCTGGTCCAGCGGCCGGTTGGTGGCGGCGATGACGCGCACGTTCACCGAGCTGGCGCGCGAGGCGCCCACCGGCATGATCTCTCCTGTCTCGAGTGCGCGCAGCACCTTGGCCTGGGCAGCGATGGCCAGGTCGCCCACCTCGTCGAGCAGCAGCGTGCTGCCGTCGGCCACCTCGAACAGGCCGGAGCGATCCCGCATCGCCCCGGTGAAGGCACCGCGCACGTGACCGAACAATTCGCTCTCCACCAGCTCACCCGGCAGCGCGGAACAGTTCACCGCCACCAGGGGCCGCGCCGCCCGCCGGCTCGTGCCGTGCAGCGCGCGAGCCACCAGCTCCTTGCCGGTGCCACTCTCCCCCGTGACGAGCACGGTGACGTCGGTACGACCCACCCGGGTGATCAGGCGGCACAACTCCCGCATCCCCTCGCCCGACCCGACGATGCCGTGAAATTCGATGGCGGTAGCGCCGGTATGGCGAGAGGTGAGGGACATCGTCGGAACTCCGTTCAGCGCGGGGCCAGGGCGAGCGCCGGAGCGGTCGCCGGGACTGGGAACATGAGGCTGCCGGGACGACGGCCTCGAGCCAGGGCGGGATTGCCATCGTGCACGTGCACGTGGTGGCGCACGTCCAGGTGCGCGTAGAACGACTGGAGCTGCTCCAGGTCTCCCTCCGTCAGCAGGCAGGCATTCGCGAGCGGCGGCGCCAGCACTCCCTTGGCCGCACGGATGCGGGCCATCTGCGAGTGGTTGACTCGGCAGATGATCTCCGCATTCCCTGACCAGAACCGCTCTTCCACGACACAGTCACCCACCGGTTCCACCCACTCGAACTCGGACTGCGCGACCGCTGGCGCTCTCACGGACCCTCCTTGTCGCAGACTGCGTGGACCTGTGATCGCGGCGCCCGGGAACGCAAAACGGCGCCACCGGCTTCCGAGGAAGCTGGCAACGCCGTCCACAGAGGGGCCTGATGCCCCATCCGTTCCGGAGGCCCCGCACCTGATGCGGAGTCACAAGACTGTTCTGGCGGACACGCGTGCGCCCGCCGGCTCTGCATCACGAAAGTAGGCGTCGGCGGTTCAGTCGTCAAGCAACTGTTGTTCTCGCATCGCGATAGCCCGGATTCGCACTCGCGAACGCGCGAAAAGTTCCAACTTGCGCGGGCTTCATGCACCCCTTAGTCATGTATGGGCAGGGCAATACGAGGGCGTGCGCAGGCACGACCCCCTTACTGCCGGAGGGAAGTCGCCTCCGAAGGTGAAGGCGTGATCCGGGACTCCATCGGAGTTCGTCGGGTCGCGCCTTTTGCGTTCAGGTCACCAAGGGCTCGGCTCAGCCGGCCATAGAGGGAGTCATGAACAACAAGAGCGCAATCGTCGCTACCGTGATGCTCCTGGCCGGAGTGGCGGCCACTGCGAGTGCCCAGCAGGATACGTCCAAGGCGGGCAAGCAGCAGAGCAACGCGGCCGACACCTCCATGAACAAGCAGGGCAAGCAGTGGGGCAGCGACTCGGCCACCCCGGCCGGCAAGCAGGGTGTGCACGAGCAGGACGCCGTGAGCGGCAAGAATGCGGCGCCGACGAGCGGTCAGCAGAAGAAGACCGATTCGGCCAAGACCGGCACCCCGAAGACCCGGTCGGATTCGGTGTCGGGCAGCAGTTCGTCCTCACGGCCGAGCCAGCAGAGCTCCAACGACACCAGCAGCGGCGCGACGACCTACAGCAACCCGAGCTCGTCCAGCTCGAACCCGTCGAGCAGCTCGAATCCGTCCAGCAGCAGCAGCACGAGCCCGAACTCGTCGTCCAGCAGCAGCTCGACGAGCCCGAACTCGTCCAGCAGCAGCTCGAACTCGTCCACCAGCGGCAGCTCGTCGTCGAACCCGACGGCGTCCGCTTCGACCACCGGCAGCCAGCCCACGCTGGCTGCCTGGTTCCAGAACGCGGCTGACGTAGCGAAGGATCAGGAAATCTCGAAGAGCGGGGCCCCGGCCAACGCGTCGGCCTCAACCACGACCTCCAGTGCCAGTTCGACGTCGGGCAGCTACGAGACCCAGCAGCCGCAGCAGAGCACCTCGAGCTCCAGCAACCAGCAGGGCAAGGTCGACTCGACCCGGAAGTACACGCCGAGCGATACGTCGCAGTCCGGCTGGCGTAAGCTGGGCCAGGATACCACCGCGAAGAACGGCGCGACGCCGAGCAGCAGCTCGTCCAACAGCAGCTATTCGTCGCCGAGCAGTTCGAGCAGCAGCTCGACGAGCAGCTACTCCACGCCGACCAGCAGCACCAGCACTTCCACCACGAGCGGCTCGGACAACTCCGCTCCGCGCGGTGACAAGACCAACGCCACCGACCCGCAGGCGCTGAATGCGACCGGTCAGGGCAACAATGCCGGCCACGACCCCGAGTCCACCCGGCCCGAGAAGGTGAGCAGCAGCACCACCGGCCAGCAGGCCAACGCGAGCAACCGGACCGACAACGTCGACAACGCGACCACCAAGACCGAAGTGGGTGGCCAGCCGAAGGTCGACCTGAACACCGCGACGCGCGCCGAGATCGAGTCGGTGCCCGGCCTGAAGCAGTATGCGGATCAGATCGTCGCCAAGCGTCCCTACAAGTCGGTCGACGACCTGAAGGACAAGAACATCGTGCCGAATGACGTATTCAGCTCGGTGAAGGATCAGGTGCAGGTTTCCGGCACGTGATCCATGACCAGCCCATGTAGCACCTCAGATCGAGAAGCGGGGAGCCTGTCATCGGCTCCCCGCTTCGTCATTTCACGCTGATATATACGAAAACAATGTGGCCGATTTCCGGTCACTCGCGCTGCGGAACGGCGTAGGGTTGGACGGCTCGGCGCAGGGTGAACACGGCCACCTCCGCGGGCGCCAAGAGCCGCGCCGGAAGGCGTCCGGTGCCGACCCCATTCGATACGAAGAGGTGCGTCCGGTCGACGGTGTACCAGCCCGACCGGTAGCGGCTCGGGCTGATCAGCGGCGGGATTCCGAGCGGCCCGCCCAGCGTATGTCCCGCCACGATGAAGGCGATGTTCTTGAGATCGTCCCTCGGGATGGCACCGACGAGCTGCGGCGCGTGCACCATCCAGATCTCCACTCGCCGCTTGGCGAGATCGTCCACGTCGCCGGGGCGTCCTGGCACGAAGGCCACCGGCTTGAGCTCGCGCAGCGCGCCGGGCGATCCTGCGAAGCCATTGATGACGAGCGACGCGCCGTCGACGTTGATGGTCGCCCGGTCGCCGGTAAGCAGCCGCACCTTGTGCCGTTCGTACGCGGATTCGAGCGACGCCGAGAAGTCGAGCTCGCGCTCGCCTGCGACGGCGAAGGTGCCGCGCGTGCTGCGAGCCGTGCCGAGGAACGCATCGAGCGCCGCGAGCGCCGGCGGCGACTCGTCGTCGAGGATGTCGCCGGTGAGCAGCAGCACGTCCGGTTTCGCGTCGGCCACGAGCCGCGCAGCCGTCTGAGCCGCTTCCGGATTGCGCGGCAGGTGCAGGTCGCTCACCTGCATCACGCGCAGTCCCTGCAGCGGCGCGGGCAGGTCGCTGACCGGCACGATGTAGCGGGTGACGAACACGTCGCGCGCCGCCGGGCCGACCGCGTACGCCACGAGGCCCGCCAGCAACCCGACCAGGAGGCCGAACACGATCAGGCGCCCGCCACCAGACCGCGGGGCCTCGACGTGCCGCGCCCGCCGCATCGCGGCCTCCAGCAGCCGCTCCTCATCCAGCGGGGCCGAAGGTGCGTATGCGCGCGTGGGCGCGGGCGCGGGCACCGACCCGTTCATGATCTCGAGTGAGCGCGGCTCGTACGGGCGGGTCGGCGGCGGCAGGGATGCCGCGGGCGGAGGGGGCGCCGGCGGGGGTGTCGCAGGCGCTGCTTCCACTCGCGGCGTGGCCTCGGGGCTCGGATGCACCGGGGCCGGCGGCGGCTCGGCCGGCGCGGGAGACTTCATGGCCGGCGGCGCTGTCGGCTCCGGTGGCACCGGGGCTGCCTCCGCGGGCGGCGCAGGCGCCTCCTCCACCGGGTGCTGGGCCATCCACGATTCGGCCCACTGCACGCCAAGCTCCGGATCGGCAAGCCAAGGTGCCGTGGACGTGTCCAGCAGGTCCATCGGCTCCGCGGGATCTGCGGTTGGCGGGGCGTTGTCCGTGGTCAGCCGGGCCGCAGGCGGCAGCTCCCCCGTCCGCTCGAGGGCGGCTTCCAAGGCTGCCGTTACGGCGGCTCCCAGATCCCCGCCCCGTGCTGCTGTGGGCTCCTCCGGCTCCTCGGCATCCCCCGGCCGGTCGTGCCCGTCCGCCCCTTCACCCTCTTCCTCGTCGGCCTCCGGCGGGCTTCCGGGCATCAGCAGGGGCCCCAGCACGGTCAGAGGGACGCCGTTCGGCGCCTCCCCCTCCGTCGGGGGTTGCCCAAGCGGCGGATAGCCCGCCTTTGGGTCGGGAACGATGATGCGGTATTGATTGGAAATTGGAATCCCTCGAAGCCTCTGCTGCGGTCAAGAATCTAGACGATCCAGCCGCACCGCAAGTGACAGGACGCCCCAACGGGATACCCTAATGGCACGCCGGTTTGACCCGCGGTTCCGCATCCCGGTACATTCCAAGCCTATGTCCACGATCACCGTTGAAAAGACCGGCGAAGACGCCGCCTCTCGCTCCCTCAAGATCACCGTTCCGGTGGACCGGGTGCAGGCGGCCGAGTCGAAGGCAGTAGCGTTCTATGCGAAGCGGGCCCGGCTGCCCGGTTTCCGTCCAGGCAAGGCACCGGCAGCGGTCGTCAAGAAGCGGTTCGACCAGGCCATCAAGCAGAGCGTGCTCGAGGAAGTGGTTCGCGAGGGCTGGGAGCAGGCGCGCAGCGACGAATCGCTGAAGCCGATCGCCGATCCGAGCGTGCGGAACCTCAAGTTCGAGGACGGCCAGCCGCTCGAGTTCGAGATCGTGGTGGCCGTGAAGCCCGACATCAAGCTCGAGCGCGTCGGGGGATTCTCGCTGACGCGACCGACGCCTGCCGTCGACGATGGCGCGGTGACGGAACAACTCGAGCGGCTGCGCGAGCGGAAGGCCTCGTGGCTCCCGGTCGAGGGCAAGCCGGCCCCGGGCCACATGGTTCGCGTCGAGGTCACGCCGATCGAGGAGGGGAAGGCGGGCGAGGCGGCACCGTACAACCTCGTGCTCGGGCAGAACCAGGCCATCCCGGACCTCGAGGAGCGCATCATGACGCTCACGACGGGCGAGACGGCCGAGGCCGACGTGAAGTTCCCGGACGACCATCCGGACGAGGCGCGCCGCGGGCTGAGCCGCCGGGTGCGCATCACGCTGCACGAGGTGAAGCGGCAGGAGCTTCCCCCGCTCGACGACGCGTTCGCGCGCGAGGTGGGCGAGTTCGACTCGCTGCAGGCGCTCACCGACGCCGTCCGCAAGGACCTCGAGGCGGACGCGGTGCGCCAGGCCGACCAGCAGGTGCGCTCGGCGCTCGTCAACGAGCTCGTGGCGGCGAACGCCGTCCCGGCGCCGGAGTCGCTGGTGCACCGGTGGCTGCACGCGTACGCCGAGATGTACGGCGTGCCGCAGGAGCAGCTCGGGCAGTTCGAGCAGCAGTTCCACGCCATCGCGGAGACCCAGGTGAAGCGCGACCTGGTGCTCGACGCGGTGATCGAGCGCGAGAAGCTGGCCGCCAGCGAGGCGGAGATCGACGAGCGCATCGGGCAGCTCGCCGCCGGGCGCGGCGTGAGCGTCGGGGAGTACTACCAGCAGCTGCAGAAGGCCGGGCGGCTGGGCGAGATCGAGCGCAGCATCAGCGAGGAGAAGGCGTTTGCGTGGCTCCTCGGGCAATCCACCGTGGTGGAGGCATAAGGTTTTGACCATGGCCACTCTGTACCCGCCGTACATCATCGAGCGTTCGAGCCGCGGCGAGCGGACGTACGACATCTTCTCGCGCCTGCTCATGGACCGCATCGTGTTCCTCGGTGCGCCCATCAACGACGACGTCTCGAACATCATCATCGCGCAGCTGCTCTTCCTCGAGGCCGACAACCCCGAGAAGGACATCTACCTCTACATCAACTCCCCGGGCGGCGTCGTCTCGGCCGGCATGGCGATCTACGACACCATGCAGCACCTGCGTGCGCCGGTGAACACGATCTGCATGGGCATGGCCGCCTCCATGGGGTCGTTCCTGCTCGCGGCCGGCACCAAGGGCAAGCGCTCGGCGCTGCCCCATTCGCGCATCATGATCCACCAGCCCTCGGGCGGCGCGCAGGGCACGGCGGCCGACATCGAGATCCAGGCGCGGGAGATCCTCTACCTGCGCAGCAAGCTCAACCGGCTCTACGCCCACCACACCGGTCAGCCCCTCGAGACCATCGAGCGGGACATGGACCGCGACCGGTTCATGAGCGCCGAGGAGGCCAAGGCCTACGGGCTGATCGACCAGGTCTTCGCGCCGCGCAAGCCGGCCGTGGACGCGGCCGAGCTGGCCGCGACGGTGTCGGCCTCTTGACGCCACTCGCGGGGGTCCCGACTATGTTTCCAACCCCCGCCCCGACGGGACGCTGACGATGTCCAACGACAAGCACCTGCGCTGCTCGTTCTGCGGCAAGAGCAAGGACTCGGTCCGGAAGTTCATCTCCGGCCCGTCCGTGTACATCTGCAACGAGTGCATCACCCTCTGCAACGAGATCCTGGCGGAGGATGAGGAGCGCGAGGTCGCGGACAGCATCACCCAGGTCCCGACGCCGCAGGAGATCAAGGACGTCCTCGACCAGTACGTGATCGGCCAGGAGCGCGCCAAGCGCACCCTGGCCGTCGCCGTCTACAACCATTACAAGCGCATCAACTCGCAGTCGGGCCGCGAGGGCGACGTCGAGCTGGACAAGTCCAACATCCTGCTCATCGGCCCCACCGGCGTCGGCAAGACGCTGCTCGCCCAGACGCTCGCCCGCATCCTCGACGTCCCCTTCACCATCGCCGACGCCACCACCCTCACCGAGGCCGGTTACGTCGGCGAGGACGTGGAGAACATCCTGGTCCGCCTGCTGCAGGCGGGCGAGTTCAACGTCAGCGAATGCGAGCGCGGTATCGTCTACATCGACGAGATCGACAAGATCGCGCGCAAGTCCGAGAACCCGAGCATCACGCGCGACGTGTCGGGCGAGGGCGTGCAGCAGGCGTTGCTGAAGATCCTCGAGGGCACTGTCGCGTCGGTGCCGCCGCAGGGCGGGCGCAAGCACCCGCAGCAGGAGTACATCCAGATCAACACGAAGGACATCCTGTTCGTCTGCGGCGGGGCGTTCGACGGGCTGGAGAAGATCATCGAGGCGCGCACCGGCCGGCAGCAGATCGGCTTCGCCGCCGGCACGGCCGACGGGAGCGTCGCTCCGAGCAAGAACCTGTTCGCCGAGGCCGAGCCGGACGACCTGCTGCGCTTCGGGCTCATTCCCGAGCTGGTGGGCCGCCTGCCGGTCACCGTTTCGCTCGAGGCGCTGGACGAGGAGGCGCTGATGCGCATCCTCCTGGAGCCGAAGAACGCGCTCACGAAGCAGTACAAGAAGCTCTTCGAGCTTGAGAACGTGGGCCTCACCTTCGATCCCGAGGCGCTCCGTGCGGTGGCCCAGAAGGCGCTCAAGCGCGGCACCGGCGCCCGCGGGCTCCGGTCCATCCTCGAGTCGCTGATGACGGACTTGATGTTCGAGCTCCCGGCTCGGGACGACGTGCGCGAGGTGGTCATCACCCGCGAGGCCGTGACCGAGGGGACACCGCCGCTGGTCGTGACGGAGCGGGCGCGAGCCAAGAAGGAAGCCTAGGCGGCTCGACAGCGCGCGGCGTCGGCAGGGGCGGCAATCACCGGGATTGCCGCCCCTGTATCTTTCCCGCATGGCCCGCGACCTCCCTACGCCAGTCGAAGGCACCACTGCCCCGTTCGCCGCGATGCCGGTGGAGTTCCTCGGCTCGTTTCCGGACCCGTCGACCCACCTCGAGCCGGTGCTGCCCGAGGTGGCGTTCATCGGGCGGTCGAACGTGGGCAAGTCCAGCCTCCTGAACGCGCTCACGGGCCGGAAGGGGCTGGCACGGGTGAGCGCCACGCCCGGCAAGACCCAGACGATGAACGTCTTCCGGCTCGCCGACTTCTACCTCATCGACCTGCCGGGCTACGGCTTCGCCAAGGCCAGCAAGGTGAACCGGGCGGCGTACCGCAGGCTCGTCGAGGGCTATCTCACGCGGCGCGAGAGTCTGGCGGGCGTGGTGTGGCTGCTCGACAGCCGGCACGAGCCGTCCAAGGACGACCTCGCGTTCCAGGAACTGCTCGCCGAATCCGCCCGGCCCGCGCTCGCCGTGCTGACCAAGGCCGACAAGCTCACCCAGCGTGAGCGCAGCGCACAGTCGAAGGCGATCGCCGCGGCGCTGGCGTTGCCGGAAGACCAAGTCCAGCTCGTCAGCAGCACCGACGGCATGGGTATCGCCGAGCTTGGTGCGAGCATCCTCACCGCCATCCATGGAGTGACCTCATGATCCCGCGCGTTGTCGTGGTTGCCGCCGTCCTGGCGGTCACCGGCGTTCCGCTCGCTGCGCAGGCGCCGGTGGTCTCGCGCGACGTGGCCGTGCCGCCGGGTTATGGGAGCCTCCGTCAGGACGACATCCAGCTGACGCTGCGGACACCCACGCTCGAGATCCGCTTCCTGCCACTCGATCCGCGCACAGGCAACTTGCTCGCGAACGACGCCTACACGTCGTTCCGCAAGCTGCTGCTCGACAACCGGGCCCGGATCGACGAAGTGGCACGCTCGAAGGGCATCTCGCAGCCGGGCGTCGTGTACGTGAGCTTCTTCGGCCTCGCGCCCGGCGCCTCGTTCGACGCCGAGGTGCTGGCGATCGTGGTGCGGAACCGGCTGCTCCGTCCGCTGGGCATCGTGCCCTACTCGCCGGGTTTCCTCGAGCAGCGGCTGGATGCGCGACAGAGCAAGAGTGCGTTCTACCTGTACGAGGAGGCGGTTCCCGTGCTCGAGCCGTTCCAGCTGCAGTACCAGAACCAGTACTCGGCCGAGTGGGATCCGAAGCTGTCGCGCATCAACGGCGAGCGGCAGCGTGTGGCACTGCGCGCTGCGAAGGCGGGCGCCATGGACAGTACGGTCAAGCCCGCAGGGGCGCCCTAGACCGCCGTCTTTACGCGCTCGTTACACACGAACCCCCGTCCATGACGGGGGTTCGTGTCTTGTGACGGTATCGTTGCATGTCGTTGCGACTTCCGATACCGAATCCGGGGACGTTTGGGCGTTCCACAAGAGGGACAAGAGGGCCCTTTGCTCACGTCACCGGTTCGGGAGATCTATGTCGCGCTTCCATTCTATCTGTCGCTTTCTCGTGCTCGCGCTGCTGTCGGTTCCGACCGCGCTCGCGGCTCAGGAGTCGGGACGCATCGTGGGTCGTGTGGTGGAGGCCGAACAGGGCGCTCCGCTCGCCGGTGCGCAGGTGGAACTCGTCGGCACGGGCATCCGGACGGTTTCGGCGCTCGATGGTCGCTACACGATCCTGAACGTGCCCGCGGGCACGGCGTCGATCTCGGTGCGCCTGATCGGCTTCCAGCCCAAGACGGTGACTGGACTCCTGGTGAGCACGGGCAAGGTGACCGAGCAGAACGTCTCGCTCTCGAACTCGGTGGTGCAGATCGAGGAGCTCGCCGTCACTGCGCAGGCGGAGAAGGGCAGCGTGAACCAGGCGCTGGACGAGCAGCGCAACGCGGTCAACCTCGTCAACGCCATCAGCGCCGAGCAGATGGAGAAGAGCCCGGACCGCGAGGCCGCCCAGGCGATCAAGCGCGTGAGCGGCGTCACGGTGCAGGACGACAAGTACGTGATCGTCCGCGGCCTGGGCGAGCGATACACGCAGACCTCGCTGAACGGGGCCCGCATCCCGAGCCCGGAGCAGGAGCGCAAGGTGGTGCCGCTCGACCTCTTCCCGAGCAGCATGCTGGATGCGATCACCACCTCCAAGACCTTCACGCCCGAGCAGCCGGGCGACTTCGCCGGTGCGTCGGTGGACCTGCGCACCAAGGAGTTCCCCGCGGGCCGCAAGCTGAGCTTCGGCGTGGGCATGGGCTTCAATGGGGCGGCCACGGGCAAGGACATCGTGAAGGCGCCGACGACCGGCACCGAGTGGCTCGGCTACGGCGGCAGCGAGCGCGACATCCCCGTCGACCTGAAGAATGCCGGGAACCTCAACGGGCTCTCGCAGGGCGAGGTGAACAGCCTCATCGGCCAGATGCGGAATGTCTGGAGCCCGAACAGCGGCGGCGGCGCGCCCAACGGCGGGTTCAACGCGGCCGTGGGCGGCGAGGACCCCGTCTTCGGCCACCTGCTCGGCTACATGGGCTCGTTCACGTACGGCTTCGCGCAGGAAGTGCACAAGGACGAGACCCGCGGCCTCGCCCGCAACGGCGACACGCCCGGCACGGCCGAGCCGCTCAACACCTACACCGGGTCGTCGGCGAAGAACTCGGTCCTCTGGGGCGGCATGGCGAACCTGTCCACCCGCCTCGGCGCCGGCACCCGCCTCAATTTCAACAATTCCTACAACCGCACCGCCGATAACGAAGCCTCGCTGCTCGGGGGTCCAAACGAGGAATTCGGGCAGGACTTCAGCTTCTCTCGCCTGACCTTCACGGAGCGCTCGGTCCGCAGCAACCAGCTCACGGGCGAACACCTCATCGGCCAGCGCAACACGATCAACTGGAGCGTCACCAGCTCGGGCGTCACGCGTGAGGAGCCGGACCGGTCCGACGTGGGCTACACAGCGGTGCCGAACGGCTCAGGCGGGCTCAAGCCGCAGGCGTGGTTCGGCCAGCCGCGCTTCGCCACCCGCACGTACTCCGACCTGTCGGAGAACGCCTGGGACCTCGGCGCCGGTTACCGCTACGCGCTCGGCTCCGTCAGCGATCCGGTCATGCTCAAGTTTGGTGGTGCCGCGCGGTTCGTGAACCGCACGTCGGAGTCGCGCCCCTACGACATCATCAACCAGGCGCTGCCGGACGCCGACCTCACGAAGAAGCCCGAGGAGGTGTTCAGCACCGCGAACATCGACGCGAGCTCGTTCCTGCTGCGCGCCAACGCCTTCGGCGGCAACTACACCGCCGACGACCAGGTGCTCGCCGGCTACGTGCAGGCCGAGGTGCCGGTGTCGCAGCGCCTGCAGCTCGTCGGTGGCGCGCGCGTGGAGAACTGGCAGCTCGACGTCACCTCGCTGACCACCGACGGCACGCCCGCGGTGGCGAGCCCGCGCAACACCGACGTGCTGCCCTCGATCGCGGCCACCTACCGCCTGACGAGCGACCAGAACATCCGCGCTTCGGCCACACAGACGCTGTCGCGCCCGGAGTACCGCGAGCTCTCGCCGGTGCCGTACTTCGAGCAGGTCGGCTTCTTCGTGACCATCGGCAACCCGGACCTCAAGCGGGCGCTGATCCAGAACTTCGATCTGCGTTGGGAGTGGTTCCCGCGGGCGGGCGAGGTGCTCAGCATCGGCGTCTTCGGGAAGCACTTCGACGCGCCGATCGAGAAGGTCATCATCCAGGCGGCGGGCACCAACACGCTGAGCTTCGTGAACGCGAACTCGGCCACCAACCTCGGCGTCGAGCTCGAGGCCCGGAAGTCGCTCGACTTCCTGGGCGACGCGTTCCGGACCGTGTCGCTGTTCACCAACGCCACCCTGATCTCCAGCAAGATCAGCATCGGCAACGAGGGCATCTCGGCGGCCACGAATCCGGACCGCGCCATGGTAGGCCAGTCGCCCTACGTCGTCAACGCGGGCCTCAACTGGAGCTCGCCCAAGGACGGCTGGAACGCGAGCCTGCTGTACAACGTGGCCGGCAAGCGCATCGTCGAGGCCGGCTCGGGCGGGCTGCCGGACGCCTACGAGCAGCCCCGCAGTCTGCTCGACTTCGCGATCCAGGTGCCCGTCACGCAGCAGCTCCGGTTCCGC
>Ga0070671_100003361_pt1 | contig 12480 bp, 13 predicted proteins | sample KBSS73metaG_FD_65341 | JGI IMG/M metagenome (GOLD analysis project Ga0070671, IMG submission 65341) | Switchgrass rhizosphere microbial communities from Kellogg Biological Station, Michigan, USA - KBS S7-3 metaG | ecosystem: Host-associated > Plants > Roots > Rhizosphere > Soil ...
CGATCCTCGGGACCGCCCTCGCCGCGGCCGGCTCGCTCGCGCTGAACCAGTATCTCGAGCGCGAGCTGGACGGGCGCATGGCGCGCACCCGCCAGCGTCCGCTCCCCGACGGGCGGCTCGCGCCGTTCGAGGCGCTCGCCTTCGGCGTCGCGACGACCGCCGCCGGGCTCATGATCCTGACGATCCTCGTGAACCCGCTCGTGGGCGCCGTCGAGGCGGTCACGGTCGCCTCGTACCTGTTCGTCTATACGCCTCTCAAGACGCGCACCTCGCTCGCGACGATCGCGGGCGCCGTCCCCGGAGCCCTTCCTCCCGTGGCGGGATGGGTCGCCGCGCGCGGCGCGTTCGGCGCCGGAGCCGCGGCGCTCTTCGCGATCCTCTTTCTCTGGCAGCTCCCCCACTTCCTCGCCCTCGCGTGGATGTACCGCGAGGACTACAGGAAAGCGGGGATCGTGGTGCTCCCTTCGTCCGACCCCGACGGATCCATGACGGGACGCCAGATGGTCGCGAACCTGCTGGCGCTGCTCCCGGCGGCGATCCTGCCCTGCCTCGCGGGGATCGCGGGGACGGTCTACTTCGTCGGCGCCATCGCGCTCAGCCTCGCCTTCCTCGCCTTCGGGATCGCGTTCGCGCTCCAGCGCTCGCAGGTTCGGGCTCGCCGCGTCTTCCTGGCGTCGCTCGCGTACCTTCCCGCGCTGCTCACCCTGCTGGCGGTGGCCCGATGAGCGGCCGGAGCCACGCCGCGCTCGATCAGAGCGCGCGCAACCGCCGCCTCGGCTGGATCCTCTTCGGGATCTTCGCGGCTCTCGCGGCCTTGTCCATCATCTTCATCGACTACCGGTCGGTGGGACGCTGAGGGCGCGCGCGATGTCCACCGCAGGAACGGCCGTCCTCGAGCGCGACACGCCGCGCCGGCCGCCCCGTCCCCCGCAAGGCGGCGGGGATCCGCCGCGTCCCCCGCAGGGAGGCGCGCGCGCGCCGGCGGTGGCGAACGGGATGCTGGCGATCCTCGCCTTCATCGTCTTCGAGTCGATGCTCTTCGCGGGTCTGATGGGCGGCTTCTCGGTGCTGCGGTTCGGCAGCAAGCTCTGGCCCCCTCCGGGCCAGCCCTACCTGCCGCTCGCCATCACCTGGGTGAACACTTTCGTCCTGCTCGGAAGCCTCGTGCCCCTGACGCTCGCCGGCCGCGCGCTACGCCGCGGCGAGGCGCGCCGCTTCCTCGCGCACCTCGCGCTCACGGCTCTTCTGGGCGCGCTCTTCCTCGCGATCCAGGGGACGGAGTGGCTGCGCCTGCTCGCGCACGGCATGAAGGTCGTGAACGGCGTCTACGGCGGGATGTTCCTCATGCTCATCGGCACGCACGGCCTGCACGTCCTCGGCGCCGTCGTGTGGCTCGTCGTTCTCGCCGGGCTCGCCGCGACGGGGCGCCTGCGCGCTCCCGCTCCGGCGCTGCGGATCGCCGCCACCTACTGGTGGTTCGTCTGCGCGGTATGGATCGCGCTCTTCGGGCTGGTGTACCTTGCGTAGGCCCGCCCTCGGCAAGTCGCTTCTCGTGGCCGCGCTCGCGGCCGTGGTCCTCTTCCTCGCCGCGCCCGAGGCCGCCGCCCAGGGCTGCGCGATGTGCGGGACCGCCGTCACCTCGGCCAAGGATCCCCTCGCGAAGGGGATGTTCATCAGCATCCTCATCATGCTCGCCATTCCCAATCTGCTGCTCGCCTCCATCGGCGGCTGGCTCTACTACACGTATCGCCGCGCCGCCCTACCGGGAGAACGGACGTGAACGACGCCCTCGCCATCGAACCCGCAGAAACGCCGCTCACCCCCGAAAGCTGGGGGAAGCTCGGCATGTGGATCTTCCTCGTCGGCGACGCCATGTCGTTCGGCGGGCTGCTCGCGGCCTACGCCGCGTATCGCTCCTCGAGCCCCGACTGGCCCCTGCCGTCCAGCAAGCTCGGGATCGGCCTAACCGCCGTCATGACCTTCATCCTCATCTGCAGCAGCGTGTCGATGGTGAAGGGGCTCTCGGCGATCAAGCGCGGCGACCAGAAAGGCCTCGTCCGGTGGCTGGCGCTGACCGTCATCTTCGGGACGTTCTTCCTCGGCTGTCAGGCCTACGAGTGGACCCATCTCTTCGAGCACGGCGCTCAGTACACGGGGCACCTGTTCTGGACGACCTTCTTCACCCTGACGGGCTTCCACGGCATGCACGTCACGGGAGGCGTCATCTACCTCGCGGTGATGGCCGTGCTCGGCGCCAGGGGCAAGTTCACCCAGGCGAACCACAACCCCATCGAGATCGCGGGCCTCTACTGGCACTTCGTCGATCTCGTCTGGATCCTGATCTTCACCTTCGTCTACCTGATCTGAGGGGCTGATGAGCGACCACAAAGAGCCGAACTACATCGCGATCTGGGGCTGGCTGCTCCTTCTGACGATCACCGAGGTCGCGACGACGCGCCTTCCGATCCCGCGCCTGACGATGGCGATCCTCCTCGTCGGCCAGGCCATGACCAAGGCGCTTCTCGTCGCGATGTACTTCATGCACCTCAAGTACGAGAAGAAGGTCCTCGGCATGATCGCGTTCACCCCGCTGGTGCTCTGCGTCTTCCTGTCGGTGATGCTCCTGCCGGATTCGAAGCACGATCCGAACGCCGCGTCGCAGGGACCGCCCGCCTCGGCCCCCGCCGAGGGCGCCGAGCACGGCGAGGCGCCCGCGGCCGAGACGCCGGCTCCGGCTCCCGAAGGACACTAGGCTCTTTTTCTCCGGCGGATCCCCGGAGGTCCGGAGCGGCGCGGCGCCCCCGGTTCTCCGGGTCCCGCGCCCGTCCCTCCCGGGCGCACAGGTGCTATCATCCCGCCGACCCCGATCATGGAAACGCCCTCCACGCCTACGTCCGATGCGCGCACCGGCCTGCTCTGGGGGGCGCTCGTCGTCGCCCTCGTGCTCGCGCTCGGCGCGGGAGCCTGGACCCTGCTCTCGGGACGCACGCAGCGCGGCGCCGTCCCGGAGACGGCCTCCAAGGCGGCCTCTTCCCTCGTCGCGCCCGGCGATGGGGAGCCTCTGCCCGACTTCTCGCTCACCGAGCGCAGCGGACGCACCGTCACCCTGGCCGACCTCAAGGGGAAGGTCTGGGTCGCGGACTTCATCTTCACGCGCTGCCCGAACGTCTGCCCCGACCTCACGCGCCGGATGCTGACGATCCGCAAGAAGCTCGATGACGCCGGCGCCGCCTCCGTCGTCTCCGTTTCGATCAGCGTGGATCCCAAGTACGACACCCCCAAGGTCCTCGCCGAGTACGCAACCCACTTCCACGCGACCCCCTCCTGGCTCTTCCTCACGGGCGAGCCGCGGGCGATCTACGGCCTCGTCAACAGCGGCTTCCGCCTGGCGATGGCCGATCCCGATGCGGGAGCTCCGGGTCACAGCAATCGCTTCGTGCTCGTGGACGCCAAGGGGCGGATGCGCGGCACGCACCTGGGGACGGAGGACGGCGTCACGGAAGCGATCGTCGAGGACGCCCTGACTCTCGACCGGGAGCACCGCGAAGGAAGCCGATGAGGCCCACCAGGCCGACGACGCCGACGACGCCGACGACGCCACTGATGCCGACGACGCGCATGAGGCCCATGAGGCCGATGACGCCGATGACGCCGATGACGCCGGAGCTCGGAAGCCGCGGGCTTCACCGTTTCGCCTGCCTCGTCGCAGCGGCGACGTTCGTTCTCCTGATCGCGGGCGGTCTCGTCACCAGCACCGGCTCGGGGCTCGCGGTTCCGGACTGGCCCCTCTCGTTCGGCATGGTCTTCCCGCCGATGGTCGGAGGGATCTTCTTCGAGCACGGACACCGGATGGTCGCCGGGACGGTTGCGATCCTCATGCTGATCCTCGCCGTGTGGCTGAGCCGCAAGGAACCCCGGCGATGGGTGCGCGTCCTCGGCTACACCGCCATGGGGACGATCGTCGCGCAGGCCGTCCTTGGCGGGGTGACCGTTCTGCTGCTCCTGCCGCCGGCCGTCTCGGCGGCGCACGCGTGCCTCGCGCAGACGTTCTTCTGCCTCACGGTCACGATCGCGCTGGCGACATCCCGGCGGTGGGCGTCCGCCGGCGCCGGGGAAGCAGGAGCGTCGTACCGCGATCCGGCGGCGCGCGGCCCGCGCGGCGCGGACGGCTTCGATCGGACGTCCGGCCGTCTGGCGCTCGCCGCGCTCGCGAGCGTCTATCTCCAGCTGGTTCTCGGCGCGGTCATGCGCCACATGGACGCAGGTCTCGCGATCCCGGACTTCCCCCTGTCGTTCGGCCGGCTCGTGCCCCCGCACTGGTCGACGCAGATCGCGCTGCACTACGCGCACCGCGTCTGGGCGCTCGCCGTCACCGCCCTCGTCGTCGCCCTCGCCGTGCGGGTCCTGCGCGCGGGGCGCGGACCGGGCCGCGGCGAGACGACCGTTCCCGCGGGGCTGCTCCTGATCCTGATCCCCGTTCAGATCGCGCTCGGGGCATTGACCGTCCTGAGCCTCAAGCATCCCGCCGTGGCGACCGCCCACCTTGCGACCGGCGCGCTCGTCCTCGCGACGAGCCTCGTCCTCGCGATCCGCCTCTGGCGTCCCGAGATCGAGCGCCGCGCCGCGCTGCGCGAGGCCGTCCCGGAGCGGGGCGTCGCCGCCGCGCCGCTGCTCGGATCCTGATGCCTCTTTCCTGGCTCCCGCCCACGAACGCCGTCCTCAACGGGTCGAGCGCGCTCTTGCTCCTCGCGGGTCTCGCCTTCATCAAGCAGGGGCGTCGCGAGGCGCACCGCCGCTGCATGCTCGCGGCCCTCGCCGTCTCCTCGCTCTTCCTCGTCGGGTATCTCACCTACCACTTCCAGGCGGGAACGACGCACTACTCCGGCACGGGACCGGTGCGCACCCTCTACCTCTCGATCCTCGCCACGCACACCGTCCTGGCCATCACCGTGCCTCCGCTCGCCATCACGACGCTCGTGCGCGCCCTGCAAGAGCGCTTCGACCGCCACCGCAGGATCGCCCGGATCACCTTCCCGATCTGGCTGTACGTGTCCGTCACCGGCGTCGTCGTCTATCTCATGCTGCGCGGAGACTATCCGCGCTGAGAGCGGCGGGTGGTAGTGTCGGAGCGTGCCCGACGACGAACGGCCCGGCGACCCTCCGCACCCCGATGAAGACGACGACGAGCTCGCTCCGGACGGGACGGACACCGACCCCGTGGCGCTTCCGATCGAGACGGTCCTCGATCTGCACTCCTTTCAGCCCCGGGAGGTCGCATCCGTGGTCGAGGAGTACCTCGCCGAGGCCCATCGGGCCGGTTTTCGCGAGATCCGGATCATCCACGGCCGCGGGATCGGGGTCCAGCGGGAGATCGTCCGGACGGTCCTCGCCCGGACCCCCTTCGTCCTGAGCTTCCAGGATGCCCCCGCCGGTTGGGGGGGATGGGGGGCCACGGTGGCCGTTCTCTCCCCCGAGGACCCTGGAATTCCTTGAAATTTCAATGTTTTAGCGTGACGGCCAGGTCCATCCCTCTGCCTTGACAGTCTGAAACCTGAAACCTAATATTCGTCAAAGCATGGTCCATAAATCACGCAGGGAGCGCGGCGAGGGACGGATCGGGCTCATCGTCGCTCTTTTGATCGCGGGGATCTCGATCTTCCTGGGCATCAAGATCATTCCCCTCAAGATCAAGCTGTTCGAGTTCTCGGACAAGCTCGAGCAGAAGCTCCAACGGGCCTCCTGGCGCTCCTACGACCAGGCCAAGGTCGAGATGACGAAGTTCGCGAAAGACCAGGCCGCCTACACCGGCTACCCGGTCGATCATCTGAAGGTCGCGATGCCGCCGCCCGTGACGGGGGACATGGTCATCGTCGTGGACTGGGACATCCCGCTCGATCTCGCGGTGACCCAGTACACCTGGAAGTACCACCTCGAGAAGCGCGCGCCGATGATCGGGCGCGGCGGCCCGTCCTTCTAACCCGTCCTTTCGTACCTCAGGCGAACTTCGCGCGGATCGCGGCGGCGTTCTCGGCCGCGCGGCGCGTCCATGCGTCGAGCCGCTCGTTCGCCTTCGCGGCGAACTCTTCCGATCCCGCGCCTCCGAGGTTGATCCGCACGTTCGCCGCCGCTCCCCCGAGCGCCGCTTCCGCGAGCATGGCCGCGACCTGAAGGTCCGAGCCGGCGCTCGGGTTCGCGATCGGGGCCGCGGAGGCGGCCAGGTCCGACACGGCGACCGACAGCTCCGCCGTCTTCAAGGGGATCTCGGCGGCATAGCGCAGCGCGCTCGCGCGCGCGGCCTTGCGCGCCGCCTTTTCCTCGTCGGTCTGCTTGGGGAGCCGCATGGCGGCGACGACGCCGTCGTAGGCCTCCGCGTCGCGGTCGACGAGATCGGCGAGCTCCCCGCGGTACACGGCCGCCTTCGCGCGGATCGGCTCGAGGGCGGGGTGCGCCGCGGCGTACTTCTCGTTGCCGAGCGTCAGGGACGCGACCATCTCGACGAGGGCCGCGGCCTGCGCGCCGGCCAGCGCGGAGGCGCTCCCTCCGCCGGGCGTCGGAGCGTCCGAGGCGAGCTTCTCCAGGAACTGGCGCGTGGTGAGATCGACGAGCATGGCAAGTCCCCCGATGCGGGGCGCGGCTCCGGAAGCGCCCGAGCGCCGCCCCTCGTGAGCCACGATTCTCCCGCGCTTGATCACGACCGCGCAAGCGATCGGTCCGATGCGGTAGGCCAGGTGGCGCCGTCCGGGGACGTCCCAGACGACGAGGTCCGCCTGCTTGCCGGTCTCGATCGATCCGACGCGGTCCTCCACGCCGAGGGCGAGGGCGCCGTGGCGGGTCGCCGCCACGATCGCCTCGTCCGGCGTCATGCCGAAGAGCAGGCACGCCAGCCCGAGGATCGGCGTCATCGCGAGACAGGGAGAGGTCCCGGGGTTAAAGTCGGTGGCGATGGCGACGGGAACGCCCGCGGCGATGAGCGCCCGGACGGGCGGGCGCACGGTCTCGCGCAGGAAGTACGAAGCGCCCGGAAGGACCACCGCGACGGGAGCCCTGAGCGCCGCGCCCGCTCGCGCAGATCCCGGGGAGGCGCCGGCGTCCTGCCCGCGGGAGGTCCAGGCGGCGGCCAGCGCGGCGACATCTCCCGCGTCGAGCCGCTCCAGATGATCGACGGAGTACGCGCCGAGCGCGATGGCGAGGCGCGTCGCACCCGTGCGCGAGAGCTGCTCCGCGTGCACGCGGATCCCCATCCCCAGCCGCCGCGCGGCCTCCAGGATCGTGCGCGCTTCCTCGAGCGTGAACGCGCCCTGGTCGATGAAGACGTCGCAGAACCGCGCGAGTCCCCGGCCCGCCACTTCGGGCAGAAGCTCTTCGACGACGAGCGTCACGTAGGCGGCGCGGCTCCCCTCCCCCCCGCCCCGGTACTCGGGGCCGACGACGTGCGCCCCCAGGAAGGTCGGAAGCAGCTCGACCGGATGATCCGCAGCGCGGGCGAGCGCCTCGAGGATCACCAGCTCCGACTCCCGCGAGAGCCCGTAGCCGCTCTTGGCCTCGACGGTCGTGGTCCCGGCCTCCAGCATGGCGTCCAGCCGCTCGCGGACGAGGGTCTCGAGCGCGGACGGGGTGAGGGCGCGCGTCGCGCGCACCGTCGAGAGGATCCCCCCGCCCGCCGCGGCGATCTCCTGGTAGCTCGCCCCGGCGAGGCGCTTCTCCAGCTCGTCGTCGCGCCAGCCCCCGAAGGGAAGGTGCGTGTGCGCGTCCACGAAGCCGGGGAGCACGACCCCGCCCCGCGCGTCGATCCGGAGGCCCGACGGGTCCAGCGTCACCGACGCGCGGCACGCCTCGGCCGTCCCCACGAAGACGATCGCGCCGTCCGCGCAGGCGACGACCCCGCCGGGAATGACCCCCGCGTCGGCCGGGGATGAATGGGAGGACGGGGAACGCGCCGCGCAGGTGACGATCTCGGCGGCGCCCTCGACGATCAGATCGGCGCGGATCACACGCGTAGTGTAGCCCGCGGTGCTCCCCGCGGTTCTATTGCTCGGAACCCGTGCGGGAATTGCGGAAGGGGATCGGCCCGCGCAGCTCGGTCTCTTGCCGCCGGTGGATGAGCAGGCGCTGATGCTCGTCGATGAGCACCCGCAGACCGTCCTCGAACGTGTCGTGCTGCAGGCGCAGATCGGAGATCTGCGACTCGATGCGCCGCGTCTCGCCGCGCGCCTCCTCGACGATCGTTTCCGCCTTCAGACGCGCCTCGCGCACGATGAGCTCTCCTTCGCGGCGCGCGTCCTCCTTCATCTTCTCGGTCAGATCGCGCAGGGCGAGGATCGTCTCCTGGACCTTCTTCTCCCGGATGTCCGATTCCTTGATCCGGGCCTTGAGGGACGCCACCTCCTCTTCCAGGAGGTTGCGCTCCGCGACGAGGGATGCCGCGTCCTCGGAGAGCGCCGACAGGAAGGTCTGCACCTGGGTCTTGTCGTAGCCCCGCATGCGGACCTCGAATTTCTGGTTCTCGATGTCGATTGGAGTGAATCCCATTCCCCGCCTCCGGTGGCGTACATTACTGCCCGCCGTCCCCCTTCGCAACCGAGGCCCCCCAGCCCGCTTCCCGGCGCGCCCCGGGCCTTGCCGGCGACCGTGGCCACACTCGTTTTTTCAGCTGCGATCGCCGAAAATCGCCCGTCCCACGCGCACCAGGGTCGCCCCTTCCTCGATCGCGACCTCGAAATCTTCCGTCATCCCCATGGAGAGCTCCCAGCCTTCCGTCCCTGCGGGCTCCGGGGGTTCTCCGGCACCCGCCGCGACGCCCTTCCCCGCTCCCGCTCGGGCGCGCGCCCGCTCTCCCTGCTCGCGCAACGCGGCGAAGTGACGGCGCGAGGCCTGCGGGTCGGGGGCGTGGGGCGGAATCGTCATGAGTCCGCGCAGGGCCAGGTGCGGCAGCGCGGCCACGGCGTCGACGAGCGGCCCGAGCTCCCCCGGCGAGACGCCCGACTTCGCCGCCTCCCCCGCGACGTTGACCTGAACCAGCACCCCCAGGAGCTTCCCCGCCCGCGCCGCCGCACGGTCGAGGCGCCGCGCGAGCTCCGCGTCGTCCACCGAGTGGATGAGATCGAAGAGCGGGACGGCCGCATTCGCCTTGTTGCTCTGCAGGTGTCCGACCAGGTGCCACGCGATCGCCCGGCCGGGCGCGAGCGCGGCGACGGCGGGGATCTTCTCGGCCGCCTCCTGAACGCGGTTCTCGCCGAAGAGCGCGAGCCCCGCCCGGGTCGCGGCCGCGACGACGGCGGCGGGCATCGTCTTGCTGACGGCGACGAGACGCGCCGACCCGGGCTGGCGGCCGCTCCGGGAAGTCGCCGCCTCGATCCGGCCCTGGACGGCGCGGATCCGCTCGACCAGCTCGGGTTCCTCGATCACCGGCCCATTGTAGCGATCCGGTCAGGAAACCCCGGTAACCGGCCCGGATCGCGTGGATTGCCGACGAGCCTATCCCTGGACCCTCTATCCACGGCCGGGAATCGCGACCACGGTCCGGCGTCGGGAGCTCCCCTAGATTCCTGGCTTTGAAGGCCGAATTCGGGGTACAACCTCTTCCCACGCATGGGCCTGAGGATCCTGTCGGCGATGGCACTGATCGGCCTGACCATGGTCGGGCCTGCTCGGGCTGTCGACAGCACCGGACTCGTGGTGAAGGTCCAGGACCGGGCCGGGCGCCCGCTCCCGGGTGCGGTCGTCGAGGTAGTCGGGGCCGCAGGGGCGGCGGTTCCGGGGGGACCCGCGAGAACGCATTCCGACGGCAGCGCGACCCTCCTCGTACCGCCTGGGGGCGGCTATGTCATCCACGTGACCATGCCCGGGTTCGGGGAGCAGACCTCGGAAGCGGTGAAGGTCGCGGGCGGCGCGACGAAGTCCGTTCTGTTCGTTCTGAGGCGCCAGGTCGTCGAGGAAGTGAAGGTGCAGGCGTCCATCGAGGATGACGGCGAGGGCCGCACCACCTTCGAGAGCGACAGGCTCGAGGACCTTCCCATCGTGGGCCGCTCCTACCAGAACGCCTTGAGCCTCGCCCCGGGGGTGAACGATACGAACCATGACGGGAACCCCAACGTGCACGGCGCGCGTGAGCGGGACTTCAAGGCGACGGTGGACGGTGTCGCCAACGTGGATCCGCTGACCGGGACCTATCAGTCGGAGGTGAACCCGGACGCGATCGACGAGCTCGAGGTCGTGACGACGGGCGCGTCCGCAGAGTACGGCGGGGCCGTCGGCGGCTTCGCGCGAGTCGTCACCAAGCAGGGGACGAACACGCTCACGGGATCCGCGGGGATCTACCTGCGGTCCTCGTACCTCGACGCGCTCACGACCTCCGAAGAGCCCGTCGCCTATCACGACGTGCGGCCGAACTTCAACCTCACGGGTCCGATCGTGAGGGACCACCTCTACTTCGCGCTCTTCCACGAGTACATCGACAAGGGCCAGCCCGTCCGGATCCCTGCGGACGAGAGCCTCACCGCCGTCACCCGCGGCCGTCCGACCTCGCTCGCGCCCGGAGGCGCGTTCGTCATCACCACCCAGGGAACGCGCAACCTCGACAAGCTCACGTGGCAGATCGGGAGCCGCAACAAGGTGACCCTGCAGTTTCTCTCCGATCCCCTCACGACGGGGCCGCTCGGCGTGAACACGTTCGCCGGCGTGGACTCCGGATACGACTACAAGCAGGGGGGCGCGGCGTACCAGGCGCTCTGGACGATCCAGGCCACTTCCAACTTCTTCGCGCAGACCACCATCGGCGCGAACCGCACGTCCGTGTCCTACATCCCCGTCACCAAGGGGACCAAGAACACCTGCGCCACCGACGAGTACGGTACGAGGCGGCTCGACGTGTACGGAAACCCTTCGGGCGTGCCTCTGGACGAGGACCTGTGCACCAATCTCTCCACGGGGATCCGCTCGGGCTCCTATAACCTGAGCTACAGCGACCGTCGCAAGCGGCTCACCTGGAAGACCGACTTCTCCTATTACGCCGACAACCTCCTCGGGATGGGCCACACGCTGCGCGGGGGGATCATCGCCGAGAGTCGGACGTACGAGGGCCACCAGCGCGTGCGCGCCGTTTCGGACTGGCAGGAATTCCCGCCGAGCCCCTTCAACAACGGACGGATCGGCGACGGCGTGATCCACCGCACCGTGTCGGTCCCCGGGGATCCCAACGAACAGCTCAATACGGCGCAGGGGTCCAACTACGGGCTCTACCTCGAGGACCAGTTCTCGCCCGTCCGCGGGCTGTCGATCCGGCTCGGCGCCCGCGCGGACCAGGAGAACCTCGAGGCAGACGGCTACGAGCCCTTCGACCCGGCGCGGGAAGAGAAGCAGTACCGCAAGTACTACACGCGCTGCGTGAGGGACAGCACGATCCCCGGCGGGCCGGACCGGTGCGCCCGCGGCGGCTGGTACTGGTTCCACAGCTACGAGCTCTTTCCGGCGGGCGGCGCCTCGGCGGTGCGCTCCATCATCGAGACCGGGGGCGTCCTGGCGCGCCAGCCCGAGCGCTACCGCATCTCGAACACCAACCTCTCGCCGCGCCTCTCGGTGACCTATTCCCCGGGAGCGCGCGCGCTGACCAAGCTCTTTGCGACCGCAGGCCGCTACTACGGCGAGACGTTCCTCGCGGTCCCCTCGTTCGAACAGGGACCGGGCTCCCTCAACTACAAGTATCCGGTGGAGGGGATCCAGTACGACTGCGTCCCCGTCGAGGGCGTGCCGGGGGCCGTCGATTGCAAGTACAAATCGGTGATCGCGGGCGACAACCAGGCGACGGTGGCCCTCGCCTCGATCCGGCAGGTCGACCGGAAGCTGCGCACTCCTCACCAGGACGAGTACACCGCGGGGATCAGCCAGGAGGTCCTGCCCGAGACGTCTGTGACGGTCAGCTACATCCGGCGCGACTACCGCGATCAGCTCCAGGACATCGACCTCAACCACTACGTCGTCTATCAGCCAGGGCCGGGCCTTCCCGCGTATCTCTCGGTCCACAATCCGCTGTTCAACCAGATCCAGCGCGTGGGGAACTACAACTCCTCCGTCTACCGGGCGTGGGAGTTCGACATGCACCGCCGCTTTCGACGGAACTGGGAAGTCGAAGCGTCCTACGTCTACTCGCACGCCGAGGGGAACGCCGAGGACTACAACCAGACGCTCGGCAACGACCCCGGCCTGACCGAGAGCGAGTTCGGCCCTCTCGACTACGACGTGCGGCACGCGGTCAAGCTGAACGCGCGCATGGAGCTTCCCCGATGGAACATGAGGGTCTCCGGGACCGCGTCCTATCATTCCGGGCTCCCCTATTCGATCGTCGACCAGCTCTTCATCAACGACGTACCGCAGCGCTTCGGAACGGTCACGATCGGCTATGGAAACGTGCGCACGTACTACCCCACGGGCCAGCGCAACGACCAGCGCAACAAGGGCGTCTACAACCTCGATCTCGGGATGCGC
>Ga0070671_100003362_pt1 | contig 12479 bp, 13 predicted proteins | sample KBSS73metaG_FD_65341 | JGI IMG/M metagenome (GOLD analysis project Ga0070671, IMG submission 65341) | Switchgrass rhizosphere microbial communities from Kellogg Biological Station, Michigan, USA - KBS S7-3 metaG | ecosystem: Host-associated > Plants > Roots > Rhizosphere > Soil ...
GGCGCGCAGCCGCGCCGGCGCGCCGTGGATCGATGTCGTCCAGCAGTCGGTCGCCGCCGCCGCAATCGTGTCGGCGAGCTCGACGCCTCGCGCGTCGTCGAGGTTGACGACCGCCGAGCGCAGACCGGGCCAGGCGAAGAGCTGCGCCTTGGCCTGCCAGTAGGCCTTCATGTCGCCGTGATAGTCGAGGTGGTCCTGGCTGAAATTGGTGAACACGGCGATCGCGACCCGCGTTCCGGCGAGGCGATGCTCGGCGATGCCGATCGACGACGCCTCGACCGCGCATGCGGCGAAGCCGCGCTCGACGAAGTCCTGCAGCGCGCCTTGCAGCGCCACGGGGTCGGGCGTCGTCAGGCCCGTCGAATGAAGCGCCGCGAGCGCGTCGAAGGCTGTCGTGTTCGCCTCGCTGCCGGCCGAGGCGGCGCGCGGCGGCTCGCCGATGCCGAGCGTTCCGACGACGCCGCAGCGCCGGCCGAGCGCCGTCAGCGCCTGCGCCACCCACCACGCCGTCGAGGTCTTGCCGTTGGTGCCGGTGACCGCGACGACGTCGAGCTTGCCGCTCGGCACGCCGAGGAAGCGGCTGGCGATGTCGCCGGCGGCGGCCTTCAGGCCGCGCAGCGCGCCGACCCGCGGCTCGCCGTCGAGCCCGAACGCGGCGACGCCGTCGGCCTCGACCAGGCAACCGCTCGCGCCCGCCGCGAGCGCGGCGCCGACGAAGCGCCGGCCGTCGCTCGCCTGGCCCGGCCAGGCGATGAACGCGTCGCCGGCGCCGACGCGGCGGCTGTCGGCGACGAGCGAGCGCGCCTGGCGCGAGACCAGCCAGTCGTGCGCCGCCTCGCGCGATGGAAGGCGCGCCATCGTCGCGCCCGCGGTCTTGGCCACTTAGAAGCTTTCCTCTTCGGCCGGCATCTCGCGCGAGACGATCTGCGGCTTGACGTCGAGATCGGGCTGGACGCCCATCATCCGCAGCGTCTGCTGGACGACTTCACTGAACACCGGCGCGGCGACGTCGCCGCCGAAGTACTTGCCTGCGGTCGGCTCGTCGACCATCACCGCGACGATGATCCGCGGGTGCTGGATCGGCGCCATGCCGACGAACCAGGCTCGGTACTTCTTGGTCGCGTAGCTCGCGCCTTCCTGCTTGTACGCGGTGCCGCTCTTGCCGCCGACCGAGTAGCCGAGCACCTGCGCCTTCGGCGCGGTGCCGCCCGGCAGCGTGACGAGGTGGAGCATGCCGCGCACCGTGGCCGCCGTCTTCGGCGAGAGGATGCGGATTCCGGAGGCGAGCGGCGCCGGGCCGCTGCCGATCGGCCGCGTCAGCGTCACCGGGATCAGCTCGCCGTCGTGCGCGAAGACGGTGTAGGCGTGGGCGATCTGGAACAGCGACGCCGACAGGCCGTAGCCGTAGCTCATCGTCGCCTGCTCGATCGGCCGCCAGCTCTTGTACGGGCGCAAGCGGCCGGTGACGACGCCGGGAAAGCCGAGCTGCGGCTTCTGGCCGAAGCCGACCGAGCTGTAGAGCTCCCACATCTCGCGCGGCGTGAACGTCATCGCCATCCGCACCGCGCCGACGTTGCTCGACTTCTGGATCACCTCGGTCACGGTGAGGTTGCCGTGGGGATGCGAGTCGGTGATCGTCGAGCCCGTCAGCGTCATCTTGCCGGGCGCGGTCTGGATCACGGTCGTCGGCGTGACGCGCCCGGTCTCGAGCGACCACGCGGCGACGAACGGCTTCATCGTCGAGCCCGGCTCGAAGGTGTCAGTGAGAGCGCGATTGCGCAGCTGCGCGCCGGTCAGGTTCTTGCGGTCCGACGGCGAATAGCTCGGAAAGTTCGCGAGCGCGAGCACCTCGCCGGTCTGCGCGTCGAGGACGACGACGCTGCCCGCCTTCGCCTTGTTGGCAGCGACCGCATCACGGATCCGCTGGTACGCGAAGAACTGCACCTTGGAATCGACCGCGAGGCCGATGTCCTGCCCTTCGACCGGCGCCGTGCTGTCGCCGACGTCCTCGATGACGCGGCCGAGGCGGTCCTTGATGACGCGGCGCGTGCCGCCCTGGCCCGCCAGCTCCTTCTGGAAGGCGAGCTCGACGCCTTCCTGGCCGCGGTCCTCGACGTTGGTGAAGCCGACAACGTGCGCCGCGGCCTCGCCCTCGGGGTACTTGCGCTTGTACTCGCGCACCTCGTGGATGCCCTTGACGCCGAGGTCGCGCACGGCCTTGGCGACGTTCTCGTCGACCTGACGGCGCAGCCAGACGAAGTTCGGGTTGTCGGCGAGCCGCGCCTCGAGCGCCGCGCTCGTCATGTCGAGCAGGGTGGCGAGGCGGGCGCGCGAGCGCGCGTCGCCGTCGAGGTCCTTCGGGATCGCCCAGATCGAAGGCGCGGGAACGCTCGCCGCGAGGATGAGGCCGTTGCGGTCGACGATGCGGCCGCGGCTCGCCGGCAGCTCGATCGTGTGGCCGTAGCGGATCTCGCCCTGCCTGAGGAAGAACGGCGCATCGATGATCTGCACGTAGACCGCCCGCCCGAGCAGGAGCAGGAAGCCGAGTCCGACCATCGCGACGAGCAGCTTCGAGCGCCAGGGTGGCGTCGGCGCGGCGAGCAGCGGGCTGGTCGAGTAGTTGAAGCTCTTGACGCTCGCGGATGCGCGCGCCTTGGCGGTCTTGCCGGCGTTCGGGCTCATGGCCATGTGCGCGCGCTCGCCGCCGCGCTCGCTCGTCGACCCGCGACCGCGCGCCCGCTCACGGACGGCCTCCCCTGCCCGACGCCGGTGCCGCCGCAGCGGGCAGCTCGACGTATTGCGTCACCGCCGGGGTCGCCGCACGCATCGCCAGGCGCTCGCGCGCCGTCCGCTCGACGCGCAGCGGCGTCGCCTGCGACCGCAGCTCGGTCTTCAGCCGCTCGCTGTCGGTGTCGAGGGCGCGCTCCTCGCCTTGCGCCTTGTCGAGCTCGGCGAACAGCCGTCGCGACTCGTACGAGACGCGGACCAGATAGAGGCTGCTCGCGAGCAGGGCCAGCAGCAGCACCACGTTGAGGCGGGTCATCGCGTCGTCCCCGCGGCCAGGGCGACCTCGGTGCGCTCGGCGACGCGCATCACCGCCGAGCGCGCGCGCGAGTTGCCCGTCGCCTCGGCCGCCCCGGGCTTGACGCGGCCGAGCGCGCGCAGCCGCTGCGGGCGCGGCGCCGCGAACGGCGCGCGGCGATCGAACTCGCTGCGGCTCTCGCGGGCGATGAAGGTCTTGACGATCCGGTCCTCGAGCGAGTGGAAGCTGATGACGACGAGGCGGCCGCCCGGGCGCAGCAGCGCGAGCGACGCGCTCAGCGCCTGCTCGAGCTCCTCGAGCTCGGCATTGACGAAAATCCGAAGCGCCTGAAACGTGCGCGTCGCAGGGTTCTGGCCTGCCTCTCGGGTCTTGACCGCGCCAGCCACGACGTCGGCAAGCTCGCCTGTGGTTCGAACAGGACGCCCGTTCTCGCGCCGAGCAACAAGCGCCTTTGCAACCTGTACAGCAAACCGTTCTTCCCCATAGTCCCTGATCACCTCCGCGATGTGGCGCTCTTCGGCACGAGCCAGGAATTCGGCCGCGCTCTCGCCGCGCGTCGGGTCCATCCGCATGTCGAGCGGCCCGTCGAAGCGAAACGAGAAGCCGCGTTCCGGGTCGTCGATCTGTGGCGACGACACGCCGAGGTCGAGCAGGACGCCGCTCACCTGCGTGATGCCGAGCGACGCGAGCGTCGCCGTCATCGCCGAGAACGCGGTGTGCTCGATCGTGAAGCGAGGATCGGCGGCAAGGATGTCGTCGCTCGCCGCGCTCGCCACCGCCGCCGGGTCGCGATCGAGGGCGACGAGCCGGCCCTGCGGCGACAGGCGATCGAGCACCGCGCGGGCGTGGCCGCCGCGGCCGAAGGTGCCGTCGACGTAGACGCCGTCGGGGTCGGTGACGAGCGCGTCGACCGATTCGGACAGGAGAACGCTCAGATGCTGCAAGGCGGAGCCCGACGCGAGATCAGAAGCTGAAATTCTTGAGCGAATCGGGCATCGCCGACTGCATCACCTCGGCCTCGTGCGCGGCATGCCTTTGCGCATCCCAGAGCTCGAAGTGGCTGCCCATGCCGAGCAGCATGACGTCGCGGACGAGGCCGGCCGCGGCGCGCAGCTCGGGGGCGATGAGGACGCGCGACGATGCATCGATCTCGACGTCCATCGCGTTGCCGAGGAAGACGCGCTTCCAGCCGCTCGAGTCCATCGGCAGCGCCGCGACCCGATCGCGGAACTGCTCCCACGCGGGGCGCGGGAAGATGAGGAGCGATCCTTCCGGGTGCTTGGTGACGGTGAGCTGGCTCACCCCCATCGCCGCGAGCAGCTCGCGGTGGCGTGCCGGCATCGCGATCCGGCCCTTGCCATCGAGCGTCAGCGCCGCGGGGCCTTGAAACACAACGTTCGCCACAAAACCCCACCAAAGTGCACTTTGCGCCACTTTAGCCCAACGCCTGGGGAGGGTCAATCGAGCGTTGCGACAAAAATCAATGGAATCAACAACTTAGTTGCGAGTCGTGAGGCCGGTTTCAGGTGCCGGAAATACGTTCAAAAATAAGGACTTGGAGGGGACACTGAAAGACAGGATGAGGAGCGCGCCTCTTTCGGAAGCACTTTCGCGCCGTGGCCTCGCTGGCGCGGAGTGCGCACGAGGTCACGCTCTTGGCATCGGCGTCATCGCGTTCGTCGGCTCTCCTCGCAGCCGGCGTCGAGCTTGTCAGGCAAAGCTGAATTCGATGCTGCCCAGCCGCCCGTAGTCGACCTTGAAGGCATCGCCCCGCCGCGCCGGCGTCGGCCGGGTGAACGAGCCGGCGAGGACGACGTCGCCGGCGTTCAGCTGCTCGCCGTACGCGGCGATCTTGTTGGCGAGCCAGACGATTCCGTTGCCGGGATGATCGAGAACGCCCGCGGCGAGGCCGGTCTCCTCGACGATGCCGTTCTTGCAGAGGATCGCGCCGACCCAGCGCAGGTCGACATCGTTCGGCCGAACCGACTCGCCGCCGACGACGATTCCGGCGTTCGCCGCGAAGTCGGCGATCGTGTCGAAGACCTTGCGCGGCGCCTGCGTGTCGCGGTCGAACTGCTCGATCCTCGCGTCGATGATCTCGACCGCCGGCGTCACGCGGTCGGTCGCGGCGAGCACCTCGGCGAGCGTCACGCCGGGGCCGCGCAACGGTCTGGCAAGAACGAAGGCGAGCTCGACCTCGACCCGCGGCGCGATGAAGCGATCGAACGGGATCGCGCCGCCGGCGGCGAAGAACATGTCGTCGAGGAGCGGCGCGAAGTCGGGCTCGTCGATCTGCGATGCCTGCTGCATCGCCCGCGACGTGAGGCCGATCTTGCGACCCTTGACGACGCGACCCTCTTCGAGCCGCGTCTTCAGCCAGGCGCGCTGGATCGCGTAGCCGTCGTCGATCGTCATTCCCGGATGGCGCTGCGAGAAGTGGCGCACCTGAATGCGCCGACGCTGCGCGTCGTGCAGCTCGGCGGCGAGCGCTGCGATGGTGGCGTCGTCGAGCACTTCAGCGCCCCTCGAACAGCGGATGCAGGTTGCTGTGCTTGGCGTCGAACACCGGAGCGCCTTCGTCGATCTGCAGCGTGATGCCGACCGGCCGGCTCGCGAAGATCGTTGCGAAATGCGAGCGCACTGCGGCGATCAGCGCCTCGCCCGCCGCGACGACGAGGGCGCGCTCGCGTCCTGCCGCGATGCGAACGTTCAGGTAGACAAAGGCGCGGTCGTCCGCGCCGTCGGCGACGGCGAAGTGCGGCGTCGGGTACGCGAGCACGCGCGTGCCGCCGATCGGAAAGACGCGCGCGCCGGCGCCGTCGCGCTGAGCGACGATGATCTCGGCGAGCGTCTTGCAGAGCGCGCCGATCCGAGCCTCGGGATCGAGGTTGGCGGTGTACTGGACGACGACATGCGGCATCTCTTCACTCCTATTCGATCGTCATCGTCGCCACCGTGCAGCCGACCGAGAAGATCGGGATCGGCGCGTAGTGGCGAATCTCGCCTCGCCCGCGCGCGGCGGCGGCGACGGCGATGAACGTCCTGATCTCGAAGCCGCCCTGCCCGGCCTCGCGATACGTCGCCGCGTCGGTGTAGTCGAGCATCGCGTCGCGGTCGTTGCGCGCCCAGCGGTCGAGGAAGTCGCGGTCCCAGGCCTCGTTGATCTTTCCCGAGTCGGGCGTCGCCGGCCAATGCGAGATGCCGCCGGTGCCGACGAGCGCGATCCGCTCCGGCACGGCGTCACAAGCGCGCCGCAGCGCCACGCCGAACGCCCAGGCGCGCTTGAGCGGCGTTAGCGGCGGTCCCTGGCAGTTGATGTTGACGGGGATGACCGGCACGTCGAATCGCGGCGTCAGGAAATGCAGCGGCACCATGATCCCGTGATCGAACTTCCACTCCTCGGCGAAGGCGACGTCGACGTCGTTCATCACGTCGGCGATGAGCCGGCCCGAGAGATCGGCGTGGCCCGGAACAGAGGTGCGCTCGATGCCGAGCCAGCCCGGGTCCTCGATCGGGCCCTCGTAGCGGCCGGCCATGCCGATCGCGTACGCCGGCATGTTGTCCATGAAGAAGTTGGCGAAGTGCTCGGCGGCGATGACGATCAGCGCGTCCGGTCGCGCTTCGCGCATCGAGTCGCCGAGGCGATGCAGCTCGGCATGCAGCGCGTCCTTGCGCGCCGGCTCGGCGAGGTGGGCGCGACCGGTGATCCCCGGCGCGTGGCTGCAGACGGCGGCGAAGACGAGGCTCATTCGATCAGCTCGTCGGCGCGCATCAGGACGCTGCTCGGCACCGTGAGGCCGAGCGATTTCGCCGCCTTCTTGTTGACGACGAGCTCGAACTTGGTGGGCTGCTCGATTGGCACCTCGGCCGGGACGGCCCCCTTCAACAGCCGGTCGGCCATCGCTCCGGCGCGCCGATACAGGTCGACGAGGTCGGGGCCGTACGAGACGAGGCCGCCGGATTGCGTGTGAGCGCGGATGAAGCTCATCAGCGGCAGGCCCGCGCGCGCGATCAGCGCGCCGATCCGCGGCGGGTTGAGGAGCGGATCGCCCAGCACCCACGCCGCATCGCAGCCCTGACGGACGGCCGTCTCGACCGCGGGTTCGATGTCCGCCGCGACACGGACGTCGAAGACGCGAAGGTCGAGACCGAGTCCGCCGGCGGCGGGCCGGGCCTCCTGGGCCACCATGGCACCGTTCACGGAATTGTTCGGGTTGACGAATATCGCGATCCGCTTCGCGCCCGGAACGATCTCGTGGAGAAGCTGAAGCTGCTTGCCCGCGAACCCGCCAGGCACGAGGACGGCGATGCCGGTGACGTTGCCGCCCGGTCGGGCCAGGCTTTGAACCAACCCGAGCTGAACGGGATCGCCGACGCCCGTCATGAGAATCGGAATCGTCGCTGTCGCGGCCTTGATGGCGAGGTTGGGTGCCGAGCTGCTCGCCGTGATCAGGTCCGGCTTCCAGGCGACCACTTCCTGCGCGACGAGCGCGAGCCGCTGAGGGGCGCCGCCGGCGTCGCGCCGTTCGACGGCCAGGTTTCGCCCGACGACGTATCCGCGTCGGCGCAGCTCGTCGAAGAACGCGATCGCGTTCGGATGCTCCGGGCTGACCGGTAAGAAGTCGAAGACGGCGATGCGATAGATCCTGCCCGGCGCCTGTGCCATCGACGGGATCTGCCAGGCGCCGAGCACGGCCGCGGCGGCGGCTTCGGCGACGAACCGGCGGCGGTCGAGCGGCGTCAAGGCAGGCGAACCCGAGATGGGCATCCGATGGTGTCGCTGCAATCCGCCATCTCAGACGCCCGCGACCTTCTCGTCGGTCGACGTCGTCATCGCGTAAATGCCCGCCCGCACCGGCCCGTGTCGGCGAACACCGTCGCGCATCGCCTCGATGTAGTCGGCCCACGGCATGCCGAGCAGCGCCGCGAAGTGCATCAGCAGTTGGCCGTTCGCGCCGAGCACGTAGAGCTTGCCGACGTCGCCGGCGAGGATCGCCTCGCGCTCCTCGGCGTCAAGCTGGTAGTCGTCGAGCAGCGCCGGCAGGTCGTCGCGGTAGCGCTTCTGCACCGCGGGATCGCGGTTCAGATGGAACAGAAGCTTCTGCGTGCCGTAGAGGCTCACGTCGCTCCCCACTTCGGGATGTGGTGGTCCGTGATCGATACGCAGACGTTCTTCGGCTCGCAGAACACCTCGAAGCTCCAGCTGCCGCCCTCGCGGCCGGTGCCCGATGCCTTGGTGCCGCCGAACGGCTGGCGCAGGTCGCGCACGTTCTGGCTGTTGACGAAGCACATCCCCGCCTCGACGGCGGCGGCGACGCGGTGGGCGCGGCCGATGTCTTTCGTCCAGACGTAGCTCGACAACCCATAGTCGATGTCGTTCGCCAGCGCGATCGCCTCGGCCTCGCCGTCGAACGCGATCAGGCAAGCAACCGGCCCGAAGATCTCCTCCTGCGCGATCCGCATCCGGTTGTCGACGTCGCCGAACACCGTCGGCTGGACGAAGTTGCCGATTCGCAGCGACGCCGGCAGATCGGGCAAGTCGAGGCCGCCGCAGAGGAGAGTGGCGCCCTCCTCGCTGCCGAGGGCTATGTAGCCGCGCACCTTCTCGAGATGACCGCGGCTGATCATCGGCCCGACGATCGTCTTCTCGTCGAGCGGATCGCCGACGACAAGCCGTCGTGCCCGCTCGGCGAAGCGCGCCGCGAACTCGGCGTAGATCGATCGCTCGACGAGGATCCGCGACCCGGCGGTGCAGCGCTCGCCGTTGTTCGAGAAGATCATAAACACCGCGGCATCGAGCGCGCGCTCGAAGTCGGCATCGGCGAAGACGACGAACGGGCTCTTGCCGCCGAGCTCCATCGAGAACTTCTTCAGCCCCGCCGCCTGGACGATGCGGTTGCCGGTCCGCGTCGATCCGGTGAACGAGATCGCGCGGACGTCGCGGTGCGCGACCAGCGCCTCGCCGGCCTCGCCGCCGTAGCCCTGGACGACGTTGAGGACGCCGGCCGGGATGCCGGCCTCGAGCGCGAGCTCGCCGAGGCGCGCGGCGGTGAGCGGCGACAGCTCGCTCATCTTCAGCACCGCCGTGTTGCCGAGGGCGAGGCACGGCGCGACCTTCCACGTCGCCGTCATGAACGGCACGTTCCAGGGCGAGATCAGCGCGCACACGCCGACCGGCTGATAGAGCGTGTAGTTGAGGTGGGTCGGCGTCGGATAGGTGTGGCCGTCGACGCGCGTGCAGACCTCGGCGAAGTAGTGGAAGTTGTCGGCCGCGCGCGGCACGAGCTGCTTCCTCGTCTGCGCAATCACCTGGCCCGTGTCGCGCGTCTCGGTCTCCGACAACGCCGGCACGTGCGCCGCGATCAGGTCGCCGAGCCTTCTCATCAAGCGGGCGCGCTCGGCGGGAGGCGTCTTCGCCCAGGCCGGGAAGGCCCGCTTCGCGGCCGCCACCGCCGCGTCGACCTCGGCCGCACCGCCGCGAGCGACTTCGGCGAGGACGTCCTGCGTCGCCGGATCGACCGTCTCGAAGTAGCTGCGGCCGGCGACCGGCTGCCCGTCGATCAGGTGCTCGACTCTCATGCGGATTCCCTCTTCTCTCCTCGCGCCGACGCCGTCCCGCCCCGGCCGAACTCCTCGTCGCCGGCGATCCGGTTGACGAGCCGGCCGAGCCCTTCGATCTCGCACACGACCTCGTCGCCGACGCCGACGTCGATGACGCCTTCGGGCGTCCCGGTCAGGATCACGTCGCCGGGCGCGAGCGTCATGAAGGCGCTCAGGTATTCGATCAGGAAGGCGATGTCGAAGACGAGGTCGCGGGTATTGCCGCTCTGCGTCTGGCGGCCGTTGACGAAGGTTCGCAGGGCGAGCTGCGGCGGCGCCGCGACGTCGGCGGCGTCGACGAGCCAGGGGCCGAGCGCCGTCGCGCCGTCGCGGCTCTTGACGCGCAGGTTCGGCCGGTACCAGTTCTCGAGGTAGTCGCGGATCGCGTAGTCGTTGGCGATCGTGTAGCCGGCGACGTGCGCCATCGCGTCGGCGCGAGCGACCCGGCGCGCCGGCTTGCCGATGACGACGGCGAGCTCGCACTCGTAATGCATGAAGGTCGCGTCGGCCGGGCGACGCGTCGCACCGCGGTGGCCGATCAGCGAGCCCGGGCCCTTGAGGAAGACGAGCGGCTCGTCCTGCGCCTTGAACGCGAGCTCCTTGGCGTGGTCGGCGTAATTGAGGCCGAGCGCGATCACGGTGCCGGCCTCGAACGGCGGCAGCCAGACGACGTCGGCCTCGCCGACGACGCGGCCGTCGTCGAGCCGGATCGCGTCGGCGCCGGCGGGAGCCGCCTCGTGGATCGCGCCCGAGTAGGCGACGCGCGCGCGCTTCACGGCGACGTCCTCGCGTCGGCGACCGCGACTCGCGTCTCGAGCCGGCCGACGCTCTCGATCTCGATGGCGATCGCCGCGCCGGCGCGAACCCGGGCGCCATCGGGCGCGCTTCCGGTCAGGACGACGTCGCCCGGCCTGAGCGTCATGAAGTCGCTGATGTCGGCGATCAGCCGCGCCGCCGAGCGGACCTGGTCGGAAGTGCTCGTCGATCGAACGAGCTCGCCGTCGACGAAGACCCGGATCGACAGCGAATCGGGATCGCCGGCACGTTCTCGCGCGACGACGTCGGCACCGAGGACGAACGACGCGTCGCGCGCCATCGCGCGGATCTGCGGCCGGTAGTGGCTCGTTCGCGGCAGTGTGCAATCGCAGGCGACGACGAAGCCGGCGACGTGGCCGAGCGCGTCGGTCGAGGCGACCGCGCAGGCAGTCGTGCCGATGACCAGTCCGAGCGTCGCCCCGACCTCGAGCTCCTGGCTTTCATCGTCGACGAGGATCTCGCCGCCGGCCGCCAGCAGCGCCGGGCGCGGCTTGACGGCGAGGACGACGTTCTTCGGCGCGCCCTGGTACGGCTTCGACGAGACGGCCTCGCCGAGCGAAGCGAGCGAGTGGCGATGATTGAGAAGCGTCGAATAGACCGTGCCGCTGAGCCGAAACGGCGCGACCTCGATCCGAGGGCTCGACATCGGTGTGTACGACAACGACACGGAGCTCTGACGCCAGGTCGATCAGGCGAGCGGCGACACGCCGACGATCCAGCGATGCGCCCAGGCGACGAGCACGGCGTAGACGAGCAGGCCGCCGAGGATGGCGACGAGATCGTTGTACGGACGAGGCGGAGCCGCCGGAACCTCGTGCGCCTCGGCCGCCGCGCGACGCTTGACCGAGATGCGGTCGGCGACCGCCCAGGCGAGAAAGCCGCCGAACAGCAGCACGTCGGCGAGCGTGCCGTTGGCGAGCAGGTGCGCCGCCGCCCATAGCTTGACCGCGAGCAGCATCGGGTGCTTCGCGGCGGTGCGGATGCGTCCCGGCAGGTAGGCGGCGAAGAGCAGCGGGAAGACCGGCAGCATGACGACGAGGGCGAGATGGCGCAGCGCCGCCGGCGGCGTGTAGAGCACGACGGGCTCGCGCCGCGCGATGCCGTAGCCGACGATCAGGAGCGCCAGGCCGACGCCGGAGGCGATCGAGTAGAGGCCCTTCCAGCGCGCCTCGCCGACCCGCGCCAGCGTTGCGGATCGCCAGCCCGGCGCCACGATCGACACGCTGTGGATGCCGAGGAAGACGAGCAGGCCGACGACGAAAACCAGCATGGCGGGATTGTGGCGCGGATCGCCGCGCGCGGAGGCGACGTCGCCATCGGCGGCGTGCAGCGGAGCCGACCGTGGACGCGGGGCACGATACGTCCAGGAGGTGCCGCCGAGGCGGCGCCGCTACGCCTGGACCACAGGCACCGGCACCACGATCCGCAGGTGCGGCTTGACCCAGAGCCAGGAGACGATGCCGATGCTGAGCATGCCGAGCGACGTCGCGGCGAGCGCGAGCGCCGAGTGCATGACGAGCGGAGCGACCATCCCGGCGACGATGCCGTTGGCGGTGCTGCCGACGAACGCCTGCAGTGAAGACGCCATGCCGCGACGCTCGGGGACGAGGTCGAGGACCAGCAGCGTCACCACCGGAACCATCATCGCCCAGCCGAACGCGTAGAGCGCGATCGGCACGATCGCCCACCAAGCGGCAGGCGCGAAGAGAACGTTCAGCGCCAGGTTGGCGGCAGCGACGACGGCCATGACGATGAAGCCGTAGCGGATCTGCCGCGTCGCCTTGACGCGCCCGGCCATCCGCCCCGAAAGGAACGCGCCGGCCATGATGCCGGCGATCGTCAGGACGAAGAACCAGAAGAACTGGCCCGGCCCCAGATCGAGGATCTCGCCGAGGAAGATCGGCGTCGAGAGCACGTAGAGGAACATGCCGTTGAACGGGATTCCGCTCGCCAGCGCGAGCATCAGGAAGCGCGGGTTGCTGGCCAGGCTCCAGTAGCCGCGCAGCAGGTTCCTCGTGTT
>Ga0070671_100003363_pt1 | contig 12477 bp, 9 predicted proteins | sample KBSS73metaG_FD_65341 | JGI IMG/M metagenome (GOLD analysis project Ga0070671, IMG submission 65341) | Switchgrass rhizosphere microbial communities from Kellogg Biological Station, Michigan, USA - KBS S7-3 metaG | ecosystem: Host-associated > Plants > Roots > Rhizosphere > Soil ...
TTCTTCACGGTGCCCGGCGATCCGTCGAAGCCGTTCGAGCATCCCGAGCTCGCGATGGCCGCCAAAACGTGGACCGGCGAGTGGTGGAAGTACGGCGGCGGCGGCACCGCGTGGGACGCCATGGCGTACGACGCGGAGGCCGACCTGCTCTACGTCGGCACCGGCAACGGCGGCCCGTGGGATCGCCACTTCAGGAGCCCTCAGGGCGGCGACAACCTCTTTCTCGCCTCGATTCTCGCTCTCAAGCCCGACACCGGGCGCCTGGCCTGGCACTTCCAGCAGGTACCGGGCGATCAGTGGGACTACACCACCACCCAGCCGATATCGCTCGCGGACCTGCGCATCAACGGCCGCACGCGCAAGGTGCTGCTGCAGGCGCCGAAGAACGGCTTCTTCTACGTGATCGATCGGCTCACGGGCCGGTTCATCTCGGGCGAACCGTTCACGATGACGAACTGGGCGACCAGGCTCGATCCGGCTACCGGGCGCCCGATCGAATCGCCGCAGGCGCGCTACGGCCTCACGCCGGTCACGCTGACCCCCGGCCCACCCGGCGCGCACAACTGGCAGCCGATGTCGTTCCACCCCGGCACCGGGCTCGTCTACTTTCCAGTGCGCGTGAACGCCTTTCAATACAGCATCGACCCGGCCTACAAGTACAACAAGGGTGGGCGTAACCTCGGCGTCATCGCCGGGCCCGGTGCATTGCCGCGCGTCAGCGGCGAAGACACGACCACGGCCGCGTCGTTCCTCCTGGCCTGGGATCCGGTGGCGCAAAAGGAACGCTGGCGCGTGAATTTCGCCGGCGCGGCCACCGGCGGCGGCACGCTCGCCACCGGCGGCATGCTCGTCTTCGAAGCCGATCCCCAGGGCGCCCTGGTGGCGTACCACGCTGGCACCGGCGCGCGGCTCTGGTCGGCGTCGGCCGGCAACGGCGCGGCCACACCCGTCACCTACGAACTCGAGGGCCGCCAGTACGTCGTGATTGCCGGTGGTCGCGGCGGGGACGACCCGACCCGCGTCACGGCGTTCGCCCTCCCTCGCGCCTCACGGTGACCACGGCACCAGCGCTGCCCTCGCTTCCCGCGTCCTGCCCGCGGCGCGCTGAAGTGCCGTGCTACAGTCGGCCGAATTGCCATGACCGTATCCGCGACCACATCTCCGACCATCCTCGAGCGCACCAGAGCGCTGCTGCCCGAGCTGCGCGACGGCGCGCTCGCGAGCGAACAGGCGCGCCGCGTCCTGCCCGAGACCTTCGACGCCCTCAGCCGTGCCGGCGTCTTTCGCATGACCGCCCCGAAGAAATGGGGCGGCGACGAAGTCGATTTCTGGACGCAGTGCGAGGTACTGGCCGAAGTGGCGCGCGGCTGCCCGTCCGCCTCGTGGGTCGCCACCATCTTCAGCGCCATGTCCTGGCTCGCGGGCACCTATCCCGAAGCGGGGCAAGAGGAGATCTTCGGCGGCGGCGATCCACGCATCAGCGGCGTGTTCTCCCCCACCGGCACGGCTGTGCGCAAGGACGGCGGCTTCGTCGTCAACGGCAAGTGGGGGTTCAACACCGGCGGCCAGGGCTCGGACTGGACGGTGCTCAACGCCATCCTCGTGGAAGGCGATGGCCTGCCGATGTGCGTCATCGCCAGCACCCGCGAGCTCGATCGGCTCGACGACTGGAATGCCACCGGCATGGCGGGCACCGGCAGCCATACGGTGATCGCGAAGGACGTCTTCGTGCCCGCCCGGCGAGCCGTGCCGCTGCCAGATCTCGTGGACGGCAAGGGCGCGCCGGATCGCCACAACGCGTCGCACCCCTACTTCCGGCTGCCGCTGGCGCCGGTGCTCATCGTCAACGGCGGCGGCACGCCGCTCGGCACCGCCCGCGGCGCTTACGACACCTTCATGGAGCGCTTGCCCGGTCGCCCGATCGCCTACACCAACTACACGAACCGCGCCGAGGCGGCGGTAACGCACCTGCAGGTGGGTGAAGCGTCGCTCATCCTCGATTCGTGCGAGTCGCACGTGCGCCGCGCGTGCGCGCTGCTCGACGGCCCCGGCGCCACGAGCCTTTCGGTCCTCGACCGCGTGCGCTCGCGGGCGCACATCACCTACGCGACCGGTCTGGCCCGTCAGGCGGTGGACATCCTGTTCAACGCCAGCGGCGCGTCGTCGATCCAGCCGCACATTCCGATTCAGCGGTTCCAGCGCGACATCCAGGCGCTGGCCAACCACGCGGTGATGCACACGCAGACAGGGACGGAGCTCTACGGCCGGGTGCTCTGTGGGTTGGAACCGAATACTCCGCTGTATTGAACGGGCCGCCTGAAGGCGGCCCCTACGACTGTTATCGGATGCGCTCCGCGTGGCGGAGCTTGGCAAGCTCCGTGTAGATCATCTTCCGCGCGCGGTTCATGCCGCCGAGCGGCTGGTGCTCCGGCAGCGCATTCCACGGGTTGAAGGCGATCTTCTCGGCGAAGTTCATCTGGTCGGCCGATTCGAACGCCTGCGACGGAATCCGGATGGTGGCTACCTTGCGGTACGGCGAGTCCTTCTCTCTCCACTCGACCATCGCGTCCTCGATCGGCATCTTCTCCGGATCGGTCTGGAACTGGACGCAGAAGTCGAAGGTGGCGTCGCCCTGGCTCAAGTGCTCGCGCATGTTGTCGAGCAGGTAGCTTTCGGTCAGGTGCCGCGGCTTCTCGCTCTTCCGCGGCGACGTCGGAAGGACGACGTATTTCACCGCCTTCCCTGCCCCGAAGCGGTACGGGGTGGCGCTGAAATACGGGATATCGAGGTGACAGGTGTGGTGCGCTTCGGCGGCGGCGCCGATGGCCGCCGACTTCGGGTGCGTCGCGAAGTAGGTGATGCGTCGCAGCCCGCGGGCCTCGTTCGCCTTGAGAAGCTCCAGAAAGTCCTTCGCGGTGCTCGCCAGCATCACGGGGTGACTGAACAGCACGAAGTCGTGCTCGGTCGAACCTGGCATCAGGTTCGCTCCGGGCACGCCGGTCAGCTTGATCGACATGCCGCGGATGTCCTGGTCCTTGTCCGACTCGGACGTCGCGTTGGCAAACCGGATGTGCCCGTTGTACGACCCCGGCGTGGCGAAGAGGCCTACGCGCAGGTCCGCTGGCAGCCCGTCCGGCACGCTGAACTCGGCGCGGACGCAGCCGGTCGTGCGCGTCTGGTTGAAGCGCCGTACCGGCCCGTTGCCGGCGCGCGTCAGGCTCGCTTCCTTGAGAAACGCGACGAAGTCCGCGACCAGCGCCTGCTCGTCCGGCGTGACGACTTCTTCTCCAAGTCCCGGTGCCATGTGCTCTCCTAGATGTGCGCCGGCTGGTCCACGAACGGCGGCGGATCGAACACCGACATGATCTGCGCGATCATCGCGTCGCGGTTGTTGTCGAACCGCGACACGTCGTAGCACCCGAGCGGGTTTTCCACCACGTTGACGAGGCAGCGGTTGCAGTAGGTGCACGGCTTCGCCGCGCGATCCTTCCCGCTTGCGAACACTTTCGGCAGATCGTTGTTCGCCACCAGCGTGCGCGCCATGCTCACGGCGTCGCAGTCCTTGTTCTGGATCGCCTTTTCGATCACCGACGCGGTCTGGAACCCGCCGGTGCAAATGACCGGCACGTTGACCGCCGCCTTGATGGCGTGGGCGTCGGGCAGGTTCTTCCCTTCGATCTCGTTGGCCGGCCCGGCCTCCTTGTTCCACTGCTGGCGCGCCAGCACGCCCGAGGCGCCGTGAAAGAGCAGGAAGTTGGCGAACGTGCGCTCGCCGCTGGAGATCATCGTGTCGTAGCTCTTCACCAGGTCGTCGACCGGCAGATCCGAGCCGCACGGGTTCTTCGGGTGCGGGAAGAACCCGCCCGTGGAGCAATGGATGGCGTCGATGCCGGCGTCGACCAGCCACTTGCACACCTGAATCGACTCTTCGAGCGTATTGCCCGACGAGCCGATGTGCAGCGGCGACAGCGCGTCGGCGTACTCCTGCGCGCTGATCTTCATCTGGAAGTGGAAGTCGTTGCCGACCTTGGCACGCACCGCCTTCACGATGTCGAGCACGAAGCGGGCACGGTTTTCGAGCGGCCCGCCGTACTCGTCCTTGCGGTCGTTGATCGCCGAGCTCAGGAACTGCGTGATCAGGTAGCCGTTGGCGCCGTGCAGTTCGACGCCGTCGAGCCCGGCCTCACGCGCCCGCCGCGCGCCTTCGGCAAAGTAGCCCACGACCTCTTTGATCTGCGCGATGGTCATCGCCTCGCACTCGAACCCGTGCAGTGGATCCTTCTTGCCCGTCGAGGACAGACCCTTGGGGTACTCGATGCCGTTGATGTCGCGCTGCCGGCCGCCGTGGCTCAACTGCATGATGAACTTGCAGTCGTGCTCGTGCACGGCCTTCCCCACCGCGCGCCAGAACGGGATCTTGTTGTCGTGGTCGATCATCGCGTAGTTCGGCACGATGCGGCCCCGCAGGTGCACCGGCACGAACGACGAGATGATGGCGCCCACGCCACCCTTGGCGAACTTCGTCTCCCAGTTGATGCGCGCCTGGTTGCCAGAGCCGTCGTAGTTGTCGAACCGGCCCGAGATGTTGGAGCGGAACAGACGGTTCTTGACCGTGAGGTTCTTGAACTTGAGCGGCTGAAAGATGGTGTCGAATGCCATGGCTAACGGATCCTGTGCCAGGGGTGAAACGCGTTGGTGACGCCGTCGAGCGCGGGCTTCACTTCCGGCACGTGACGCTTGATGACGTCGAGCATGGTGGTGTTCTCGATCCAGTCGATGCCGGCCTGCGTGTAGCGCGCCGGTCCGTACTCCGCGGACAAGAAGCGGTCGCTCTTGAGGCGCCGCGACGCCATCAGGATGAATACGCGGAAGGCGGTGTCGCTGAAGCCCATCCCCTCGGGTAGCGGCTCGGCCATCAACCCCACCAGCAGATCGACCTTTTCGATGTCGCCGCCGTAGGCCCGCTTGATCTCCTCGGCCCATTCCTTGTTGTCGCAGAGCTCGTCGAACGTCTTGACGGACGGTTTGTGGAACAGCCGGCGGAACTGGTTGTAGCGCGGCACGCCGCGTTCACGGTCCCGCAGGATGTCCACCGCCGCGAGGTCGAGCCGCTCCCCGGTGGTGTCCTTGTGCAGGTTCTGCAGATGCTTCGGGAAGTTGTGCAGCCGCAACGCGCCGGGAAAGGCGATGCCGAGCGAATAGAACAGGTCGGCGCAGTCGTGCTTCTCGACGATCTTGCGGCCGGCCCGGCCCGACATGTCGGGCAGCTCGCACGACTGCAGCAGGCTGTTGTCCTTCACCGAGCGGATCTCGAAGTCGTCGGGCAGGAGCGAATGCATCCGATATACCGACGCGAACTCCTCGGTGAGCGAGTAGGGCGCCGTGTGGTGGTCGGTCGGCGAGCCGGGAATGCCGCTGACCAGGTCGTTGTCGGCCAGGTTGCGAAACACCTTCTGCAGTCCGGGCAGCAGGCCGTGCCAGTTGGTGTTGAGCGCGAGCACCAGCAGCGGGTGCGGCAGGATGGCCGGCGTCCACTCGATGGTGTGAATCTTCGCCATCAAGGCCGACAGGATCAGCCGCGCCTGCTGGAACAGGCGCTGGTCGTCCCAATCCTTGTGCTCTGCCTTGAGCATGTCGCAGACGGCGTTGTGCTCGCGCGCGAACAGGCTGTGCAGCAGGCTCAGCCCCACCCACAGGTTGTCGCGGCTGCCGGTGAACTCCGTCCCGGTGGTTTCGTCGAAGAACAGCCGGCCGTCGTCCTGCACCTTGACCTTGCCGTCCTTGCCGGTGCGCAGCACGTCCTGTTCGGCCTTGGTGCTGCCATAGATGTTCGACCCGTCCCACCAATGCGAGTTCTTGTTGATGTAGGCCGGCGGCCGGTTCGAGTTGGCGACCGTCGGCGGATCCACCGGCGTCTTCGGCACGCGCATCGGCCGCTCGAACCAGTTGTCGTTGTCAGCCAGCGGCAGGTTGTAGGTGTTGTCGGCCGTTCCCTTCACGTGCGCGAACCAGTCGTGCACCTGGAACTGGATCCACGCCGCCGCCAGCACGTTGAGAATCGTGGCCGGCTGGAACTTCGTACGCGTGAAGAGCGCGTTGCTGATCTCACGGGGATTCGGGTTCAGCAGGTTGGCCGTGTCCGGCACCACCTCGGTGAGCGGGACGTTGCGGCCGAATCGGCGCCCCGTCGCGCCCATCATCGGGCACTTGAGATCGTTGTACGAGCCGTCCACCGTCCGGGTCGCTTTCAGATCCTCAGCCACCGGGCCTTGCTGCTCCGGCATCTTCGGCTCTTCGGTGTCGTGGAGATTCTTGGCGCGCAACTCGTTGCGGACTTCGACGAGCTTGGCCATCGCGGCGGGGCGCGGAAGCTCGTACCACTGTTTGTCGCGGGTAAGGGTGTCGCGGCTCATCGGGCACACTCCACTGGGTTGGTGGCTGAACGGTCGGAGGTCTGGTGTTCTACGTGAGAAACGTCGAACGGACTGGACGCGAACACGCCGCTCATCCGATCGCCGGCGCCAAAGTAGCGCCGCGCGATCGACAAGTCAACGTTACTCAGCCGTTCTGCACTACGACGGCTGAGTCCGCGTCACTTTTGCGGCGCTGACGATCGCAAGCTTGACGGCCAGGTACGTGACGGCACCCCATGCCGCCAGCGCGACCAGGCCGGCAATCACGAGCAGCCATGGCCGGTTGAAGATGGAGAAGATGGATCCGAGCTCCGCCACGCGGGTCATCGGCCCTTCGAGCGCGGCGAGGCGCTCCATCGGCATCCGAAGACCGCCTAACTGATCCATAGATCCCTTGAGCGCCGCCACAGAAGCCAGCTGCGTGTCGAGCCCGGCCACGCGGTCCAGCGACTCGTGCAGCCCGGCCACCGCCTCCAGGCTCGGACGCATGCGGGCCAGGCGATCCATCGACGGCCCAAGCGCCGCGGTGGCCTCGAGGCCTGGCCGGATTTCCACCAGTCGACTCATCGGTGTCTGTAGTGCGGCCAGCGCGCGCATGCTCGGGTCCAGTGCCGCCACCGAGCCCATCGGCTCCCTCAACGCGGCGACGCCCTTCAACGTGGGATCGAGCGCGGCAACTGATTCCATCGGCCCGCGCAGACGCTCGACTCCCTGCAACGCAGGCACGAGGTTGCCGGTGGCCGCCGTGGAATCGCGGATCGCCTGGGTGTTGCCGTCGATCGCCTTGGTGCTGCCTCCGATCGCTTCGGTGTTCATCCGAATGCCCGTCGACAGTGAACATCCACTGGCGAACACGGCCATCGCGGCCGTCACCCACATGCGAGTCCTCATTGCGCTCTCCAGTCGTTGCTTCAACTCATCTATATCGAGCTACTTCAGCTTCGATCTCAACGGTGTGAGTGTAAGATGCGCCAGCGTCTCCCGCCGAAGTGATTTCTCGCGACGGCGAGTTCACGCACTCACACCTCGTCGTTATCAACTGCATGGGCGCGTCAAACGAACACTTCTTCGAGCGCACGAGTGTGCGGTGGGCGCTCGGCGTGCTGGTCGGCGTCGTCGTCTTGTCGGGTCTGTGGCTCGCGCTCACGCTCACCGCTGACGATCCGCAGCGCTACACCGACATCCAAGACCACTACAAGTACGGATCGATCGGCAGCGAGCCGGGCGTGTCGCTGCTGCGCCCGGTCGGCGGCGTGCTGCCGCCCTATTGGGTGTTCCGCGCCCTGCCGACGATCTGCCGTGATCGCCTGCCGGGCGGCTATGCCGACCTCGGCCTCATCGTCGAGCCGGGCCACGAGCTGCCGATCGGGGTGTCGCGGCGGCATCGCATCGGCCTCGATCACGTCGGCCTCAACTGCGCCGTGTGCCACAGCGGCACGGTGCGCGACACGCCCACATCGGCCCCGCGCGTCGTGCTCGGCATGCCCGCGCACCAGCTGGATCTCCAAGGGCTGGTGCAGTTCGTCCTCGAGTGCACCCTCGATTCGCGCGTCACCGCCGAGTCCGTGCGCGCGACGTTCCCGCAGCGGGGCGGCCCCGACTCCTTCGAGCGCCTGCTGCTGCGCACCGGCCTGATGGACCGGCTCAAGCTGCAGACCCTCGACCTCAAGAACCGGATCGACCCGATCCTCCGCGACCGCTTGCCACGCTGGGGGCGCGGCCGCGTCGACACGTTCAACCCCTATAAGGCCATCCAGTTCAACTGGAACCTCGACCACCTGCCGTCGTCGGAGCTCCTGGGCGCCTCCGACTTCCCGTCGTTGTGGAACCAGGCGCCGCGCGAAGGCATGCACCTGCACTGGGACGGCGACAACGACTCGGTGGACGAGCGCAATCTCAGCGCGGGGCTCGGCGCGGGCATCACGCCGGTGACGGTCGACCACGCCGGACTGAAGCGCGTACGCGACTGGATCTGGACGCTGCCGCCGCCGTCGTATCCCTACTCGGTCGACAGCGCGCTCGCCTCACGCGGCGAAGCGCTCTACCGCCAGCACTGTGAAAGCTGTCACGGCGACCATCGCTTCCGCACCGGGGTCAAGAGCGGCGACCGCATGGGGCAGGTGGAAGACATCGATCGGATCAAGACCGATCGTCATCGCCTCGATTCCTACACGGAGACGTTCGCGCTCAACCAGTACGGGCTGTTTCCCGACTCGCGCTACCGTTTCACGCGGTTCCGCAAGACGCATGGCTACGCGAACCAGCCGCTCGACGGTATCTGGGCGCGGGCGCCCTACCTGCACAACGGATCGGTCCCGACGCTGCGCGATCTGCTGAACGCACCAGCCGAACGGCCGGCCGCGTTCTATCGCGGCTACGACGTGTTCGACCGGGTCCGCGTGGGCTTCGTAACTACCGTCGCGGAAGAGGGCGGCCACCGCTTCAGCCGCTACGACACGACCGTGCCGGGCAACGGCAACATGGGCCACGAGTACGGCACGTCGCTGCCGGGCGGCGACAAGGATGCCATCGTGGAATACCTCAAGACCTTCTAACGAGACGGAGCTGGCGATGATCAACGACACGACCGCCGGGCGTTGGCTCAAGCGCGTGATCTGGCTGGGCATCTTCGCCAACCTGGCGCTGGCGCTGCCCACGCTGGCGGCGCCCGACTTCATGATGGACCGCGTCGGGCTTCCCACCGCTACGCCGCTGCTGTGGCCACGGTTTGCCGGTCTCCTGCTCATCATCCTCAGCGTCTTCTACACGCCGGCGGCCACCGACCTGGATCGGTACCGCATCGTGGCGTGGTTCGCCATCGCCAGCCGCGCCGCGGGCGTGCTGTTCTTCATGCCGCAGGCGACCTACCGGATGCTCGGCCTGTTCGACCTCGTGTTCCTCGTTCCCGAGCTGCTTCTCCTGCTGGTCGCCATCAACGGCGCCACCGGGACACTGACCGCCAAGCCCGCGGGAGCTCGCGCGTGACCTGGCTCTCGTGGCGCACGCTGCGCCGTGTCGCGTTCGCGCTGCTGGTCGTCGGCGGCACGGCGGGCGCGATCCTGGTGTACGAGCGCTTCTTCCGCGAGGAGCCGGCGCCGTACTTCGCGTCGGACGAGGATCACTTTCTGTTCGGATCGGTCGGCACCGAGGCGGCCGAAGGCGTGCCGTACTGGATCTGGCTCGTCCTTCCCCGCGTCTTTCCCGATCTGTTGCCGGCTCCCGGAGGGTATGCGTCGGTCGGATTCGTGACCAGAGACGGGCGCGAGCTGCCGATCGGTCTCTCGAAGGTCACCGTCGGATTTCCACGCGTCGGCATCAACTGCGCGATGTGCCACGCGGCGAGCTACCGCACACGGCCCGACGAGCCGGCGACCATCGTCGCCGCGGGCGCCTCGCACCAGACGGCCCCGCAGGCGTACGTCCGCTTCCTGTTCGCGGCGGCGGCCGACCCGCGCTTCAACGCCGACACGCTGTTGGCGGAGATCGCGCGCAACACGCGGCTGTCGTTCATCGACCAGCTCCTCTATCGCTTCGCGATCATCCCGACCGCCCGGCGTGAACTGCTGCGGCAGCGCGCCGAACAGGATGGCTGGATGCGATCGCGGCCCGACTGGGGCCGGGGACGCATCGATCCGTTCAACCCGGTGAAGTTCCGTATGCTCCGTCAGCCGATGGACGAGACGATCGGCAACTCGGACATGGTGCCCGTATGGGCGCTGGCGCGGCGCAACGGCCAGGCCTACCACTGGGACGGCTTGAACACCTCGCTGCGCGAGGTCGTGGTGTCGTCGGCGCTTGGCGACGGCGCTACCAAACAGTGGGCCGATCGCGATCTGGCGCACTGGGACGACGCCGACCCGAAGACGCGGTCGAGCCTGCGGCGCATCACCGACTATCTCCTCAAAGCGCCGGTGCCGAAGTATCCGTATCCGATCGACGCCGCGCTCGCGCAACAGGGCGCCGCGGTGTGGGCCACCGCCTGCGCCCAGTGTCACGCGCCAGGTGGCAAGCGCACCGGCACGATCATCCCGCAGACCGAGGTCGGCACCGATCGCCACCGGATGGACATGTGGACCAGGTCCGCAGCCACCTCGTACAACGCGTTCGGCGAAGGGCGCTCGTGGAAGTTCTCGAACTTCCGGCATACCGAAGGCTACGTCGCCATGCCGCACGCGGGCCTGTGGCTCACCGGGCCCTTTCTGCACAACGGCTCGGTGCCCTCGCTCGCCGACCTGCTCGAGCCCGTCGCGGCACGGCCCAAGCAGTTCTGGCGCGGCTACGACGTCTACGACCCGACGCGTGTCGGCTTCGTCACCACCGGCCCCGAGGCGCAGCGCGAAGGCACATTTCTGGACACGTCTCAGCCCGGCAACAGCAACGCCGGCCACACCTACGGGACCGAACTGCCCGCCGCCTCCAAGCGCGCGCTGCTGGAGTACTTGAAGACGCTCTGAGGCGGTCCTACCTGGCCCACCCGACCCACCTGACCCTGTTTAACCGGGAATTAACAGAGCGGACAAGTGCGCGAAACGCCTGCCCGGTACTGTCGGCTGAGGACGGTCACAACGTGGGAGATGCAGCAGTGGTCCAGGCGGCGACGATCCCGAACCGATCGGGATCCAAGCGCGTGCTCATCGTCGAGGACGAGCGCGATATCGCCGATCTCATCAAGCACGCCCTCGAGCGCGGGGGCGAAATCAGGGCCGACATCGTCGGGACGGGCGCGGCGGCGCTGACCGCCGTCAACGGCGACCCTCCGGATCTCATCCTCCTCGATCTGAGCCTGCCGCTCCTGGACGGGCTCGAGCTCTTCCGCATCCTGCGCCACCGGCCGGCAACGTCGAGCATCCCGATCATCATGCTGACGGCGCGCGCCAGCGAGGCCGACCGCGTGACGGGCATCGAGCTCGGCGCCGAGGATTACATCACCAAGCCGTTCAGCCCCCGCGAGCTCGTCGCGCGCGCCAAGTCGGCCATGCGCCGCGCCAAGGGGCAGGCGCCGCCCACCGGGCCGGCGCCCTACAAGGGCAAGCACCTGTTCGTCGACTTCGACGCCATCTCTATCCGCGTGGACAATGCGGCGATCACGCTGACGCGGCGGGAGTTCGAGCTGTTGAAGTTCCTGATCGAAAACCGCAACCGCGTGATTTCGCGCGACCGGCTGCTCGAGCGCGTGTGGGGGTTCGACCTCGAGATCGAAACGCGTTCGGTGGACGTACACGTATCCCGTCTGCGCGGCAAGCTCGGCGCTGCCGGCAAGCAGATCGAAACCGTGATCGGCATGGGCTATCGGTTCAGCGACCTCGCAGAGAATTGACGGGCCGCCTGAAGGCGGCCCCTAGGGCTGTGGCCTGACCACCGGCGGGTCGATGGCGCACGGCGTCGGATGCCACTTCGAGCCGTCCCGCTCCAGTTTGAAGTTCGTGCTGGTGATGAACGGCAGCTGCAGGTAGACCGGATCGTCGACGACGGTTCGTATCAGCAGAATCGTGTCGCCGTTCGGATAGGTGACGCGGTCGAAGTACTCCTCGATCTTCGCGGTGGCGCTGTACGGCACGCCGTTCTTCCGCAAGAAGCCGGGACGGAAGTTGGTGGTCGTGACGCGCAGCGAGCCGCCCTTCGGCGCGTCGGAGCGGGGGCGAGCGCCACGTCCCGCGGCCGTCGCCGCCGGAATCCCGTTGCGGTCGGTCTCGACGCCGCCCGCGAACTCCCAGACCGCCATCGAGTCGCCCTGCCACGTCGGCGCCGGCGAGGCCTGTGCCGGCCAGAAGTGCAGCAGGCGCGTCTGCGTCCCGGCGTCGAACTCGAGCTTCAGCGTTCGATCGTCCTGCCACGTGATGTGCAGCCGGCCGGGCATGCGGGTCAGGCCGCCGACGCCAAACGGCTTGCACGCGTTGTCGGCGGTCTGTTCGCGCGCGTAGTCCCACGCTTCGGTGGCGCGCCGCCCCTCGGCGTTCACGGGTACGCTGGAGATGTCGCCTTTCGGCGGCGTCAACATCCGCCAGCGCCAATCCTCGTTCACGATCGACACCCAGTAGCCGATGAGATCGATCGGCGCGAGGCT
>Ga0070671_100003364_pt1 | contig 12472 bp, 10 predicted proteins | sample KBSS73metaG_FD_65341 | JGI IMG/M metagenome (GOLD analysis project Ga0070671, IMG submission 65341) | Switchgrass rhizosphere microbial communities from Kellogg Biological Station, Michigan, USA - KBS S7-3 metaG | ecosystem: Host-associated > Plants > Roots > Rhizosphere > Soil ...
GGTGACTGGCGAGCCACGCTCGGCACTGGCGAGATCGGCAAGACCGCGCCGCTCTCAATGAACGACTCGGTGCGCATTGGCAGCAATACCAAGACGATGACATCGACGGTGATTCTGCAGTTGGTGCAGGAAGGGAAGCTCAAGCTAAGCGATCCCATCTCGAAATTCCGCCCCGAAGTGCCGAACGGTGAAAAGATCACCATCGAGCATCTGGCGACGATGCGCAGCGGCCTCTACAGTTACACCTTCGACCTTGGGTTCAACGAAACTCTCGACAAGGATCCACAGAAGGCCTGGACGCCGGACGAGCTCCTGAAGATCGCGTTCTCCCATCCGTCGAACGGCCCGCCCGGAAAGACGTTCGACTACTGCAACACAAACATCGTGCTGCTTGGCCTCGTCATCGAGCGGCTCACCGGTACGTCAGCGCGCGATGCGTTCCAGAAGCGGATCTTCGAGCCCCTCAAGCTCACCCACACGCAATTGCCGGCGGCCAGCGATTCGTCGATCCCCGATCCGCATCCGCAGGGCTACCAGTTCCTCAGCAACGTCGCGACGATCGACAGCTACGCGGTGCCGCCGGCGCAGTTGGCGGCGGCCCTGAACGGCACGCTCAGCCCCCTGAACCAGACGAACGCCAATCCCTCGTGGGCGTGGACCGCGGGTGGCGGCATCTCAACGGCGGACGATCTTGCGGTGTACGTGAAAGCGTTGGTGGGCGGCGGACTGCTGGAGCCGGCGACCCAGAAAATCCGTCTCGACAGCCTCGTGCCGACGAATCCGAACAACCCAATGGCGGCTGCGTACGGGATCGGTATCGCACGGTTCGGCCCCTGGCTCATCGGCCACGACGGCCAGATCCCGGGCTACTCGACCGTGATGGTTCACGACCCGAAGGCCGACAATACGGTCGTCATCCTCACGAACCTGGCGGCCGTGCCTGCCAGCGGCGAAGGTTCGGCGTTGCAGATCTTGAAGGTCGTCATTCCTGCGCTGTATGGAAGCGCGGCGGACGTTCCCAGTGGTGATCCTGCCGCGGTCCCTGGCGCGACCACCGGAAGCAGCACCGGCACAACGAAGGTCAAGTAGCGGCGAGGTCGAATGACGTCGTACAGGGACGCCGGCGCAGCAGCAGAGAGGCTGCTCGACCAGTTCGAAGGTACACATCTTGCCAAAGCGCAAGACTATTAAGTCCAAATCGGACAGACGGTAGCCTTCGCGTTCCCGCTGCGATCAGTGAACAGCACGTGCTATTCAACCAGGCGCGCTCGCATCCCAATGTCGAGCCGCGCCCGCGCCTCCTTATCTTCGGCGTCTCGCCAATAGTGCCGTTGCTTCCGAAACGGCATTCCTAGGACGGCGGCCACCGTGTTGTCACCAGGCAGCGAATAGCCCGCTATGCCTATGTCGATCACTGACTGCGGCACGTTGAGACGGATCGTGCCATGTACGCGGTCCCACCATGTGAATACCGACGACCAGTTGGAATTAGTCTCGTCGATCCGCTTGGAGTGATGAATGCCATGCATGCGAGGCGTCACCAGGACAAGGACCAAGACACGCTCGACTGCGATGGGAAGGCGCAGGTTGCTGTGCTGAAAAAGCGTATTGAGTTGAAAGACCGTCTCGTACGCGACGAACACCCAGGGAGCGCCGCCGATGAGTGTCACTTGCAGCGCCCGAAATCCCGCCGACAGGCCGACTTCGACAAAGTGAAACCGCACTGCCGTGCTGACGTCGAGATCATCGTCGACGTGGTGCGTGTTGTGGAATCGCCAGAGCAAGGGCCACGCGTGATTCGCTCGGTGCCAGTAGTAAAACGAGAGATCCATCAGTAGGAAGGCGAGCCCCGCCTGGACCACGCTGTTTTCCGAAAAGATCTTCGTCAGGCTCCATTCCTTCTCCGCTACGAATTCGAGCAGTGCCGTTGCGACCGGTCGCACCACAGTGAGGGCAACTGCGATGGCAAGTGATGAAACGACGGCGTTCACCCAGAGCCTGGCTCCCAGGCGGCTCTTCGCTCTACGCAAGGGAAAGAGGCGTTCCAGCAGGAAAAGAACCAGGAACGCTACGGGAACGACGTAAAGAGGATGCGCCATATTGTTGGAGGGACAAGCGCGGGGCGAGGCCAACAGCGGTCTGTTCGAATGACGTCGATCGTCTTCACTGGAGCCGTCGCAGGTATGCTCGAACGCGCGCGGCATTTTTGCCGAGATCGCCCTTCCCCACGCGCGAAACCGAGCGCACGTCGACGCGGCTGCCGCCATCGGTGGGAGTGACGCGAACGACGATGTCATCCTCGAATCCAAACCAGTTTGTCGTATCGGTTGCTTCTATTCGCCCTGCATTCGGAACCGCGGCGACAATTTGCCAGCCAAGATCGCGCGCGGCATTCAGGGCTCGCTTGAACGCCGCATCCGCTGGCTCTACAAGCGTGGCCGGCTGAACGTCCGGATACGCCGCGCGTTGCTGACGCGAGATACTCTCGCCTTGATACTCAACCGGATTAGGGGAATCTTTCCTTAACGGTGTTATGGCTACGAATCTCGGTGGATTCGCGGTGTCCGTTGTGATGTCGTGAATTGGAGGCGTTCGCTTGGCGTTTTGCAACATTGCAAATGGAACGCCAAAGGCAGCAGCCCCGATCACGATCCCGGCCAAGGCCAATGTGAATCCTCGACGCTGCGTCCCTCGTCGCGTGATCCATCCGCCGATCAGGGCGACGAAAAACGCTGCCAGACCCAACCACGCACCCCAACGCAGTAGAGCAAAGGCGTCGCCCAAGTCGACGAGCTTCACTCGATATGCGGGGCCCGCGACGACCACCATTAACAGCGCGACTGATGCGGCAAGCAAGCCGATAACGGCTATCCGCGACATACCCGCACGGGCAGATGACATTACGCTGTCCTCACGGGTATAGCCTCCGATGTTTACCTCTCAAGACGCACCGACGAGCACTGGCAATTCGGCGAGTGACGTGACTTCGCGGTCCGGCGAACCGGGTAAGCGCTCGGCCCGCTGCCCGTAGCGATTGCACCACACGACCTGCATGCCGAAGGCCGACGCGGCGTAGGCGTCCCAGGCATTCGACGATTGGAACACAATCGAGCGCGCCGGCACGCCAAACCGATTGACAGCAAGCTGATAGACCCTCGGGTGCGGTTTGTAGACGCCGACCTGCTCGACGGAAAGGACGGCGTCGAGCAATCCTTCCAACCTGGCACCTTTGACGGCTGCGTCGAGCATTTTCGGCGTCCCGTTCGACAGGATCGCGGTCCGCAGGCCTGCTCCCTTCAGTTGCCTCAAAACATCCGGCACTTCAGGAAAGGCCTCGAGCGACAGGTAGAGCTGCATCAACCGCGCGCGCAGCTCCGGGTTCGCGATACCCAAAGTCTCCAAGGCAAAGTCGAGCGCATCGCCAGTAACTTGCCAGAAATCCGCGTGTCGTCCTTGTGCGGCACGCAACCACGTGTATTGAAGCTGCTTATCCCGCCAGAGTGCGGTCAGCTTGCCGGTACTGTCGCCGAGCACATCCCGGCAGCCCCTGGCTGCGGCGGCAATGTCGAACAGCGTTCCGTACGCGTCAAAAACGCAGGCCTTGACGCCGTCAAGAGGACCTTTGGTCATGGTGCTCGCACCTCGCAGGTTCAACGGCCGAGCGCGAGTTGGATCGCACGGGTCATTCCATCGCACCAACGGGCTCCGCCATCAGTCCGCTCGCCCGCAAGCGGTCGATGTCAGCCGGTCGGTCCACATCCCAGGATGCCGGAAGCTCGTGCCAACGCAAGCCCGCGTCGCGCAGGCGCGTCCGCGTGTGATCCATTACCCCGTTCGTGCCCCAGGGAATGCCGCAGAAGAGCGAAGCGATGGCATGCCGCAGGCCCACCAGCACGTACCCGCCATCCTCCGCGGGCACGAATACCGCGTCATTGCCTTCCCGCAACGCCTCGGCCGCAGTGCGCAGCTCGGCCGCTGTAAGCGCCGGACAATCGGTGCCGATCACGATCGCGTCGCCTTGGCGGCAAAGTCGGGTAAAGGCATCGAACATGCGCACACCGAGATCGGATCCGTGTTGAGGATAGAGAAAGACACCGAACTGCTTCGAGCAGCCGACAAGGGCTGGATGTTCGCAATCCGGCGCGCACCACAGCGATACCGACCCTACGTTAGCGGCGACGGCGGTCCGCAGTGCTCGGTGGATCAGGGCATGCTGCAACGCGGCCGCGGCTTCAGCGCCAAGACGCGGGATCAGCCGCGTCTTCGCCGCGCCTGCGACGGGCGCGCGAGCGAAAATGGCGATGTCGACCGGCATGGCTGGAGTCTCAGCGTTCGGGTGAACTCGCGGCGTACGCCCGCGCCAATCGGCCCGGGTCGGCACCAAGCCAGTACCGGGCCCGCAGCCGCCACATCAGCACGACGGTACGCAGCACTCCACGCTGCTCCCACCGCCGGCCCGAGGTGGTGACGCGCTCGCTCAAGCACAGCGGTCTTCTCAGGCGCTTCAGGCTTCGCGAGAGCGCGATGTCCTCCATCAAAGGAAGGTGAGGGAAGCCGCCGACCGTTGCGAAGGCCTCTCGGCGCATGAAGACGGCTTGATCGCCGGTCGCGATCCCCGTCAAACGCGACCGGCGGTTCATGAACCAGGCGACCACGGGCAGCAGCGGATGCGCGCCTCCGATCGTCACGTCGAACCGTCCCCACACGATGCCTTCATCGGCGAGCGCGTTGGCAAGCAACAAATCGGCGGACTCAGGGAGCCGCGTGTCAGCGTGGAGGAACAGCAATACATTCCCGCGCGCGCGGCTTGCGCCTGCATTCATCTGCGACGCGCGCCCACGCCGAACCGAGATCACGCGGTCTGCGAGCGGTGCAGCCAACGCCGCCGTATCGTCCACGCTGTCGCCATCGACGACGATCACCTCGCATCCGCGGCGACGCAGCGGCTGCAGCGCCCACAGATGGGCGACGATTCCACCGGCTTCGTTCAACGTGGGGACGATGACGGAGAGTGAGATCATCATGTCAGCCGAGTTGCCATGCATGATAACGCTGCACGAGCCGCAGCAGACGGCGAGGCGCGTGAGCACGCTTCCATTCTCCCGCAACGTACCTGTTGGCCTCGGCGCGTGTCGGATAGGTGTGGATCGTGCCGAGAATCTTGTTGAGCCCGATGCCATGCTTCATCGCGCCGACAAATTCAGCGATGAGGTCGCCGGCGTGCTCGCCGACGATCGTTGCACCGAGAATGCGATCCTTCCCGGGCACGGTGAGCACTTTCACCACGCCGTGGGCCTCCTCGTCGGTGATGGCGCGGTCGAGATCTGCGATCGCGTAGCGCGTCACCTCCCAGGCGATCTTTTTCTCTTTCGCTTCGCTCTCGTTCAAGCCGACACGCGCGACTTCGGGATCGGTGAAGGTTGCCCATGGGATCACCGAGTAGTCGGCCCGGAACTTCCAGACGCAGCCGAAGAGCGCGTTCACCGCCGCATACCAGGCCTGGTGGGCTGCAACGTGCGTGAACTGATACGGTCCCGCCACGTCGCCACACGCGTAAATATTGGGGTACAGCGTCTGCAGGTAGTCGTCGGTCTCGACGGTCCCGGACTTCGTCGTACCGATCCCGAGTTCCTCGAGACCATAGCCCCCCGTGTTGGCAACGCGGCCTACCGCGCACAGCAGGAGATCGAAGGGGATTCGCAATTCGTTCCCATCCCGTTCGGCGATGAGCACTTTCTCGCCGTTGTCGATCAGGAAGTGCTTGGCGGTACAGCCCGTACACACATGGATCCCTTCACGACGGAAGCGCTGCGCCACCATCTCGGAGATATCCGGATCTTCCCGCGACAGGATGTGTGGCAGCATCTCGACTTGCGTCACCGTCGCGCCGAATCGGGCAAAGCATTGAGCGAGCTCCGAGCCGATCGGCCCGCCGCCGAGCACCAGCAATCGCTTCGGCAGCTCCCGCAGTGACCACACCGTGTCGGAGGTGCAGTAGCCTACCTGCTCGATCCCGGGGATGGGAGGGATGAATGGCCGCGCGCCGGCGGCGATCACGATGGCTCGCGTGGTGATTGTCTTGACGCTTTCCGCAGTTTTGATCTCAACCTTGTAGGGCGAAATGATCCTCGCTTCTCCTGCGAGGCACTCGACACCGAGTCCTGTGTACCGCTCGGTCGAGTCGTGCGGTTCCACGGTCCGAATGACACGCTGCACGCGCTCCATGATCTCGGCGAAATCGAACTGCGCAGTGGCTTCACGAAGTCCGAACTCCTTCGCGCGCTTGATATGCGACAGCAGCCTGGCAGTGCGGATCAATGCCTTGGATGGAATGCAGCCGGTATGGAGGCAGTCGCCGCCCATCTTGTGCTTCTCGACCAGCGTTACCTTGGCCTTGACCGCGGCCGCGATGTAGGCGGCGACCAGCCCCGCCGAGCCTGCGCCGATGACGATCAGGTTGCGTTCGAACCTGCCTGGCTTCGGCCACCGTGCATGGGCTTGCCTCGACTTGACCCACTCCAGAGCCTTCCTCGCGAGGAGCGGGAATATTCCGAGCAGAGCGAATGACACGATTAGCCCTGGCGACAGGATTCCCGACACGGACTCGATCTTCGAGAGCTCGCTCCCAGCGTTCACGTAGACGATCGTTCCCGCCAGCATGCCGAGCTGGCTCACCCAGTAGAAGGTGCGCGCAGGCAGAGCGGTCAATCCCATGACCAGGTTGATGAGGAAGAACGGAAAAAGCGGCACCAGGCGCAAGGTGAACAGATAAAAAGCGCCCTCCTTCTCAATTCCAGCGTCGATCACTTTGAGGCGCTTGCGGAAGCGCGATTGCACGGCATCGCGGAACAGGAAACGTGCCGCGAGAAACGCGAGCGTTGCGCCAATCGATGAAGCAAAGGACACAATCACCGTTCCCCATACGAGGCCGAACATGGCGCCACCGACGAGTGTGAGCACCGCGGCGCCCGGCAGCGACAGACCCGTCACAACGATATACAGAATGAAATACGCGGCTGCCGCGATCCACGGATGCGCGTCGCGATAGGCGGCGATCTCGGTATGCTGCGCCTTCAGGGCATCGAGCGTGACGTAGCGCTCCAGGTGCAACGCGAAAAACGCGGCGATAAGGATCGCCACTGTTGCCAGAACCAACACGCGCGAGCGCGTCATGGCGCGGTTGCGGCGAGAATCTCGGCGCCGAAGAGCATCAGAATGTTACCGAGGAGTCAGCCCGCGAGCGCACCGCCGCAGCTGCTGCCCTGCCCGGCGGTGCATCCGTAGCAGTGATCGGCGACGCGGATCGGCAACCCGTCGAGCGTCTCGACATCGACCTCAGACAGGTGAGTGCGCGAACGATGACCCTGGCCGAGCGGCAGACCAAGCATCTGGTTAAAGTCGCAGTCGTAGACGAAGCCCTGCCAGTCGACGCTCAACAGGCTACGACACATCACGCCGTCGAGGTTCGACTCCTGATAGGCATTGCGCAGCAGCGCCATGTATTCGTTGAACCGGCCTTTCGAGATCAGCATGCTGCCGAAGCGCTGGATCGGCATGTTGGTCAGCGTGTAGAGGCGGTCGAAAACGATCCCGTAGCGCGCACCGAGCTCCCTCTTGTAGTCCGCTTCGAGACCGGACTGGCGTGGCGGCAAGCTCGGACCCTGCGGGTTGTAGACGAGATTGAGCACGAGGCCACTCTCTTCGTGCCCGTACCCTAGCGACGCGAGCCGCTGCAAGGCACGAATGCTTGCTTCGAAGACACCCTTGCCGCGCTGGTGATCGACGTTGTGCTCAAGGTAGCAAGGCAGTGAAGCGACGACTTCGACGCGCTCGCGCGCAAGGAGCTCGGCGAGCCCCTCTTGTCCTGGCTCCTCGAGGATTGTCAGATTGCAACGGTCGATGACCCGGACGCCAAGTGCCCGGGCGCGTGCGACTACCTCGCGAAACAGCGGATGCAGCTCTGGCGCGCCGCCGGTCACATCGAGTGTGGCGACGCGATGCCGCTCCACAAAGGCGAGCACCGTCTCGACAGTGTGCCGCGACATCTCCTCGGTTCGGTTCGGCCCGGCCGCTACGTGGCAGTGCGTGCACGACTGGTTGCAGCGGTAGCCAAGGTTGATCTGCAGCGTTTCGAGCTTCCGGCGCCGTATCGGCGGGAAGTCGGTCGCACGAAGCAATGGGAGGGTGGCGTGCATAGCTACTCGACGTTCGCGTAGGAAACCGCGACAGGATGCCTTTTAAGCTCAGCGGACGACATCAACGCCCTTCCAGAAGCGGACGTAGCCGCGGACCTTCTGTGCCTCCGGTTTTGGGGCGCTGTAATACCACGTCGCATTTTGATTGACCTCGCCGTGAACGACAATGTCGAAATCGTTGGCGGTGCAGTTCCGGCCGCATGGCGACGTATTGTCGGCCGGCCTGGTATATCGACTATCGACCGACGCTGCCGGGGGAATACACATTGCCCTCGACCACTTCATACGTATGGCTTTTCGCGATCACGGCGTGGCTCCAGATGGCCCTTGCCGTTTATCGATCGGCATGGCGTCCGGCTGGGCGAGTTGGGTTCGGGCGATGGGCGCGAATACACCGCGCACCAGTTCGTGACCCATCACCCCTGGCCCTAGGAGTCCAACGCAACGTTTATCCCGTCGCATCCGCGCTAATCAATGTCGAGTCTGGCCGCAAGAATGTCGAAAAAGAGGCAATACAAGGCGATCGGTGCTGGAAGTCCCACCAGCGTACCGGCGAGGTAAGCGCGAAATCCGATCCCCGACATCGCGAGTGCGTAATTCAACGCCGGCGCGGTCTGGAACAGGATGCGCAGGAGTGCGACACATGCAATTGGGCGCGCGTCGAGTTTCCGCAGCAGTCGCAAGGCAACGCGGTTCTCAAGTAACCTCAGGACGGATCCGCCAAGGGCCCTGATCATCACAAAAGTAAATGCGCATGACACGACAGCGGCAACATAGGTCACTGCACTACCCCACACGCGACCTAGCGTGAGCACTGCCGCAGCGAGAAATATCAACCCGGGAATCTGGATCAGGTTGCCCAGCGAAAATAGCAGGACGAAAAGGACCAGCCCGCCGATCGGATGTTGCGATATGACTTGTCGCACGAACGCCAGATTGAAGTGATCCCGCAATCCGGAGATTTCAAAGGTCGTCAGCAAGACGCCCAGAAAGAGGCCCACTCCAAGCAGTCTCTGATAACGCCGGACGAAGGAGATCACGCTATCAAGCGATCGTGTGAGTCATATGTATTGCACTATGCGCCATTCGGGCGCGGCCGCCCGACCCCGCCACCTTGACGCTGAACCGGTGTGTCTTCGCGACACTGGAATTCGAGGCGGTCCCGAGCGGGCCGCTTCAGGACTGCGCGAGCCGTCGCTTCGAGGCGCCTCCCAATTGCTCAGATCCGAAGATGGAGCGCAGATACGGTGCGGTTTTGCTCGTCGTCGACTGCGACACCAAACGTGGCGGTCCCTCGGCGACGACTTGACCCCCTTTCTCTCCTGCACCAGGCCCCATGTCGATCACCCAATCGCAAACGGCGATTACGCTTATGTCGTGCTCGACGACGACCACGGTGTTGCCGGCGTCGACCAGCGCTTGGAGTTGCACGAGCAGCCTGTCGACGTCTCCCGGGTGTAAACCCGTTGTTGGCTCGTCCAAGACGTACAGCGCGTCACCGCGACCGCCGCGCTGAAGTTCCGTTGCGAGCTTGATGCGTTGCGCCTCGCCGCCCGAAAGCTCCGTGGCCGGTTGTCCGAGGCGAAGGTAGCCGAGTCCCACCTCGCGCAATGCGGTCAGCGAGCGAAGCACCGCGGGCGCGCCGGAAAAGAACTCGAAGGCGCCGTCGACCGTCATCGCGAGGACGTCCGCGACATTCTTTCCACGATACGCAATCTCCAGCGTCTTGGCGTTGTACCGCGTGCCATGGCACGTGGGGCATGGCGAATACACGCTCGGCATGAAAAGCAACTCGACCATGACGAACCCTTCGCCCTGGCAATGATGGCATCGGCCCTTCGCCACATTGAACGAAAAGCGGCCCGCATCGTAATGTCGAGTCCGCGCTTCGCGGGTCGCGGCGAAGAGGTCGCGCACGTGGTCGAACAGACCCGTGTAGGTCGCCAGATTTGAGCGTGGCGTACGCCCGATTGGTTTTTGATCGACGAGGATGAGGCGCTTGATCGACTCCAGACCACCGGCGATGCGGCCCTCGAGTCCCGGCAGGGTTGCCTGCTCCAGGGGATCGATTTCGCCTGGGTCACTCTCGATCTGGTCGCCAAGCTCTCGGCGGACCAGTTCGACCAATGCCTGCCCGACCAGGGTGGACTTCCCCGACCCGGAAATGCCAGTGACCGTACTCAACACGCCAAGCGGAAACGCAGCATCGAGGTTATGCAGATTGTTCCGCGTCACGCCGGTGAGGCGCAGCCAGCCGACTGGACTGCGAACCGCTCGGACCGCCGGCGTCGTCGCGCCGAAGAGGTACCGCGCGGTGCGCGACGCCTGTACGTCTGCGAGACCCGCTGGAGGGCCGCTGTACAAAATCTCCCCTCCGTTCGCGCCGGCCTCAGGCCCGACATCGACGATCCAGTCAGCATGGCGCATGACTTCGAGCTCGTGTTCGATGACAAACAGCGAGTTGCCTTGGGCCTTGAGTCGCTCGAGTATGCGCAGGAGCGCTTCGGTGTCCGCGGGATGAAGTCCCGCAGACGGCTCATCCAGCACGTAGACGACTCCGAAGAGGTTAGAGTGGACTTGGGTGGCAAGTCGCAGACGTTGCAGCTCGCCCGGAGAGAGCGTGGGCGTGCTGCGCTCGAGCGTCAGGTACCCCAACCCGAGTTCGAGCACGTTGGCGAGGCGACTGCACAGGTCCTCGCAGATGCGCCGGGTGACTTCGGCCTTCTCGGGGTGCCCGCGTCCAACGTCGGCCAGTGCGGACGCGTTGCCCGACGCATAAGGATGCAATATCTTGCCCAGGTGTTCGAGCGGGACCCGGCCCATCTCGGCGATATCGAGCCCCGCGAACTTTACGGACAACGCTTCGCGCCGCAAGCGCTTGCCTTTGCAAAGTGGACACCGGGCTCCGGTCATGTATTGAGCGACACGACGCTTCATCATCGGACTTTGCGTCGTGGCGAACGACTTCAATACATGGCGACGGGCGCCGATGAAGGTGCCCATGTAGCTCGGTTCCTCCTTGCGGCGCAGGGCTCGCTTCGTCTCTTCAAGGTCGAAGCCCGCATAGACGGGAACCCGCGGCTGTTCGTCGGTGAACAGGATCCAGTCCCGCGTTTTCTTCGGGAGCTCGCGCCACGGCACGTCCACGTCGATCCCAAGCGTGGTCAGGATGTCGCGCAGGTTCTGGCCTTGCCAAGCCAACGGCCATGCAGCGACGGCCCGCTCGCGGATCGTGCGGGACGGATCTGGCACCATGGATTTTTCGGTTACGTCGTAGACACTTCCGAGCCCGTGGCACTTGGAGCACGCGCCCTCGGGCGTGTTCGCGGAGAACGACTCGGCGTAGAGCATGGGCTGCCCCCGGGGATAGTCGCCGGCGCGCGAATAGAGCATGCGCAGCAGGTTCGAGAGCGTGGTGACGCTTCCCACGGAGGAGCGAGTGGTTGGCGAGCCGCGCTGCTGTTGCAAAGCGACAGCAGGCGGCAGCCCCTCGATCTCGTCGAACTCGGGTGCGCCTATCTGGTGAAAGAGGCGGCGGGCATAAGGCGCGACGGATTCAAGGTATCGGCGTTGCGCTTCGGCGTATAACGTGCCGAAGGCGAGTGAGGACTTGCCGGATCCCGAAACGCCTGTGAAGACGACGAGGGCGTCGCGTGGGATTTCGACAGTAACGTCTTTGAGGTTGTGCTCGCGCGCGCCACGCACTCGGACGAAGCCGTCAAAGCTAGCAGCCTTCTCGGCGATTCGACTGGACATTGTGGAGCGAGGTCCGCGTGGTCAGGGGAGGCTGAGGGTAACGAGCCCACACCTTGCGCAGCGAGGAGAGCCATCGCCGAATGCGTAGGAAATAAAGCCCTTGGCGGCCACTTTCACCGATGCTGTCGCACAAACATGCAATGATGACCGGAAGGGTACTCCCAGCATCCGCCACCATACGGCGCCCAGGTAGCTACTCTGTTGCGGACTTTAGGCTGGGAATTCGATCGCGTATGTGCGCTGCCGTACGCCGAGTCGACCGTAGGGAGTTCGTCGATGGTGGCGCATCGGCGCTATAGCCCGATGCGCAGGGGCTCCTGGTTTCGAGTTACGCTCTCGCTCTGCGATGCAATCCCTGAATCACGCGATTGCGGCAGCCGTTCGATAAGCTTGTCGAGAGTGATCGGATAGTCGCGGACTCGCACGCCCGTGGCGTTGTAGACCGCGTTCGCCACCGCCGCCGCGACTCCGCAAATGCCGAGCTCCGCGACGCCCTTGGCCTTCAGCGGCGACGATATCGG
>Ga0070671_100003366_pt1 | contig 12468 bp, 9 predicted proteins | sample KBSS73metaG_FD_65341 | JGI IMG/M metagenome (GOLD analysis project Ga0070671, IMG submission 65341) | Switchgrass rhizosphere microbial communities from Kellogg Biological Station, Michigan, USA - KBS S7-3 metaG | ecosystem: Host-associated > Plants > Roots > Rhizosphere > Soil ...
CGTGATGTCGCCGGCGAACCGGTGGCCCGGGCAGCGGCGCCCTTCGTGGTCCTCGCACCAGCGGCCGTGTGGTTGGCCACGTCGGCGGACGCGCTGTTCGCCGGCGTCGTGGCCTGGGCGGTCGTGGCCACGGTCGCCGCGACGCGCTCGCGGCCGTGGGCCATCGCCGCCGGCCTGTTGTGGGCGGGGACGTTGCTGCTCAGCTACGGGCTCGTCCTCGCCGCTCCCATCGCGGTGGCCGTGCTGGTGCATCGGCGCCGCGTCGACATCGCCATCATCGTCGGAGCGACCGCCGTCGCGGTGCTCGTCGCGTTCGGTCTCGGCACCGGCTTCTGGTGGCCGGCCGGCCTGGCCGCGACACGACGCGCCTACTGGGCCGGGGTCGCCTCCCACCGCTCGGCGTGGGTGTTCGTCTGGTTGAACGTCAGTGCGTTGGCGTTCGCGCTGGGGCCCGCGATCGCACCGGCCTTCGCCCGCCTGCGTCGCAACGGCGTGACCCTCCTGGTCGGAAGCGCGGTCGGCGCACTGGTCGTGGCCGATCTCACGCTGCTGTCGAAGGCGGAGGTCGAGCGCATCTGGCTGCCGTGGGTGCCGTGGGCGCTCCTCGCCAACGCGTGCCTTCCGCGCGCCGGCCGGCGCACGTGGCTGGCCGCCCAGGCGGCCACCGGCATCGGCCTCCAAGTGGCGCTGCGATCGCCGTGGTGACCAACCGCGTGCTCGTCGTCGACGACGACCCCACGGTGTCCGAGGTCGTCACGCTGTACCTCGAGCGCGAGGGCTACGAGGTGGAGGTGGTCGCCGATGGCCTCCTTGCCGTCGAGCGGGCCACCGCCGATCCGCCCGACCTCGTGGTGCTCGACCTCATGCTGCCCGGCATCGACGGCCTCGAGGTGTGCCGGCGACTGCGGGCGCTCGCACCCGTTCCCGTGATCATGCTCACGGCGCGGGGCGAGGAGACCGACCGCATCATCGGCCTGGACCTCGGCGCCGACGACTACCTGACGAAGCCGTTCTCACCGCGCGAGCTGATGTCGCGCGTCCGCGCCGTCCTCCGCCGCGCCCAGGCACCGCTCCCCGCGTCCGGCCTCCCGGCGGTGTTCGAAGCCGGGCCGCTCTCGGTCGATCTCCCGGCGCACGAAGCGCGGCTGCACGGCGAGGTGATCGCGCTCACGGCGCGCGAGTTCGAGCTGCTGGTGCATCTGATGCGAAATCCTCGCCGGGCCTTCCGGCGAGAGGAGCTGCTGGAGGCAGTATGGGGTTGGACCTTCGGCGACACCTCGACGGTGACGGTGCACGTGCGACGGCTGCGGGAGAAGATCGAGGCCGATCCGGCCAACCCTCGTCACCTCACGACCGTGTGGGGCGTCGGCTACCGGTTCGAGCCATGACGCCGCGCGTTCGCTTCGCCGTCGTCGCCGTCATCGCCGCGGTGATCGTGGGGATCGCGCTGGTGGTGGCGACCGCCAACCGCATGCCGGGTGACGACGTCGCCACGTTGGCACTGATCGCCGGTGGCGCCGCCGCCGCCAGCGGCGTCATCGGTGCGCTGGTCCAACGACTCGTCCGCCACCGGTCCGTCGCGCATCAAGCGCTCGTCGTCGCCCTCACGCCTCCCGTCGCCACCGCGGTCGGAGCGGTGTTCGCGGCGCGCGCCATGTTCGTGTCGCACCACGACCTCGTCGCGCTGTTGGTGGTCGTGAGCGCGTCGGGCGGCGTGGGCGCCATCGTCGGTCTCGGCCTCGCCGAACGGCTGGGTGACGCGGCCCGCTCGCTCACCTCGCTGGCCACGCAGATCGACGGTGCCACCTCGGTGCGCGCCGACCGCCCCCCGACCCGTGAGCTCGCCGACCTGGCCGACCAGCTCGCCGCCACCTCGGCCCGGTTGGCCGAGGCGACGGCGCGCGAGCGAGCGCTCGAACGTTCGCGCCGGGAGCTGGTGGCCTGGGTGTCGCACGACCTGCGAACCCCGCTCGCCGGCATCCGCGCCATGGTCGAGGCCTTGGAGGACGGGCTCGTCGACCCCGAGGACGTCGGTCGCTACCACCGCACGCTCGGCGTCGAGGCCGACCGTCTCGCCGGCCTGGTCGACGACCTGTTCGAGCTCAGCCGCATCGAGTCCTCGACGTTGCAGCTCACGTTCGAGCGCGTCCGCCTCGACGACGTCGTCTCCGACGCCCTCGCGAGTGCGCAGCCCGTCGCCGCCGCCAAGGGAGTGCGCCTCGCCGGCACGGTGCACGAGCCGGCGCCCGTGGTCGAGGTGGCGCCGGCGGAGCTGAACCGCGTCATGCGCAACCTGCTCGACAACGCCATCCGCCACACGCCCACCGACGGAGCGGTGGTGGTCGAGACCGGCGCCGATGACGACGCCGCGTTCATCTCCGTGCTCGACTCGTGCGGCGGGATCCCCAGCGACGAGATCGACCGTGTCTTCGACCTCGCCTTCCGCGGCGATCCGGCGCGGACGCCCGGCGAGCGCGGCGGGGGCGGGCTGGGTCTCGCCATCGCCCGTGGGTTCGTCGAGGCCCACCACGGCGAGATCGACGTGCTCAACGAAGCGGGCGGGTGCCGCTTCACCGTTCGGCTGCCGCTGCCGTGAGGGTCCTCGTCACCGGTGGCGCCGGGTTCATCGGCTCGCACATCGTCGACCAGATGCGCGCCGACGATCACGAGATCGTGGTGCTCGACCGCCGCGCCGGCGGCGACGTCACGTCGGTCGACGACTGGATCGACCGTCTGCGCGGCGTCGACGCCGTGTGCCACCAGGCGGCGCGCGTCGGGCTCGGCGTGCGGCCGTCGGACGTCACCGGGTACGTGGCCGACAACGACGTCGGCACGGCGGCCGGCCTGTGGGCGATGGACGCCGTCGGATTCCGCGGTCGCCTCGTGCTCGCGAGCAGCATGGTGGTGTACGGCGAGGGGCGGTACTCCTGCCCGGAACACGGCGTCGTGCGCCCGGGTCGCCGCCGGCCCGACGACCTGGAAGCGGGCCGCTTCGACCCGCCGTGCCCGACGTGCGGAGGGCCGCTGGCGAGCGAGCTGGTGCCGGAGGACGCGCCGCTCGACCCTCGCAACGTGTACGCCGCGACGAAGCTGCACCAGGAGCACCTCTGCGCCGCGGTGGGCGCCGAGCTGGGCATCGCGGTGACCGCCCTCCGCTACCACAACGTGTACGGGCCGGGCATGCCGCGTGACACGCCCTATGCCGGCGTCGCCTCGCTGTTCGCCGACGCCCTGGTGAACGGCCGGGCGCCGCACGTCTTCGAGGATGGACGCCAACGCCGCGACTTCGTCCACGTCACCGACGTCGCCCGGGCCAACGTCGTCGCCCTCACCCAACCCGATCCGGTGCCCGGCGCGTTCAACATCGGCAGCGGCGACGTGCACACGGTCGGCGACCTCGCAGCCGCGCTCTCCCGCGCCCTCGATGGCCCCCCGCCCTTGATCACCGGCCAGTGGCGGATCGGCGACGTCCGCCACATCACCGCGGACCCACGTGCGGCCGAACGGCACCTCGGCTTCCGTGCCGAGATCCCGTTCGCCGACGGCATCGCCGAGCTCGTCAGCGCTCGCAGCTGACGGCGCCGTTCAGGTGGCGGCGCCCTGCATCCCCTTCATCACCGCGGCGTTGGTCGCCGCCAGCTCGTCGGCGGGACTGAACATCACGAACTCGGTGCCGGCGATCGCGTCCGGCACGTGACCCGGCGGCAGGTAGAAGGCGTCGCCGGCCTCGAGCACGTCGTCGTGATCGCCGTAGTGGACGGTCATCCGACCGCTGAGCAGGTAGCCCCAGTGCGGGCAGGAGCAGTGCCCGCCGGGCAGGGTGGCGAGCATCGGCGCGAGCGAGTGCGTCTCCTTGATGGTCACGAAGTTGATCGTGTATCCGTCGACGTCGCTCGAGCGGTCGATGGCGGGCGGGAACTCCACGACGTTGTCGGTCGTGTCCTTCGAGACCTTCGACATGACGATCCTCCTTGGGTGTTCTCTCTTCGGGCTGACGTCCGCCACGATCCTCCAGGGAGCGCTTCGCCACCATCGGGTGTTCTCCCGATCTTTCTCGGGGGGAGGTCTAACGTCGGGTCGTGAGCGAGCCCGAAGCCCCCGAGGTGCGCCTCGCCGAGCTGCTCGCGGCGCTGTCGCTCGGCATCGATCTCGGGTTCGGGCAGCCGATGGAGCGCGTGCTCCGCCAATGTCGCATCGCGCTGCGCCTCGCCGACGTGCTCGAGCTCGACGAGCCGCAGCGGGCCGCCGCGTACTACGCGGCGATGCTCGTGAACGTCGGCTGCCACACCGACTCGTTCGAGCAGGCGCACTGGTTCGGTGACGACATCCGCATGCGCTCGACGAAGTACGAGTACGAGCCGATGAGCATCGGCGACATGAGCGCCATGCTCCGCATGCTCGGGTCGGGCGGCTCACCCGCCCATCGCATCCGGGTCGCGTTCGACTTCGCCGTCTCGGGTCGCAAGGAGATCGACGGCATGATCGCCGGTCACGCCCGAATGGCGCGGGCGCTCGGCGAGCAGCTCGGCCTGCCAGACGCGGTGCTCGAGGCACTGGCCCGTTCCTACGAGCGATGGGACGGACGCGGCTATCCCGGTGAGCTGGCCGGCGAGGACGTCCCGCTGGCGTCGCGGATCACGCAGCTGGCGGAGTTCATGGAGGTCGCCCATCGAACGGGGGGCCCGGATGCCGCCGTCGACATCGCGCACCGTCGATCGGGGAAGCAGTTCGATCCCCACCTGGTCGCCATCGTCGACGCCGACCGGGAGAAGATCTTCCACGGCATCGAAGACGACGGGTCGTGGGAATCGGTGATCGATGCCGAGCCGGCCCTTGCCTCGGCGCTCTCCGCCGACGAGTGCGACCGAGCGCTCGACGCGATCGCGAGGTTCGCCGACCTCAAGTCGCCGTACATGCTCGGGCACTCCGGCGCCGTGGCCGAGCTGGCGTCAGCTGCCGCGTCGACGCTCGGGCTTCCTCCCGCCGACGCGGCCACCGTGCGCCGGAGCGCGTCGGTCATGGCGTTCGGCCGGCTCGGCATCTCGAACGCCATCTGGGACAAGCGCGGGTCCCTGAACGCGAGCGAGTGGGAGCGCGTGCGACTGCAGCCGTACCTGACCGAGCGCATGGTCCAGCAATCACCGGCGCTCGCGCCGCTCGGTCGCGTCGCGGTGCAGGTGCGCGAGCGCCTCGACGGCTCCGGCTATCCCCGAGGGCTCACGGCACCGTCGATCACGAGGCCGGCACGCGTGCTCGCGGCGGCCGACGTGTACCAGGCGATGCGCGAGCCGCGGCCGCATCGGCCGGCGCGGTCGGCCGAGGAAGCCGCCGACGAGCTGCGCGCCGAGGTCAAGGCGGGACGGCTCGACGGTGACGCGGTCGACGCGGTCCTCGGCGCCGCTGGGCACCGGGTGAGCCGCCGGCGGGAGGACCCGGACGGCCTCACGCGGCGCGAGGTCGAGGTGCTCCAGCTGATCGCGCGCGGGGTGTCCACCAAGGAGGCGGCCGCCCGTCTCGTGGTGTCGGTCAAGACGGTCGGCACCCACATCGAGAACATCTACGCCAAGATCGGCGCCTCGAGCCGCGCCGAGGCGAGCCTCTACGCCGTCGAGCGCGGCCTGCTGCCCGACGCGCCCTGAACCCCGCGCCCCAACCTGCGACGATCCGTGCACGGAAACGTGGACGATTCGTCGCAGGTTCGGGCGGTGAACCGGTGCGGGTAGGTAGGCCTGGCCCGACGAAGGGGGGTTCGCCCGTGCTCGAGCTACCCGACCCGTTCCCGCCGGTTCCCCAGCCCGACCCGACGCCGGGAGACCCGGAGCGACCCTTCCCCGAACCAGCGCCGTTCCCCGAGCCCGAGCCGCTGCGCCGGCCGATCCCACCGGTGCCCGAGCCCGAACCCGTGTGAGGAGCCGGGAGCGATGCGCTTCCACGACCGGCGCGACGCGGGGCGGCAGCTGGCGGAGCGCCTGAGCGACGGGACCGTCGGCGGACTGGTGCGACCGTTGGTGCTGGCGCTGCCGCGCGGGGGCGTTCCGGTCGGCTTCGAGATCGCCCGGCGGCTGGGCGCGCCGTTGGAGGTCTTCGTCGCGCGGAAGGTGGGCGCACCTCATCATCCGGAGTTCGGCGTCGGCGCCATCGCGGAAGGCGGCGGGGTCGTGCGAGACGACGTGGCCCTGCGCGCCCTCGGCCTCTCCCCGGCGCGGTTCGACGAGCTCGTGGCCGCCGAGCAGCTCGAGCTCGAACGCCGTGTTCGGCTCTACCGCGGCGGCCGACCGCTCCCTTCGCTGCGGGGACGCACGGTCGTGCTGGTCGACGACGGCCTCGCCACCGGCGTGACGGCCGAAGCCGCACTGCGGGCGCTGCGGACCCTCGCGCCGGGCCGGCTCGTCGTCGCCGTGCCGGTGTGCGCACCCGACACGATCGATCGCCTCCAGCCGCTGCTCGACGAGCTGATCTGCCTGCAGGCCCCGATCGGCTTCAGCGCCGTCGGGCAGTGGTACGCCCACTTCGGGCAGACGACCGACGAGGAGGTGGACCAGCTGCTCGCCGCGGCCCGCCAGGAGCACGAAGTGATGCACGACTGACGACCACCCCTCGGGTGGGCGCATCGTGATCGTTCCGGCGGAATAACTCGGTGGCGCGGCGCGGTTGGGCGGAGTTCGGTAGGCGTGGGACGTCGACAGGGAGGTTGCATGTCGGAACGGGACTACGAACGGCGGTGGTGGACCCTCGGGGTGCTCTGCCTGAGCTTGGTCATGATCGTGGTCGCCAACGCGTCCCTGAACGTCGCGCTCCCCACGCTGGTGAAGGACCTGCACGCCGGCGCCAGCTCGCTGCAGTGGATCGTCGACGCCTACAGCCTCGTCTTCGCCGGCCTGCTGCTGACCTCGGGTGCGCTCGGTGACCGCTACGGGCGGCGGCTGGCCCTCAACACCGGCCTGACGATCTTCGGGGTCGCGTCGGGCGTCGGCGCCTTCGCCACGTCCGCCGGCCAGCTCATCGCCGTGCGCGCCGTCATGGGCGTCGGCGCCTCGCTGGTCATGCCGGCCACGTTGTCCGTCCTCGCGCACGTCTTCCCGCCCGAGGAGCGCCGGCGGGCGATCGCCATCTGGGCCGGGTTCGCCGGCGTCGGCGTGGCGCTCGGCGGCGTGACCAGCGGCTGGCTGCTGGAGCACTTCTGGTGGGGGTCGATCTTCCTCACCAACGTCGGCGTGGTCGTCATCGCCATCGTCGCCGGCGCCGTGCTCGTGCCGTCCTCCCGCGACGACCACGCGCCGGCGCTCGACCCGCTCGGCGCCATCCTCTCCATCGCCGGCCTCGGCGCCCTCGTGTACGCGATCATCGAAGCGCCCGACCGGGGCTGGACGTCGACGGAGACGCTGCTGAGCTTCGGCGTCGCCCTGGTCGTGCTCGCCGCCTTCGTGATCTGGGAGCTCCGGGCCCACGAGCCGATGCTCGATCCGCGGTTCTTCCGGAACCGGGTCTTCACCGCCGCCACCAGCAGCATCACGCTCATCTTCTTCGTGGCCTTCGGCATGATCTTCGTCCTCACCCAGTACCTCCAGCTCGTGCTCGGGTACGGACCGCTGGAGGCGGGGGCACGGGTCCTGCCGTGGGCCATCACCTACATGGCCACCGCGTCGCGGTCGGCGAAGCTGGTCGAGCGGTGGGGCCAACGCCGGGTGGTCACCTCGGGCATGGTCATCGTCGCCATCGGCATGCTGCTGATGTCGGCGAACGGCGTCCACGCGAACTACCCGCTCCTCGCCGCATCGATGATCGTGGCCGCCCTCGGGCAGGGCCTCGTCACCGCGCCGTCGACCGGCGCCATCATCGTGTCGCTCCCTCTCAACAAGGCCGGCGTCGGCTCGGCGGTGAACGACACGACCCGCGAGCTCGGCGGCGCCCTCGGCGTCGCCGTCATCGGCAGCCTGCTGGCCTCGGTCTTCCGGCACGACATGGGCGGGCACTTCGGATCGCTCGGCGACGCCCTCCGCGCTGCGCAGTCGCTGTCGCCCCGTGCGGCCGCCGCGCTGACGCACAGCGCGAAGGCGGCGTACGTCCGAGGCTTCGACGACACGATGCTCGTCGTGACCGGCGTGTCCCTGCTCGCGGCGGCGCTCGTGGCCTGGCTCCTGCGCCCGACACCCACCGACGTGCCCGACCTCGACCTGGAGCTCGAAGCGCTGACCAGCGACGTCGCTGGTTGAGCGCACAGCGACGGTTGTCACCGCACGAACCGCCCGGGGCCGTCGGTACGCTCCGCGCATGAACGTCCCCGGTTCGATCCTCGGAACGCGCGTCACCCGATCGGAGGACCCGCAGCTGCTCACCGGCGCGGGCCGGTACGTCGCCGACCTGCCCCTCGACGGCGGCGTGCGCGTCGTGTTCGTGCGCTCGGACGTGGCCCACGGGCTGCTTCGCGCCGTCCACGTCGAGGACGCCGTCGGGATGCCAGGCGTGGTCGCGGTGTGGACGGCCGCCGACCTCGACGTAGCACCCCATCACGGGTTCGTGAAGGTGCACGACGACTTCGCCCGACCGCCGCTGGCCACCGACCGGGTTCGGTTCGTGGGCGACTCCATCGCCGCGGTGTTCGCCGAGACGTTGGCCCAGGCCGAGGACGCCGCCGAGGTGGTGTGGGCCGAGATCGAGCCGCTGCCGATCGTCATCGATCCCGAGCAGGCGTTGGCCGAGGGCGCGCCCGTGCTGTTCCCGGACCACGGCTCCAACGTGGCGATGGCGCTCACCGACCCGCACCGCGTCGACCTCGAATCGGTGTCCGACGTCGTGGTGCGCGGCCGGTACGTGAACCAGCGCATGGCCGTGGCGCCGATGGAGCCCGACTGCTGCGCGGCGGCGCCGGCCGAGGATGGCCGGATCACCGTGTGGCCATCCACCCAGATGCCGCACGCGCTGCACGACCAGTTGGCGGAGGTCCTCGGGTGGGACAAGTCCGACCTCCACGTCGTCACCCCTCGGGTCGGCGGCGGGTTCGGGGGCAAGGCGGGCGTGCACCCGGAGTACACGGTCGTGGTCAAGGCGGCGCGTGAGCTCAATCGGCCGGTCGTGTGGGTGCCGAGTCGGAGCGAGGACATGAAGGCCCTGCCGCACAGCCGAGGCCAGATCCAGTACGCCGAGCTCGGCGTGAAGCGCGACGGCACCTTCACCGGACTGCGCGTGCGCCTCGTCGGTGACGCGGGGGCATACCCCACCGTCGGGACGTTCCTGCCCGGCGGCACCCGGCGCATGTCGCACGGCACCTACGACTTCCCCGCCATCGAGTTCCACGTCGCGGTGGCCGCGACGAACACGACACCCATGGGCGCCTACCGCGGCGCCGGCCGTCCAGAAGCAACCGCCCTCCTCGAACGCCTCGTGGACCAAGCGGCCCTCGAGCTCGGGATCGACCCCATCACGCTGCGCGAGCGCAACTTCCTCGCCGACGACGTGTTCCCGTTCACGACGCTCACGGGGAACACCTACGACTCCGGTCGCTACCTCCTCCCGCTGCACACCGCGGCGCAGGCCGTGGGCTACGACGCGCTGCGCGAGGACCAGGCCGCCCGCCGGGCGAGCGGCGACCACCGCCTGCTCGGCATCGGGGTGTCGGCGTACGTGGAGATCACCGCCGGCGGCGGGGCCGAGGAGTTCGGCGCCGTCGAGGTGCACGACGACGGCTCGGCCACGGTGTTCGCCGGCACCAGCGCCCACGGCCAGGGCCACCAGACCGCGTACGCCATGCTCGTCGCCGCCCAGACCGGCATCCCCATGGAGCGCATCACCCTCGTCGACGGCGACACCGATCGCGTCCCCCGCGGTGGCGGCACGGGCGGCTCTCGATCGCTGCAGGTCGGCGGCACCGCCGTGCACAAGGCCACCGAGGTCCTCGTCGGTCGGGCGAAGGAGCTGGCCGCGTCGCTGCTCGAAGCGTCGATCGACGACATCGTGGTGAACGTCGACGGCGGAACGGTCGGCGTCGCGGGCGTGCCGACGTCGGGCCTCACGTGGGCCGAGCTCGCCAGCAAGGGCCCGCTCGGCGGTGAGTTCATCTTCGACCAGCAGGGCGCCACGTTCCCGTTCGGCGCCCACATCGCCGTCGTCGAGGTCGACGCCGAGACGGGGCAGACGACGTTGCTGCGCCACGTGGCCGTCGACGACTGCGGCACCGTGCTGAACCCGCTCCTGGTCGAGGGCCAGCAGCACGGGGGCATCGCGGCGGGCGTCGGCCAGGCGTTGTTCGAGGAGATCCGCTACGACACCGACGGCAACCCGCTCACGTCGACGTTCGCCGACTACGGCATCGCGTCGGCGGCCGAGCTGCCGTCGTTCGACACGATCTCCACGGAGACGCCGTCGCCGTTGAACCCGCTCGGTGCCAAGGGCATCGGCGAAGCCGCCACGATCGGCGCCACCCCCGCCGTGCAGAACGCGGTGATCGACGCCGTCGCCCACCTCGGGATCCGCCACCTCGATCTGCCGTGCACGCCCGAGCGCGTGTGGTCCGCCATCCGCGACGCACGAGCCGGGAACCCGCCGAGTCCCTGGCGGGAGCCGCCGAACGTGTTCGGCAACGATGGACCGGCCGACGAGACCGGCATCGACGCCGCCGAAGGCATCTGACCGGAAGCAGCCCCGAGTACCGTCCTTCCCATGGAGGTGCTCGTCGTCGTGGGTGGCGTTGAGCCATCGCCACGCCTCCTGGCCAAGACGCGCCACGTCGTCGTCGTGCCCGGACCGCACGTCGAGCCGGCCGTCATCGCCGACCTGCGCTCGCGGATCCCGCGCCTGGTCATCGTGCTCGGTCGGGGTGACGAGGGCATCGCCGCCGCGGCCGCGCTGCATCGCGCCGGCCTGCCCGTCGAGTACCACAGCGACGACGACGCGCCGGCCGCCGACCCACGGCTGCGCGGCATCGTCGTGCGGCCCGCCACCGACACGGGCCCCGCGATGGATACCGCCGACTCGTTGCTCGACCTCGTCGGCAACACGCCGCTCGTGCGCCTCGACCGCACCGCACGGAACCTCTCGTGCCACCTGCTCGCCAAGCTCGAGCTGCTCAACCCCGGTGGCAGCGTGAAGGACCGGCCGGCGGTGACGATGCTCGACGCCGCCGAGCGCGACGGGTTGCTCGCGCCCGGCGGCACGATCGTCGAGCCGACCTCGGGCAACACCGGCGTCGGGCTGGCGATCGTCGCGGCCCGCCGCGGCTACCGGTGCATCTTCGTGATGCCGGACAAGATCGCGTCGGAGAAGGTGGCGCTGCTGCGGGCGTACGGCGCCGAGGTCATCGTGTGCCCCACCACCGTCGCACCCGACCACCCCGACTCGTACTACTCGGTGTCGGACCGGCTCGTGCGGGAGACACCCGGCGCGTTCAAGCCCGACCAGTACCACAACCCCGCCAACCCCGCCGCGCACGAAGTGACCACCGGGCCGGAGCTGTGGCGCCAGACCGCGGGGCGCATCACCCACTTCGTGGCCGGCATCGGCACCGGCGGCACGATCACCGGCGTCGCCCGCTACCTCAAGTCGCAGAACCCCGACATCGAGATCGTCGGCGCCGACCCCGAGGGCTCCGTGTACTCCGGTGGGGCGGGTCGGCCCTACCTCGTCGAAGGCATCGGCGAGGACTTCTGGCCGACGACGTACGACCCGTCACTCGTCGACCGCGTGGTGCAGGTGACCGACCGCGACTCGTTCCTCACCGCCCGCCGCGTCACGCGCGAGGAGGGGCTCCTCATCGGCGGCTCCGGCGGCACCGCCGTGTGGGCCGCGCTCGAGATCGGCAAGGACCTCGGGCCCGACGCCGTCGTGGTCGTCCTCATCCCCGACTCAGGACGCGGCTACCTCTCCAAGCTGTACAACGACGAGTGGATGGCCGACTACGGCTTCCTCCGGGTGACCGGCCGGACGGTAGCCGACGCGCTCGCCCGCAAGAGCGACCACCTGCCCGCGCTCGTGCACGTCCATCCCGACGAGACCGTGCGCGCGGTGATCGACCTGTTCCGCGAGTACGGGGTGTCGCAGGTGCCGGTCGTGAAGGCGGAGCCGCCGCTCGCCGCCGCCGAGGTGGCCGGCGCGGTGACCGAGCGCGAGATGCTCGACCTCGCGTTCCGTGACCCGACGGTGCTCGACCGGCCCGTGGCCGAGGTGATGGGCGAGCCGCTCGCCACGGTCGGCGTCGGCGAGCCCGTCGACCTCGCCGTCGAGCGCCTCCACCTCTCCCCCGCGGTCCTCGTCGTCGATGCCGGTCACCCGATCGGTGTGCTCACCCGATCGGACCTGCTCGCCTTCCTGACCCGCCAAGCGCCGTGAGCGGCGACCGCGGCTGGGCGTTCGAGACACGGGCGATCCACGCCGGTCAGGATCCCGATCCCACCACCGGCGCCGTCGTGCCGCCGCTGCACCTCGCATCGACCTTCGCCCAGACCGCGGTCGGTGAGCACCGCGGCTACGAGTACT